>Ga0272446_1003911_pt1 | contig 18188 bp, 13 predicted proteins | sample YNPCB0061_FD_194587 | JGI IMG/M metagenome (GOLD analysis project Ga0272446, IMG submission 194587) | Hot spring microbial mat communities from Yellowstone National Park, WY, United States - YNP-CB-006-1 | ecosystem: Environmental > Aquatic > Thermal springs > Hot (42-90C) > Sediment | place... | reverse complement strand
CAGCGAGAAAACAAGCGTTCTTTGAGAGAGCCACAATCTCTTGTGATTGGAATTGACCAAGACCAAGTGGCGCTTGCAGCGGCGACAAAACGTCTCTCAGCATTGAACGCTACGCCGTTCCGTGCCATTGAGGGCAACTTTGGAAACCTGACGCAGTGCGTAAAGGCAGCGTTGCAAACCGACACCGCGCCGAAGCTCAAAGGTGTATTGCTCGATTTGGGCGTCTCATCGCATCAACTCGATGAAGCAAGTCGCGGGTTCAGTTTTCAAAAAGCGGCGGCGCTCGATATGCGAATGTCGCAGCGCAGCGCGCTCACTGCGAAAGACATCGTCAATGAGTATGACGAAGCGAAACTGGCGAAAATTTTTTTTGAGTATGGCGAAAAAAAGCGCTCACGCACAATCGCCAAACGGCTCGTCGAAGCGCGTCAAATCAAGCCGATTGAGACGACGGACAAGTTAGCAGATGTGGTAAAGCGTGCGACGCCGAGAGTGGAGCAGACAAAGACGCTTGCGCGAATTTTTCAAGCAATACGCATTGAGGTTAACCAAGAACTGGATGCATTGAAGCGATGCTTAACCGAGGCGCACGACTTGTTGGAGAGCGGCGGGCGATTGGTGGTGATTAGTTATCACTCACTGGAAGACAGAATCGTGAAAGATTTTTTACGCCAGATGTCTGCCGACGACTGGGGAGCGAAAGGTGTGCCGATTCAAGTGCCGCTTCGCAAGGCGACGATGAAAATGCTGACAAAAAAGCCAGTTGAACCAAGCGATGAAGAAATCGAGCGAAACCCGCGCGCACGAAGCGCAAAACTAAGGGCAGCGGAAAAAATTTGAAGCACATAAAATAAGTCAAAGGAGAAAACGATGAACGCTTATCAAGAAAACATTTTTGGAAGTTACACGCCGCGCACAGCGTTTGCCGAAACGCCGGTCTTCAATACGCCCAATCCAAAGCCGCTTGAACCAGATGTTGAGTTCGTGGAAGAAAAACGCGCTGGCGTGCAGCAGCCACCTGATACGGCAACTACTTACAGTGCCCCGAAAGAAAAAAAATTCCGCGAGAAAGCGCAGGAGAAAATTGAGTCGATTTTAAACGCGCGAACGTTTTTGGCCGTGGCAGGCGCGACGGTGCTTTTAGCGTTCTATATCTATAACGTCATTGCCATCAATCGCTTGGCAGGCGAATCGGAAGTACTGAAAAAGCAAATCGAGGACGCGCGAAGCCTGAATGTCGAGTTGGAAAGCAAATTGAAATCATTACAGCGCGTCGAGCAGGTTACGGGCGCGGCTTACGAAAAACTTGGGCTGCGTTACAAAACCGAGCCTCCCGTTGAGTTGAAGTTGGAGAAGTAAATCTGAGCGTTTGGTAAGCAATGGAAGAATTCCGCGAAGCAAAAAAACAGGAAAAGTTGCAGGCGCGACAGAGCGAGGAAAAACTCCGTGCGGCAATCGTTGCGGCAGGTTTGCTGTTGCTGGCGGCAGGTATCGTTGTAAAACTTGCATTCGTTCAAATCCTTGACGCTGCGGAATATCGCAAGCGTGCCGAGCGGCAGTATGAATACAAATTGCCCGTCAAGGCGCATCGCGGCGATATTCTCGACCGAAACGGAAAACGATTGGCGACGAGCATTACTGTTGTCTCGTTTGCCGCCGACCCAAAAATGGTGGAAGATGCAGATGTCTTGGCGACAACATTTGCCAAAGCCTTTGGAAAACCGAAAGCGCACTATCAAAACAAGCTCAAAGAAAAAACGCGGTTTGTGTGGTTAGAACGCAACGTGCCGCAGTCAATTGCAAAGCCAATCATTGAGGCGGACTTCGCGGGATTGATTGCGACGAAAGATGTGCATCGGCAGTATGAAAATCTGGCAGCACAAGTTATTGGATTTACAGACGCAGACGGCAACGGGATTAGCGGGTTAGAGAAAATGCTCGACAAAGACCTGCGCGGGCGCGACGGATTTATGATGATGCAGCGCACCGCAACCGGGAAATCATTTCCTGCTGTCGGGGCGGCAAGCGAAGAGGCGACACATGGCAACAATGTCGAACTCACGCTGGATGCCGATGTGCAGGCCTTAGTCGAGGACGAATTGCAAAAAGGCATTGAACGCTCAGGGTCGAGCGCAGGAATCGCAATTGCAATGAGCGCGCGCACAGGAGAGATTTTGGCAATGGCAAATGCGCCCGATTTCGATATGAACGATAAAGCGTCGTTCAGTGCCGACGCCGTCAGAAACCGTGCAGTTACAGACGCTTTCGAGCCGGGGTCAACCTTTAAGCTCGTCATGGCGACAGCAGCGACGGATCTTGGTCTCATAAAACCAAACGATAAAATATATGCTGAGAATGGGCGTTATCGAATCAGAGACCGCGTGATTACCGACCACAAAAAATTAGGAATGGTAACATTTACGCAAGCCGTTGCTCACTCGAGCAATGTGGTCGCTGCAAAGGTCGGCGTGAAAATTGGAAGGGAAAAATTTTACGAGCAAATGAAAGCATTTGGGTTCGGCGAAAGGACAGGCATTGATGTGTTAGGAGAAATTTCCGGCAATGTGAAACCGACGACGTCATGGTCGGCAATTTCGCTGCCATGGATGGCGCACGGCTATGAAGTGCTTGTAACGCCGCTTCAACTTTTATGCGCTTACGCTGCGCTCGCCAACGATGGCGCATATATGCGACCGTTTGTTATTCGAAAAGTAACCTCCCCAGCAGGAGAGGTATTGCGCGAGAATGCGCCGAAGGTGGCGCGTCAAGCAATGAGGCGCGAAACAGCCAAGCAGGTGCGGGCTTACTTCAAGGCAGTGGTGGATAGCGGCACTGGCACATCGGCGCGAATCGAGGGCGTCTCGGTCGGCGGCAAAACCGGCACAGCGCAACTCTTCACAGGAGGCAGTTACAAAAACGGTCGATATGTGGCGTCGTTTGTTGGGTTTTTTCCAAGCGAGCAGCCGGAGATTGCAATGCTCGTGATGATGATCAATCCGACCAATGGCTACTATGGCAGCATGGCGGCGGCGCCTGTTTTTTCTGGTATCGGCAGCCGAATGCTTGCAACACTTGGCGAGACATACCGCGCTCGATTTACCCGCGCAAGCAAGCCATCTCCCGAACAGCAATTTTTGGATACGGTGCAAACCGTCGTGATGCCAAGCGTTACGGGCTTAACCGCAGATGAAGCAAAAGCCTTGTTGCGCTTGCATAAGCTCGACTTCGGGCGCGAGAACAACTTGGTTGATGCAAAAGAGCAGGTCGTGGTTTGGCAAAGCATTGAGCCTGGCAAGCGCGTCGCCATTTGGTCGAAACCATTGCTGAGATTTTCAGAGGCAGGCGCAACAGAAAGTGCGTCCCTCGAGACCACAAAACCGCCGAAAATGCCAATGTTGACGGGGCTCCGCGGCGACCGCGCCATTTTTGCGGCGGCGAATTTAGGATTGAACGTTCAATTGCTGGGCAAAAGCGGCAAAGTGATTGCGCAATCGCCGAAAGCAGGCGAACCGATTAAACAAGGCGAATCGTGCAGCTTGACGCTGAGTAATTAAATCCATCAACGCGATGCAGCTAAGTGAGTTGATTAAATCAATCGCGCCAATCGAGCGACAAGGCACAACTCGGGACGTTGAGATTTCCTCGATTGCATACGACTCACGTGTGGTCAAGAATGGCTCGCTCTTCGTGGCACTGCGCGGATTTAAGGTCGACGGACATTCGTTCATTGAAAAAGCATTGTCGCAGAAAGCGGCGGCGATTGTGTGCGAGGAAATTCCTAACGGGTTGACTTCGACTGCGGCGTTCATCAAAGTGCCGAATACGCGCATCGCGCTATCACAACTCTCAAAGGCATTTTACGGCAATGCAAGCGACAAGCTCAAACTCATCGGCGTAACGGGAACTAACGGCAAGACGACGACGACGCTGCTCATCAAGTCGATGCTCGAGGCCAACGGCATCAAGACGGGACTTATCGGCACGATTGCCCATCACCTTGGAGACGAAATTATCGAGGCAGAACGCACAACGCCCGAAGCCTTAGAGCTACATCAGTTCTTTGACAAAATGACAAAATCAAATTGCGCGGCGGCAGTGATGGAAGTCTCGTCGCACTCGCTTGCGCTGCATCGCACGGACGGGCTTCGATTTGATGTCGCCGTCTTCACAAACCTGTCGCGCGACCACTTGGACTTTCACGGCACGATGGAAAACTACTTTCAAGCCAAGAAACTGCTCTTCGACAGATTGAGCGCCGATGCAATTGCCATTACCAACATTGATGACGATTACGGCAGTCGTATCGTTTCAGACACGAAGGCAAAAACGATGACATACAGCGTCTCAGAAAATATCGATAGCTCAAAAGGCTTGAAAAGACAAGCGTCGGCGGACGTGCAGGCAACGGCGATGAGCTATCAATTAAGCGGAACAACAGCGTCAATACAATACAAAGACGAGCTTCATACGCATGCGTTTCGGCACATCGGCAAGTTCAATCTCTACAACGTGCTGGCGGCATATAGCGTCGGCAGAGCATTGAATTTGTCGGACACCGATGTGGTGCGTGGGCTGGCAAAATGCGACCTCGTGCGCGGCAGAATGGAACAAATTTGGTCGAGCGATCACCGATGTGCGATTGTCGATTACGCACATTCGCCTGACGCCTTGCTCAACGTGATGCGCGCGGTGCGCGAGATTATGCCAAAGGAAGGAAAACTTGTCGTGGCGTTTGGGTGCGGAGGCGACCGCGATAAAGGCAAGCGTCCGATAATGGGACAAGTTGCGGAAGAGACCGCCGACGTGGTGATTCTCACGTCGGACAATCCGCGCAGCGAACATCCCGAAATGATTTTGAACGACATCGAGGCGGGCATGAAAAAAAACAAACCAATGTATCGAATCGAGAACAGAGCCGCAGCCATTAGGAAAGGCATTGAGTTGATTGAACGAGGCGATGTGCTGCTTGTTGCAGGCAAAGGACACGAAACCTATCAGGAAATTGACGGAGTGAAACATCACTTCGACGACCGTGAAGTCATTGAGAAAATTTTTCGAGAGCAAGCAAAAACGCCATGAAATTGGAACGCGCCGATGTTGAATCACTGGGAAGGCTTGTTGGACAAGGCTTTTCAGGCATCGAGAATCCGACGGTCTCGATTGATTCGCGCTCGATCAAACACGGCGATGTATTTGTCGCGCTGCGCGGCGAAAAAAACGATGGGCATGAGTTTGTGAAGTCAGCCTTCGAGAACGGCGCACAGTTGGCAGTTGTAAATCACCTCTGGTTCGAGAAACACGGCGCGGCGTTCTTTGACAAGACAATGCTCATTTCAAAAGACACGCTCTCAGCGTTGCAAGAACTTGCGCGCATGTATCGACGGAAATTCGCCGTGCCAATTGTCGCTATTGGCGGCAATAGTGGTAAGACGACCACAAAGGAAATGACGGCGGCGGTCTTGCGCTCAACATACAGTGTGCTGGCAACCGAGGGCAATTTGAACAATCACATTGGTGTGCCGCTGACACTGTTTGGTCTGCGAGGCACAACGGAAATCGCCGTGATTGAAATGGGAATGAACCATGCGGGAGAAATGACGACACTCTGCTCAATTGCTGAACCGACGCACGGACTCATAACCAACATCGGCAAGGCGCATATAGAATTTTTCAACAGCGAGGACGCTGTCGCCGAGGCGGAAGGCGAACTCTTTGCGTGGCTCGGCAAAACTGGCGGCAGCGTGCTGGTCAATGTCGACGACGACCAAGTGATGAAGCAAGCGAGTCGAGCAGGAGAAAAAAAGTTTTATGGCGTTAAACGCCCGTCAATACAGGGTGTTTCGGCGGGACACGATGTCGAGGCAGAAGAACTCTCGATTGACGATAAGGGCTGCGTGAAATTTCGATTGACCATGCGAACTGGCGCGGTCGAGGTGCAACTGCGAATGAGCGGGCGGCACAATATCTATAACGCGCTGGCGGCGGCGGCGGTCGGATACAACTTCGGTGTGTCGCCAGAACGCATCAAAGACGCGCTGGAAAATTTTGAAATCAATCCTGCGCTCAAGCGGATGTCGGTCAGCGAAACAGGCGGCGTGATGTTGATAAACGACACCTACAACGCTAATCCAGAATCGATGCGGGCAGGCTTGCAAACATTAGCGGATATGAAGAACAAGGGCAAAAAAATCGCCGTCTTAGGCGATATGCTTGAGCTTGGCAAAGCGTCGGCGAGCGAACATCAATCGTTAGGGGAATTTATCACGACGCTCAAGCTCGATGCGCTCTTGACATTTGGAACAGAAACCAAGCGCACGAGTGATGCAGCGACGGTGAAAGAAACCAAAGCACATTTTGCGACAAAAGCCGACCTCGTTGACGCCTTGAAGGGAATTGCTTCTCGCGGAGACGCGATACTCTTCAAAGGCTCACGGGGCATGAAAATGGAAGAAGCATTTGAAGCAATGAGGGAACATCTAAGAGTGAGAAATGAAAATTGAAAAGTAGTCGTCGTCCGTGAACGCCTGTAAAATCAAGTAAGCGCAGCTATGCTGTATTATTTTCTCAAATATGTCAATGATATGTTTCATCTGCCGGGCTTAGGCGTGGTGAATTATATCACATTTCGCGCAGGCGCGGCGGCGGTAACGGCGCTCCTGATTTGTCTCGTCTTTGGTCCAAAAATCATTGCGTATCTAAAATCAAAAGTCATTGAACCGGTCAAAGAAGAAGCGCCAAAAGAGCATCAGAAAAAAGTCGGCATTCCGACGATGGGCGGCACGATGATTATTCTCGCCGTGCTTATCTCTGGGCTGCTGTGGGCAAAGCTCAACGACCCGTTTGTATGGCTGATTCTCTTATCGGTCGCATGGATGGGCGTGGTCGGGTTCATCGACGATTATCGAAAAGTGATTTTGAAAATCAAAGGTGGATTAGAAGGCAGATATAAAATCATCGGGCAGGTTGGACTCGGAGTCATCGTTGCAGTTTATACATATTTCAATCCGAAGTTCAGCGTGCTGCTCTCGCAAACCGAAGTGCCGTTCTTCAAAAATTGGGTGATTGATTACGACGGGTTCTACATTCCGATTTGCGTGTTCATCATCACGGCGGTCTCGAATGCGGTGAACTTAACTGATGGACTCGACGGGCTTGCGGCCGGCTGTTCGGCAATTGTGGTCCTGACGTTGGCGGGCTTCGCGTATCTGACAGGCAACGTCAAGTTTGCCAACTACTTAAACATCACCTACATCGAGGGCGCGGGCGAGGTTGCCATTGTTGCACTCGGCATCGCGGCCGCGTGCATTGGTTTTTTGTGGTTTAACTCGCATCCCGCGCAAGTGTTTATGGGCGACACAGGCTCTCTGGCATTGGGCAGCGCGATTGCGGTCATTGCGTTGCTCATCAAAAAAGAACTGCTCTTGCCGATTCTCGCAGGCATTTTTTTCATTGAAACGCTTTCGGTGATTGTGCAGCGCGGCTGGTTCAAATACACAAAGAAACGATACGGCGAAGGACGGCGCGTGTTCAAAATGGCGCCGATTCATCACCACTTTCAACTGGAAGGCTGGGCGGAAGAAAAAGTCGTGATTCGATTTTGGATTATCACGATTCTCTTAGCCCTAACGAGTTTAATTACGCTCAAACTCAGATGACCAACGATGTGAAAAATAAACACGTCGTCGTTCTTGGCGGCAAACGAAGCGGACTGGCGGCGGCGCGGCTCTTGCGTAAGCACGGCGCCAAAGTCTTTCTGTCGGAACGCGAAGAGTTAAAACAGCCGTCGGTGAAAGCAGAACTCGATAAGCTGCGCGTGAAATCTGAATTCGGCGGACACACCGATAAAGTCTTCGACGCAGATTTCGTCGTCATAAGTCCGGGCGTGCCGAGCAATGCGCCCGTCGTGCAACAATTGGAAAAAGCGCGGATAAAGATCTTTAGCGAAATCGAGATGGCGAGTTGGTTTTGCAAAGCGCGAATTGTTGCTATCACCGGAACAAACGGCAAGACGACAACGACCATCGTTACGCATCGAATTTTCGAACGCGCCGGAAAAGCCCATAAATACAGGGCGTTTGCGGTAGGTAACATCGGTCAGCCCTTTGCCGACTATGTCGACGAGATGACCGAGAACGACATCGCCGTCGTTGAAACGAGCAGTTTTCAGCTCGACCATTGCGTTTCGTTTAAGCCAAATGTGGCGGTGATTACAAACATCACGCCGAACCACTTAGACAGATACAAGACGTTTGAAGATTACGCGGCAGCGAAGTATCGAATTTTCCGAAAGCAAACCAAGTCGGATACGCTCGTGGTGAATCTGGACGACGAGACGCTGAAAAAGCAATTTTCAAAAAAAGACGTGCGCGAAAAACTTAGGATGCGGTTTGCGCCGATAAGCCTTGAAAGAGATTTAAGCAGAACATACGACACGTGCGGCTATCTCAAAGACGGGTGGCTGACGATAAAAATCAACGGAGAAAAAGAACCCTTTATGAAAGAGGAAGAAATTTTGAACAACGTGAATTTTCGCGGCAAGCACAACGTCTATAACTCGCTCGCCGCCGCCGTCGCCGCCCGCGCAATGGACGTCAAAAAAGAAGTCATCCGTGAAAGCATCGCAGCGTTTGAAGGCGTCGAGCATCGAATCGAGTTTGTGCGCGATGTAAGCGGTGTGCATTTCATCAACGATTCAAAATCGACCAGTGTGAACGCGCTGTGGTATGCGCTCGACACGATTCCGGCGCCGATTGTCTTGATTGCAGGCGGGCGCGACAAGGGCAACGACTACACAAAAGTGCTGCCGCTTGTAAAGATGAAAGTCAAATGCGTTGTGGCGCTCGGCGAATCGAGAGATAAAGTCGAGACTGCGTTTGGCGGCTTAACGAAAGTGGTCAAGGCGACGACAATGGACGACGCCGTGAAACTCGCGCAGCGCGAGGCGACCAAAGGCGATACTGTATTGCTCTCGCCAGCGTGCGCCAGCTTCGATATGTTTAGCGGCTTCGAGGAGCGCGGCGAAGTCTACAAACGACTCGTCAGCAATCTTTGACGCTACTGAATGTGCAGTTTGTTCTTTGATAGCCTTCTCGCCGAGAGCGACAACGCTTTCGGCGGAAATTGTGATGCAATGCTTCGGCGCGAGGCGGTCAAACCGGACTGCTTCGCGTATCGGAGCATCTCAACGCAACGAAAAATGAAGATTCTTAATGTGAAAGAATGACTGATGTCTGAGTTCATCATCAATAACATACCGCCAAAGCCCGTCAATACAGGCGTTTTCGGCTCAGATCGTCTGGACGCAACGGGTGCTCCATCAAGCACGGACGGCGCGGAAGGTCAAGGGCAAGACAAAATAAGCGCGTTAGGAAAGTTAGCGTCGGGCGACATCATTCCAGAGAAAACATTTGAGAGCCTTGCGGGAAAAATGCTGCTCTTGCTGGTCGTCGTCTTGATGTGCGTTGGTGTCTTGGTGGTGTATAGCAGCGGCGCTGGTTGGGGCGCGACGAAGTTTCATGATGAAGAATACTTTTTGTGGCGACAAGTAACCTACGCGATGCTGGGGTTGGTAATCATTTTCATCGTCGGCGGTTTGGACTACAAATTGTTGCGAAAAGCAAGCAAGGCGATTTTGATAGCAAGCGTGGCGATACTGGTCTTGCTCTTGATGATGAAAGCGGTCGGACTTATTTCAGGCGCAGCGCGGTGGATTGGCTACGGCCGGTTCAAATTTCAAGCGTCCGATTTGGCGAAGTATGCGCTCATCATTCACTTGGCGTATCTCATCTCGGAGAAGCAGACCTACATGAAAGACTTATACCGCGCTTATTATCCAATCATGACGGTGATTGGCGTAGTGGTGGCGCTCGTTGCGCTCGAGCCGAATTTCAGCACGGCGGCAGTCTTGGGAATGATTGCGCTCTCGATGCTCTTCATCGGCAGGGCAAGCTTGCAACATCTTGGCGTAACGCTGCTGGCAGGCGTGCCAGTGGCAGCAGGCTTTGCAATCGCTGCGCCCTATCGCTTGGCGCGATTAAAAACGTTCATCGGCGAAGGCAGCGAGAAAGCCAGCTACCAAATCGAGCAAGCCTTGATAGGGCTTGGCAACGGCGGTTTAACGGGACTTGGAGCAGGCGCAAGCAAACAACGCGAACTCTTTTTGCCAGCGTCATACAACGATTTCATCTTTGCTGTTTTCGGCGAAGAATACGGGTTCATCGGCGCGACGCTCTTGCTCTTGCTGTTTATCGGCGTCGGAATCTGCGGCATGGTGATAGCGCGAAACGCCGTCGACGAATTTGGAAAACACTTGGCTTACGGCATCACAATTGCAATTAGCGTATATGCGCTGATTAACGCAGGCGTGGCGTGTCATCTGCTTCCGACAACGGGATTGCCAATGCCGTTCATCAGTTTTGGCGGAAGTTCAGCCTTGTTTAATTCGTTAGGCGTCGGCTTGCTCATCAGTATTTCAAGAGAAAGGAAACGATTGGAGAAGAAGAAAGTCGCAGTCAGAAGTGAGAAGACAGAAGACAGAAGTCAGAAGTTAGATTGAAAACTATGAGAATCATCTTTGCGGGTGGCGGCACAGGCGGGCATTTATTTCCGGCGATTGCAATTGCGCAGGAAACCTTGCGATTAAAACCCGATGCGGTGGTCTCGTTTGTCGGCACGGAAAAAGGCATTGAAGCAACCGAAGTGCAAAAGCACGGATTCCCAATACATTTTATCTCGGCGGTAAAACTCGAGCGCGGGTGGTCGCCGAAAAAGCTCTTTGAAAACTTGAAACTCCCGTTTCGCTGGAAAGCGTGCTTGGACGAATGCGACCGATTGATTTATCAAGAAGAGCCGGATGTGGTTGTCGGCACAGGCGGATTTGTCAGTGCGCCGATGGTGTGGGCAGCCTATGAGTGGAAGATTCCAACGCTGATTCAAGAGCAGAACTCGATGCCGGGCATTGCCACGCGGATTCTCTCGTGGCGAGCCGATGAAGTGCATCTCTCGTTTGAATCGTCACGACAATTCTTCAAGCGCGACCAGGTCTTCGTCTCGGGCAATCCGACCAGACGCTTCGAGAAGCACGACCAACAAACGGCGCGAAAATTTTTCGGCATCGATGCAGAACGAAAAACGCTTCTTGTGTTCGGCGGCAGTTTAGGCGCGCGGTCTGTCAATGCGGCGCTTGCGGCATGGCTGCCCGAACTTTTACAAAAGTTTAACGTGATTTGGCAAACAGGAAAGTTAGATTTCACCGCCGTTGAGTCGCGAGTCGGCAAAAAAGAAAATTTGTGGGTTGGTGCGTTCATCGACCGAATGGATATGGCTTACGCCGCTGCCGATTTAGTCGTCTGCCGCGCAGGTGCGTCAACCCTGGCAGAACTGGCCATACTCGGAATGGCAGCGATATTAGTGCCGTATCCGTTTGCGGCAGGCAATCATCAATTTTTCAACGCGAAAACATTGGCGGAGAACGGCGCAGCAATGCTTATTGCAGACGCCGAGATTCGGTCGGAGCAATCCAAACGAAAACTGATTGAGACGCTCGAAGATGAACAAAAATTAAACGCGATGAAAACAGCATGTGCCAAATTCGCCAAGCCAACAGCCGCAACCGATATTGCCAAGCGAGTCATTGCGCTGGCGGAAACGCACTCGTGGGACGACGATGAGAATGAGGAATGAGAAACGAAGAATAAAGAATGAAAAACGACAACGGAAAAATGAGCAATAAAAACAACACGTTTTTACGGTGGAAAAAAGACCAAAAATAACCTACAACGGATTGGGACGCACGCGCCGTATTCACCTCGTCGGCATCGGCGGCGCGGGCATGAGCGCAATTGCCGAAGTTTTGCTCCGACGCGGTTACGCCGTGAGCGGCTCCGACCAAACTGAAAGCGACGTGACGGAACGCCTCAAATTGCTCGGCGCAACAATTTACATCGGGCATGCAGCAGAACATATCGGAAACGCTGATGTCGTCGCGCATTCGTCGGCGGTAAAACCAAACGACAACATTGAGGCGCAAGAAGCCTTGCGAAAAAACATTCCACTGGTCAAGCGCGATGAACTCTTAGGTGAATTGATGCGCCATAAAACCGGCATCTGCATTGCGGGAACGCACGGCAAAACGACGACGACAACAATGGTCGGCACTCTGCTTCAAGAATCAGGATTGAACCCGACAGTTCTTATCGGCGGCGTGTCGGATTACTTTATGAACTTGTCAATGGCGCAGGTCTCGTCGCAGGGCAGCGCGGTTGTTGGCGAGAGTGATTTCATGGTGATTGAAGCCGACGAATATGACCGCACGTTTCTAAAACTGACGCCGACGATTGCCGTCATCACGACGCTCGAGGCAGAACATCTGGACATCTACAAAAATCTTGACGATGTCAAAGAGGCGTTCATTGAGTTCGCCAACAAAGTCCCGTTCTATGGCGCGGTGATTTGCTGCGGCGATGAGCCGAACATCAACGCTGTGCTGCCGCAGTTCTCGCGCAAAGCGATTCGCTACGGTGTCAATCCCGACAATGAGTTGCAGGCAGTTGAGGTTCAAAGTTCAGGCGTCTGTTCAACATTCAGCGTAACGTTCAAAAACGTGCGGCTTGGCGAGCTAACGATTCACGCGCCCGGATCGCACAATGTCAAAAACGCACTTGCGGCAACGGCGGTCGGCTTGGAACTTGGGCTGGACTTTAAGTCCATTCAAGACGGGCTTGCGGTGTTTCGTCCCGTGCGGCGCAGATTTCAAATCAAGCACAACGACAGCGACACGATTCTCGTCGACGATTATGCGCATCACCCGACCGAAGTGCGAGCCACCTTGCAAGCCGCGCGAAACGGCTGGAAGCAGCACAAACTCGTCGCGGTCTTTCAGCCGCATTTATACTCGCGCACGAAAGATTTTACAACAGAGTTCGCCGATGCGCTCTCAATAGCCGATGAAATTTTCGTGATGGAAATTTATCCCTCGCGCGAAAAGCAAACGGATTTCCCAGCGGTGTCGAGCGCATTGCTGATGGAAGCCTTGAAGAAACTTGGTCATCGAGCCGCTCGCCTTGTTGCCGATAAAAATATGCTGGTCGATGAAGTAATGAAAACTGCGCAGCCGAAAACCCTTGTCGTTACAATGGGAGCTGGCGATGTTACAAAATACGCAGATAAAATAGCAACCGAACTTAACCGTCAAACCGTGCAGAAATGAGCGTCAAGTTTCAATTAGCATCGCGCGACCTGCCGCTCATTTTGGTGCGCGTGAATTTGGAGAGCAAAACCAAGTCGAGGCTCGTTACCGCGATTATCGACACAGGCGCAACGGGCTGCGTGATGACGCAAGACTTGGCGACGGCGTTGGAACTCGACACGATTGATGTGCCGGAAGAAGAAAAAAACGCGCACGGCATCGGCGGCGTCGTAACAATTGAATTTGTGAAAGCAAAAAAAATTGCACTCGACCAAGCCGAAACAAAAAACATGCGTGTCGCAGTGATGGACATGGCGGTCATTCACAATCAATTTCACATACAGGGAATTTCGCCGAAGAAAAAAGTGGAGATGATTTTAGGATACCCGTTTTTTTATCGGCGCGTCTTAAAAATCGATTACAAAACTAAAACGCTAAGTTTGAAATGATTGCGCTCGAGGACTTAAAACAAGCGGTTCGCGGCGAGGTTCTCCTCTCGGAGACGCTTGCGAAGTATTCGAGCTTTAAAATCGGCGGCGCAGCAGATTTCTTCATCAAGCCTGCCGACAAAGCCGACGCGCTTCGAGCAATTGAGTTCTTTGACAACCATCGGACGCCGCATCTCGTGCTGGGACGCGGTAGCAATGTCCTTATCGCCGACGATGGCGTGCGCGGCGCGGTCATTTCCTTACGTGAAAATTTAGAGCGCGTCGAGGTTACAGAGCGCGGCGGTGCGGTATGCGTCTATGCCGAAGCGGGCGTCGATTTGCCCGCGCTTGCCTCGCAGATGCTCAAACAGGGCTACGGCGGCTTGGAAAATCTCTCTGGCGTGCCGGGCAGTTTGGGCGGCGCCATCTTGATGAACGCCGGCGCCTATGGCAAGGAAATTTTCGAGGTCATCGAATGGGTCGAGGTGATTCGCGGCGGGAAAATCATCACGCTCAAAAAAAGCGAGATAAGCGCACGCTATCGAGCCACCGACTTAACAAACGACGTGATTTTATCGTGCGAAATGAAATTGAAAAAACTCTCGCCAAACGACCTTGCTCAGGCGCAGGAAAATCGAAAACGGTGGATGGAAAAACGTCGTGCCACGCAGCCGCTCAACTTGCCGAATGCAGGCAGCATTTTCAAAAATCCGCCGCCCGACGCCGAGGGCAACCCGCAATTCGCTGGCGCGCTCATTGAAGCGTGCGGACTCAAAGGCGTGCGGCACGGCGGCGCAATGATTTCTGACAAGCACGCAAACTTTATCGTCAATGTCGATAACGCCAAAGCTGCCGACGTGATGGCGCTCATCGACCTATCGAAATCGGCGGTGAAGAAGAAGTTTAACATCGAGCTTGAACTTGAAGTCAAATTGATTGGATTCGAGTCTGTAAAACATAACAGTGTAAAAACGGCTTAACGATGAACGACAAACCGATGAACCCGAAGTTCGTGGAATACGATGAAGAGCCACCGCAGCCGATAAAAATCGCTGATGGAACTTACATCGAGCCGCTCATCGCCGACACTGCCACAGACAAACAAGCCGCCATTGAGCGCGACGACGACCCTGAAAGCGCCTCGCCATCTGGCGTTGAAGTAGAAGCAACATCGTGGGCAGCCAAACGCCCGAAAACCCTTGTGTTGACAGGTGTCTTGGCGCTCTTCGCCGCGCTCCTTGTGCTTTCAAAAATTTGGCGCGACGGCGTAACGCTCGCTGAATTTTTAGTAACTGGCAACGAGATGACCCCAACGGAAAAAATTTTATCCTGTGTCCAATCGCGCCTTGGCGAAAAAATGAACGCCGTGAGTTTAGCCGACATTGAGGACACGCTGCGAACATTGCCGTTTGTTCGAGACGTGGTTGCAACAAAGGAATTTCCGAGCGCGATTCGATTGAGACTCATCGAGCGCGTTCCTGTTGCGGTGGCAGTCGTCGGCGGAAAACTGCGGCTGATTGATGACGATGGCTATGCGCTTACTGCTGACCTCTCGACGCTTAATGATAAACGCCTGCCGTTGCTTGTTGGCTTCGAGAAAATTCGCCGTGCCGAGAACGGTCTGTTGAAATTAGATAGTGCCGAAGCATGGAACGCGCTGCAACTGTTGAAAGAAATTCGCCGACGCGAAACGGCTAAAATGTTGCTCAGCGAAATTCACATCGAGAACCCGAAGCGACTTTACGCGCTTGCGCCCGACGCTGAGGCAAAGTTCATCTTCGGCGACGGCGGCGAGTATCAACGCAAGTTGCGCTATCTCGATGCGTTCTGGAAACAGGTCGTTGTCAAAAAAGGGCTCAAAAGTTTTGAATACATCGATTTGAGGTTCGATGGAAAAATTTTCGCGAAGTGAAAAATCGCAACCAAAGTGAACAACCAAGCAAAGCGAGGTGAAAGATGCTGAAAGGAAAAATTGTTGTTGGGCTGGACATTGGCACGACAAAGGTGTGCGCCGTTGTCGCCGCAAAAGATGAGTTTGGAAAAGTCAATGTGCTGGGTGTCGGGAAAGCCAGCTCCGAAGGGCTATCGCGGGCAGCGGTGGTGAACATCAACAAAACCGTTGATGCCATCAAACAAGCTGTCGTCGAAGCCGAGCGCACGTCGTCGATTAAAATCAAAGGCGTCAATGTCGGTGTCTCTGGCGAACATGTGCAGTGCATCAAGTCTAACGCCGAAGTCAGCATCAATCAATCCGGCATTGTCAATTACAGCGACGTGATGCGCTTCGTGGATAAAGCAAAAACAAATTTGAAACACCTCGACATCGAGCGCGAGATTATTCACGCCATCCCGCAGGAGTTTATCGTCGACGACCAAGAAGGCGTCATTGACCCGGTCGGCATGGCGGGCATGACGATGAAAGGGTCGGTCTATGTCGTCTTGGGAATGAAGACCAAGATTCGAAACATCCAGCAGTGCATTGAGCGAGCAGGCTTGGTAATTAACGGCATGACATTCGAGCCAATTGCCTCGGGCATGGCGGTTATTAAAGAATCGGAGCGCAAATCGGGCGTTGTCGTCATTGACATCGGCGGCGGCACGTCGGACATTGCCATTTACACGCGCGGAGTGATTCGGCATTCCGAAGTCGTCAAAATTGCCGCACAAGATGTAACGCGCGATGTCGCCATTGGGCTGCGCACGCTGGAAGATGTTGCGGAAGATTTAAAGATTCGGCACGGCTGCGCTTACTCCAAAGACTTGATGCAGGACGAAGAAATCAAGGTGCAAGGCATTGAAGGACGAGCGCCGAAATCGTTTATGCGCAGCGCACTCACGAACATCATCGAGGCGCGGATGACGGAAATCTTCGAGATGACACGCAGCTCGCTCAAGCGTTCAGGTTACTACGATTACCTCAACGCAGGAGCGATTATCACAGGGGGCGGCAGCCTCATCAATGGCACTCAGGCGCTTGCGCAGGAAATTCTTGGGCTGGATGTGCGCATCGGTCAGCCCGAAGGTATGTCGGGCGGCATGGTCGGCGAACTGCATAGCCCGATTTACGCCACAGCTGTCGGCTTGGTCTTGCGGGCGATTCGAGACTTGGAGCAACAGGAACAATTTGCACCAGCATCGACCCCCGAAAAATCGATGGGCGATGAAAAGCCCGCGCCCGAACCCGAACTGGAAGGCGTCGCCGATGGCAAATCGGACAAAGAGTCGTTTCTCGTCAAATTCAAAAATTGGTTCGACCAAATTTAACAGGTGAGCATAAAACGAAGCGTTTGGTCGCTTCATGGAGGAAACAAGTATGGCATTTGAATATGACAAATCCCAGATGCAAAGCGGCGCGGCGATAAAGGTCGTCGGTGTCGGCGGCTGCGGCGGCAATGCGGTCAACAACATGATGGAGCGCGGCATTGTCGGCGTCGAGTTTATCACGTGCAACACCGATAAACAGGCGTTAGAAAATTCGCTGGCGCCGTATCGAGTCCAATTGGGCGAAAAAATAACCAAAGGCTTGGGCGCAGGGTTCAATCCGTCGGTTGGCAAACAAGCCGCCGAAGAAGACCGTGAGCGCATCGCTGAACTCATTCGCGGCTCCGATATGCTCTTCATCACAGCAGGCATGGGCAAAGGCACAGGAACGGGTGCGGCGCCGGTCATCGCAGGCATCGCTAAAAATCTCGGCATTCTCACCATTGCAATTGTAACCAAGCCGTTTGACTACGAAGGCAAAAAAACGATTGACACCGCCGAGCGCGGCATTGAAGAACTGCGCAAACACGTCGATACGCTCATTGTTGTTCAGAACGAGAAAATCCTCTCGCTGGCACACGGCGACTTGGGCGTCAAAGAAGCCTACAACTTCGCGAACGACGTGCTTTACCGCGCCGCCAAAGGCATTTCGGAAATCATCACCAAAACAGGCTACGTCAATGTCGACTTCGCCGACGTGCGCAACATTATGCTCGACGCGGGCGACGCTGTAATGGGGTCTGCAAATGCCTCAGGCGAAAACCGCGCCTTGAAAGCCGCAATGGAAGCCATTTCAAGTCCGCTGTTAGACGGCGTGGCGATTAAAGGCTCGACGGGCGTATTGGTCAATCTCGCTGGCGACGTGAAAATTCGTGATATGCAAGAAGCAATGAACTACATCCGCGAACAAGCGGGCATGGACGCGACGATTATTCACGGCGCTGTCGAAGACGGTGCGGCACAAGGCGAAATCAACGTTACGGTCATCGCCACAGGCTTCAACAAAAAACGCGGCGCGGGACAAACGAGCGCGGGACAAGCCTTGCGCGTCGTACGCCGCGATGATGTGCTGAAATCAACGGCTCCAACAAACCCTCTGGTCGAGGACAAACTCTCCCGAATGAACTCGGAAGTCTTCGAGAAACAAGAAACGCCCGCGTTTATGCGCATGGGCTTGAACGCCCCAGAACCGATTAACAAAAAGACCGAGACCGACCCTAACGAAAAACCGCAGCCAAAAGTCTCGACCGAGCAAGACCGTATTCGCAAATCAAACTCCGACACACCGGCGTTCCTCAGAAAAATTATGGACT
>Ga0272446_1003910_pt1 | contig 18190 bp, 19 predicted proteins | sample YNPCB0061_FD_194587 | JGI IMG/M metagenome (GOLD analysis project Ga0272446, IMG submission 194587) | Hot spring microbial mat communities from Yellowstone National Park, WY, United States - YNP-CB-006-1 | ecosystem: Environmental > Aquatic > Thermal springs > Hot (42-90C) > Sediment | place... | reverse complement strand
CTAGAACTCCCTCCGCAAGGCAACAGAAAAGCGTATGAGAACTGCCTTTGTCTGCTTGGGGTTTGAGATTTCCCGGAGTACCAGGGGTACCAGGGTTCAGGCCCGGCTGGTTCTCCCGAGCCACCGCTGGATGAAGTGCGTATCGATCGCGCCCGCCTCAAACTCCGGGTCTGCGAGAATCGACTGGTGCATCGGGATCGACGTGTGGATCCCGTCCACGACAAACATGTCCAGGGCGCGGCGCATCCTGCGGATGGCCTCTTCCCGGGTGGCGCCGTGCGTGATCAGTTTCGCCACCAGGGAGTCGTAGTAAGGAGGGATGACCCCGCCGGCGTAGAGCGCGGTATCGACGCGGACCCCGATGGAGCCGGGCAGGCACAGGGTCTGGATCCTGCCCGGCGAGGGGGCGAACGTCGACGGGTGCTCGGCGTTGATGCGGCATTCGATGGCGTGTCCGCGCATTTCGACCGGCCCGCCCAGGATCGCATCCAGCCGCTCCCCCTGGGCGATGCGCAACTGCGCTTTGACCAGGTCCACGCCCGTCACCATCTCGGTGACCGGGTGCTCCACCTGGATGCGGGCGTTGACCTCGATGAAATACAGCTCCCCGGTCTCGTCCATCAGGAACTCCACCGTGCCGGCGTTGGTGTAGCCGATGGCGGCGAAGGCCTCCTTGAGCGCTCGAGACATGCGCTCGCGCCGCTCCGGGGTCATCGCCGGGCTGGGCGCCTCCTCGATCAGCTTCTGGTGCCGGCGCTGGATCGAACACTCGCGCTCGCCGAGCACCTCCACATTGCCGTGCTCGTCGGCGAGGATCTGGAACTCGATGTGCCGCGGCCGCTCGATGAATTTCTCGCAGTAGAGATCCCCGTTGGAGAAGGCATTGGCGGCTTCCTGCTGCGCCTGGGCGAACAACGGAGGGAGCTGCTCGGCGCTGCGCACGATGCGCATGCCGCGCCCGCCGCCGCCGGCCGAGGCTTTCAGCATCACCGGGTAGCCGATGCGTTCCGCCGTCTCCAGCGCCTCCTCCGGGGTTTTCAGAACGCCCTGCGAACCCGGCAGCACGGGCACGCCGTGCTCCTGCATCTTCACCCGCGCCAGCTGCTTCAGGCCCATCATGCGGATCACCTCCGGCGTGGGCCCGATGAACTTGATCTGCGAGGCGCGGCAAACCTCGGCGAAGTCGGCGTTCTCGCTCAGGAAGCCGTAGCCCGGATGGATGGCGTCGGCGTTGGTGATCTCCGCCGCGCTGATCACCGCGGGAATGTTCAGATAGCTCAGCGTGCTCTTGGCCGGGCCGATGCACAGCGCCTCGTCGGCGAAGCGCACGTGCAGCGAATAGCGGTCGGCTTCCGAATAAACGGCCACCGTCCGGATGCCGAGATCCTTGCAGGCGGCGATCACGCGCAGGGCGATCTCGCCCCGGTTGGCGATGAGGACTTTCTGGAGCATTGGCCTCAGCTCGGCTTGATCAGGAACAGAACCTCGCCGTATTCGACCGGCTGGCCGTTCTCCACGAGCCGCTTGACAATCGTGCCGGAAAACTCGGCCTGGATTTCATTCATCAGCTTCATCGCTTCGATGATGCACAGGACCTGGCCGGCCTGCACCGTGTCGCCCACTTTGACGAACGGCTCCGCCCCCGGCGCCGGGGCCTCATAAAACGTGCCCACGATCGGGCTTTTCACGGGCTGCAATGTGGGATCGGTCAGATCCGGCGCCCCGGCGGGCGGCGCGGCCTGGGGCGCGGCCACCGTCACCGTTTCCGGCGCCGGCGAAACCGCGGGACTGACGGGGATCTGCGGCCCGGCTGCGGCGGCGGCGACGAAAGCCGCCGCTGCCTCGGCGGGCGCGCCCGCCGCCGTCCGTTTGATCCAGACCCGGTTCTCGCCGCGCTGCACCTCCAGTTCGGCGATCCCGCTCGAGCACACCACGTGGATCAGCTCGCGTATCTCTTCGATTGTCATGATGCAAGTACCATGAATTCCTTCGCCGCCGGCGTCAGGATTTCCGCGCCCGCGGCCGTCACCAGAACAGTATCTTCAATCCGGACGCCTGCTGTCCCGGCCAGATAGACGCCCGGCTCCACCGTGACCGCCATGCCGGCCTCCAGCACATCATCCGACTTCGCCCCCAGCCTCGGGCCTTCATGGATCTCCAGCCCGACGCCATGGCCGGTCGAATGCGTGAAGAACCGGTCCAGCCCGTGGCTCTTCAGCGCCCGGCGCGCCGCCGCGTCCACCTTGCGGGCGGGCGCGCCCGCCCTGACCTCGGCCAGCGCGGCCTGCTGCGCCTCCAGCACCGCCTGGTGGAGCCGTTGCCACTGGCGCGATGGCGGGCCGAAGCTGAGCATGCGCGTCATGTCGCTCATATAACCGCCCAGGCAGGCCCCCATGTCCACCAGCACGGGGCCGCGCCCCAGCAGCGCCTCGCCCGGCCGCGCGTGCGGCAGCGCCGCCCGCGCCCCCGCCGCCACGATGGTCTCAAAAGCGGGGCCGTCGGCCCCGAGCCGCCGCATCCGGTATTCGATCTCCGCGGCCGCCTCCCGCTCGCTCATCTCCGGCCGCAACAGCCGCGCCGCTTCCTCGAAGGCGCGGCTGCACACTTTGGCCGAGGCGCGCAGCGCTTCCTGTTCCGCCTCGCTTTTCACCCGGCGCAGCTTCTCCACCAGCCCCTGCAATGGCTTCAGCCTCGCGCCGCGGCCCAGCCGCTGCGCGGTGTGGGCCCAGGTGTCGTGGCTGACCCGGTCGGCCTCCATCCCGAGATGGCGGAATCTTCCTGCCAGGTGCTTCCAGACGCCTTCCCATGTCGAGCCGCGCACGACGCGGACGCGGCAATCGCACTCTTCCGCAGCCTGGAGCTCGTAGCGGGGGTCGGTGAACAGGACCGCCGAGCGCGGCGATAGGAAAAGAATCCCGTTGCTGCCCGTGAACCCCGTCAGATAGCGGACGTTCGGCGGGTGCGTGATCAGCGCCCCGTCGCATCGCAGCTCGGCCAAGGCCTCGAGCAGTCTCCGGCGTCTGCCGGCTCGGGCATCGGGTGGGCGGGTCAAGCTCCCTCATTGTAACAAACGCTTCTACCCTTCCTTCGCCTGGCTGTAGCTTCGCCGCACCATCGCCGCATAGCCGTCGATCGTGAATTCCGGGCTGCGCGCGTAGTCCATGATCCGCCGCTCCGACTGCCGGATCTGCGCCACGGCCTGCTCAAGCCGCTCAAGGCCGGCGTCAGGAACCGTAATGAGGCCGTTTTCATCCCCGTGGAGCATTTCCCCGGGCCGCACGGGCAGCCCGCAAATCGTCACCGGCACCCCCGCGCGCACGATGCGGAAGTTGGCGTGGGAGGCGCAGGCGCCGCGGGCGAAAAAGTGAAAGCCCATGGCGCGCACCTCCGGCAGGTCGCGCACAGCGCAGTCGGAAACCAGCCCCACGGCCCCGAGCCGTGTGAAAAACGTCGCCATCACCTCGCCGCAATGCGCGGCGAAATCGCCGAACCCGCCGATCTCCTGCAACACCACCACCGCCGGCTTGGGCGATGCTTCCACGAGCCGGTACAACTCGATATGGCCCTCGGGGCCGCCCGGCCCGGTCTGCGTCACCGTTTCGACCTGCGCCGTCACGGCGTAGCCCGCCATGCGGCCCAGCTCGGGGAACAGGCACCGCACGGAGAGCGGCGCAAAACCGGCGCTGCGCGGGCGCAGCTCGAGCAGCTCGATGGCATTGGATAGAGTGGGCGTGTCCACGCTTCGAAGGAAGTCCGCCAGTGCGTCCATGGACACCTACTCTACTGCACCGGCGGCCCTGCGCTCCCGGGGGCGCATTTGACACCCCCTCGATGCGATCCCTACACTGGTAGGTTGAGGGCGACGGCGCCCCGCCCGGAATGCTGCTTCCGAAGGAATTTGTCACCTACCTCAGCCGCAGGGTCGTCTCCGGCATCGGCGCCGATTTTCTCGAAATCGTCGACCGCGACGCTGTCGCGGAGCTGATGGAGCGGATCATCCTCGACGAGCTGGCCGTCGAGGACCGGCTCAACGAGGAGGTGCGCAACCTGCTCGAGGAATACTCCGTGTACATGGCCAACAACGGCATCAGCTACTCGGAGATGTTCCGCCGCATCAAGAACCAGCTCATCCAGCAGCGGAAGATCGTCCGCGCCAGCGGCCGCGAGACCGGCGACGGAATGAAGCTGAGCCGCGACAAGATCACCGAGATTTCCCACAAGCTGATCGCCGCGCTCCGCCGCTCCCGCGCCTGCCGGCTCAAGAAGGATCCCAACGACGTCCGGCTCGAACTGGTGCGCCGCATCACGGAAACCCTCCAGGTGGAGGAGAAGGCCGAGCGCCAGGCGCGCGAAAAGATCCGCAGCCACAAGCGCGAGATCCTCGAGGGCACCGACGAGTGGAAGCTTTACCACGACCGGTATTACAAGGAAGCCCTCAAATCCTACGGCATCGACATCGACCGCGGCTGATCCGCCTCCGCCCGGGCCGCCCCGCCGGATAAGATACTTGTCGATGCCCGACCGTCCCATCCTCGTCACCGGCTCGCTCAACATGGATTTCGTCGTGCAGGTCGAGCGCCTGCCCGCGCCCGGCGAGACTGCGCGCGGCGCGAATTTCCGCATGATCCCCGGCGGCAAGGGCGCCAACCAGGCCTGCGCCGCGGCGCGGCTCGCCCGGCAAACGCCGGTCCGCATGATCGGCCGCGTCGGCTTCGACTCCTTCGCCGACCACCTCCGCGCCAGCCTCGCCGCGGCCGGCGTCGACACGTCCATGATCCACGGCTGCCGCCGCGCGCCCACCGGCGTTGCGCTCATCTGGGTGGACGCCGCGGGGCAGAACTCGATCGTCATCGCGCCCGGCGCCAACGACGAGCTGGCGCCGGCGGACCTCGAAACAGAACGGGCCGCTTTTGTTTCGGCTGCCTGCGCCCTTTTCCAGCTCGAAACGCCGCTGGAAACCGTGGCCGCAGGGCTGCGCCTGGCGCGCTCGGGCGGCGCGCTGGCCATGCTCGACCCGGCCCCGGCCCGGCCGCTGCCGCCGGAGATGCTCGCGCTCGCGGACCTGCTGACGCCAAACGAGACCGAGGCCTGCCTGCTGGCCGGCCGCCCGCCCGCGCGAATCGGCCCCGGGGAAGCGCCCGCGCTGGCCGCGGAGCTGCGCGCGCGCGGCGCGCGCGCCGTGGCGCTGAAGCTGGGCGACCAGGGCTGCTATTATTCCGGGCCCGATGGCGAGTGCCACGTCGCCGCCTTCGCCGTGGAGGCCGTCGACGCCACGGCCGCCGGGGACACGTTCAACGGCGCGCTGGCCGTCGCGCTGTCGGAGGGCATGGCCATGCCGGAGGCGTTGCGCTTCGCCAATGCGGCGGCGGCCATTTCCGTCACCCGCCTCGGCGCGCAGGTCTCGATTCCTTCCCGGGAAGAAGTCGGGCAGTTCCTCGCGGCGCGGGCGTAGTGCGGAACACCGCGTAGCGCGCGTTCCGGAACGCCGCCTCCGCGCCGGGCGGGGCGTTCTGCGGCGCGGCGACCACCCAGTCGATGCCCAGCCGCGCGTAGTCTTCCAGCGGCAGCAGCGGCGGCCGGGCTTCGCGCACGGCCTGCCAGCGCCTGCGCCACTCATAGCCGTAGTCGCGCAGCAGGTTCGCCTGGCCGCCGGACTTCCAGTCGACGTACAACGCGCGCAAGGCCTTGGCGCGGAAGATGCCCGGCTCCAGCCGCCGGCCGGCGTCGGCGAAAAGAAAGACGTCGTCCTTGCCGGTGGATGCGCGCGCCCAGGCGGCCAGCCCGTCCAGCTCCGCCGAGTGCAGATTCGGGTACAACTCGAGCCGCCCGGCGGCGGGAATCACGAAGAACGTGGCGGCGGCCAGCGCGGGCGCCGCCGCGGGCCGCCATGCGCCAAGCCACGCCAGCCCGCCCGCCAGCGCCGCCGCCACCAGCCGCCACGGGTAGCGGTGCAATTCGACGAGCGGCGCCGCGCCGGCCGCGGGCAACAGGAACGCTGCGGCCAGCCACGCTGCCGCCTCGGCCCGCCGGTTCGCCTTCATCGCGTGCCAGCCTGCGGCCAGCGCCAGCAGCTCCGCCATCACCGCCACCCACAGCACCGCGCGCGCCGGCTGGAATTGCGGCATCAGGATCCACTTGCCGACATCGAGCAGCAGATACTGCAACGGCATCATCGCCAGCCCGCAGACGGCCAGAGCCGCGGAGAAAAAGCGCGCCTCCGGCGCCAGCCAGCGGCGCGTCCTGCTCCATGCGGCGGCGGCCGCCGCCGCCAGCAGCGGATACTGCCACAGCCACGCGGCGGGCCAGAGCGAGATCCAGTTGTACGGGGCGCGGTATTTCTGGATCTGCTCCAGCTCGGCGGGGATGCGGCCGAGCATCACCTGGCGGTCCGCGCCGAACGGCTGCAAAATGGCGACCAGCGCCAGCCCCGCGGCCGCCGCCGCCACGGAGGCTTCCAGGGCGATGCCCTCGCGCCGGTCATGCACGTAGCGCCAGTGCAGCAGCAGGCAGAGCCAGAAAGGCGCAGTGGTGGTGGGGTGATACAGGGTGGCGACCACGGCGGCCGCGCCCGCCCACATCCAGCGCCGGTGCATGGCCAGGCCGAGCGCCAGCATGATCATCAACACGGCGAAGCCGCGGGGCACGGGCTCGTATTCGAGCGTCAGCACCGCCGGGCCGTTGATCACCGCGCCGAGGCCGAACACGGCCGCCGCCATCAGCGCCCCGGCCGGAGGAAGCCCGAAGGCGAGCCCGGCCAGATATGCGCCGGCCACGCCCGCCACGCGAAACACGAGTTGCTGCCCGGCCAGCACGGCGTGAAAATCCTGGCCGGTGAGGCGGCGCAACGCGACGGCGATTTCGTCGTAGAACGTGAATTTCACATGGGGCCGCAGCGCGATCTCGTCGCGCGCGAACAGCGAGGGGTCGTACTGCCGCTCGAGGATGGGCACATAGATCTGCGTGTCCGACTGGAGCCACGTGCGCCCCGGGAACACGCTCCAGCCGAGCAGCGCAATGCAGACAACCAGCGCGGCGGCGACAAGGCGGTTCACTGCGGCGGCGTCTTCTCCAGTTGTTGCCTGGCCCAAAGGCGCGCCGGATTCAGCTCGAGGCTCTTCCGGAGCGCCTCGCGCGCCTCCGCGTTGCGGTTCAGCTTCCGCAGAACGATGCCCCGCCACAGCCAGGCGTCCGCGTGGGAGGGGTCGAGCTGGAGCGCCTTGTCGATGTCCTTGAGCGCGAGTTCGGCGCCGCCGCCGAACGATTCCGGCAAATAGAAATTGCCGACGCCGCGGCTGAGCCACGCGTCGGCCGATTTCGGGTCGAGCTCCACCGCCCGGCTCACCTCTTCCATGGCGCACTTGCCGTAGCGGAGCCCGAGCAGCGGATTGGCGGGAATCACCTGCGCGCACAGCGCGCCGAGCACGCGGTGGTATTCGCCGGCGGATGGCTTCAGGGCGACGGCCTTCTCGGCGGCGCGGATCCCGTTTTCCGCCGCCGCGCGCGCGCCGTTGCGGTCGCGCAGCTCCATGTAGACTTCGGCGCGCACCAGCTCGGCCAGCGCGGCGCGGTACTGCGCGGCCGCGTCTTCCCGCCTGGCCTGGGCCTCGGCTGCGGCGCCGGCCGCGAGCCGGTCCAGCGCGGCGCGGTCCTGCCGGTCGCGCGCCTGCTTCAGGTCAGGGGGAAGAACGGCAGCCATCGCGCAGGCAAACAACAGGCAGGCCGGCAGGCGACGCATGGCGTGAAACCATCATTCTACCCGCCCGCCGCGTGGCGCAGCCGGCGGCCCGGCAATACCGGCAGGCCGGGGCCTCCGATTCCCCGGCCTGTCCTGCAAGCGCCGGCAGCCTCCTCCAGCGGCCGTGCGCATCCCGGGCATTCCGCGCCGCGTCCCCGGCAAGGAAGCGGGCGGGCCCGCTGGCTCACTTCGTGCCGGCAAGCACCAGGGGGACACTCTGCGCCCGCGAGCCTGCGGCGATCAGTTCCCGTTCGGCGCGCCCGGCAGGGAATCCCGTGCTGGCGCCGCTCGATCGCCAGATCGTGGAAAGGAAGTACTCGTTCCCATGCTGATTGAAGACGAGCTTGCCGGAGTCTTGCGCCTTGCCTTGCACGACTGGCCCGGAAATCACCATGAACAGATGCTTCCCGTCCTTGCTCCGCAGGGTGTGCACCAGCGGGTTCGACTGGCTCTGCTGGATTAACCACGTGCCGGCCGGACACTGTGTGTCCCCGACGGTAAATGCGAACGGAATGTCCGCCGTCACGGTGGCAGACTGTGCGGACGCCACGGGCGCGGCGAGACAGAACGCCGCGAACACGCCAACCAAATGCATCTTCATACGCCCTCTCTTTCTGGTTCGAACGGCTGCGCGCTTCAGAACTTTCCCAGGCGCTGCCGCCGTCTTTTTGAATGCACGCGGCGGGCCGTTCTGCCAGGCGGTGAACGAAATTGCCCGCCGCGCTGAAAACAAAGGCGCGCACACGCGCCGCAGGCGGCCAACAGCGCCCGCTTGTTGCCGAAAGCGCAGCCTGGCTGTTGCCGAATCGGCAACTTTTTCGGCGTTGCGCCGTCATGCGCTCTCAAACAGGCGCATACTGGAACAAAGGAGGCTTTCTGCCTTTTCTGCTGCTGGGCGCCGGAGGGCCAGCGAGCGGCATTGTTTTCCGCCTGGAGCACGGACCCGCCACCATCGGCCGGGACCCGGCGAATTCCCTGCCGCTGAATGACCCGGTGCTTTCGAGACGCCATTGCCGCATCGAGATCCGCAACGGGCAACCCGTGCTGGAAGACCTGGGGTCGTTCAACGGGACCCTGGTGAACGGGGCCCGCGTGGAGCGCGCCTGTCTCCGGCACGAGGACGAGATCCGCGCCGGCGCAAGCCTGTTCCGGGTTGTGGACCTTCGCCTCGACAGCGGCTCATCGCCTTCCTGCGCGTCCGGGGAAGCGGAGAAAATCCTCCAGACGATGGAGCTGCCGGGCGGCGCGGCCGCGCCTTTCCCCCTTGAGCTGCTGGCGCAGCGGCTCTACCGCCACGAGCGCGACCGCGCCGAGCTGCGCGCGCTGCTCGAGCTGGCTTCCTCGCTGCCCTCCCTGACGAGCTTTGTCTCCGCCAGGCGGCTGTTTCTCGAGACGGTCTTCCGCTCCCTGCCCGTACGGCGGGCCGTGCTGTGCGTGACGGACCCGGCCTCCGGCGCAAGCGTCTCCTGCGGCTGGGACGCCGGCGGGGCGGCTTCGCCGGAAGAGCTGCCGGAGCACGCCGTGGCGCTCTGCCTCGAAAAGCGGGCGGCCACGCTGGTCGAGCTGGGCGCGGACGGCCGGAAGCTGCTGATGTGCCCGTTGTCCTGCGACGCCGGCGCCGCCGGGGTTCTGGCTCTGGAAACGCAGGAGGGCGCGGACCTCAAGGCCCGCCATCTGGAATGGCTGTGCGCGGCGGCCAGGCTCGGCGGCGGCGTGCTGCTGAGCCTGCACCGGCTCGAGCAGCTCCGCCGGGCGAATCGCGAGCTGGCCGCATCGCTGGAAGCCGGCTCGCTTCTCATCGGCGAAAGCCCGGCGATGCTCGCGGTGAAAGCGCAAATCCTGAAGGCCGCGCCGACCGAGGCGACTGTGCTGATCACCGGGGAAACCGGCGCGGGCAAGGAGCCGGTGGCGCGGGCCATCCACGCCGCCAGCCGCCGCGCGGAAGGCCCCTTCGTCGCCGTCAATTGCGCCACGCTGTCGCCGGCCCTGCTGGAGAGCGACCTGTTCGGCCACGAGCGCGGCGCGTTCACCGGCGCCGTGGCCCGCAAGACGGGCAAGATCGAGTCGGCCGCAGGCGGCACGCTCTTCCTCGATGAAATCGGCGAGCTGGACGGGGCGGTGCAGGCGCGGCTGCTTCGCGTCTTGCAGGAGCGCGAGTTCGAGCGCGTCGGCTCGGTCAAGCCGCTGCGCGCCAACGTGCGCATCGTGGCCGCGACCAACCGCGACCTGGCCGCCGAGGCCGGCGCGGGCCGCTTCCGCCAGGACCTGTTTTACCGTCTCAACGTGGTGCACATCCACGTGCCGCCGTTGCGCGAGCGCCGCGAGGACATCCCGCTGCTGGCCGCCCGCTTCCTCTCCCTTTGCGCGGAGCGGGCGCCGCGGCGCATCGCCGGCATCTCCGCCGCGGCGCGCCGCCGCCTGCTCGCCTACGACTGGCCCGGCAACGTGCGCGAGCTTCAGAACGCCATCGAGCGCGCCGTCGTGCTCGGCAGCACCGGGGAGATCGAAGAGGAAGACCTGCCCGATTGCGTTCTCGAACAATCCCTGCCGGCGCCCGGCGCCGAGGCCGCCTTCCATCAGGGCGTGCGCGAGGCCAAGCGGCGCCTCATCCTCGATGCGCTGGCGCAGGCCGGAGGCAAGCAGCAGGAGGCGGCCCGCCTGCTCGGCCTGCATCCCACCCGCCTGTCCCGCCTGATCGGCAGCCTCGGCCTGCGGCCCGCCGGCGGGCCGGCGAAGCCCGCCGGGTAACCCCGCCCCCGCCCGGGCGCGCCTCATGAGACACTGGCGCCAGAGGAGCCTGCGATGCAGCCGATGACGAAACAAATCCTGTGCCTTTTGATTTTCGCCGCCGCCCGCGCGGCGGCCCAGCCGCCCCAGGCGAACGCGCCGGAGTTTCTGCGCGAGGGCCAGAAGCTGGTTCGCGCGGGGCAGCTCGAGGAGGCGCTCGCGCTGTACAACCGCGAGATCGACAACAACCCCTCCAATGCCGCCGCCCTGAACGCCGCCGGCGTCGTGCTCGACCTGCTTGGCCGCACCGCCGAGGCGCGGCGCTATTTTCAGAAAGCGGCCGGCGCCGCCCCCGACGAGCAGACGCGCGCCGTCGCCTGGCGCCAGATGGCCATTTCGTATGCCTTCGACAACGACTGCGCCAACTCGGCCCGCTACGGCCGCATGATGGTGGATTACTGGCTGAAGCGCGGCAATGATTTCGCCGCCGGCGAAGCCGCCAACGAGGTGGCGCGCGTCTGCATCGAGGCGGGCGACTTCGACGAGGCAGAGAAACTCTACCGCCTGGGCTCGGAACTCGGGCTCAAGGAACCCGGCATCAGCGCGGAGCGCCGGGCCCTGTGGCAGTTCCGCCTGGAGCACGCCCTCGCGCGGCTTGCCGCGCGCCGCGGGCAAAAGGAACTGGCGCTGCAACATGTGGCCGCAGCCCGGGCCCTGCTCGACTCCAACCCCGCCATGGCGAAGCAGCAGGAGCCGTTCTTCCCCTACCTGGCCGGCTATGTGGCGCTCTACACCGGCGAGCCGGAGGCAGCCCTCGAGCATCTGAAACAGGCCAACCAGAACGACCCGTTCATCCAGTGCCTGATGGGCATGGCCTGGGAGAAGCTCGGCCGGAAGGAAGAGGCGGCGGCCTGCTGGCGCCGCGCCGCGCAAACCACCGCGCACAACCCGCCCGCCGCGTTCGCCCGTCCGTACGCGCGCCGGAAACTCGCCGGCCAGTAGGGACTCAAGCCGCGCCGCCGAACGAGCGCGCCGGGCGGGCTTGCGCGCCGCCCGGCTCCGGCTGCCCGCGCCCGTCTGGGCGCGCCAGAGGCCGTCTGGTCAGCGCACGTTCGAGCTCTTGGTCTTGATCGTGATGCGCGCCGGCCAGGGTTCCGAGTTGAAGGTCTCCATGGCCGTCTTCACAAGGCGGGCCGGCATCTCCGGCGAGGCGTCCGGAGGCAGGACCGTCACAATCAACACCCCGTCCGGCTGAGCCGTTTCAGACGCCTGCATTCGGCCCTTCAGCTTTATATCGCCGAGGAGAGGTTCCTCCTCCGGGAAAGGGGTCAGGACTGTTTTCTCATAGCAGAGCAGACAGTAGCAAAATTCCCTGTACAACGCGCAGTTGCAAGATGTGGTTCCTCTGCCGTTCTGGTCGCAACCGCAGCCCTGAGGCGGGCACTGGATCTGGCGGTTGCCTGCCGAGGCAGGCGCGGCGGTCATTCCGACGACAACCACGCGGCGTTCCTGGGTGAAGCGCCGCTGAATGCTCTGCGCCAGCTCCTCGTTCGCCCCTGCCGGGTTGGCGGCGCGCGCCGCATCGGCTTTGGTCAGCTTCGCGCCGGAAGCGATGGCTTCCACCAGCCCGGCAACGGCAGCCTCGAACCGCTGCACATCCCCCGGTTGATAAACCCCTTCCGGATAGACGATGATCGCCCGGATGTCCTTTTTCTCGATGCCGCGCATGGCCTGGCCCGTCGGCGGCATTCCTGCCGCGCCGGGACGGCCCGGGCCGGTCTCCTGCGCAGCGGCAAAAGCAAAAGAAAAAGAAAGAATGGTAAGGAATCGTCTCATCATTTGCATCCCCTTCATCGAAGAATACGAAAAACCGGGCGCCGTTTTCAAACCGATTCCGTCCCGGATATGGCCGGGTTTCATACCGGACATGGCGGCGCAAGGCTCGCCCCGGCAGGCAAACGGGCGGGCGGTTGCGCCACAATGCATTCAGGGCATGAGACGACCCCTGGACCAGGCGGCACGGCTGAGCCGGCGTTCGCTGCTGGCCGCCCCGGTGGCGGCGCGGCCGCGCGGCGCGCTGTTCCGTGGCACGTTCTTGCAGCCGTGGGCCCGGCATCTCGAATGGGGCGAGGCCGACTGGGGCGGGCTGTTCGACGCGCTGGCCGCGCTCGGCTGCGAAGAGGTGCTGTTGCAGTGGTGCCGCTATGACGAGTTCGACTACGCGCCGATTGTGCCCGTTCTGCTGGAGGCGGCGCGCGCCCGCCGCATGCGGCTGGCGATCGGGCTGCCCTACGAAAGCGCGTGGTGGCAGCGCGTGGCGGAGTCGCCGCTGGAGGCGCTCGGGCGGGTGGCCGAGCGCGCGCGGGCCTTTGCCGCGGGGCCCGAGGCGCGCTCCTGGCGCCGTCATGCGGCCTTTGGCGGATGGTATCTGCCCGAAGAGATCGACGACGACCACTGGTTCGCCGCCCCGCGGCGCCGCGCACTGGCCGAGACGCTGGACCGGCTGGCCGGGCTGTTCCGCCCCCTGTCGGCCGGGGGATTCACCAACCGCGCCCGCACCGCCGCGGAACTGGCTGCTTTCTGGCACGAGCTGGCCGCGCGGCGGCGCCTGGCCCGGGTGCTGATCCAGGACGGCATCGGGGCGGGGAAGATGACGCTGGCGGCCTGGCCGGCGTATCTGGAGGCGCTGCGGGCCAGGCTGGGCCGCCGGCTGGACGTGGTGGTGGAAATCTTCGAGGCCGCCGCCGGTCCGGAAGGCGAGTTCCGCGGCGCGCCGGCCCCGTTTGAACGGATCCGGCTGCAAGCCGGGCTGGCCCGCCGCGCCACCGGCCGGCCCCCGTTGTGCTTCAGCCTGCCCGACTACGGCGTGCCCGGGGCGGGCGAGGCGGCTGCGCGGCTGTTTGAGCAGTTGCGGCGGCCGGCGCCCTCGGCCCGCTGATTTCCCCTCAAATTCCCGCCGCCCGGTCCGATGAGCGCAGTGAAGCCCCGACTCCGGAAGCCCGCCTGAAGGCCAGGTCCGGGCCGGGGCGGGCACACACCAACGGAAGAGAGGGTCAAGGAGAAAGACAACATGCAACTGTCAAAATGGATCCGGCAGGCGTTGCTGTTGGCGGTGGCGGCCGCCATGGCGGTGCAGGCGCAGGAGCCGATCACGACGGCCAACGCCATGGGCCGCGTGGTGAAGAAGGTGGCGCCGGCCTATCCGACGGCGGCGCGGCAGCTGAACGTGACCGGAAGCCAGGACGTGGAGATCGTGGTGGACGAGCAGGGCAACGTGATCGACGCCAAGGTGCTCAAGGGCAACGCCCTGTTCACGCAGTCGACGCTGGCGGCGGTGAAGGAGTGGAAGTTCACGCCGCTCGTCAAGGACGGCCAGCCGGTGAAATTCAGCACGGTGCTGACGTTCAGCTACACGAAATAATCCTGCGGATTGGTTTCGGCCGGCGCCGGGCGGCGGGCGGCAATAGAATGGGGGCATGGCGCGGCGGCTGCTCCCGTTGCTGCTCGCCTGCCTGGCCGCCGCGGCGGCCGGCTGGCAGGGCCGCGTGGTTGCCATCGCCGACGGCGACACGCTGACGGTGCTGCGGGGCCGCCAGCAGGTGAAGGTGCGGCTGTACGGAATCGACTGTCCGGAGCTGGGCCAGCCTTTCGGGCGCCGCGCGCGCCAGCGCGCCGCCGAGCTGGCCTTCGGCCATACGGTCGCCGTGCGGCCCGAGTCGCGCGACCGTTACGGGCGCACGGTGGCCTGGGTGGTTCTGCCCGGCGGACGCACGCTGAACGAGATCCTGGTCGCCGAAGGGCTCGCCTGGCACTACCGCCGCTACGCGCCCCGCGCCTGGCAACTGGCCGAACTCGAACAACAGGCCCGCGCCGCGCGCCGCGGCCTCTGGCAAGACCCCAACCCCGTCCCCCCATGGAACTGGCGCCGCCCCGGCCGCGCGACAATATCCAGAGAATGAAAAGCTACCGCAAGGAACTCTGGTTCGAAGTCCCCACCCGCCGCGCCTTCATCAACATCACGCCGCAGGTCGAACAGTGCCTCCGCGAAAGCGGCATCCGCGAAGGCCTCTGCCTCGTCAACGCCATGCACATCACCGCCAGCGTCTTCATCAACGACGACGAGAAGGGCCTGCACCACGACTACGACGTCTGGCTGGAAAAGCTCGCCCCGCACGAGCCCGTCAGCGCCTACCACCACAACCGCACCGGCGAGGACAACGCCGACGCCCACCTGAAACGCCAGATCATGGGCCGCGAGGTCGTCGTCGCCGTCACCGGCGGCCGGCTCGACTTCGGCCCCTGGGAGCAGATCTTCTACGGCGAGTTCGACGGCCGCCGCCGCAAGCGCGTGCTCGTCAAAATCATCGGCGAGTAGCGCGGCCGGCCCGCTACAATCAAGAGAAGCTGTCCTTGGTCGCACCATGCCCGGCCTTCTTGAACGCCTGAAACAGGGAATCCAGAAAACGCGCGCCGGCCTTGTCGGCAAGGTCGAGGACGTTCTGCTCGGCAAGAAGGAGATCGACCCCGATCTGCTGGACGAGCTGGAGTACACGCTCATCACCGCCGACATCGGCGTCCGCACCGCCACCGAGATTCTCGAAGCCATCCGCCAGCGCGTCGACCGCCACCTGGTCAACGACCCCGGCGAGCTGCGCCAGCTGATCCGCGAGCACCTGCTCGGCGTGCTCGAGGCCTGCGACCGCCCGCTGAACTGGCCCGCGCAGCCGCCGGCCGTGGTCCTGCTGGTCGGCGTCAACGGCTCCGGCAAGACCACCACCGCCGGCAAGCTCGCCGCGCAGTTCAAGGCCGAGGGCAAGACGGTGCTGCTGTGCGCGGCCGACACGTTCCGCGCCGCCGCCATCGAGCAGCTGGAGGTGTGGAGCCGCCGCGCCGGCGTCGACCTGATCCGCCAGAGCGCCGGCGCCGACCCGAGCGCGGTGCTGTTTGACGCCATTCAGGCGGCCAAGGCCCGCAATGCCGACATCCTGTTCGCCGACACCGCCGGCCGCCTGCACACGAAATCGAACCTGATGGCGGAACTCGAAAAAATGCGCCGCACGGCGGCGCGGCTCGTCGAAGGCGCCCCGCACGAGGTCTGGCTCGTGCTTGACGCCACGACGGGGCAGAACGGCCTGGAGCAGGCGCGCCGTTTCACCGAGTCGGCCGGCGTCACCGGGCTGATCCTCACCAAGCTCGACGGCACGGCCAAGGGCGGCATCGTCGTGGCCATTGCGCGCGAGCTGAACCTGCCCATCCGCTATGTGGGCGTCGGCGAGCAGGCCGACGACCTGCTGCCGTTCGACCCGCGCCAGTTCATCGACTCCCTTTTCGAACCATGAACCCCGAATGGATCCGCGAAGCGCTCGCCCTCGCCCGCGAGGGCGTCGGCCGCGTTTCGCCCAACCCGGCGGTGGGGGCGGTGGTGGTGCGCGAGGGGCGCGTGGTCGGGCGCGGCTTCCACACGTGGAAGGGCGTCAAACATGCCGAAGTGATCGCGCTCGAAGAGGCCGGCGAGGCCGCCCGCGGCGCGGACCTGTACGTCACGCTCGAGCCCTGCGCGCACACGGGGCGCACGCCGCCGTGCGCCGACGCCATCATCCGCGCCGGCATCGCGCGCGTCATCTCCATCACCGAAGACCCCAACCCGCAGGTCTCCGGGCGCGGCTTCGCGAGGCTGCGCGAGGCCGGCATCGAGGTGGTGCTCGCGCCGGAGTTCGCCGAGGAAGCGCGCCGCCTGAACCTCGCGTTCTTTCATTTCATGCGCACGGGCAAGCCGCTGGTGACGCTGAAATCCGCGCTCACGCTGGACGGCAAGATCGCCGCCCCGGAAGACAACAGCGGCTGGATCACCTCCGAGCGCGCCCGGGCCCACGTGCAGCTGGTGCGGCACGAGCACGACGCCATCCTGACGGGCATCAACACGGTGCTCGGCGACGATTGCCTGCTCACCGACCGCAGCGGCCTCGAGCGCAGCCGCCCGCTGCTGCGCATCGTGCTCGATTCGCTCCTGCGGCTGCCGCCCGAAAGCCGCATGGTGCAGAGCTGCCGCGGCGACGTGCTGGTGGTGTGCACCTCGGTGGCGCCGGCGTCGCGGCGCGCCGCTCTCGAGCAGCGCGGCGTGGAGGTGGTCGCCCTGGACGGCGAAGGCGGCCGCCCGGATCTCGCCAAAGTCGTCAGCCTGCTGGCTTCGCGGCAGTATCTGTCGCTGATGATCGAGGCCGGCAGCAAGGTGAACTGGTCGGCGCTGGAAGGCGCCGTCGCAGACCGCATCCTGTTCTATTACGCGCCGAAGATCCTCGGGGGGATGGAGTCGTTGCCCGTGGCGGGCGGCCTCGGCCGCCGCCGGCGGCGCGACGCGATCCTGTTCCGGGACGTGCGGCTCACGCCGATCCCGCCGGACGAGTTCCTGCTGGAAGCGTGGCTCGTGAAGGGGTGAGCCTGCGGGGCCGCACCGCTTTCTCCCGCGGGGCGCTTTCGCACATTGGCCCGGGGCGCACCGGCGTTATACCGTGGGAGTGATGTTCACGGGCATTGTGGAGGAAGTCGGCCGCATCGCCGCCGTCGAGCCGCGCGCTTCGGGGAGCCGCCTGCGCGTGGAGGCGGCGCGGGTCGTCGGGGACCTGCGCGAAGGCGACAGCATCTGCGTCAGCGGCGTCTGCCTGACGGCGGTCGGCGTCGGGCCGGGCGGGTTTTGGGCGGATGTCTCCCGCGAGACCCTGGAAAGATCGACGCTCGGCGAGGCGCGCCCCGGCGCGCTCGTCAATCTGGAGCGCGCCCTGGCCGCATCCGGGCGTCTGGGCGGCCACATTGTGCAGGGCCACGTCGACGGGGTCGGCGTCATCCGCGGGATGGAAGAGCGCGGCGGCGGCGACTGGTGGCTCGAGGTGGAGGCCCCTGCCGGGCTCGAACCGTATCTGGTCTACAAGGGTTCGGTGGCGGTGGATGGCATCAGCCTCACGGTGGCGCGCGTCGAGGGGCCGCTGTTCAGCGTGGCCGTCATCCCGCACACCTGGAACAACACGAACCTGCGCGCCGCCCGGCCCGGCGCCCGCGTGAATCTCGAGACCGATATTCTGGCGAAATACGTCGAAAAATTGCTCTCGCGCATGGAAACGCGCCGGGAAAAACTGACCGTGGAAAAATTGCGGGAAATGGGATATTAGCGCGGGTCGGAGCGCCGGGATCGGCGTTCGCACCGCGCCCTGGCCGACCCCGACACGCACGACCACGTCTGACAGCGGGTCGGAACGCCGGGACGCGCATTCGGAGCCGCGACCGTAGGCCGGAATTCGGCAGAATTCCGCCCGGAGCGAGCGGTTGGCGCGGCAGGCAGCGCCGGTGCGCGAGACCGCTGGTATGCCAGGATGGCCAGCCGTTGTGGCCGCTCGTTCCCGCGGCCTTCGGCCGCTTCACTCGCGGCTCTGAAACGCATTCGGAGCCGCGACCGGAGGCCGGAATTCGCCAGAATTCCGGCCGGAGCGAGCGGTTGGCGCGCCCGGCGGCGCCGTTGCGCGAGACCGCTGGTTTGCCAAGACGGCCGACCATTGCAACCGCTCGTTCCCGCGGCCTGCGGCCGCTTCACTCGCGGCTCTGCAAGCGGGCCGCAAAGACAAAGCGGGCCTTGCGGCGCGCCAGCGGGCTTACTCGTAGCGCAGGGCCTCGACCGGATCCAGATTGGCGGCCTTCATCGCCGGCCAGGTGCCGAAAAAGACGCCCACGGTGACCGAC
>Ga0272446_1003909_pt1 | contig 18213 bp, 2 predicted proteins | sample YNPCB0061_FD_194587 | JGI IMG/M metagenome (GOLD analysis project Ga0272446, IMG submission 194587) | Hot spring microbial mat communities from Yellowstone National Park, WY, United States - YNP-CB-006-1 | ecosystem: Environmental > Aquatic > Thermal springs > Hot (42-90C) > Sediment | place... | reverse complement strand
CGAAAACAACTGGGTCACTTGCTCCTATGTGAGCCCGTTTGCTGGTGCCACGCCCGTTACGTCAACTGTGCGAGATGGCACACAATTTGCACAGAGTCAGCAATCATATGGCATGTTCATGCAACCTCCTCATTTGGAAAATGAAGTGATAGTGGGCTTCATAAATGGATCACCCAACCGAGGAATTTATTTTGGCTTTCTATTTCAACAGTTTATGAATCACAGCGTTCCTGGTATGGCCAATTCTGCTATACCCAATTCCACCGAAACCGCTCCAACTGTTGAATATAATAAATTTCGAAGTAGCCCAAATTTAAATCCCAATGATACATCGAGACCTCTTTTTACGCCATTGGCAGAAGGTATTGCTAACCAAGGATTGTTTGACGACTTTCTTCGAGGACCCACCGATGCATCATCTCGTCGTGAGTCGCCGTCAAATGTATTTGGATTGATCTCTCCTAGGGGCCATCAACTTTACATTGATGACGGAAGATTACGTGATGTTGTCAATGAAGAAACTGTTTTGAATCAAGCAGCGAACAATGATATTGCTCGTCGCCAGGATCCCTTTGCTCCTGAATTCATACGTTTAAGAACGCGCAGTGGTACGCAAATTGTAATAAATGATACCTCTGGATTCATATATTTAAATTCAAGAAACGGAAACACTTGGATGCAATTGTCAGATACCAGTTTTGACGTGTATTCCAAATTCAGTATCAATTTGAGGTCGGAAAGAAACATCAACATGCATGCCGATGGAAACATCAACATGTTTGGCAGCAATGGCATATTCTTATCATCTGATGGTCCATTAAGACTGGGATCAACCGCGTCCGTTGATATCAAAGGAGACACTGGTTTTAGATTACAGTCAGGTACTGACATGAGTATTAAGTCCGCAAATTTGATTGCCGTAGATGGCAACGTGATTAAGATCAAAGAAAATTTAGCACAAGACGCTATTGTGGCGAGAATCATTGAATTGGGTGATAGAGACTCCAACAATCCCTCCTACCCTATCAAGAGAACTAGAACTTCTGTGAGTCAGTTACCTTCACATGAGCCCTATGCACATGGATTTAGAGATTTGGGCACGAATAATGCTGCACCTGCAGATAGTCCAGAGGCTACTGGTACCACTGCCCCATCTGATTTGGATCCCGGTTTAGGCAGTTGCGCTATTAGAGAGGAATCAGGCGGTGACCCTGCACGAATCAATCCCAATGACGTGGGTGCCCCTGCCTATGGTATTCCACAGATGAACGCAGGAACCGGTGCTATTGCTCAATATTTGGGTAGAATACAAGGAGATTATCCAGTGATATACCAACGTTTGGAAGCAGCAGGCGGTGATAGAGCAGCGAGAGAGGGGACCCCGGAATTTTTTGCAGCATGGCGAGGATTGGCTGCTGATCCCAATACTCGTCAGGACTTTATAAACAGTCAAAAAATTATTGCCAAAGAAAAATGGTATGATCCCACTGTGAGTAGAATAAAAAATCAAGTGGGCACGGATCTCTCACAACGCGGTCCAGGATTAAAAGATATGATATATTCTTTGGGTGTACAACATGGGCCCGGTGGTGGCGCAACTGTCGCAGCAAACGCTCTACGTGGCAAAGATGTTAATTCTATGACTGACGAAGAAATTATAAAAGCAGTGTATGCTGAACGTGGTAGAGTTGGCCCCGATGGCGTACCCATTTATTTCCCAAAATTTGCGCAACAAGTTGGTGCTGCAAGAGCGACGTCGATTTTGCAAACAAGATACGCACGCGAAAGTCAGTGTAATATCAATAAGGATCGTCAAGCAGTGGCAGCACGCCGGGCTTCTGCATCAGAAGGCGGAACCGGCTAAAATCATTAAATACTGCTTTAAATTTCTTATTAAATACGTATATGACTACATTAAATTTCTCAAAGAGACGTCTATTCAAAGGCTTGGATTCATCCAAAGGCACACCACCCAATTGGGCCACATTTGATTTGGATTTGGTAAAAAGGGATGTTCTTCTGCATTTATATACCCCACTGGGCAGTAGAGTGATGCTACCTGGATTTGGTACCAGAATATGGGAAAAGCTTTTTGAACCACTAACTGAGGAAGTTTTGCAGGAAATCCGCAGTGAAGTGGAAAACGTAGTGCGTCAAGAGCCAAGACTGCGATTGATATCTTCAGAGGTTTTTACTTTTAACAACGAGCAAGGTGTACGCATTGCATTAACTTGTAATTTTAGACCACAAGATGTAGTTGAAACTTTTTTTGCTGATTTTATCGCTAATAGAAACACTGAACTTCAAACAAATGAGACTCAAATATGACGGCACAGAGCGTTAGACAAAGTGAACTTTTTGCAGGTGAAAGTTGGTTGGCAATTTATCAAGCCTTTACAAAGGTAAATTTCAATGCCTATGACTTTGATACTATTAGAACTGCATTAGTTAACTATGTTCGAATCAATTATCCTGAAGATTTTAATGATTGGATCAATTCATCAGAATTCATTGCTGTTTTGGATTTAGTAGCATATTTGGGTCAAAGTTTGGCTTATCGTATGGATTTAAATTCCAGAGAGAACTTCATTGACTCTGCTGAGCGTCGAGAAAGTTTATTGAGGTTGGCGCAATTTTTAAGCTACAAACCAAGGCGCAATCTACCCGGTCGAGGGCTTCTGAGAATTGAATCTGTTAGTACTAATGATGATTTGATTGACGCATCTGGACAAAATTTAAATGGCTTAACTGTGTTTTGGAATGACCCCAATAATCCAGACTGGTTTGATCAGTTTGTGTTGATTTTGAATAATGCGTTCCTACAATCAAATCAATTCGGGCAACCTTTGAAGTCAGTGCCATTTGAAGGCACTACGCAGCAAGTGTATCAAATCAATTCCACACCATCTGGTTTTGGAACACAAACATTCTCTGCTTTAGTTGATGGTTTGGATTTGAGTTTTGACGTGGTAAACACAACATTAACTGATGATGGTGTTGTAACTGAAGTTGAACCCAGCCCAACAACCCCCATATCACTCCTATATCGCAGCGACGGCAATGGATTTGCGTCCCCCAACACTGGTTTCTTCTTTTATTTCAAACAGGGATCTTTGGGTTACACTGATTTCCGTTTGGACTTTGCTATTGAAAATCGCGTGCTTGACATCAACACATCAAACATCAATGAATTGGATGTTTGGGTCCAAAGCATTGATGAGGGAGGCATACCCACTGCGTTTTGGACGAAGGTTCCAGCGGTTTCTGGCAGTAATGTGATCTTTAATTCAATTAATAAAAACATAAGAAACGTGTTTGAGGTTATTCCACGGGAAAACGATCAAATTTCCATACGATTTGCTGATAATAGATTTGGCAATGCACCAACTGGATTGATTAGAGTGCTTTATCGTGTATCCGAAAATGCGTCTTATACTATCAATACACAGGACATTCAAGGCATCACACTAACATATGGTTATTTGAATTCCCGAGGCCAAAGCAAAGGATTGACAGTTCAATTGGGACTAACCGCTAACGTTTCCAATTCAGCACTTTCAGAATCATTGGAAGAAATTCGACGCAACGCGCCTAGAATATTTTATACTCAAAACAGAATGGTCAACGGTGAAGACTACAACGTATTTCCATTGACCAATACTTCCGCTCTAAAAATAAAAAGCATAAACAGAATCTATTCTGGACAAAGCAGATACTTGGATATCAATGACCCCACTGGTAGGTATCAAGCCACTAATGTGTTTGCTGATGATGGCATTTTGTTTACAAATTCAGATATTGGCTATACAGAAGTGCCCATTGATGTGTCATTGACTAGTGACGAAATTATAGCAGGTTTTATTCAACCATCGTTGCAAAATCAAGAACTATTGCACTTTATAATTGAGAAATTGAAGAACAATGTCAGTTTCCCCGTGGGTGTTGCGCCCAATAATCCATCAGCAGCGCAATATAACCCTTGGCCTGCTTTTCCGGTGTTGCGATGGAAAGCGTCCACAAATGCCAACTTCTCATCCACTGGATATTTTTATATTGACACTTCACCATTGGGCGACAATTCAAACCCACTGGACCCTAATACTCCATCTTTGGTGGGAGCGGTGCCTCCACAATCACCGCAGGATGTAATTGGCCCCGGCGCATATGTTAAATTTGATAACAACCAATGGGTGGTGCTGCAATCTGTAACTGACAATGGTAATGGTAATTTTGATAATGGTCAAGGCAAAATTACATTAGCTGAATCTGTGCCCAGTGGTACAAAAGTAATCCAAGTGATTCCTGCATTTAGACCTATCCTAAATGCATCTGAACAACAGGAAATTAAAAACCTATTGGATGGTGGCCCGCAGCAGTTTGCTCTTTATTGGAATTGGTTTACACAATCCTGGGAAACTTATACATTTGTAAATGAATCCGCGTCTTTTGATCCCAACACATTTAAATTGTTGACATTGAATTCTGAAACCAATATTCAACTGAATCGCCAAACTGGATGGGTGCTTTTGATGAGCTTGAGTGCAGATGGTGTAAGACTATACACGATTCAAACACGCGGAACACAATACGTATTTGAAAGCGAAAGAGAAGCAAGATTTTGGTTTGCAAACACCCTAAAATCCATTAATTTGGAAACAGGAGATGTGAACGTGGATCAAATACGAGTATTTGCAGTGAATCCCCCCGCTGCTACTCTTACTCCGATACCCTCACCATTTGACAGTTGGGATCGCACGCGCTTCACGGGCTCCCCTATGCCCAATGGTGACATTGATCTTTCAATTTTGAATAACTTTGTTTATAGAGATGGATACATTGAACCAAGAAGAATACAGGTGACTTTTGCTGATTCTGACCGTGATGGTTATGTGGACAATCCAGATGCATTTGACCAAATCATCGGCTCTTCAAATCGAACCTTTTGGGAAAAATACATTGACCAATATGGATACAGATACTACCGTCCAGCATTAAACATTCGACTGCGCAGTGATCCCTCTAATTTGGAACCACCCACATTGCCCCCTATCCTACAAGGAGAAGTGGTGTTTCTATCCAGCACGCAGAAATTCTATCGTGCAATAGTTAACGATCCATCAGTGATATCTGAATTGGAAGAAATCACTGAATCGGATCAATTCATTGTGAAAAACGGAAGAGCTAAACTAAACTTTCTATGGAAACATTTTGCAAGCACTGATCAAAGAATAGACCCAGCCATTACAAACGTGATTGATATTTTCGTATTGGATCGCTCTTATGATACAGCACTGCGTCAATGGGTAACAACCAATGGCAATTTGAATAGTATTCCTCGGCCTCCCAGCAGCTTTGATTTAAGCGTATCATTTGCGGCTTTGGATGATGTGAAAATGATTTCAGATCAACTGATCTATCATCCAGTGAAATATAAATTGCTCTACGGAACGCGCGCCCCTGAAGAATTGCGCGCAAAATTTTTGGTAGTAAAAATACCCACATCTCGTCTCAGCGATGGGGAAATCAAAAGCGGAATCATACAAGCAATCAACGAGTTTTTCCAAACACAAAATTGGGACTTTGGCCAAACAGTTTACTTCTCAGAATTAGCGGCTTATATTCATTTGAAGTTGGCAACTTCTGTGGCAAGTATTGCACTAGTGCCACTCAATCAAGAGGGTAGATTTGGAAATCTATATCAAATAAAACTGGAACCTGATGAAATGCCCATTTCCGTCGCTGGGGTAAACGACATTGAAATTGTAAAAAGTCTAACCGAAACCAATTTGAGAGCTGTACAATGAGTGATAACAAAAAAGCAATCAATCCAGATCAAGCAAATCCAGAGCAGCGTAGAATATCCAGCTTACTGCCTGCGACGTATAATACTGACGCTTGGAAAAAGGTCTTTGGAAGCTCTATTGATTATCTATTTCAACCCAATCAAAGTCAAAAGTTTAATGCGTTTGCCGGCGGTATTCCTCCCTATTACTCCACGTCAGACATTTATATTCGAGAGATAAACTCTGAAAGACAATACTATCAATTGAGCCCCGGTGGTGTCAGCTTGAATGCTGATTTGAATATTCAATATTCAATCTTTTATGATGACTTGATCAATGCCATTCGTTTCAATGGCGGATTAGTAAATGATCATAATCGTCTGTTCTCCACAAACTCCTATTCTTGGGCTCCTCCCGTGGATTTGGATAAACTACAAAATTATAAGCAATATTACTGGGTTCAAAATGGCCCCTCGCCTAAATTCTCTGGTTATCCTGTAAAAGAACATGTGGGAACAGGTTCACAAACTGTTTTTACATTTGACAAACCATATGTTGATGTAAGTGATATCAAAGTATTTGTTGACGGCATCGAAGTCATCAACGGCGTGGATTTTGTAGTCAACAATCGAAGCATTCAATTTGTTGTTGCACCCGTATTGGGTGCAAAGATACGAATTGTGAATTTTAGAATCATTGGTGTTGTGACTGAAATTTCCAATGGGCAAACTGTAGTGGTTGCTCCAGAAATAACCGCAAATGCCGATGATATTCGCGTGTTGTTGAATGGCATCATTGTCACTGATTATATTGTAACCAATCAAAATGGAAAATTTGAAGTTGTATTTCCTCAGCCATTGATCACAGGCACAACTATTGAAATCATTGCATATCGTCAATTAAACATTGTTACAGATATTTTGAATAAGAAAACATTCTTGGATGTGAATGATTTCCAATATAGCTCGGGTATGAAAGTGATGTGGGCCTACGATGTTGCTCCCTCTGATTTCAATCAGGGGGAGTGGATTGTTGAGGGTGTAGGACGAAGCATTAGATTAGCATTTGATGGTTTGGAAGCAACCAGCGGATGGGATACATTTATATGGGATGAAGCCGCTTGGAGTCCTCAAACAGATCTATTATTATTGATTAGACAAGATGTTCCTGATTATATTACTATTGAACGTTCTGCATTTAATAACAATCCATGGAGTAGAACCAATCGTTGGTTTCATTATGACATCCTAACTGCTGAGGAACGCGCATCTGCAATTCAAGCAGTTCGTCCAATTATTGAATTTGACCGCGACTTGGAATTGTTCAATTATGGAAGAAACTTCCGTGGCTTTGTTGATTTGGTCATCAATGATATGGCCAATCCTTTGAATAGTTTTGTAAATGCATTAAATCCAACCAAAACAGTTCCATATAACGTAACTAATTCAACAATTGCATCAACTGGCTCGGGCTATACCAATGGTGGCGGCAATGGGGTATTCGTGCTTCCTGTTTTGGGCGGCACAGGCACACCTGCTCAACTTGAGATCACATTAACCTCTGGTTCAGTGTCAAATGTTCGTCTCGCAACCCAAGGCAGCTACACCCAATTACCTCCTCAGCCTGTGTCAGTGGGGGGATTAGTGGGCGGCTCGGGCGCCGCATTTAATTTAGAGTTCACTGAGCAAAATACAAAATTCAAAATTCGATCATTTAGTTGGAACAACACAGTTAATGGCGTTTCGGAGGTGTTTTACAATGATGTCCAAATTGCTGACGGTTTGAGAATATTAGTGGTGTCAGCAACCAATGCGTCCCAAAACAATCGCGTATATGTAGTGGATGGCATCACCAGTCACGGGTTGATTAACTTGTTGTTGGAAACCGATGGCGTAAATGTTGACGGATCCCCCAGCGATGGTGAAATACTATTTGTAAACAATGGTTACTTGAAAAATCGAGAAGTATATTTCAATGGATCTGCTTGGGTAATTTCACAGGCCAAAGAAAAAATTCCACAAGCACCATTGTTTCAACTCTATGATGCCAATCCCTTAAACAATCAAGGCGTGCCATTGCAAGATGCGGGTAGATATCCTGACTCAACCTTTCAAGGCAGCAAAGTGTTTTCATATGCAGAGGGCAATGGTAGAACAGATCCAGTACTGCTACAAAAGTTAAGTTTTGATGGCAATGGTGAAATCAATTTCAACTGGAATTTAATTACTGATCGTTATTCATCATTGAACGGCACCATCGATGGCTGTTATTTTTACAAACTCCAAGGTCGCAACGCAATATCCGATCAATACTTCAATGGTTGGTATTTAAAATCCACACAATTCACACAGAGATACGTGAATGAAATTGTTGTTACCACAATTGATCAAAACATCATACTTCCTTGGATAGTGCCTGATAGAATAGAAATCAAGTTGAATGGTAGAACACTAAGTGCCACACAATATGTTATTTTCAAACAAACCAATTCAACAATTATTGCATTTCAGCAGGGTTTGGTTAACGTCAAAGATGTTGTGCAGATCTATAGCAATTATGTTGCAGAGGCCGTGGGTGGTAATTTTGAGTTGCCTCTGAACCTAACGGCTAATTCAAATAATTCACAGCCAACCGTTGCATCTAATACACAATTTGCGATGCATTTCAATGAAATCATTCAAAACAATATCGTTCAAGTTAAAACTCAACCTTCGGGCAACTTCTTCAGTAGAAATGCCTATAGAGATTCTCCTAAGGATTTGAGTTTGGGTAATGAAATACTGCAACACGATTCTCCTTTGTTAAAAACAATGCTGTTGTTTGGAAGAGACCAAACCAACTTCTTTGTTGCAAACAGGTTCGTTCAAAGAGAATATAATAAATTCAAAAACCGTTATATTCAAAGAATGAATCAATTCTTTAACAACGGAACATTAAATCCTTCTGATCCTCCCAGCGTTTGGTTCAATAAAATAATGAAGTCACTGAATCTGAGCAAAACCAGAGACTTTGCCTTTTGGAGTTCCACGGCTGGCGGCGCAAATCAATTCATACCTCCCACTGGTGCATATTTGGGACTGAATCCCAATTATGAACCTGAACTGTTTTTGGATACAACATTATCCATTCCAGTGGATTATATTCGAGGTCATGATGGTAGCTTGTTGCCTGCATTTAATGATTTTAGAGATCAAATCGTATTGGAATTGGAAAATAGAATCTATAATTCTATTAACTCAAAATTCAAGGGAGACTATCTGCCATCAGTGAACTGGTATGATATTGTTCCTGGAAAATGGAGACAAACTGATTACACCAAAGCGGAATGCGATAAGCTATTGCAATCCAGCTTTGAACTATGGAGTGTACAACAGTCAGCGGTTTACAGAAACAATACCACATATGTTCCTGAAAATGCTTGGAGTTGGAATTACACAGGCATTGAGTCATCATTGGGTGATGTTCTACAGGGATCTTGGAGAAGTGTATATCAATTCTATTTTGACACTGACAGCCCAAATACAACGCCGTGGAGAATGCTTGGATTCGCTAACAAACCCAATTGGTGGGAAGCAGAATATGGATCAGCACCCTATGGTTCACTGAACACAAAACTTTGGGAAGATTTGAGAGACGGTGTGATTCGTCAAGGTCCCAGAGCTGGTGTTGATCACCGCTTCCGCCGCCCTGAACTGTTGAGCATCTTACCAGTGGATCAAGCCGGGCAGCTTTTGAATCCCGTTGAGGCGGGTATAGTCAATCAATACATCAATCCAGAGTTTCTAAATTCAGATTGGAAATTTGGTGATTTGGGCCCAGTGGAGTTGGCTTGGCGTAGATCAGATCAATTTGGTTATGCATTGTTGACATTTTATTGTTTGGCAAAGCCTGCTAAGTTTGTGGAATTGGGTTGGGATACTGTTAACCAAAATTCAGTGTACAATAATTATCCACAAACCACACAATTCCTAAACAACTTGTATGGGCAGCGACCACCAAACAGTTTGTTGCAAGTTCATTCTGAAAATGACAACAATTTGATTGGTGTGCAAACTTTAATCAGTCACTACTTACAAGGACTAAACACATCGGTCACTGATCAATTTGGAAACTATGTTCGAGGATTAACGGCCCGCTTGGGTTACAAGCTGGGTGCATATGTTGATGGTAACACTCTAACCGTGGATTCAGAAAACTTTGGACAAGTGCCTTTGGAAAATCAAGAGCTATTGATATACACCAGCCAAAGCATAAAAGAAGCATCATATTCTGGTTTGATCATTAGATACTTGGGTCAAAACAGGTATCAAATATTTGGCTATGATCAAATCAATCCTAGATTTTTTACAATACCCAGTGCAATAGGTGGTAGAAAAACCACGATCAGTGTGGGCACTGCTTCTCTTTCCATACCAAACTGGACGTCCAATCAACCCTACTCATTGGGCGATTTGGTTGTATTCCAAAACCAAATCTATCAAGCAACACGCGCTCACATATCAAGCACTACATTCCAATCAATGTTTTGGCGGGAGTTTGATCGTCCTGCTCCCCCTCCTGCGATTTCGGCATTTAAATATCTTGATCCATTGCCCAACGCCAGTGTGATTGAAGTACCATATGGAAGTGTGATAGTAGGCTATCAAGCAATGGTCAACTTTATATTTGAATATCAACGTTGGCTGATATCTGAGGGTTGGAGATTCAATCAAACCAAAGTTCATCCCATCACAGGCGAAGTGATTCAACAAAATTGGGATTTGAGTGTTCGAGAGTTTTTGGAATGGACTTTGAACTCACCACCATCAAACAGTTTGTTGGCTTTGAGTCCATTTGCAACCCAAGTGAATTTTGAAACTGAATTTGGTCAAGTTCAGCCCATTGAGCAAATTGTCAATGGAGTTTACTCAATTCTAAATCGAGAAGGATTCCTAATCAATCCCGCAATAACAAATGTTTCAAGATTTGAAAATCAACTCACAGTTACTGTGGCTGAACCAACCGTTGAAAATGCAATTTTTGCTACAAGATTGTATTTGAAGTCATTAGAACATGCTGTATTTTTTGATGATATTACACAATTCAATGATGTGATTTATGATCAGCTGTATAATCAAAGACAGATACGTTTGAGATTTGCAGGCAGCAAAGCAATTGGATGGAATGGCAGATTGGATGCCCCGGGTTATTTCATTACAGAAAATAAAATTGTCCCCAACTTTGAAAAAACAGCAAATGATTTTAGACGTTATTTTGATTTAAATGATCAAGTGGAAACAAACTCATTGAGTGATTTTGCCAATCATACCATTGCATATGAAAAACGCAGCTATTTGGATAAACTTGTGATCAGTGATCAATCACAAGTGAATTTTTATCAGGGAATGATACGAGAAAAAGGTACTTCAAATTCTCTGACTAAACTGCTGAGATCCAATTTTATATTTAATTTGAGCAATTTTAAATTTTATGAGGAGTGGGGTTTTAGAATTGGAAGCTATGGTAATTTGGAAAAGTCACAGAGGCTGGAATTGGATCTACCATCCAGACTAAAACGTGCTGATCCGCAAATGATCCAATTCAACTTGGTTCCACTTGAAGAATGGAAAACAAAAGTTAATGCATATTCTCCTGTAACAGATCCTTCAGATTATCGAGATAAATTGAATGCGCTGCCATTGGATTCACTCAACGACGATGTGATTAATGTATTTGACTTTGTGGCTAACAAATATCAAGTGAGTTATAGCACATCTTCTATCCCACCGGTTGTGCCCGTGATACTAAGTGCGGGTTCCAACTTCGCTCCTAATCAAACATTTACAGTTTACTTAAACGTGGGAACGCCTGATGTTACCGCTAAGTTTGTGTTACAAACAAATTCAGCGGGTCAAGTGAATCAAATCAGCGTGGCTGATCAAGGCGAATACCGTGCAGTTCCAGTATTGGGCATTTATCAATTAACTGAAAATGAATTGGAAGGCGGTAACTGGCCCGGCACTGGCAGTGGATTGATCATCAGAATCTCTTTTGAAAACAAACCCAATTCCAATTATGTTGCGGTGAATGATGATCTATGGCAAGTGCGTCCCGATGCACCATACCCATTCTTTCTAATTGATCAGTTGGGTGGCAAATCTTCAAGAAGCAACAACAAGCCATCGAAATTCCCTAATGCTGGATTTGTATTGGTGAATGAAACCACATACTCTAACTTCAAAGTTGAAGACATTTTACAACCACCCAATTATGCACAGCCAAATTTGGAATCATTGGAAGTCGTAGAATCGCAAGATTTCAATCCAGGAGAAAGCTTATGGATCTATGATTCGCCGGGCGCTAATGCATCATTCAACAACAATTATTTGGGTGATTGGACCACAGCAAGAGTTGTGAATGATGGTTCCACAATACGAGCAATACTAGCCAGCGATCCAAACTTCGTATGCCCGTTGATTGTAAACTCATTGATTACTGGATTTGCTTCATACATTGGAGATGGATCAACCACTGGGTTTGCCATACCATTTGCCTTTACTTCAAACATTGAAGTTGTTGTATATGTAAATGGTACGTTGATATCAAACACTCAATACACCATATCAGCTTCGCAGGTTCAATTCAACACCGCTCCGGTGTCTGGCTCAAGAATAGAAATATCTCAAGCCAATCAATGGATTTATCAAAAAGAAGGCCCATTTAAAGGCTGGAGTCAAATATTAAAGTCTGGTAAACTGTATTTTACTAATTTCATAAACATCAACAATACGTTGCCTTTGAACCCATCTCCGCAGGATTATGTGATTGTATCCACCGGCATAGAAAGCTTCACTATGAATAATTTAGGTGAAAATTATATTCCCGGCGACATATTGACTTTGGATGGCGGTACGGTTGTTACCGGCGGATTCCCTGCAACATTCCGTGTGAATGATGTGTCCTCATCCTATGTAAGTGCGATCTCGCTGATCAGTGGTGGTTCAGGATACGTTGATGGTTCATATACAGAAATTCCGATCACAGGCGGCAATGGCACGCCGGCATTAGTGGACGTTACGGTAGTGGGGGGCAGCGTTGTCACAGTTACCTTAACTTCAAATCAAGGTTCTTATAACATTGATCCTCCTGGAAACGTAGTGGGATTGACCTTGTTGCCGGGCGCAGGAGCTCAATTTGCAGTCACAATGACGCCGTATACTTTTGCTGAATCAATAACATTAGCGAGTGCAGGCAGCGGATATCAAGTTGATGATGTATTGGAAATCATTGTTAGCTACACTACATTAGTTGAACCGCTAAGACTAGTGGTAACTGAAGTTGATACAGTAGGCGCTATTGTTGGATTCACAGTCACTGCCACTGGTCAATGGATTCCAGGCATTCCATTGCCACAGCCTTTGATCTCAACGGTTGTTTTCCCGGGAACATCTGCTGGTGCCGGAGCAACATTCAATGTCACGTTCTCAAATTTGGCGCATATAATTAAGGACATTGACATTGTGTTTCCTGGAAATTATTCCTCTATACCAGATAACACATCCTACAATTTGTTGGGGGGCAATGGCAGCGGGGCGCAAGCAACAACTATATCACAGCAAACTGGATTTGTTTCTGGTTTTCCTGATCCAGTTCGCCCTGGTGATTGGATTACATTCACTTCCAGAATATGGCAGCGAACTGTTCCGGGATATGAGTATTTTTCAGCCATTGCGGCGTCCAATTTGGAAACCATATTCACCGATCCCACGGTCTTGCCTGATTTAAAACCCATTGAAGTTTATACACTTCGTGAATCCAAATTCACTACATATGCTGATATGATAGCAAATTACTATTTGCCACAGGCAGGTGATAGGGCATTTGTTTTGGATGCATCCGCATTCTTTGGTGTAGTTGACATGAAGATTTGGGCAGTGTTTGAATACACGGGCACTGCTTGGAGTTTGGTAAGAAAACAGAATCCTCGTATCAACGCCGATGACTATGACAATGGTCTTATATATGATAGAGAACGAAACATTATTGTCACTTATATGCAGCATATTGATCCATATAATGGAAAAATATCACAACAAGCACTTAAAGATTTGACTTATGTGTCCAATGTGGATCCTGCAAACTACAACACGGCGTCAACACTCGAGGAAGTTGATCCCAATACCAAATTAAACATTTGGAAAACAGCGCAAGTGGGTCAAACTTGGTGGGATCTCTCCACAGTTAGATTCTTGGATTATGAACAGGAAGACAACAACTATAGAAGAAGCTATTGGGGCAAAACCGCTCCTGGTTCTTCCATAGATGTTTATGAATGGGTAAGAACCAATTTGTCACCCACCGAGTATGCCGATGCAGAAAATTTCCCAGAGCCCAAAGGTCGTGGTACGCCATTGGATGTTAACAAATTTAACATTTCTCAGGAATACAACAATCAGTTGGGCAGAAATGAAATATATTATTACTTCTGGGTGAAGAACAAAGACATTGTCCCCAACGTACCATTTAGAAATATTTCTGTTAGATCAATCGCAAATCAGATATCAGATCCCACTGGTGCTGGATTGGTTTGGTATTCTCCCATATCTGAAAATGCTGCTATATTCAGTGGCATATATCCGTTCCTAAATGAAAACACAACGGTGCAAATCAATTGGAATCAGAAAAACATCACAAGTAATTGGCATTCACAATGGGCTCTCCACAGAGAAAATGACCCCAATTCATTGATAGAACAATCGCTTTGGAATAAATTAAGAGACAGTTTGGTTGGATTTGATCAATTTGGGGAAACTCGCGAACTGTTTGATTCCAATCAATTTGTATTCCTAACCATCGACTCTGACAATCCAGGCGTTGGTTATACAGATGGAACATACTTGTGTCAACCCATTGGCGGCAATGCCCAACATCCGGCTATGCTAGAAGTCACAGTTGTTGGAGGTTCAGTTGCATCAGTAACGATTCTAAACCCTGGAATTTATTTGGAAACACCAACGCTACCATTTGCAGTAACAGGTTTGATTGGCGGCGGCGGCGCAACTTTCTCAGCAACGTTTGGATTGTCTGATAATAATGAAAACATATGGCTGCCCAAACCAGTGCCAGATCCCAATCTCAGTGAAGTGGAAAAATACGGTAATTTGACGCGCCCAAGACAAACTTGGTTCCGGGATAAATGCAAAGCACGTAAAGAATTTGTAGAAATCGCAAACTTCCTTTTGAATCAAATACTATTGGACGTGGATAGACCGGGATGGAATATCAATATAGACCAATCAACTCCGTTGCCTTTTACATCGTTAACTGCGTTACCAAATCAAAGGGTAGCCACAGACGTTAATGATTTCTATAACCAAATCATTAATGGATCAGTTGTTCCCGGAACTCAAGTATTGGTATTGGGAAATAGTGAAACCAATGGATTCTGGACACTTTGGCTCTATGAATCCAGTGGTCCTAGATTGTTGGATTATCAAAGATATAACACTTCAGATTTCTATGTGTTTGTGAATTGGTATGCATCTGGCATTGATCCCAACAACCCACCCGCTGTTTCTTATCCCACTCGCCAAGCACGAGACTTGGATACACTGGAGTTTGCTCCAGGAAGAATAGTGATTGTTGAAAATGATGGCAACGGCAAATGGGAATGGACCCGACTTCAGCAAAATGAATCTGGTAATCTATTCTGGAATGTTGTTGCAAAACAGAATGGCACAATCAATCTGTCAAACAAGTTTTATGAAAATTGCGGAAATTTGTTTGGTTTAATGTTTGATCCACAACTGGGCAATTCCATCTATGGAACAAATTGGGATTTGTTTGATTGGGATTTGATTGGATGGGACCAACTTCCTGCAAGTGCATTTGGTAATCTCTTACAATTTGGCGATGCTGTTAAGAACCGAGATGGTAGTTTGGAATTGTTCTATTTGATAAAACAACTGCGTGAAAGAATCCTAAATTCTTTGGAAGACAATCAACTGTTCTTTGGAATGGTCAAGTATGTTCATTCAGAGCAAAGCTATGTGGATTGGGCATTCAAGACCAGCTTCATATCTTTCACTGGATACAGCCAGCCCCTAACACAAAGTTCATTGTTAACGCCTGACTTAACTCAAAGTTTGTTGGAGTATGTGGATGAAATCAAACCCTATCACGTAAAGGTTAGAAGCTTTGTGAGGAGTTTGAGTGCCGAGGAAACCGCAAACTTCTATGTTACTGATTTTGATAAGCCAGTTTATTTTGATACACAAACGGGAACATATAGAGTTTTAAGTCCCACTGACCCGGAGGATATTGCCGTATTCGAAGCACCCAACAACCCTGGCTCATTGTTCAATGTGAATTTCTTAGATATTTTCTTGAATTTTCCAAGGCAAACCAAAACATTCAATGCGTCTGGAGGAGACACCATATTCGCAATGGATGAATTAATTGTAAATATGTCCCTGTTGGAAGTTCGGGTCAATTCTGTGATTCAAACATTCAATGTGGATTATTTTGTAGACGGTGCTTCTGTTGTGTTCTTCATGGCGCCCGCTGCTGCATCCTTTATTGAAATCATTGAACGACAGCTACCAGCAATCGGGCAAGCACTAGTAACTTCAAAGAACCTTTGGAACGACTGGTTTGTAAACTACCAAAACAATCCTGATTTGATTAGAAGAAACAAGATCACAATGCTGTTGGATCGCGTGAGTTGTGTAAACCCCGGAGATCTAGCAAACTGGGATGAATTTGATTGGAGTACTAATAACTGGGACAGCCAAAACAACTTGACTAATTTGAATGCTCCGGTATTTTTAGAAATCGCTACAATTCAAAACCAATTGGTTTATAACTTGTCCAACGATGTGCAATCCTTCCCCACACTTTGGAATCCTATAAACATTATGAGAGTCAATTACTATAATGCTCAACACTATAGAGACTTAAATGCCAGCGAATATGAAATTTCATATTTGGAACAGAACTTCTTTGTGGGTGACGGAGTAACCTTGTCATTCACACTGTCAACTCAACAAACGGCAAATGTCAATACAATACAAGTGAAATTAAATGGTGTTGTTCAAACATTGGATGTTGATTATTCATTGACTAATAACACTGTAATTTTCAACACAGCGCCCGGTAATTTAGCCAACATTGAAATTTCCATTCAACCCAAATTAATTCTAAACTTCTCACCCAATGATCAAGGATTTGTAAGGATATATCGTTACTTGGAATCACTGGAAAGAATAATGAGATATTATGTTCCCGGTCCAGGTCAACTAGCTAAATCAGCAATTGATTTGATTCCAGTGTGTGGGTTTCAAGGAACCATCATCGAAGGTGGCTCATTCGAAAAAACACTAGGCTGGGATTATTTCCTATGGGATTGGCCTGTTAGCTGGGACACCACAACCGTGTTCTCCAACTTCTATAATGATACTATATTACAGGATGGATTGAGCCCAGACACCTATAGTTTTGTTGGCGATAGTATAACCAGCGCATACTTGTTAATCAATCCAATTGCTGCGCCCAGCACAACCAACGTCATTGTTTATGTGGATCAAACTCTACTAACACCTGGCCTGGATTATAACATAGCTGGTAACACTATTAACTTTGTTGCTCCCCCTGCATTGGATTCTGACATAAAAATAACAGTAGCACCGTTTGCTCCAAGCCCTGCAAATCCTTGGGATGTTAAAGTGGATGGATACACTTTTATGCGTCCACAGTATGGGCCCAATCAGCCTGAAGAACGTGTGAATTTGAAGCCCAATGCTCCGGTACAATTCAAAGTCTATACCACTTGGTCTTCTGGTGTGCTGCCTATTCAAACTTTAAGAAGTGTTGGTAATGGCGTTGCCACTGTGTTTGCATTTGATGATGCGCCGCAGAGCGTGGAAAGTGTTATGGTATTTGTTGATGGGTTGCTTCAACTGCCGCCCGTTTGGTCATTGAATATGACCAATAAAACCATAGACTTTGCAGCGCCGCCTGCGCCAAACGCATCAATTGAAATATTGATATTTGGTTGGGGTGGCACTGCGCCAAGGATTGGAACTTGGGCCGGAAACGGACCAATTAGCAGCCGCAGCTTTGAATCTAGAAAATCAACCAACAGTATTGAATCTAGGGTCACCGATAACGGCGCAATTGTTGCAAACACCACCAACGTTACTACGGTTTTGAATAATCAAACCAACTGGAACGTGAATTTGTCCGCTCCTGGCCTAGGTATTGTTTCCATTGACTGTTTTGATACTGCGATAGGATCAGTGTCCGATATGAGAAGAGACATATTCATTGCCTCGGGCGGAACAGAGACTTTTGCGCTATCTCAATCACTGTCATCATTGATCGTAGATCAAACTCAATTGTTTGTTTTCCGCAATGGCGAACGGTTGGGCGGCGCTGATGTAAATTATTTTGT
>Ga0272446_1003908_pt1 | contig 18214 bp, 14 predicted proteins | sample YNPCB0061_FD_194587 | JGI IMG/M metagenome (GOLD analysis project Ga0272446, IMG submission 194587) | Hot spring microbial mat communities from Yellowstone National Park, WY, United States - YNP-CB-006-1 | ecosystem: Environmental > Aquatic > Thermal springs > Hot (42-90C) > Sediment | place... | reverse complement strand
CAGGTGGTCGATCCGCTGACGGTGCGGATCAGGACGCGCTCGGTCTATCCGCTGCTGCCGACCGACCTCGCCCAGGTCGCGATCCTCGACCGCGAGACGCACCAGAACGCGGCGACGGAGGACTTCAACAACGGCAAGGTCGCCTTCGGCACCGGCCCCTACCGCTTCATCCGCTACGCGCCGGGTGACCGGATCGAGCTCGAGCGGAACGACAGCCACTGGGGCCCGCGCCAGCCCTGGCAGCGCGTGAACTACCGCATCGTCGTCAACGACGCCGCCCGCACCGCGGCGCTGCTCGCCGGCGACGTCGACCTGATCGACCAGGTGGCGACCACCGACGTCGCCCGGCTGCGCACCGACCAGCGCGTGGCGCTGAGCGAGATCATCGGCCTCAGGATCATCTATCTGCATCTCGACCGGTCGCGAAGCGACGGCACGCCCTTCGTCTCGGGCCCGAACGGGGAGGCGCTCTCGAAGAACCCGCTCGACGACGTGCGGGTGCGCAGGGCGCTCTCGCTCGCGATCGACCGCGGCGCGATCGTCGACCGTGTGATGGAGGGGGCGGCGATACCCGCCGGCCAGTTCCTCCCACCCGGCACCTACAGCCACGTCCCCGGCCTCGAAGCGCCGAAATACGACCCCGATGCCGCCCGCAGGCTGCTCGCCGAGGCAGGCTTCCCGAACGGGCTCAGGGTGACGCTGCACGGGCCGTCCGACCGCTACGTCAACGATGCCCGCATCATCCAGGCGATCGGGCAGATGTGGACGCGCATCGGCGTCCGCACCGCCGTCGAGCCCATCCCCTGGACCACCTTCGTCGCCCGCGCGGGGCGCCAGGAGTTCAGCCTGTTCCTGGTCGGCTGGGGCTCGACGACAGGCGAGGCCTCGAGCCCGCTGCGCAGCCTCGTCGCCACCTTCGACCGCGAGAAGGGCTTCGGCGCCTCGAATCGCGGGCGCTACTCGAACAGGGAGCTCGACGCCCTGCTCGAGCGCGCGCTCGCGACGGTCGATGACGGAGCGCGCGAGAAGCTCCTGCAGGACGCGACCCGGCTGGCGATGGAGGATGTCGGCATCATTCCGCTGCACATCCAGAAGAACATCTGGGCCACGCGGCGCGGCTTCACCCATACCGCGCGCGTCGACGAGCTCACCCGCGCGATGGACGTCGCGCCCGCGCGCTGAGGCGGCGGCAGCGGCTCGCTTGCTGCGGCCTCACGCCTTGACCATGATGCCAGGGCCGATGCCCGCGCGGATGCGGGCCTGGGAGGCGCCTCGCAGCCGATGACCGTCCACCCGAGATGACCGTCTACCTGATCAGGCGCCTCATGCAGAGCGCGCTCGTCGTGCTCGCGATGACGGTCATCCTCTTCCTCGGCGTCTATGCGATCGGCGATCCGGTCGAGATCCTGATCAGCCCTGATGCGGACCAGATCGAGCGCGAGCGGGCGATCGCGGCGCTCGGCCTCGACAAGCCGCTGTGGCTGCAATACGTGACCTTCCTGCAGAACGCGATGCGGGGCGACCTCGGCCGCAGCTTCGTGTTCAACGAGCCGGCCCTGAAGCTGATCCTGCAGAAGATGCCGGCCACCCTTGAGCTCGCCTTCGCCGCCACCATCTTCGCCGTGCTGATCGGCCTGCCGCTCGGCCTCTGGGCGGGGCTTCGCCCGGACGCGCTGTCGAGCCGCGTGATCATGGCCGGCTCCATCCTCGGCTTCTCGCTGCCGACCTTCTGGGTCGGGCTGATGCTGATCATGGTGTTCGCCGTGCAGCTCGGCTGGCTGCCGTCCACGGGTCGCGGGCCGACGGCGGAGTTCCTCGGCGTGCAGTGGTCGTTCCTGACGCTGCAGGGGCTGCGCCACCTCGTGCTGCCGGCGTTCAACCTCTCGCTGTTCAAGATCTCGCTCGTCATCCGGCTGACGCGCGCGGGCGTGCGCGAGACGGTGCTGATGGACTATGTGAAGTTCGCCCGCGCCAAGGGGCTCTCGCCGCGCCGGGTGATCTTCGTGCACGTGCTCAAGAACATCATGATCCCGGTGCTGACCGTCACGGCGCTCGAGTTCGGCTCGACGATCGCCTTCTCGGTGGTGACCGAGAGCATCTTCGCCTGGCCCGGAATGGGCAAGCTGATCATCGACAGCATCTACGTGCTCGACCGTCCGGTGATCGTCGCCTACCTCATGATCATCGTCTTCATGTTCATCGTGCTGAACTTCGCCGTCGACGTGATGTACAGCGCGCTCGACCCGCGCGTGCGGCTGCAGGACCAGCGCGGATGACGCCGCCCCCGGCAGAGGCCGCGACGCTCGGCGCCGCGCCGCTCCCCGCGGCAGCCCCGCCGCGCGAGGAGACGCCGCTGCGCCGCTTCGTGGCGGACTTCGCCGAGAGCCGCGTCGCGCTGGGCGCCTTCGCCTGCTTCGTGGCGATCGTGCTCGCCGCCCTCTTCGCGCCCTGGATCGCCCCGCAGAACCCCTACGACCTCGCGCAGCTCGACATCATGGACGGCCGCATGCCGCCGGGCACTGTCGGCGGCGCGGGCTTCACCTATCTCCTCGGCACCGACGACCAGGGCCGCGACATGTTCAGCGGCATCCTCTACGGGCTCAGGATCAGCCTCGCGGTCGGCGCCGGCTCGGCCTTCATCGCCTTCTGCGTCGGCACCGCGCTCGGGCTGATCGCCGCCTATTTCGGCGGCCGCACCGACACGATCATCATGCGCGTGGTCGACCTCCAGCTCTCCTTCCCCTCGATCCTCGTCGCGCTGATGATCCTCGCCTTCCTCGGCAAGGGCATCCTCAACGTCGTCATCGCGATCGTCGTCGTCGAATGGGCCTACTACGCGCGCACCGTGCGCGGCACCGCGCTGGTCGAGCGGCGGCGGGAGTACATCGAGGCGGCCACCTGCCTCGCGCTCTCGCATTCGCGGATCGTGTTCCGCCACCTGCTGCCGAACTGCATGCCGCCGCTGATCGTGATCGGCACGATGCAGATCGCGCGCGCGATCGCGCTCGAGGCGACGCTCTCCTTCCTGGGCCTCGGCGTTCCCGTCACGGAGCCGTCGCTCGGCCTGCTGATCGCCAACGGCTACGAGTACATGCTTTCGGGGCGGTACTGGATCAGCTTCTATCCGGGCATCGCGCTGCTCGTGACGATCGTCGTCATCAACCTCGTGGGCGACCAGCTTCGCGACGTGCTGAACCCGCGGCTGCGGAGATAGCGTGATGGTGGCCACCCTCGAGGTGCGGTCGCTGCGCACCCATTTCTTCACCAAGGCGGGCGTGCTGAAGGCGGTCGACGACGTCTCCTTCTCGATCGGGGAGGGCAGGGTGCTCGGGCTCGTGGGCGAGAGCGGCTCGGGCAAGACCGTCACCGGCTTCTCGATCCTCGGGCTCGTCGATCCGCCCGGGCGGGTGGTCGGCGGCGAGATCCTCTTCAAGGGCCGCGATCTCACCGGCCTCTCCGAGGAGGAGTGGCGGCAGCTGCGCGGGCGCGACATCGCGATGATCTTCCAGGACCCGATGATGACGCTCAATCCGGTCCTGCGCATCGACACGCAGATGATCGAGACCGTGCTCGCCCACGAGAGGGTGAGCGAGCAGGCGGCCCGGGCGCGGGCGCGCGAGGCGCTCGTCCAGGTCGGCATCCCGAGCCCGGACGAGCGGCTCAAGGCCTATCCGCACCAGTTCTCGGGCGGCATGCGCCAGCGCGTGGCGATCGCCATCGCGCTCCTGCACCGCCCGGCGCTGATCATCGCCGACGAGCCGACGACCGCGCTCGACGTGACGATCCAGGGCCAGATCCTCTACGAGGTGCAGAAGCTCTGCCGCGACACCGGAACGAGCCTGATCTGGATCACGCACGACCTCTCCGTGGTCGCCGGCCTCGCCGACGAGATCTGCGTGATGTACGCCGGCCGGATCGTCGAGAAGGGGCCGGTGGACGCCGTGCTCGACGCGCCGCTGCACCCCTACACCGCGGGGCTGATCGGCTCGGTGCCAAGCCGGAACGTACGCGGCAAGAGGCTCGCCCAGATCCCGGGCATGACGCCCTCGCTGCTGAGCCTGCCGCCCGGCTGCGCCTTCCGCTCCCGCTGCCCCCGCGCCGACGATGCCTGCCTCGCCGAGCCGGAGATGACGAGCCCCCGCCCTGGCCGGGAGATCCGCTGCTTCCATCCCCATCTCGTCGACCTGGTCGCCTGAGCATGGCGGAGGCCAGCTCCATCCGCGCGCAGAAGGCGGTCGCTGCGCTGGCCGACCGCGCGGACGGGGCGCGCACGCCGATGATCGCGCTGCGCGGGGTGAGCCGGGAGTTCCGCAAGTCGCTCGACATCGCCGGCCGGATCGCGCAGCGCCTCGGCGCGAACATCCACGAGGAGGTGGTCCATGCGGTCGACCGGGTGGATCTCGACGTGTTCCAGGGCGAGGTGGTCGGCCTCGTGGGCGAGAGCGGCTGCGGCAAGTCGACGCTCGGGCGGATGGTGGCCGGCATCCTTCCGCCCACGGCCGGAACGATCGAGTGGAAGGGGCGGGACCGTGCGTCGCTGCCGCCGGCCGAGGCGAAGGCCGCCAAGCTCGCCGTGCAGATGATCTTCCAGGACCCGTATGCGAGCCTCAACCCGAGGCTGCGGGTGGCGGACATCATCGGCGAGGCGCCGGTTGTGCATGGGCTCGTTCGGGCCTCCGAGCTCGATGCCTATCTCGATGCGCAGATGCGCCGCGCCGGGCTCGACCCCGCCTTCAAGCGCCGCTACCCGCACCAGTTCTCCGGCGGGCAGCGCCAGCGCATCGGCATCGCCCGCGCCCTCGCGGTGCAGCCCGAGTTCATCGTCTGCGACGAGGCGGTCGCCGCCCTCGACGTCTCGATCCAGGCGCAGATCCTGAACCTGTTCATGGACCTTCGCCGCGAGCTCAACCTCACCTATCTCTTCATCAGCCACGATCTCGGCGTGGTCGAGCACCTCTCCGACCGGGTGGTGATCATGTATCTCGGCCGCGTGGTGGAGAGCGCGCCGGCCGAGGAGGTGTTCGCGCGGGCGAACCATCCCTACACCCAGGCGCTGCTGTCCGAGGTGCCGCGCATCACCGGCCGAAAGCGCGCCTTCTCCGGCGTGAAGGGCGAGATCCCCTCGCCGCTGAACCCGCCCCCCGGCTGCCACTTCCACCCGCGCTGCCCGCACGCGATGGCGATCTGCCGCGAGGCGGTGCCGCGCCTGCGCGAGGTCGCGCCCGGCCACGTCAGCGCCTGCCACCTGAACGACCGGGCGGCGGCGTGAGCGCGAAGCCGTTCCGCATCGGGCTGCTGCTGTTCCCCGACATCACCCAAGCAGACCTCACCGGCCCCTACGAGGTGTTCATCAAGCTCCCCGCCGCCGAGGTCCGGCTGGTCTGGAAGACGCTCGATCCGGTCCGGGCGGGCGGCGGCATGCGGATCCTGCCGGATACGACCTTCGCCGGCTGCCCTTCACTCGACCTGATCTGCATCCCCGGCGGGACCGGGATGAACCCGCTCCTGGCCGATGACGAGACGCTCGGCTTCGTCCGACGCCAGGCCGCGTCCGCCCGCTTCGTCACGTCCGTCTGCACGGGCGCGCTGGTGCTCGGCGCGGCCGGGCTCCTGCGTGGGCGGCGGGCGACGACGCACTGGATGAGCCTCGAGATGCTCGCCGCCTTCGGTGCCATTCCGGTTCCGGAACGCGTTGTCGTCGACGGCAACCTCGTCACCGGCGGCGGCGTGACGGCCGGGATCGACTTCGGACTTAGGATCGCCGCCCTGGTCGCCGGCGAGGACGTGGCGAAGGCGATCGCCCTCGGGCTCGAGTACGATCCCGCGCCGCCCTTCGCCGCAGGCCACCCGCGCCTCGCCGACCCGGCGCTGGTGGACCGTGCCCGCGAGGCGGCCCGCGCGCGGCAGGACGGGCGGCGTGCCGCGGTGGCGCGCGCCGCCGCCGCGCTCGGGTGAGCGGCAGGACGATCCCGGGCGTGCTCGCGCGGCATGATCCGCCGCCCGGCACCCCGCCCGTGCCCGTGGTGTTCGACAGCCCGCACTCGGGCCGCGCGTATCCGGCTGATTTCGGCGCAGCGCTGCCGCTCGAGGCGCTGCGCGGCGCCGAGGACGCGTTCGTCGACGAGCTGTTCGCCGCCGCGCCGGAGCATGGGGCGACGCTGCTCTGCGCCCTGTTCCCGCGCAGCTACATCGACGCCAACCGCGCGCCGGACGACATCGACCCGAGGCTGATCGAGGGCGAGTGGCCACGCCCGCTCAGGCCCGGGCCGAAGGCCGCGCTCGGCATCGGGCTGATCCGCCGCGCCATCGCGCCAGGCCTCTTCATCTACGGCCGCAGGCTCCCCGTCGCCGAGGTCGAGCGGCGCCTCTCCGTCTGCTGGCGCCCCTACCATGCGGCGCTCGCCGCGGCGATCGAACGCCTGCGGCGGGCGCACGGCGCGGTGTGGCACATCGACTGCCACTCGATGAAGTCGGTCGCCAACGGCATGACGCCCGACGCGGCCGGGACGCGCCGGCCAGAGATCGCGCTGGGCGACCGTGACGGCACGTCCTGCGAGCCCGCTTTCACGCGGCTCGTGAAGGAGACGCTCGAGCGCCTCGGCTTCGAGGTGGCGCTCAACGACCCCTACAAGGGCGCCGAGATCGTCCGCCGCCATGGCAGGCCGGCGCAGCGGCGGCACAGCCTGCAGATCGAGATCCGGCGCGACCTCTTCATGAACGAGGCGATGCACGTGCGCAACGAGGGCTTCGTGCGCGTCCAGGCCGCGATGAGCGATCTTGCCGCCGCGGTGTGCGACTACGCCCGCAGCCGCTCCGCCGCCAGATCCTGAGGCCCGGAGCACAAGGGTTCGACCCTTGTGCGGAGGGTCTGCGCGCGGGGTTGGTGGGGCGGCCGCGCGCCAAGGAAACAGCCATGCCGGCCGCATGAAGGTCAAACCTTCATGCGGCCGGCATGAGGCTCAGAACAGCCCCTCGATCCTCCCCTCCGCGTCGAGGCGTATGCTCTCGGCTGCCGGCACCCTGGGCAGGCCGGGCATGGTCATCACCTCGCCCGCGAGTGCGACCACGAAGCCAGCGCCGGCGGAGAGCCGGACGTCACGCACCGGGAAGGTGTGCCCCGTCGGCGCGCCGAGCAGCGTGGGGTCGGCCGAGAAGCTGTACTGCGTCTTGGCGATGCAGATCGGCAGGTGGCCGAAGCCCGCCTTCTCGTATCCCTCGAGCTTCCTGGCGGCGGCCGGCGCGATGGCGACCTCGCCGGCGCGGTAGATGCGGGTCGCGATGGTGCGGATCTTCTCGGCCAGCGGCATCGCGTCGGGGTAGAGGGGCCGGAAGCTCGCCGCGCCCGCCGAGAGGCGCGCCATCACCGCACGCGCGAGCGCCTCCGCCCCCGCGCCGCCGTCGGACCAGTGGGTGCAGAGATGCGCCTCCGCCCCCGCCGCAGCGGCCGCCTCGCGCACCGCCGCGACCTCGGCCTCCGTGTCGGTGACGAAGCGGTTGAGCGCGACCAGCACGGGCACGCCGAAGCCGGAGAGGTTCTCGATGTGGCGGACGAGGTTCGCCGCCCCGCGCGTGACGGCGGCGACGTCCTCGCGCCCGAGCTCCGCCTTGGCGACGCCGCCATGCATCTTGAGCGCGCGCACGGTGGCGACGATCACCCCCGCGCCTGGCGATAGCCCCGCCTGGCGGCACTTGATGTCGAGGAACTTCTCGGCGCCGAGATCGCAGCCGAACCCCGCCTCCGTCACCACCACCTCGGCGAGCGACAGCGCCGCCCGCGTCGCGATCACGCTGTTGCAGCCATGCGCGATGTTGGCGAAGGGCCCGCCATGGATGAACACCGGCGTTCCCTCGAGCGTCTGCACGAGGTTGGGCGCCAGCGCGTCGCGCAGCAGCACCGCCATCGCGCCGTCAGCCTTGAGGTCGGCGGCGGTCACCGGCGAGCCGTCGCGACGCGCGCCGACGATCATCCGCCCCAGGCGCGCCTGGAGGTCGGCGAGGTCGCCCGCGAGGCAGAACACGGCCATCACCTCGGAGGCGACGGTGATGTCGAACCCGTCCTCGCGCGGGTAGCCGTTCGCCACGCCGCCGAGGCCCTGTGTGACGTGCCTGAGCGCGCGGTCGTTCATGTCGAGGGCCCGGCGCCACGAGATGCGGCGGGTGTCGAGGCCGAGCGTGTTGCCCCAGTAGACGTGGTTGTCGATCAGCGCCGCGAGCAGGTTGTTGGCCGAGGTGATTGCGTGGAAGTCGCCGGTGAAGTGGAGGTTGATGTCCTCCATCGGCACGACCTGGGCGTAGCCGCCGCCCGTCGCGCCACCCTTCACGCCGAAGCAGGGGCCGAGCGAGGGCTCCCGGAGCGCGGCCATCGCGCGCACGCCGATGCGCCTGAGCGCGTCGGTGAGCCCGACCGTCGTCGTCGTCTTGCCCTCGCCGGCGGGGGTCGGATTGATGCCGGTGACGAGCACGAGCCTGCCCGAGGCAGGGCGGCCGACGACGGCCTCGAGCGCCACCTTCGCCTTGTGCTTGCCGTAGGGCTCGAGCGCGTCCGCCGGGATGCCCGCCGTCCCGGCGATCTCGGCGATCGGCTTCAGCCGCGCGGCGCGCGCGATCTCGAGATCGGTCCCCTGTGCCATGAACGCTCATCCTCCCCTGCGGCGCGCCTCTCTGCCGCGCCTCGGGCGGGGAGGCAAGCGGGTCACTCCGCGGCGTGCGCCATGTCGGGGCGGAGCTGCGCCCAGGCCTGGTCGAGCCCCCGCCCGAACGCCTCGCACATCGCGGCGATGTCGGCTTCCGTCATGATCAGCGGCGGGGTGAAGGCGATGCGGTCGCCGATCGCGCGCACGATCAGCCCGTTGTCCTGGCAGGCCTGCTGCACCACGAGCCCGGCCTTGCGCGAGGGCGGGAAGGGGGTGCGCGTCGCCTTGTCGGCCATCACCTCGACGCCGGCGATCAGCCCGATGCCGCGCACGTCGCCCACCAGCGGATGGTCGCGGAACCGGCCGAGGCCCTCGAGGAAGGCGGGCGACACGCGCCGGACGTGGCCGAGGATGTCGCGCTCCTCGTAGATCGCGAGCGTCTCGAGCGCGACGGCGCAGGCGACGGGGTGGGCGCCGTAGGTGAAGCCGTGGCCGAAGCTGCCGTTCTTCCGGCTGCCCTCGATCAGCGCTGCGTGGATGCGGTCCGAGATCAGGGTGGCGCTGATCGGCTGGTAGGAGGCGGAGAGCTGCTTGGCGCAGGTGAGGATGTCGGGCTCGAGCCCGTAGGTCTCGCTGCCCCAGAGGTTGCCGGTGCGCCCGAAGCCGCAGATCACCTCGTCTGCCACCAGCATGATGTCGTGCTTCTTCAGGATCGGCCCGATCGCCTCGAAGTAGCCGCGGGGCGGGGTGATGGCGCCGCCGCCGCCCTGGACGGGCTCTGCAAACATCGCAGCGATCGTCTCAGCCCCCTCGCGCTCGATCAGCGCCTCGAGCTCTGCCGCCATGCGGGCCGAGAACTGCTCCTCCGTCTCGCCCGGCTCGTGCGCGCGGTAGTAGTGCGGGTTGGAGAGGTGGAAGAACCGCCCGCCATAGGGAAGGTCGAAATCCGCGTGCATGTGCGGCTGGCCCGACACCGAGGCGGCAGCGACCGTGTTGCCGTGATAGCCGCGGATTCGGCCGATCAGCTTCTTCTTCTGCGGCCGCCCGACCAGGTTGTTGTAGTACCAGATCAGCTTGATCGCGGCGTCGTTCGCCTCCGACCCCGAGCACTGGAACAGCGCGTGGTTCAGGCCCGGCGGGGCGATCGCCGTCAGCTTCTCGGCAAGCCGCACGGAGGGCTCGTGCCCCTTCTGGAAGAAGGTGTGATAGTAGGGAAGCTGCAGCATCTGACGGTAGGCGGCTTCGGCGAGCCGCTTCTCCGAGAAGCCGAGCGAGGCGCACCAGAGCCCCGCCATCGCCTCGATGTACCGCTTCCCCTCGGTGTCCCACACATGGACGCCGTCGCCGCGGGCGATCAGCAGCGCGCCTTCGCGCGCATGCGCGTCGAGGTCCGTCTGCTGGTGGACGACGTGCGCGAGGTCGAGGGCGTGCAGGCTGTTGGCGCGCATGGGTCTTTCCTCCGCTTCCCGGTCGGGGTGAGTGTCACGCAACCGTGCGGGGACGGAAAGGGGCGGGGTGGCGGCACCCACGCCCCGTTTGTCCCGGCGGCAAGGCCGGATCTGGACCGCGAACCAGCCGGGCGGGCGGATCGGGGCCGATCAGAAACCCGGGAGAGGCCAGGCATGGTCCTTCCGGTCCGGCCGCTTCCACACCATACTCACCGATGATGACGTGGAGGGCGCGACCGCTTGCCGTCGCCCGGTCCGTCGCCTCTGGCAAACGAGACAGGTGCCCATGCCTCTGATGTTCCGTCCAGCCGCCGCGCTCCTCGCGATCGGCCTCCTCGTGGCACCCCTCGCGGCGCCGGCGGTCGCGCGCGGCGCTCCGGAGAGCTTCGCAGACCTGGCCGAGCGGTTGCTGCCGTCGGTGGTGAACATCCAGACGACGCAGACCGTCCAGGCGCGCGGTGACCGGCAGGTGCCCGAGGGAATGCCGCAGTTCCCCCCCGGTTCCCCCTTCGAGGAGTTCTTCCGCGAGTTCTTCGACCGCCAGCAGCGCGGCGGCCAGGGCCAGCCGCAGCAGCGCCCCCGCCGCGCGCAGAGCCTCGGCTCCGGCTTCATCATCGAGTACTCCAACGGCGAGGGCTATGTCGTCACCAACAACCACGTGATCGACGGCGCCGACGAGGTCAGCGTCGTGCTGACCGACAACACCTCCCTCCGCGCCGAGGTGGTCGGACGTGACCAGCGCACCGACCTCGCGCTCCTGCGTGTCAAGACCGACAAGCAGTTGCAGCCGGTGCGCTTCGGCAACAGCGAGTCCCTGCGCATCGGCGACTGGGTGCTGGCGATCGGCAACCCGTTCGGCCTCGGCGGCACGGTGACGGCGGGCATCGTCTCGGCGCGCGGCCGCGACATCCGCATCGGCCCCTATGACGACTTCATCCAGACCGACGCCGCGATCAACCGCGGCAACTCGGGCGGGCCGCTGTTCAACATGGCCGGAGAGGTGGTGGGCATCAACACCGCGATCTTCTCGCCGACCGGCGGCTCGATCGGCATCGGCTTCGCCATCCCGGCCAACATCGCGACCAACGTGGTCGCGCAGCTGCGGGAATTCGGTCGCACCCGGCGCGGCTGGCTCGGCGTCCGGATCCAGCAGGTGACGGACGAGATCGCCGAGAGCGTCGGGCTCCAGGGCGGGCCGCGCGGGGCGCTGGTCGCCGGCGTCAACGAGGGCGGCCCGGCAGACCGCGCCCGCCTCCAGAACGGCGACATCGTGCTCCGCTTCGATGGCCACGAGATCCGCGAGATGCGCACGCTGCCGCGCGTCGTCGCCGAGACGCCGATCGGCAAGCAGGTGCCGGTGGTGGTGTGGCGCTCCGGCCGGGAGCAGACGCTGACCGCGACGGTGGGAGAGCTGCCCGAGGAGACGCAGCAGGCAGCCGCCACGCCGGGGCCGCAGGACCGGGGCGGACGGCCGGTGGAGGTGCCTGGGATCGGCATGCGCGTCGCCTCGATCACGCCCGAGCTGCGCGAGCGGTTCAGCCTCTCGGCCGAGGCGCGGGGCGTCGTCGTCGTCGAGGTGACGCCGAACAGCCCGGCGGCCGAGCGCGGCATCCGCGCCGGCGACGTCGTGGTCGAGGTGCAGCAGGAGGCGGTGGCGACGCCGGCCGAGCTTCAGGAGCGGATCGACCGCGCCCGCCAGGCGGGCCGCCGCAACGTGCTGATGCTCATCGAGGGGCAGCAGGGCCTGCGCTGGGTTCCCCTGCCGGCCGCGCCGCAGGGGGGAGGGCGCGCCCCGGGCTGATCCCGGGGAGCCCGCGCCCCGGGCTCAGCCCTGGCCGACGAGTTCCGCCTCCGTATAGCCCTGTGCCCAGAGCAGCGCCGTCAGGTCGCCATGCGTGACCCTGGCGCGCGCCGCCGCGGCGACCGAGGGCTTGGCGCGGAAGGCGACGCCGAGCCCGGCTGCCTGCAGCATCGGCAGGTCGTTCGCCCCGTCCCCCACCGTCAGCGCCGCGGACAGGGGAAGGCCTTGGGCCGCGGCGAGGCGGCGCAGCGTCGCAAGCTTCGCGCCCTTGTCGAGGATCGGTTCCACCACGCGCCCGGTCAGCGCCGCGCCGTCGATCTCGAGTTCGTTGCCCTGGTCGAGATCGAAGCCGAGCGCGGCGGCCACGCGGCTGGTGAAGAAGCGGAAGCCGCCAGAGACGAGCGCGGCGTAGGCGCCGTGCGCCCGCATGGTGGCGACGAGCGTCGCCGCGCCTGGCATGAACGCGAGCCGGCGATGCACGGCCGCGAGCGCGCTCTCGGGCAGGCCCGCCAGCATCGCCACGCGCTCGCGCAGCGCCTCGGCGAAGTCGAGCTCGCCGTTCATCGCCCGCGCTGTGATCGCCGCGATGCGCTCCTTCAGCCCGGCATGGGCGGCGAGCTCGTCGAGCGTCTCGCCCACCACGATCGTGCTGTCCATGTCGGCGACGAGAAGCCGCTTGCGTCGGCCTTCCGCGGCCTGCGCGACGAGGTCGACCGGCGCGTCGCCGAGGGCGGCGCGGGCTGCCGCCTCCGCCGCGTCGGGCGCGATGTCCTCGAACGGGATGTCGGCGGCCTCGGCCTCCTTCAGCCACCGCGGCGAACCGGCAAGCGCGCCGAGCGCCCGGATCGCCTCCCGCGCGGCATCGAGCGCGGCGCGGTCGAGCAGCCCGCTCGCCGGCGGCGCGATCACGGTCAAGACGTGTTCCATGCGCCGACCATGGCGGCGCGGCGATGACGGCGCAAGACGGCCGCACCGCAGCCCTGCCCGCTGCCCTCGTCGTCGCGGGGCCGACGGCGAGCGGCAAGTCGGCGCTGGCGCTTGCGCTGGCCGAACGGCTGGGCGGCGCCGTGATCAACGCCGACAGCATGCAGGTCTATCGCGACCTCCGCATCCTCACGGCGCGGCCGACGGAGGCGGAGGAGGCGCGGGCTCCGCATGCGCTCTATGGCGTGCGCGACGCCGCCGAGCCTGCCTCCGCCGGCTGGTGGCGGCGCGAGGCCCTCGCGGCGATGCGGCGAACAGCGGCCGAGGGGCGGCTGCCCATCCTGTGCGGCGGCACCGGGCTGTGGCTGTCGGCCCTCGTCAACGGCATCGGGGCGATGCCGACGGTGCCGGGGCCGGTGCGCGCCGAGGCGCGCGCCCTGGCGGCCGCGATCGGCGCCGCCTCCCTGCATGCGCGCCTCGCCGAGCGCGACCCGGCCACCGCCGCCCTGCTCGAGCCGGGCGACACCCAGCGGGTGATCCGCGCCTGGGAAGTGCTGGAGGCGACCGGCAGAGGCCTCTCGGCGTGGTGGTCCGAGCGCCGGGAGCCGCCCGCTCCGTGGCGGTTCGCGATGATCCTGCTCCGGCCCCCGCGCGCGGCGCTGCGCGCGGCGATCGACGCCCGCTTCCTGGCGATGCTGGAGGCCGGGGCGCTCGAGGAGGTGCGGGCGCTGGCCGCGCGCGGGCTCGACCCGGAGCTGCCGGCGATGAAGGCGCATGGCGTGCCGAACCTCGCCGCCTTCCTCGCCGGCCGCATCCCCCTCGAGCAGGCGATCGCCGAGGCCCAGGCGATGGTGCGGCAATACGCCAAGCGGCAGGACACCTGGTTCCGGCACCAGGCGCTGGTGCCTCCCGAGGCTCTGCATATGATCCATGCGCGTTTCGCAGGTCTGGCGCAACTTTCGGAAAATGAAAGGATGGGTTTGTTTGCGTTTATTGACGATGCGGGGTTGACGCACCGCGGCAACCGCGCCTAGATGCGGCCGACGGTGGCCAGGGCGCGACCCCCCGGCCGCCGTTCGCGCTCATGAAGGGGCGCGCGCGCCGGTTCGAACGGGGATCAGATCGTCATGTCCGCCACCCAGGCACCCGCCGCCCAGGCTTCTTCCGCTGAGGCGCCCGCGACAGAGATGCTGTCGGGCGCCGAGATCGTCCTGCGCGCGCTCAAGGACCAGGGGGTGGACGTCATCTTCGGCTATCCAGGCGGGGCGGTGCTGCCGATCTACGACGCGCTCTTCCAGCAGAACGCCATCCGCCACATCCTCGTCCGCCACGAGCAGGCGGCGGTGCACGCGGCCGAGGGCTATGCGCGCTCGACCGGCAGGGTCGGCGTCGTGCTCGTCACCTCCGGCCCCGGCGCGACCAACGCGGTCACCGGCCTTGTCGACGCGCTGATGGACAGCATCCCGGTGGTGTGCCTCACCGGCCAGGTGCCGACGCACCTGATCGGCAACGATGCCTTCCAGGAGGCCGACACCACCGGCATCACCCGGCCCGCGACGAAGCACAACTACCTCGTCAAGGACAGCAACGACCTCGGCCGCGTGGTGCACGAGGCCTTCTACGTCGCCCGCTCCGGCCGCCCCGGCCCGGTGGTGATCGACCTGCCGAAGGACATCCTGATCGCCAAGGGCCGCTACCAGGGGATGCCGGAAGCCAGGCACCGCTCCTACCGCCCGGTGACCGAGCCCGATCCGGCGGCGATCCGGCAGGCGGTGGCGATGATGAAGGCCGCGAAGCGGCCGATCGTCTATGCCGGCGGCGGGGTGATCAATGCAGGGCCCGAGGCCTCCCGCCTGCTTACCGAGCTCGTCCACCTCACCGGGTTCCCCTGCACCAACACGCTGATGGGCCTCGGCGCCTTTCCGGCCTCCGACCGGCAGTTCCTCGGCATGCTCGGCATGCACGGAACCTACGAGGCGAACCTCGCCATGCACGGCTGCGACGTGATGGTGAACATCGGCGCGCGGTTCGATGACCGGGTGACGGGCCGGCTGCGCGACTTCAGCCCGAACAGCCTCAAGATCCACGCCGACATCGACCCCTCCTCGATCAACAAGAACGTGCGGGTGGACTGCGCCATCATCGGCGACGCGGCGAAGATCCTGCGCGCGCTCATCGCCGAGTGGAAGGCGTCCGCGGCGAAGCCCGATACCGGCGCGCTCGCCGCCTGGTGGAGGCAGATCGACACCTGGCGGGCGCGCGACTGCCTGCGCTTCCGCCAGGCGACGGCGGCCGAGGCGATCATCAAGCCGCAATACGCCATCCAGCGCCTCTACGAGCTCGCCTCGGCGACCGGCAAGGACACGTTCATCACCACCGAAGTGGGCCAGCACCAGATGTGGGCGGCCCAGTACTGGAAGTTCGAGCGGCCGAACCGCTGGATGACCTCGGGCGGCCTCGGCACCATGGGCTACGGCCTGCCGGCGGCGATGGGCGTGCAGATCGCCCACCCAGACGCGCTCGTGATCGACATCGCCGGCGAGGCCTCGATCCTGATGAACATCCAGGAGATGTCCACCCTCGCGCAGTACCGCCTGCCGGTGAAGGTGTTCATCCTCAACAACGAGTACATGGGCATGGTGCGGCAGTGGCAGGAGCTCCTGCACGGCGGCCGCTACTCCGAGAGCTACTCCGCCGCGCTGCCCGACTTCGTGAAGCTCGCCGAGAGCTTCCACGCGGTTGGCCTGCGCGCGACCAGGGTGGGCGAGCTCGACGACGTGATCGGCGAGATGCTGGCGGTCGACCGCCCGGTGATCGCCGACATCTGCGTCGACCAGAAGGAGAACTGCTTCCCGATGATCCCCTCGGGCGCGGCGCACAACGAGATGATCCTCGGCCCCGACGACGAGGCGCCGAAGGGCCGCGGCCAGCCCGGCGTCACGGAGGAAGGCATGGTGCTCGTCTGAGGCGGCGATGCTGATCTCCCCGATCCTCCCCGAGAAGTCCGGCCCGGAAAAGACTGGTGCGATGACAGAAGCGACGACCCGCCAGGCCGTGATGGCCGTGCTGGTGGAGAACGAGGCGGGCGTGCTCGCCCGCGTGATCGGCCTCTTTTCGGGCCGCGGCTACAACATCGACAGCCTCACCGTCGCGCCGGTGGACGAGACCAAGAACCAGAGCCGGATCACCATCGTGACCTCCGGCACGCCGATGGTGATCGAGCAGATCAAGGCGCAGCTCGACCGGCTGGTGCCCATCCACAAGGTGGCGGACCTGACGCTCGAGGGGCCGCACATCGCCCGCGAGATGGCGCTGATCAAGGTCGCCGGCACCGGAGAGCGGCGGGTCGAGGCGCTCAGGATCGCCGACGCCTTCCGCGCCCGCGTGGTCGATGCGACCACGGAAAGCTTCATCTTCGAGATGACCGGGGCGACCGACAAGCTCGACGCCTTCATCAACCTGATGCGGCCGCTCGGCCTCGTCGAGGTGAGCCGCACCGGGGTCGCCGCCATCGCGCGCGGGCCGAAGGGGATCTGACCCGCGCCCCCGGCCGCTTGCCAGGGGCCGGGGCCGGGGCTAGACCGCGCCCTTCGGCGTTCTGCCGCGAGACGAGAGAGGGGAGGGAACCTGATGCGCGTCTACTACGACCGCGATGCCGACGTGAACCTGGTGAAGGGCAGGAAGGTGGCCGTGATCGGCTACGGCAGCCAGGGGCATGCCCATGCCAACAACCTCAAGGACAGCGGCGTCGCCGAGGTCGTGGTCGGCCTGCGCAAGGGCTCTGCCGGCGTCGCCAAGGCGGAGGGCGCGGGCTTCGCGGTGATGGACCCGGCGGACGCGGCGAAGTGGGCCGACATGGTGATGGTGCTCACCCCCGACGAGGGCCAGGGCGACCTCTACCGCGAGAAGCTCGGGCCGAACATGAAGGAAGGAGCGGCGCTGCTCTTCGCGCACGGTCTCAACGTCCACTTCAACCTGATCGAGCCCCGGCCCGACATGGACGTGCTGATGGTGGCGCCCAAGGGCCCAGGCCACACGGTGAGGAGCGAGTACCAGCGCGGCGGCGGGGTGCCCTGCCTCGTCGCGGTGGCGCAGAACGCCTCCGGAAACGCGCTCGAGCTCGGCCTCTCCTATGCGTCCGCCATCGGCGGCGGCCGCGCCGGCATCATCGAGACGACCTTCAAGGAGGAGTGCGAGACCGACCTGTTCGGCGAGCAGGTGGTGCTCTGCGGCGGCCTCGTCGAGCTGATCAAGGCGGGCTACGAGACGCTCGTGGAGGCGGGCTACGCCCCCGAGATGGCCTATTTCGAGTGCCTGCACGAGGTGAAGCTGATCGTCGACCTGATCTACGAGGGCGGCATCGCCAACATGAACTACTCGATCAGCAACACCGCCGAGTACGGCGAGTACGTGACCGGCCCGCGCATCATCACCGCCGAGACGAAGGCGGAGATGAAGCGCGTGCTCGAGGACATCACCTCGGGCCGCTTCGCGCGCGACTGGATGCTCGAGAACAAGGTGAACCAGGCCTCGTTCAAGGCGACGCGGCGGAAGCTCGCCGAGCACCCGATCGAGCAGGTGGGCGAGAAGCTCCGCGCGATGATGCCCTGGATCAAGAAGAACGCGCTCGTGGACAAGAGCCGGAACTGAGGCGCGCGGCGGGGCGGGAGCGTGGCCGGGCAGGTTCTCGCCTTCCCGCGCCGCGACCGCCCCGAGGCGGCCGCGACCGAGGGTCTCGAGCTGCTGCTCTCCGGGCCGGAGGACGAACGGCCCGCCACCATCCTGTTCCTGCATGGCGCCTCGGCCGGCGCCTGGGTCTGGGCCGAGCACGCGATGCCGGAGCTCGCGCAGGCCGGATGGCGTTGCGCCGCCGTGTCGTTCCGCGGCCATGGCAAGTCCTCCGGCCGCTCGGCGCTGCACAGCTGGGGGCTGCTCGACTACGTGAGCGACGCGCGCGCGGCGCTTGGCGCCATCGACGGTCCGGCGGTGATCGTCGCGCACTCGCTCGGAGCGCTGGTGGCGCAGATGCTGCTCGGCGACCCGCGCATCCGGGCGCTGGTGATGCTGGCGCCGGTCTCGGCCGAGGGGCTCGCGGCGGCGAACGTTCGGCTCGCGCTGACCGACCCGTTCCTGTGGCAGGAGGTCGCGCGCATGCCCTGGCTCGCCGCCGGCCTCGCACCGCCGGAGCGGCTCCGCCATGCGCTGTTCAGCGCGCGGCTTCCGGACGAGCGTGCGCTTGCGCTGATGGCGCGCATGCAGCCCGAGAGCCTGCGCGCTCTCGCCGAGGCGCAGTGGCCGCGCCCGGTGGCGAGCGCCCGTCTCGTCGGCACGCCCGCACTCGTGCTCGGCGCCGCGAAGGACCCGCTCGTGCCCGAGGATACGGTGCTGCGCACGGCCTGGTTCCACGG
>Ga0272446_1003907_pt1 | contig 18214 bp, 10 predicted proteins | sample YNPCB0061_FD_194587 | JGI IMG/M metagenome (GOLD analysis project Ga0272446, IMG submission 194587) | Hot spring microbial mat communities from Yellowstone National Park, WY, United States - YNP-CB-006-1 | ecosystem: Environmental > Aquatic > Thermal springs > Hot (42-90C) > Sediment | place... | reverse complement strand
CGCCCGGACGCGACCACCAGCCGTAGTTCTGGTCGGACATGTGGCTGTAGCTGCCTGGCTGACGTTTGACGAACAGGAGGTCGCCGAACGACAGCAACGGGTTCGCAAAAGCCAAGCGCCGTACGGCCCATCTCACGGCGAAGTACGCCGCACGGCGATCCTCTTCGGTGGATCCCGCGGAGAGCCGCGATGCCGCTCGCGCTGCTTCCTCGAATGCGCGCGCCTCGCGATCGACGCTGGCGCCGATCCGCCGCAGGTCGGCGAGCAGCAGGCGCCCTCGACGAACGGCCTCCTCGACCGGCAGCCGGTCACCAGGACCTGCCGGATACCTACGGACCGACCAAGGGCTCAGGCTGCTCTGGTCCGCCGGACGTCGAAGCGCGGCGTTCCTGCCCGGCTCGGCAGAGGTGTACACCTCTACCTCGTCCAGGTGGAGATAGCGCGGACCGCCCGGCAGTGACACGCGCACGAAGCGCGCGGGTGCGGCCCCGAGTGCCACGACCAGCGGCTTGCCGTCGGTGGCGCCGTAGAAGGTCCCGCTGCTATGCGTGTAGGCATCGCGCCAGTTCCGGCCGTCCGACGACAGGCGTACCACGAGATCGTCGGCCCTGGAAGCCGCATCGCAGCGATTGTAGATGACCACGCGGTCCAGAGGCAGCGGCTCGCCAAGGTCGACTTGCCACCACGGCCCGATGTCCGCGCCCGTATGGAAGCCCCAGCGGCCGTTCCGCACGCCGTCGCAGCCGCCACCGGCGTCGTCAGAGGTACGGAGCGGCGTTCGCGCGGCCTCCTGGTCGAGCCAGTCAGCCTCGATCTGGCGCGCGCGCTCGCGGCTCACACCGGTCGGTGCGAGCAACGGCAGGGTGATCGCGGCCACGGCGACCGCGGCCACCAACGCGAGGCTCATGGCCAGGGCGATCAGTGACAAGGACTTGCGCATGGTGTGTTCCCCAAGCTACGCCGCTGTTGGCGTGGCGACTTACAGCGAGAGAACGAACGCCGCCAGATCGCGCACCTGTTCACGCGTGAGGTGGCTCGTACGTCCGTGGCGGTTCCTTGGGTTGCAGCGCGTCAGCACGTCCTCCATGGTGCGCGCGGTGCCGTCGTGCAGGTACGGACCGGTGCGCCAGCACTCCACCAGCGTTGGCGTGTCGAACGTGCCGGCGGTGTCGAGCTCACCGCGGGTACCCACGTCCACGATCCTCAAGTCGGTGTAGAGCGGCGCCGGATGACATGTGGCGCACCCGACCTTCGGGTCGTGGAACAGCGCCCGACCCCGCTCTATGGCGCCGCGGGCGCCAGCCTGCGTCCGCAAGAGAGGGCTCCGCCGCGGACGTAGCGCCCGGATGTAGGCCTGCGTGTCGGCGAGGTCGCGCGGGTCCGGTTCACGGAAGAGGATGAAGCGGAAACCTGCCTTCGCCGCCACTTCCATCGACCCTCGCACGCCATGCGACATGGACGGCGGAGTCCGGTGCGCCAGCAGCAACGACTTGGTGTTCTTCGGGTTCCCCATCCCGTCGTTCAGAAGGTCCCAGTTGAGCCCGTCGGCACGTCCGTCCGGATGACAGGTCGCGCAACTCAGCCAGTGCTGGAAGCACCGCGTGGCATCGTGGAAGACCTCCTCGCCGCGCCGTACTGCGTCCGGGGTTGGCGCCGGACCAAGGCGGACGCTCCGCGCGCGCTCCAGGCGCCGGGCGTCACAGAGGAGCACCCGCCCAGAGAAGTACGCGGGAGCCGCCACCGTGCGCCCGTCGGGCGACACGGCAAGGCCGCGTACTCCCCGCCCAGGCACAGGCGTGCGCTCGATGACCCCCGCCAGATGGAGGGCCGTGAGGTCGTCCGTCAGCAGTACTCTCTGTGTCGGATCCTTCTGGATCTGCAGCCACGAGTTCAGGCTGGTGTACCGGTACTCCTCGGAGTCGGCGGCCGCTGGAGAACCAGGGCGTACCTGACCCTCCATCAACCGATGGAGCTCGCGCAGGTCGAGCCGAGCGACCTGGTGCACACCCGAGAGCGCAACCCAGGCGGTGGCGCCGTCGCCGGACAGCGCCAGGCCCCAGGGGTCCGCGGCGCCCTCGCTGGGATGATCCAGGAGAACGGTGGCGTACCGCGAGCGAGCGCGCAGATCGATGATGCTGAGCGCGTTCGTGTTGACCCAGCCACGATCGAGCTGCGTTGTGGGCAGGTTGAACCTGCCGAGAGCATGGGCGACGTAGGCCCACCGACCGTCGGGCGCGATGGCGACATCGCGCAAGGCGGTGGAACCCGCGGGCAGCCTCACGGTCGCAACGATCCTCAGACGCTCGAGGTCCACGATCCGGACGGCGGCGGAGTTTTGGGGCTGGCTGGCATCACCGTCCGGCCTCAGCGGGCACGCGACGGCCAGCCGCTCGGCTGGGTCCACCGCAAGACCGAACGGCTCGGCGCCGCAGGCCAGTCGGGCCAGCACCCGTCCATCGGCGGCGCGCGCGACCACGACCTGGCCCAGGTCGGCATCCGCGACGAGCACCAGCCCCCGCCGCGGAGCTAGGGCCACCTGAACGGGACCTGCGCACGAGACGAGCCTTCGGACCGTTCGCGATCTCGTGTCGACAGAGAGCAGAGCGCCCGCGTCGCGCGCCGCGACGAACAGAGAGCGACCATCGGCGCTGAACGCCACCCCTGAGGCGCCCGGAGCGGCGAAGCGAGCCACGACCTGCCCCGTCCCCGGTGCCACCAGAACGGCCTCGCTGGCCGTCTGGTCTGCGACCGCGAGCCTGGTCCCGTCGCGTGTGAAGGCAACGTCCACCGGAGATCGGTAGACAGAGGCCTTCGGGCTGCGCGACGCACCCGCACATACCAGCAAACCTGCCATCAGCAGCCCGGCCGTCGCCAGCGCCGCTTCTCTTCGGTACCTGCGCACTGCCATCCGTCGCGCACCCTCCCTCGCACAGCCGCTCCGGCCACGCGCTATTCCGACCGCAACGCTTCCACCAATGGTCCGCGCACAGAAACGAGCCCGCCTAGCGCGCACGCGACGACGCCAACGGCGCCGACGGCTGCGAGCCATGCCAATACCGATCGCCAATCGGCCACGGCGCCCGCCGCCATGAACTGAGGCCACACCGCCACGAGCGCAGACACCGATCCAAGCCCCAACCCGCCGATCAACAGCCCCACGTGCTCCGCCGTGAGCAGCCCAACCAGCGCCCTACGCGAGAAACCGATCGCGAGGAGCGCGGCCAGCTCCTGGCGCCGCTCTACCGCATTGCGCGCGACAACCGTGGACAGGCCCAGCGTGCCAAGCAGTATCCCGAGACCACCCAGCACCCCGAACATCGCCAGATAAGCTCGCTGGACCGATGCGATGTCCGACAGCACTTCCTGGGTGGTGCGGACCGAGACGCCCAGGTCCCCCACAGCGCGGCGAATGGCCACCGCTGCCTCGTCGCTCCGGCCCTCCGGCACATCGATGAGGAAGTAGCGGGGCCCACCGGCCGTGGGAAACATCTCCCGAAGTTGTTCGTCGGCGATGAGCAACTCACCTGCGAAGATGCTGCCCGGCAGCACCCCGACAATCCGCAACGACCGGGCGCCGCCCGCCCCATCCCTGACGCGAATCGCGCCTCCCAGCCTGGAGCGCAGCGTCCACTGCACGCTTGCCGCGTCGCCGAAGGCCGGAACCCCGCCGTGCGAGGGCCGACTTCGGAGCGCCCGCCATCCCCCCGGCGTGTCGCCGCCCGTGATCAGCCGGAAGCCGCCGCGCTCGACGAGTTGGTCCGGAACGCCTAGAAGCCGCGGCTGCGCCGGTCGTGACACATTCAGGCAGCTCACATCGTCGCCGTCCGCCATGGGCAGACCGATGATCGTGCTGCCCTCGAGCGCCTGTTCCTCCTGTGGCGAGAATCCGAGAGATCGCCGGCCGGCCGGCGTGTCCATGCCGCTCGGCAGGGGTAGAGCCGAGATCGCAACAAGCTCGAAGCCGCCGGCGCCGGAAGCCCTGTCGGACGTCGCAACCGCTCCTGAATCTCGGCTGTTGGCGGCGACGGCAACGATGATGAATGCCGAGGCAGCCACCGTTCCCATCACTGCCAGACTGTGTCCAGCGTGGCGCGCCGCGTTCCTCCGCGCAAGCAGCCACAAGCTCGGAGCCTCCAAGCGACCGCGCGGGAAGCCGCACAGCCAGGCATGCGTGGCAAACAAGCCGCCGACAAGGAGGCAGGTTCCCGCACCGAAGAACGCTCCGACGGGATCGAGAAGCCGCGCGTGCCCTGCCGCGACGATGGCCGCGCCGAGCACAAAGGCCGCCATGGCCTGCGCCAAGCGCCCGCTGGCGCGCACGACAGGGCCGTCACCTGCTGCGACGCTGCCCCGCAACAAGCCGACCGCAGGCCGCCGCAGCACCGACGCGGACCCGACCACGAGCGACAGCAAGCACAGCGCCACACCCGCGACAAGCCCTGTTGCGATCGTCCCCATCCTGACGTCGAGAACCAATAGCGGTGTGCGGATGGCGTCGAGCCATCGCGTCCGCAGCAGCCAAAGCACCCAATCGGCGTAACCGACGCCGCCAGCCGCCCCACAGGCGGCCCCGGCGACCGCCGCGGCGGCGCCCTCCCCTACCAGCAGTGTGCGCACCGACCGTGGCGCAAGACCTACCGCAAGCAGCAGGCCCACCTCGCGCGCGCGACGCTCGCATTGGAGCCGCATCAGAAGCGAGGTTAGGTACGCCGACGACAGTATCAGCACCGAGCCGAGACCCACGAAGAGGCTGGAGAACTCCGTGGACCCCTCGGCGGCACGCAGGGCGGCTGCGCGCACGTCGCGCACCGTGACAAGCGACGCTGGAGAGGCCGCGAGGCCGCCGAGGGCGGATCTCACCGCTGCCAGGAGGCTCCGCACGCCCCCATTACGAGGGCGCAGACGCACGCCGGTCACCCAGTCCTTCGAACCCGCGGCTTCCCCCCGCCACATCTCACGCAGAACGGGTTCGGGAAGGAGGAGGCGCGGCGCGGCGCGATAGCGGCGCCAGTAGTCCTCGTCGCGTGGCGTAACGCGGCGCTGGTCTACGGGAAAGGGTGGGTCCCAGTCGGAGATGCGTTTGGCAGAGGTTACCCCCTCGAACTCCGGCGCCAGGTGTGGGTTGGCCATGTCACCGGTCATCGCAGCGACCGCGCGCAGGCTCCACCGGGTCGTACGCGTTGCGTATGTGCCATCGGCGCGCGGCACGAGATACCGAATGCCGATGCTGTCGCCCGCCTTGGCGCCGACGTCTTGCGCCAGCCACGCGTTAGCGGTGGCAGCGGTGACGCCTTCGACGAAGGCCACGACGGCGTACGCCGCCTCGCGACCCGTACGCTCATTCCGCACCGTCGTCGCGAGGTTTGCCGACACACGCTCACTGCCTGCGTTCAGCTCTTGGGCGATCCGCAGGACTGCAGAAACCTCCCGCTCGCGCAGCGCTATTGCCTCGGAGCCCACGATGACGGCGCCATCGGCTGCCTTCACTCGGAAGCCAATGTCCTCGGGCCGAGCCTCATGGCGGAGAGCCGTCACGACCTCCTCGCGCGACGCTCCCGCCCCCACCAAGAGAGCGTTGGCTGCGGCGGGCGAGCCCACAGCCGATGCCAGCGTCTCACGGCTCACGAACACATTTCGGCGAGTCGCGGGGTCTGCGTCAAGAGTGAACTGGGCAGTTGGAGTGTCGGGCGCGATCGAGACGACTTCGAGGCGAAGCGTGACCGCAGCGTCGCTGCGGCGCTTGCGGGCGAACAGGCTGTGGTGGGGTGCGGCGCCCGGCTTCGCCACAGTGAGCAGGATCTCCGCCCCCGGCCTCAGGCCCAGGTCGCTCGCGAGCGCCGGTCCAACCACCGCCTGGCGCCCGCGCGGCAAGGGAGCCCGCGACGGCCACCCTATCTCCGTGAAGAGGCCGTCAATGCCAACAACCTGCGCGTTGGCCGCCGTGACGCCGGACTCCGCCGACTGGACCGCCGCTGGCGCGATCCAGACGGCGGCGACGCTAATTCCTCGGCCCAAGCGACCGCGAATCCCCGTCGCCAGGTCCGCGCGGAAGCTCCTCGGCGTGGCCACCACCAGATGGGTCTCCCCGAGCCGTCCGAGGGCGATCGTGCGGAGGCTCGCGCGCACGGAGTCCCCCACCACGAGCGAGCCAACGAGCACGGCCGACGCGACGGCGGACGAGGTGCCCAACAGGGCAATCGCCTTCCAGCGGTAGGAGGCCCCACGCCACACGAGCCGAGCGAAGTTCATAGCGCCGAGTTTGGACGACCCCGGACGTCCTCAGACAAGGAGGCGCCCATCACGGAGTTCCAATAGGCGAGCCATCCGACGGGCATGCACCGGGTTGTGCGTCACCAGGAGCACGCACACGCCGCGGCTCTCGGCAGCCTCCCGCAGAAGGTCCACGACGGCCGCGCCCGATGCCGAGTCGAGATTGCCCGTCGGCTCATCGCAGAGCAGGACCTGAGGGCGATTGACGAGGGCGCGCGCAACCGCCACCCGCTGCCGCTCACCGCCCGACATGGCAGCGGGGAACCGGTCCCACACACCCTCGACACCGAGCGCCCGCAGCAGTTCCAGACCCCGTTCACGGTGGACGGATCGATCGCCCGCAAGGGTCGGCAACAGCACGTTCTCCAGCCCCGTCAACTGTGGGAGCAGTACGTGCTCCTGGAACACGAAACCCACCGACCTCGCCCGGTACTTGCTGAGCGCAGCGGAGGTGAGAGAACCGACGTCGACGCCGCCTACTCGAACGGTTCCGGCGTCGGCTCGGTCAAGCCCACCGATAATGTTCAGCAGCGTGCTCTTCCCGGACCCCGATGGCCCCACGATGGCGAGCGTCTCCCCGTGTCCAACATCGAACGTCACCTCGTCAAGGACCCTGCGGCCGCCGAGAACGCGGACGACCGAGCAGACGCTCACGACGGGCGCACTCACGGGAGAGGCTCCTCCCGCCGTACGATGGCGCCGGTCGGGCAGGCGTCCGCGCAAGCACGTGCCACCCTGCGCAGTCCCTCCGACAAGGTACCGTGGAACGGTACCGCTGTGCGCACCGTGAAGCCCCGACCCACGAAGGTAAGCCCGAGCTCCTCGCTCGCCTCCGCAGCGATGCGAACGCAGATGCCGCAGGCAATGCACTTGCTCGGTTCGAAGATCACCTCCGGGTTGGAGGTGTCCACCTCGTACGTGCGCCTGTCGCCCCGGAAACGTGTCGGATTGGCGCCGTACTCGGCAGCGAAGCGCCGGAGCCGGCACTCCGCAGTCTTGGCGCACTCGCAGTGCAGGCACCGACTAGCCTGCTCCACGGCCTCTGCGCGCGTGTAGCCTGCATCGGGTCCACCCGAGGCATCTCTCCGCGGCGCCACCGTACGACCGGCCACGTAGGGCCGAACCTCTTCGGCTGCCAGACGCCCCACGTGGACACTGAACTCACGGTGAGGCCGCTCGGGCTTCCCCCCCGAGAGGTACCGAGCGATGGCATGCGCCACCGCCCGACCGTCGGCGACAGCCCGAACGGCATGGTGGGACGGCGCCAGCGCGGAACCCGCAACGAACACGCCGTCCAGCTCGGTCTCCAGCGTCTCGCGGTTGGCGCGGATGCCCTTGCTGTCAACGGGCACGCCCTCCGGTGGAACGGCATCAGCGATGGCGCCAGTGGCGAGCACGACGGCGTCGACCTCGGAACGCAGCTCCGCCAGCGAGATGGTGGCGCCGACGCGCACGCCTTGGCGGAACTCCGCGCCCAAGCGACGAATGAGATCGATCTCGGCATCCAGTACCGCGCGCGGCAAGCGATCTTCCGGCACCGCATAGCGGAGCATACCGCCAGGCTCGTCGCGCTCATCGAGCACGCGACAAGCGTGGCCCATCTGCAGGAGGTAGTAGGCGGCGGAGAGACCGGCCGGACCCGCACCGATGATCGCCACTGTCTTGCCCGTCGCCGGGGGCTTCTCCGGCACATAGGGATCCCCGGATCGAAGGTCCTCGTCCGCTACGAACCGCTTGAGCTGGCAGACGGTCACCGCACCGTCGTGCGCAGCGCGACGGCACCCCTTCTCGCACAGCTCCGGACAGATGCGACCCAGGGTGGCGGGCAGAGGTATCCGCTCCTTTACGGTGATCAGCGCCTCGCGCAACCGACCGGCCGAGATCAGTCGCGTCATCCGGGGGATGTCCATGTGCGCCGGACAGACGCTCTGACACGGACCGATACAGTCCCCCAGATGGTCGCTCAGGAGCAGTTCGATTGCCGTCCTGCGAGCCTCCCAGACGTCCTCTCCGTCCGTGCGCACGACCATGCCATCGGCAGCCGGCGTTGCGCAAGACGGCGCCAGCCGGGTGCGCCCCTCGACCTTCACCAGACACAACAGACAGGACGCCTGCGGCGGGTGGCCCGGGAGATAGCACAGCGTGGGAATGTCGATGCCAAGGCTGCGCGCAGCGTCGAGGAGGGACGCTCCCTCGCGTACGGCCACCGCCCTGCCGTCTATGGTTAACTCAGGCACAGCCAGCCACCCTTTCCTGCGAACCAGAAGACTACCAGGGGAGGATGCGCAGACGGTCGTTGGCGATCCACCGAACCGTGCGAGCGTCGACACGCTCCACACCCGGCCACCCGGCCGCGTCGTCTGCATAGTCCGACCGCGTGAAGGTCAGTTCGCAGAGGAGCGGCGCCACCGGCAGATAGGGCTGCGCGCCATCGGGACACCGCACGGCGTCGGCTGCCGCTCGACGGATGCGCTCCCTCGTCTCTTCGGGAGGCGCCGCGTCCGCCCGGTTCCTTCCCCGGCCGCGTTTCACCTCAGCGGTCGTCACCCAGGGGAAGAACGCACGCGCCTCCACGCAGGCCGCCTGATCACCGCTCACCATGGTCAGCGGTACTCCGAAGTGGCCCGCCACGATCGCCCACAGACCTAGCTCACCCGTTGGCCGACCGTTCACCCGCATTTCGTACCAGTGCACGCTCGACATGGTGTGGTCGAGAAAGCCGTTGATCGTCCCCGCCATCGCGTGGGCGCCAATGAAGAACGTCGCGCCGAAGGTCGAGTCCAGGACGCCCCACCACTTTCCATTCGGTTTCGTGTCGACAGCGGCGCGCGGATCGAGAAGCCCGGGAATGAAGTTCTCGCCTCCACCGTGGCTGTCCAGCACGACCACTTCCGACGCGCCCCCCTCCAGAGCACCGTCGACAGCCGCATTGATGTCGCCCATCAGGAGTTCGCAGCATCGTGCGAACTCGGGCCCGCCGCGCTCGATCATTGCGGCACGATCGATGCCCGAGACGCCCTCCAGGTCTGTGTGGATGTAGACTTTCATCGCCTTCACTCCACCTCCACTGCCCCGACGGGGCACACGTTTCGGCAGGCGTCGCACCGGGTGCACCGATCGTCTTGCACCTTGTGCCGCTCCAGCGGCCGCATCGCGATGGCGTCGACCGAACACGCCTGCGCGCACAGAGTGCACCCGATACAGGCATCGGTAACCCGGTAATGGATGAGCTCGGGACATCGGCGAGCGGGGCAGCGACCCTCGACGTGGGCCTCGTACTCATCGCGAAAGTGGCGCAACGTGGAGAGCACCGGGTTGGGCGCCGTCTGGCCAAGCCCGCAGATGCTTCCGATGCGGATCTGCTCCGCAAGGTCTTCTAGCAAGTCGAGGTCCGCGCGCTTGCCCTGGCCGCTCCGCAGTCGATCGAGGATCTCCAGCATCCGCCGCGTTCCCACGCGACACATGGTGCACTTGCCGCAAGACTCGCCCTGGGTGAAGCGAAGGAAGTAGGCAGCGATGTCCACCATGCAGTCGCGGTCGTCCAGGACCACCAGCCCGCCAGAACCCATGATCGCTCCAGCCTCTACGAGCGCTTCGTAGTCGATGGGAGTATCGGCGAGCGAAGCCGGGATGCAGCCGCCGGAAGGACCGCCCACCTGCACCGCCTTGAAGCGCCGGTCCTCCGCCACGCCGCCGCCGATCTCTTCGACGATCTGGCGCAGCGTCAGCCCCATCGGCACCTCGATCAGCCCACCGCGCCGAACGCGGCCCGCGAGCGCGAAGACCTTCGTCCCCTTGCTGCGCTCGGTCCCCAGAGCAGCGAACGCCTCGGCGCCGTGTCGCAGAATCCACGGGACCATCGCGTAGGTCTCAACGTTGTTGATGCAGGTGGGCTGTCCCCATAGGCCGCGTTCCGCCGGATACGGAGGGCGGACGGACGGAGTACCGCGTCGCCCCTCAATGGACGCGATCAGTGCGGTCTCCTCGCCGCATACGAATGCGCCAGCGCCCTCCATGACGCGAAGATGGAGGGCGAAGTCGGAGCCACAGACGGAGTCGCCTAGGACCCCCCTCTCCTCACACCGCCGGATCGCTTCGCGAATGCGACGGAGCGCGTAAGGGTACTCGGCGCGAATGTAGAGCACTCCCTCGTGGGCGCCCACGGCGTACGCCGCGATCGCCATGCCCTCGAGCACACGGTACGGGAAAGACTCCAGCAGCATGCGGTCCATGAAGGCGCCGGGGTCGCCCTCGTCACCATTGAGGATGATGTAGCGCGTGTCGCCAGCAGCCGTTCTGACCCGCTCCCACTTGACGCCCGTCGGGAACCCCGCGCCACCTCTGCCGCGCAGACCCGACCGCTTCACCACGTCGATGACGGCGAACGGATCGCGTTGCTCCACAGCCGACTGAAGCGCGGAGAAACCCTGGTGCGCCACATAGTCACCGATGTCGAGCGGGTCGAGCGTCCCGCTGTGCTCCATGGCGATGCGCACTTGCGGACCATTGAAAGCGCAGATCTCCGGGTCCCGGGCATCGAGTGCGAAGCGATCCAATGGCTCACGGGTGTCGCCCAAGAGGAGCCGATCGACGACATCGGTCCACGCCGATCGCACGCGGTCCAGGAGCCCGCTGCGGCCGAAGTGCCGGCGCACGATCTCTTCGACTCGCTCCGGCGTGACTCCCGCGTAGGTGGCGGAGGGGCCGTCGCGGTGCACAATCTCCACCACCGGGATGCGGTGACACATGCCGCCGCAAGAGGCTGTTCGCACGACGGCCGGTACGCGGGCATCGCGCACGGCCGCCTCCAGCGCATCGCGCACCTGCACCGTGCCGCCCGCCGCACAGCACGAATCGACGGCGATCCGGATCTCTGCGATCCCCGGGTGCCGTCCTGCGTCGCGGTCAACAGAACCGCCTTGCAAGCCGCGCCGGGCAAGATCGAGGAAGTCATCGAGTGCGGCCGGGGCCTTCTCGGCGGTCAATCGGCCGTACGTGACGCCGTCGATCTGCATCACTGGCGCTAGCGTGCAGCAGCCCAGGCAGGCGACCTGTTGCAGGGTGAAGATGCCGTCGGCGTCCGTGTCTTCGTCACCCTCCAGCTTCAACTTGCGCCGGAGTGCGTCGGTGACGACCTGCGCGCCCTTTACATGGCACGCCGTCCCGTGACACACGCTAATGATGTGCTGACCGACGGGCTTCCTTCGGAACTGGCTGTAGAACGACGCCACGCCTTCGATGTCGGCGGGGCGGATCGGAGTGATCTCGGCAAGCCGCCGCAGTGCGCCCTCCGGCAGATAGCGGTATTGCCTCTGCAGCTCCTGCAGGAACGGAATGAGGTTCTCCGGGCGAGGGCCTCGTTGCGCCACCAGGCGCTCGACGAACTCCTCCGGGCTGGGGGCGGCCGACGGGCCCGGGGTGCCCTTGGGCTTCCCTCTTTCCGACGATGAGGAACTTCGAACGAGTGCCATCACTTGCCCAAGCAATAGAGGTGCTTCTCGCCGCGCAGAAAGATGCGCTCGCCGACGAGAGCGGGAGTGGCATGCACGGGCTCGCCGAGAGCATTCCTCGCCAGCGCCTTCCAAGAGCGGCCCACCTCGAACACGGTGGTGCGTCCCTCCGTGTCCGTAAGGTAGACCCGCTTCTGCGCCGCCACCGGGGATGAATGGACCGGCGCGTCCAGTGCGTGCTCCCACACCTTCGCGCCGGTGGTAGCTTCAAGGCACGTGACGAGCCCGTCGCTCGTGCACAGGAAGAGCAGCCCATCCGAATGCAGCGGGCTCACGATGTCCGGCAGGTTCTCCTGACCCAGCCACACCACGTGCGTTCTCGTCACGTCACCCGAGCCATCCGGTCGTATGGCGGCAAGGTTCGACCCAAGGTTCACGGCGTAGATGAGCCCGGAGCCGTAGGCGGGCGCCGGCGCCACCTCTCCCCCGATGACCTCGGCGCGCCACACCTCGGCCCCTGAGCGCGGATCGTATGCCATCACGAACGGGCTGGCCACCGCGATGAGCAGGTCGCGCTTGCCGGCCCGGACGAGCACGGGGCTGCTCCAGGATCCGGCGACCGGCCGTTCGATCTGCCACACCGTCTTCCCCGTGGCGGCGTCGAGAGCGAGGAGTTTCGACTTGCCGTCCTCCGGTGCGGTCCCCTGATCCAACTGAACGATGACGCCGTTGCCGTACACCACCAGGGACGACGCGTGGCCGTAGTGGTTCTCCAATGGACCGAGATCGCGCGTCCACACCAGCCGTCCGTTGAGATCCGCACCAGCGATCACCCCGTCGGCGAAGATGCAGAACGCCAGCTGTCCGTTGGTCGCCATGGTCGCTGGGCAGTAGCCCGTGTCGGCGCTGACCTTCACCTCCTTGCCGCCCGGCCGCTGAGGCACTGGACACCGCCACAGAAGCCGCCCATCGTCCGTGGCAAAGCAGTAGATCTCGCGCCGCGCCTTGTCGGCGCCCGCCAACAGCACCCGGTCACGCCAGACGATCGGTGAGTTGTGGCCAGGCAACGGGACCGCCGCCTTCCAGACCACGCCCTTGCCGGCGACCGCATCCCACTCCAGCGGCGGCTCAGCGGCGGGCGCCTCGCCGGCGCCGCCGGGGCCGCGGAACTGCGGCCATTGCTCTTCGCCTCCTGGCACGGATATCGGGCTGAGACGCACCGGCGGACCTGATCGCGGGCGGGCGTCCGTCCCGGGCCTCGCCCCGGCCTGGCCAGACGGCGCCGGCACGGGCAACGGCTGAAGGGCGGTTCCGCCCGTGCTCAGGAGACCGCCGCTGGGTGCTGGCGGCAGTTGCACGGGCGTCAGCGGCGTACCGGCGCCGGCGCTCGACCCCGAGAGAGGCGGTAGACCGCCGCTCACAGGCCCGGGCGCAGGCGCCGTGGCGACCTGCACCCGCACGCCATTCCTCTCCGGACCCGTGCGTGGACCCGCCCACCCGCTGGCCGCCTGGCGGGCGTACTCGGCCGACAGGTCGTGGCGCCCCAACACCGAGAGCGTGAGAACGGTCGCACCCAGAAGGGCAGCCAGGGCCGTCACCGACCGGCGCGCCGCAAGGGACTCGACCCACACCCGCTCGGGCGCGTCGGGGCGCGGCACAGGAACCTGTGCTTGCCTCCGTCGTGCCACCTCGAGCGCCAAGAGGTACACGACGACGCCGGCTGCCAGCAGATAGGCGCCCTGCAGGGCGAACCAGCGGCTCCGGAAGTAGCCGGTGCGGATCGAGCGGTCCAGCCGCCACACCTCGCGGCGAAGGGTCTCGTTCTGGGGCTCGCGGTTCAACTTCACCTGCATTGCGGAAAGGCGATGCGCCTTCAAGGGGTCGACCGCGCGACTGCTGATCCCGTTCGCGAGCATCAGGAGCATCACGACCGCACAGAAGACCGCCGCGACTATCGCCGTATGACCAGCGGCGATGTCAACGGCGTCCCGCGTACGGCCGCCGCCATCCGATGCGGTACCCGTCATGTTGACGGTCCTCGCTGCAGGATCAGCTCCACCGGCTGACCGGTCTTCTGCGCCAAATCGACGGGGCACGACGCGTAGCACCTCCCGCAGGACACGCAGGACGCTGGGTCCGCCTCGTAGTCCTTCCTGGCGCGCCGCATGCGGACCGCTACGCCCTTCAGCGCAAGGACGAGTGCGCACCACGCGCCCAACAGCGCTGTGCCAACCTCGAACTGACGCCGCACGGCGACACCCGCGCCATAGGCCACCGCGTTCGGCTGTCCAAGGTTGCGGAACGCGGTCGTCTCGTCCGTCGTGCCTCGCACTACCCCTCGCTCCTCTTGCCACAGACGGTCTGCCAGCCGAACCGCGGGATGAGTGCGCGCGAGCGCCGGACCGACCAGCCAGCCGGCCCAGGCTCCGAGCGCCATAGCGACGGGCAGCACGCTCAGCAGCCGCGACACCGCTGCCCGCTCTCGCCGCCGGTCGATCTCCACACGCTCAGGTTGGGGCGGGTGGATCGCGCCGAACGGGCATGCATCCGCGCACAGGTGGCACTGGATGCACTCGGCCGGGGTGACACGGACTCGCCATCGCGACAGGGCTGCGCACCACCGAAGGAGCACTCCATACGGGCACAGATACCGGCAGAACGGCCGCCCCACCACCGTGCCCAAAACCAGCAGGGCTCCCCCGAAGGCGAGGACGCCCGCCGGTCCCGATAGCCGGTAGAAGCCGACGAACGGATCGTACTTGCAGAACAAGAACAGGCTGCCGGTAGACGCCAGCAAGACCCCCACCCCCAGCACGAGATACGGAAGGACGCTGAGCGGATGGTCGAGCCAGCCCGGTACCCGGCGAGCCCTCTGAAGTACGAGGTCCTGGATCGCGCCGAGGGGGCATGCGGCCGCGCAGAACACGCGACCGGCGAAGAGCGCGAACACCAGCGGCAACACGAAGACTGCGCCCACCGCGAACGGAAGGGCATAGTCCGAGGCGGCAACGGCCAGCGCCACGTTCTGGATGGAACCCACCGAGCAGACGCAGCCGGCCTTGTAGAAGCCGAAGTACAAGACGGAGAACACCACCAGCACTCGGACTTCGCGTCGCGAGCGGCGTGCCAGGACATAGTACGCCACGAGCCCCATCACAACGACGAGGACCAGCACATCGATCGTCGAAAAGAGGTCCGGCCGTGGGTTGGGTGTGGTGGTCGACGGAAGCTGGTACCCGCTCGTGAACTCCGGCGGGGGTTGCTTCTTCTGCTCCTGCCCATGGGCGGAGCCGCCGGCGAGCATCAGCGCGCCCGCGGCCAGCACCTTGCGCGACAATGACGCGCTCAGGGCACCACCCTCAGAACGTACGGCTTGCTGGCAGGCACGCGCCGTATGGCCCGCGACGGACATGCGCTGGCGATGGCGCACTGGTTGCAGTTCACACAACGGTCGTGACGTATCTGCAGATAGAGAGAGCCGTTGCCGAACAGGCCGCATCCCTTGACACACTTGGCGCAGCCGATACAGACCGGCTCGTCAATGAACATCTCGTAGTATGGGTCTTCGACGAAGTTGCGACGAATGGCGTCCGTGGGACAGCGAACGTTCTCCGCAGAGGTCGTGTTGCCCGTCCGCTGGTCGCGCAGCAAGCCGAAGCACAGCCGGCAGTAGCCGCACTTCGCGTACGCGTGCACGCACTTCACGGCGGAGGGATCGAGGACGCACTCGGTGGCGCACTTGCCACACTGGACGCAGAGATCCGGATCGATCTGCCAGACGGTGCTCGCACGTGCGGGCCGCGCCGCCAAAGCACCCAGCGCGGCGCTGGCAGCCGCCAACCCCGCGGTGCGCACACCGTCTCCGATCAGCTCGCGCCGCGAGCGCCTCCCGTCAACGGACACCTTCGTGAGCCCTCCCGTCTCTTCGCGGAGCCTCCGGCTGTCGGCGGCAAGCGGAACTCTGCGCGCATGTGGCGCAGTCTGCGGCCACAGGGCACGCGCCGCCCCGACGCCCCACCAACAGCCCCACCCCGCCAACGATGCCGACGCCCATCGCCGTCCGAGCGGCCCAGCCAAAGAGCGAGCGGCGCGTCATGCTGTCAGCCATTCGCCTTTGCCCCTTCCTCCCGCGGGCGGAACCAGCGTACGGCGCGCGCTCTTTCATCGAGAACCGCTATCTCTCCGGCACGGTTCACCGCGAGGTCGAGGCCGTTCGTGGCGCTGTCGAAAGCGTCGGGCGCGGCCACTACCTCGCGGAAGGCGCCATCCGCGCCGTAGACCTTCACCCTGGGAATGCCCTTTTCGGCCGTCACCACCGAGCCGTCCGCGAGAAGCGCGATGTCGGTCGGGTTGCAGCAGCCGCAGAAGCCCGCAAGATCGCTGCTGGCCGTACCCCAGGCGGACCTGAAGGCGCCGTCGCGGGTCCAAGTCTCGATGCTATGTCGGCCCGGGTTCGTCACCAACAACAAGCCGTCGCGTGACCACGCGACGTCAACATGTGGGCTGGGGGCCACGATCCCGGGGTAGGATCGCGTCTCGTCCTTGGCGCCCAGCGTGCGTTCCGACTTGCCATCCAGAAGGCGCACCAGCCGGGCGCCAGAGTCGGCGACAGCCACAAGCCCTTCGGTGGCCGCGATGGCCGACAGATGGCTCCTTGCGCCGAACGGCCCCCACTCCGCGCGGCGCGCCCCGTCTCGTCCCAAGACGACAACGCGGTCCAGAAGGCCGACGAAGACGGTGTCGGCAGAAGTGGCGATGCATTGCGGCTCGCCGCCGGGGTCAAGGACGGCCACCTCGCGGCCGTCTGGCCCAAGGCACTGCACGCGGCGGTCTCCGCAGACCAGGAGGATGTCCGACTCGTCGATGGCGAAAGCCGGCAGCTGCTCAGACTGAAGCTCGATCCGACGCACTTCCTGCCACCGGACGAGACTCGGGTCCACCTTTCGAAGGGCGGCCATCGGGTCCGCCTCTTCCGCCGGTCCAGCGTCGCCGCCACCGCTCGCGCGGCATCCCGCGAGAGCGGAGGCCAGAAATCCGGCGGCGCCCGCCGCTGCGGACTTGAGGAACGTCCGCCGGCCCGTTGCGCCGAGTGTGAACGGAACCCGCTGGCTCATCCTAGCGCTCCGTAACGTCGAGGCAGACCATGCGGTGCATATCACGCACCATCATCCGCCCGCCTGCAAGCGCGATGGGTCCCCATGCATCGGGCCCTTCCAGCACCCTGGCAGAGGCCAGCTCCCGGTAAGCGTCCGGCCTGGCCTCCGCCATCGTCAGCGTGCCATTGTCGCTCATCACGAACAGAATCCCGTCTGCCACGATGTAGGGGCCGAGCCCGAACCGGCGCGTGCTGCCGCTCGTCCATCTGGGCTTGCCGTCCAGGTCGAGGCACACCATCTGACCGCCTGGCTTGACGCCATACAGATGCCCCGCATAGAACACCGGCGTCTGCTGGTCGGAGCCGAACACGCTCGGCGGAAGCCGAAAGAGCGCTTGGGGAGTGATGGCCCGTCCGTCGTGCTCCAGACGCAACATCAGCGCACCTGCGTTGTATCCCCCACACAGAAAGACGCGGTCACCGGGCAACGGGATCGGCGTAGGGACCGTCGCCGTGTTGATCACCCACTCCTCAGTGTCCCAAAGAATCCGTCCGTCCTTCAGAGAGATGCCGGCCACGCCGCCACTGCCGCAGCATACGACCGTCTTCTCTCCGCCAATCGTCATTGGAGCGAGAGACGAGTGGGTCATCGCCCAGCGCCGCGGGTTCGGCGACTCCCAGACGCGCTTGCCGGTCTCCAGGTCAACGGCGATGACGAGTGCTCGGCCTCCGGTCGCGATGATGGCCCGATCGCCATCGATCAGCGGGCACTGGCCCGCGTACCAGTCCGGCACCGTGGCGCCGTACTCTGCCACCAGGTCGATGCGCCACTTCAGGTCGCCCGTGCGGGCATCGCAGCACATCACATGGCACTTGGGCCCGAGCGTGACGACATAGCGATCACTTACCGCAGGCACCGTGCGAGAGATGCCGTGATTGCGCTTGATGCGTACGGGATACGACCGCCGCCAGACCTCTCGGCCGTCCGCCAGCGCGAAGCAGCGCAGCGTGTCCGCCTGAGCGCTCACATCGTAGTCAAGCACGTAGACCCGTCCGTTACGGACCGCAGCCGACGCATATCCCTCGCCGAGGGCCAACGACCAGAGCACGGGCGGCCCGGCCGCGGGCCACGATCGCGCAAGCCGCACCTTCTCCGGGCTCACCCCGTCGCGGTTGGGACCGCGAAACCACGGCCAGAGGCCCTCGAGGGTCGGAACCTCGGTGTTGGCCGCACGCGTGAAGGCGCCCTCGGACGAGGGAACTGGCCCCGCCGACGGCAGGTTCGCCGTCCCCACGCGCGGCGCCGCCTGCGTCGAGCTGCCACCGGTAGGGGTCCCCGTTCCGGTCGCCGGCGCGGTGGACGCGGCGCTGCGCGAGGCAGCTTCGTCCCCGAACGGGC
>Ga0272446_1003906_pt1 | contig 18215 bp, 11 predicted proteins | sample YNPCB0061_FD_194587 | JGI IMG/M metagenome (GOLD analysis project Ga0272446, IMG submission 194587) | Hot spring microbial mat communities from Yellowstone National Park, WY, United States - YNP-CB-006-1 | ecosystem: Environmental > Aquatic > Thermal springs > Hot (42-90C) > Sediment | place... | reverse complement strand
GTGCTGGCCGGAGAACTGCCGGTCACGCCCGAGGACCAGCGGTTGCTGGGACCGGAACGCCTGGCCCAGGGCTGGCGGCTGGCCTGCCGGGCCCGGGCGGACACGGACCTCACCCTCGAACTGGCCCAGTGGGAAACGCCCATCCTGAGCGACGAAACCCCCGTGGCCTTCACGCCCCGCCCGGGCCGGGGCGCGGCCGTGGACGTGGGCACCACCACGGTCGTGGCCCAGTTGCTGGACCTGGCCACGGGCCACGTGCTCGGCGTGCGCAGCGCCCTCAACGCCCAGGCCCGGCACGGCGCGGACATCATGAGCCGCCTCGAGTTCGCCCTCGCCGAACCCGGCCGCGCGGAATTGACCCGGCTCATCCGCGAGCAAATCGGCGCCCTGCTGGCGGACCTGCTGGCCGCCGCGCCGGGCCGGGGGCCGCTCCTCGACGTGGTGCTGGTGGGCAACACGGTCATGCACCACCTCTTTAGCAGCCTGCCCGTGGCGCCGCTGGCGCATTACCCCTTCGAGCCGGTGAACCCCGGGCTGCAGGAGTTCCGCGGCGCGGCGCTGGGTTGGGACTTTGCCGGCGCGGCCCGGGTTTCGTTTTTGCCCTGCCCGGGCGGGTTTGTGGGCAGTGACATTCTGGCGGGCATCCTGGCCACGGGGTTGGACCGCAGCGAACGCCCGGCCATGCTGGTGGACCTGGGCACCAACGGCGAAATCGTGGTGGGCAACCGCACGCGGCTGGTGTGCGCTTCGACCGCCGCCGGGCCGGCGTTTGAGGGCGCGCGCCTGGCGATGGGAATGCGCGCAGCCACCGGCGCCATCAGCGCGGTCAACCTGCGCGACGGCGCCTGGCAGGTCACCGTGCTGGGCGGGAGCGAGCCGCGCGGGATTTGCGGCAGCGGCCTGGTGGACGCGGTGGCGTGCGGACTCGAGACCGGGCGCATCCTGCCCTCGGGCCGCCTGGTGGGGGGCCCAACGCTTCCGCTGGCCGGGCCGGTCGAGTTGACCCAGGCCGACCTCCGCGAGCTGCAACTGGCCAAGGGCGCCATTGCCGCGGGCATTCACCTCTTGCTCGAGCGTCTGGGCTTGCAGCCGGCGGACCTGGCGCGGGTGTGGCTGGCCGGGGCCTTTGGCAACTACATCAGCCGCGCCAGCGCCCGGCGCATCGGCCTGCTGCCGTTTCCGGTCGAGCAGGTCGAGCCGGCCGGCAACACCGCGTTGCGCGGGGCCAAACAGGTGTTGTGCGGGGCGCACGGCCCGGACCGAAACTTTGCGGACCTGCGGGCGCGGCTCGAGCATGTCCCGCTCAAGGACGACCCGCGTTTTCAGGAGGCGTTCGTGGCGGCGATGGGTTTCCCGGCGCCGGGCCACGAGTAAGCCTTACCCGCGGCCCTCGAGGGTCTCCGGCGGGCGACGCCTGTGGGCCTCCCGCGTACTGGCGACCCGACGGCACGGAACGCCCGCGCCCCCGCCCTCCGGCATCTGGCATCCGGCATCTGGCATCCGGCATCTGGCATCTGGTATCTGGTATCCGGTATCTGGCCTCCGGCCTCCAGCCTCCTCCTCCCTCCTCCCTCCTCGCTTCTCACTTCTGATCAGGTAGGGCGCCGCTGCGCCGGTGCCGCCCACATGGCCGCGCCGCAGCGCAGCCCTACCGAAAGCGCCGGCCAGCCGGCGCACTCCACACGCTTTGCGACCGACCGGGCGCCCCGAGCTACACGCCAGCAGGGACTCACCCATTGCCCGGGTTGACCGCTCCCGGTTCTTGGGCGATAACCCGCGCCAGCATGGCACGGCTGCTTCGCTTTTCCCGGCCCGCCCAAACGGCCCCCCGCCCGCCACGGTGGGCAGGCTTCCTGTTCTCGCTGGCGCTGATGCTTTCCGCGCGCCCGGCCGCGGGCGGCGAGCCCGCCTGGCGCTGGTCCAATCCCCAGCCGCACGGGAACAACATTTACGACCTGGCCTGGCGCAACGGCGAGTACTGGCAGGTGGGCGACCGCGGCCGGATTTACGTGAGCACCAATCGCGTCACCTGGACCGTGGTGCCCAGCGGCACCACCCGGGCCCTGCGCGGGATCGCCTTCGCTGGCGAGCAGGTGGTGATTTGCGGCGAAGCCGGCACAATCCTGCGGGGAACTTTGAGCACCGGCTTTCAAGCCGCCACGCTCAGCCCGCCCACCACGGATTGGCTCGAGGGCGTGGCGGCCTCGCCCGGCACGCTCGTGGCCGTGGGCGACAACGCCGCCGTGTACCGCAGCACGGACGGCGGCGCGACGTGGCAACGGGTCACCGGCCTGCCGTTTGATAACTGGCTGCGCAGCGTGGCTTGGAGCGGCAACACCTTCGTGGCCGTGGGCGAAGGGGGCTTGATCGCCACCAGCCCCACCGGACAGAGCTGGACCCGCCGCAGCAGCGGGGTGACCACCGCCCTCAACCGCGTGGTCGGGCGCGACGGCGTGTTTTACGCGGTGGGCGACAACGGCCGGTTCCTCTGGAGCATCAACCAGGGCGCGAACTGGACCCGCGAGTCCCTCGGCGTCACCAACAACCTCTACACCTACGCCCAGGCTGAGACCCTCACCGGCGTGCCGCGCCTGGTCGCCGGCGAAAGCGCGCTGCTGCTCAAGCCCAGCGTGCTGGGCGGCTGGACCGATCAACTCGGGAACAACGTGCTGCTGCCCGCGCCCACGTGGGATTACTACGCCGCGGTGTGGGATGGCGCCCGGTTCTTGGTCGGCGGCCGCACCGGGCTGATGGTCGAAAGCCTCGAAACCAACGTCACCATCGCCGGCCAGACCTTCCCCGCCACGCTCTGGTTCGAGGAAAGCGACTCGCCCCGCGACTGGCTCTGGGAGGTCCTGGCCCTGCCGGAACGTTACATCGCCGTGGGCGACCGCGCCCAGGTGCTGACCAGCGACAACGGGGCCGACTGGTGGAGCGAGACCGTGCCCGACAGCCTGACCAACACCGTCTTCCTCGGCCTGGGCGGCTCGAGCCAACTGGTCGTGGCCGTCGGCAGCGCCGGCAGCCTCATGTATTCCCGGGCGGCGACCACCAACCTTGTCCTCACCAACACCGTGGTCGAGTTCGCCGACTGCGCCTGGGTCACCAACACCCGCGTCAGCACCAATGTGGTGAACCTGCTGGGCCTGCGCTGGACCGCGCTCGAGCCCCGCCCCACCACGAACACCCTCCAGGGCGTGGCCCACCACGCCGGCCGTTGGGTGGCGGTGGGCGACGCCGGCACCGTGTTGACCGGTGCGGATGACCTGGCCTGGCAACGCGCCACCCTGCCCGGGCAACCGCCGCTCAGCGGCGTGGCGGGCAGTGACGCCGGTTGGGTCGTCACCGGCCGCAGCGGCGTGATCTTCTCCAGCCCGGACGCGCTTGCCTGGACGCCGCGCGCTTCCGGCACCACCAACTGGATTTTCCGCGTCCGCTGGCTGGGGGACCGCTTCGTGGCCGTGGGCCAGAACGGTACCCTCCTGACCAGCCCGGACAGCTCGGCCTGGACCCCGCGCGCCACCGGGACCACCGCCTGGTTGAACGATGTCCTGTTCCTGGCCGGCCGGTACTTTGTCTGCGGCACCCAGGGCACGTTGCTCACCAGCACCAATGCGAGCGACTGGACCGCGCTGGAGGGCATCACCGGCAAGTCCCTCTACGGCCTGGCCGGCCGGGGCTTTCAGTTGGTGAGCGTGGGCGTGGAAGGCATCATCCTGCGCGCGCCCCTCGAGCCCCTGCCGCCGGCGCAGATTCTCGACTACGAGCACCGCGAGTGCCCGGACGCGCGCGTGGACCGCTTCCACCTCGGCGGCACGGTGGACCAGCGCGTGGCCCTCGAAGTGTCCGGGGACCTGCAGACCTGGCAGCGCGTGGGCACCTTCGAGTTCGACAACGGCCGGCTCGAACCCGAACTGATCCGCACCAACCCGCCGTCAGCCCGCGCCGAGTTCTTCCGTTTGATCCCCGCCGCGCCCTGAGGCCCGGCGCCCCGGCGGCCATGAAACTGCCGCGTCTGCTTCACTCCTGGCGGTTGCCCCCCGCCCGGGCCATCGCCCTGCAACGCCGCCTGGCCGCGCGCGTGCAGGTCGGCCCGCCCGACCGCGCCCTGCGCCGGGTGGCCGGGCTGGACGCGGCCTTTTCGCCGGACGGCCGGCTCTGCTTGGCGGCGGTGGTGGTCTGGGACCGCGCCGAGCGGCGCGTGGTGGAAACCGTCACCGCCGCGCGGCCGGTGCGATTCCCCTACGTGCCCGGGCTGTTGTCCTTCCGCGAAGCCCCCGCCCTGTGGGCGGCGCTGCGCAAGCTGCATCAGGCGCCGGACGTGCTCTTGTGCGACGGCCAGGGCGTGGCGCACCCGCGGCGCTTCGGCCTTGCCTGTCACCTGGGCGTGCTTTGCGACCTGCCGTCGGTGGGGTGCGCCAAGAGCCGCCTGGTGGGCGAACACGCCCCGCCGCCCGACGCGCCGGGCGGTCGCGCCGACCTGGTGCTCAACGGGGAGGTGCTGGGCGCGGTGGTCCGCACCCGGGCGGGCGGCCGGCCGGTGTATGTGAGCGTGGGGCACCGGATGGACCTCGAGGCGGCCGTGGCCCTGGTGTTGGACTGTGTGCAGGGGCATCGCTTGCCCGAGCCCACACACCTGGCCGACCGCCGGGTCGCGGCGCTCAAACGGGAGTTGGCCGGAACCGCCGAGCCCGGGACGCCCCCGGCCCGCCTCAGCGGTTGAGCAGATAAATCAGGCCGCCGAAGAGCGCGGCCATGACCGCGCCGAAGGCAATCGCCGCCAGGTGCACGCGCCGGCGATGGCGTTTGTTGCTCCGGCCCATGCCGGGCAGGAGGTAATAACGGTGCTCTTCGCGGTTGCGTTTGCGGCCGAACATGGCGGCGGTCGGTCGGTGAGCGGATGCTGAATCGGCGGCAGCGTTCGGGCAAACGCATTTTCGCCACCAACCACCCGCCGGACGCGCCCTGCGTGCTGTGGTGCACGCCTCTTGCGAGCCCCCCGACGACGCCCCCGCCTCCGGCATCTGGCATCCGGCATCTGGCATCCGGCATCCGGTATCCGGCCTCCGGCCTCTGGTCTCTGGCCTCCGGCCTCCCGCTTCTCCCTCCTCGCTTCTCGCTTCTGATTCGGCAGGGCGCCGCTCGGCCGGGGCGCAGCCCGGCCTTACCGGGTTGCGCCGCGCTGCCCCGCCGTCGGCCCGGAGCGCCGGCGTCCTCGCCGGCTTTGGAGTGCAAGCGACGCAGATCGGTCGCCGCTGCGCCGGGGCCGGCCCACCCGGCCGCGGACCGCGCCGGTGCCGGGCTCGACGGAGTCTCGCCCCACCGGAGATTGCCCCGGTCGCGCCGCAGCGCGGCCCTGCCAAGAAGGCCGGCCAGCGCGCGCTTCCCCTGTCTCGCGCAATTCTCCATTGAGTCGCCGCCGGCGCGACGCCACCATGCGCCCATGCCGCAACCCGACAGCTCCCCGCTGCCCGCCGCCGGCCCGCGCCGGCTGCTCTCTCTGGACGCGCTGCGCGGTCTGGACATGTTCTGGATCATCGGCGCGGACGTGATCCTCTCCGGCCTGCGCCGGTTCAGCGACAACCCGGTCACGCGGTTTCTGGCCGACCAGTTCGAGCACAAGGACTGGGAGGGGTTCGCGTTCTACGACCTGATCTTTCCGCTGTTCGTGTTCATCGTGGGGGTGTCGCTGGTGTTTTCGTTGAGCCGCCTCCAGGCCGAGCAGGGCCGGGCGGCGGCGCTGCGGCGGGTGATCCGGCGCGGGCTGCTGCTGTATCTGCTGGGGGTGTTCTACTACGGCGGCCTGGAGAAACCCTGGCCGGAGGTGCGGCTGTTGGGGGTGTTGCAACGCATCGCCCTGTGCTACCTGGCGGCGGGGCTCTTGTTCTGCCTGCTCCGGCCGCGCGCGCTGGCGGGCGTCTGCGCCGGCCTGCTGCTGGGCTACTGGGCGTTGATGGCGCTGGTGCCCTTCCCGGACGTGCGCCCGGCGCCGGGCGGGGACCTCACGATTTGCCGCGAGACCGGGTTCACCAACGTGGCCCAGTTGAACCTGGATTCGCCGCACCGCCTGCGCGGGGTGTACCTCAAGGGGGTGAACCTGGCCAACTACGTGGACCAGCGCTGGCTGCCGGGTTTCAAATGGGACGGCACCTGGGACCCGGAAGGGCTGTTGAGCACGTTGCCGGCCGTGGCCACGTGTCTGCTGGGGGTGTTTGCGGGCCTGTTGCTGCGCAGCCCGGCGCTCAACCCGCACCGCAAGACCGCCTGGCTGCTGGGCGCGGGCGCGGTGGCGGTGGCCCTGGGCTGGCTGTGGCATCTCGAGTTCCCGGTCATCAAGAAAATCTGGACCTCGTCCTACGTGCTGGTGGCCGGCGGGTACAGCGCGTGGCTCCTGGCGGCGTTCTACTACGCGATCGAAATCCGCGGCTGGCAACGCTGGGCCCAACCGTTTGTCTGGATCGGCATGAACCCGATCACCGTGTACCTGGCGAGCAACCTGGTGGACTTCGGCAAGGTCGCCCGCCGGCTGGCCGGGGGCAGCGTCAGCGCCTGGCTCGATGCCCACCTAACCCCCGGCGCGGGGGAGGCCGTGCTGGCGGTGCTGACCTTGCTGCTGGCCGTGGGCTTCTGCCGGTTCCTGTACCGGCGGGGGATTTTCCTGCGCGTTTGAAACGCCTCCCGTCGGGCGCGCGGCTTCCCCAGGCTCCGCCACCGGCAGGATCAGGGTGAAAATGCTGCCGCGGCCCGGGGCCGTCTCCACGTGCAGGCCGTGGCCCATTTCCCGGGCAAACTCGTACACCATGTACAGGCCCAGCCCCCGGCCGGGGCGGTCGCTGCGCGCCTTGGTGGTGAAGAACGGCTCGAAGAGACGCGGCAGAATCTCGGGCGGGATGCCGCTGCCGGTGTCGCGCACGCTCACCCGCGCGTAGCGCGCCGCCGGGTGCGGCGCCAGCACCAGGTCGCGCGGCGGCTCGGGCAAAAGCGCCGTGCTCACCTCGATCACGCCCCGGCCGTTCATGGCGTCGGCCGCGTTGAAGATGAAGTTGAGCAACATCTGCTGCACCAGGTCGGGCGCGGCCAGCACCGGCGGCAGGTCCGGCGCCAGCACCAGGCGCACCTCGACCTCCCGGCGGAAGCGGTCGCTCAACAACCGCACGGTGCGGGCCACCACCGCGTTCAGGTCGCCGGGCTGGACGGTCCGGTCCGTGGCGGTGCCGAAGCCGAGCATGGCCTTCACCACGTCGCTGGCCTGGTCCACCATCGTGAGGATGCGGGAGACGCGGGTGAGCACCTTGTCGCGGTCGCCGGGCTGGGCGGCGATGATCTGGGCCGAGCCCTTGATGATCGAGAGCATGTTGTTGAAGTCATGGGCGATGCCGGCGGCCAGCGTGCCCAGGGCGGTCATTTTCTGGCTGTGGGCCAGGGCGGCCGTGGCGCGGCGCAGCTCGCGGGTGCGCTCCTCGACCAGCCGCTCGACGTCCGCATAGCTGCGGCGCAGGCGCAGATGCCGGTTCACCGCCACGGCGGCCGCCGCCAGGGTCAGGAGCAACCCCGCCAGGCCGGCCACCACCACGCGCTGGTCGCGGTACCAGGGCACCAGCACGCGGAACTCGAAAACCGGCGGGCGCAGCTCCACGTTCCAGTTCCGATCCATCGCGCGCACCTCGATCCGGTGCCGGCCCTGGGCCAGGCCGCGCAGGCGCACCACCGGCTCGGGCGACCAGGCCGACCACTCGCCCTCGTCCAGCCGATGCGCAAACACCAGCCGCTCCTCCGGCGTGAACCGCCAACGGTCGCGCGCCTGCAAGGTGACCGTGCCCGAGCCCTCGCCGGTGGCGCTGGCCTCCTGCGCCCACTCGAGCGACAACGTGCGCGGCGGCTCGAAATCCGCCCGCGGCACGTACTCGACCGGCCCGGCGGCGGTGCCCGCCCAGAGCCGGCGCTGACGGTCTTCGCGGACCCCGTACACCGCCTCGGCCGGCAGGCCCTCCGGGACGCCCACGCCCAGCCAGGCGCCGCGGTAATAGCGGAAGAGCCCGTTGTTGGCCGCCACCCAGACGCTGCCGTCGCCGGCGCGGTACAGGTCGTTAACGTGGTCCAGCGCGCTCAGGAGCACCGTCCAGCGGCGGCCGTCGAACTCGAGCACGCGGTTGAGGCTGGCGCACCACACCCGGCCATCCTCGAACTCCAGCCACGCCAGCGCGCCGTCGCCGCTGTAGCCGTCGGCCGGCCCGAAAAACTGCCAGCGCCCCTCGCGCCACCAGGCCGGCCCGGCCCCGGTGCCCAACCACCAGTCGCCGTTGCCCGCGCGCTCGAGGAAAAAAATCTCCCCGCCCACGCCGGCCAGCGACGGGGCCTCCGGCCACGGGGTGAAGGCCCGGCCGTCGTAACGCTCCACCCGCGGCGTTTGGTCCGCGGCGGCGGGCGGCGGACGGGTGAGCACGCCCGGCGGTTCGCCCCCGGGGCGGTTGACCACGCGCACCACCGCGCGGCCCTCCGGATGGACCACGCGCGTGAATTGCCGGGTGTCCGGGTCAAACCGCCAGGCCCCGCCGAGGGTGGTCACCAACAGCCCCGCCCCGCCCAGCGAAGAAAGCCCCTCGCCGCTCGCCCAGGCCGGCTCGAACCCCGCCGGCCAGGCCAGGCGCGTCCAGACCCGGTCCTCGACCCACCACAGCCCCGTATCCGCCGCGGCCCAGAGCCGCCCCGCGGCATCCTCGGCCAGGCTCTGGAAATGGCCCGGGTTTTCCCCGCCGGTCGTGGCCGCCCGCTGCCAGGCCGCGGGCGCGTGGCGGACGACGCCGTCGCGCGTGGCCAGCCAGAAAATCCCGCGCGGTTGCACGGCCACGTCATGGATTTGCGCCAGCGGCACCGGCGGGCGGACCTCGCTCCGGTGCGTCCCGGCGAACCAGTACAGGCGGTTCTGCGTGACGCCCCAAAAGGTCCCCGGCGCCGGCCCGCGCCAGGCGAAGCGGAGGTTTTCGCCGGGGACGGTGAGCACCTGCCACTGCGCGCCGTCGAAGTGCGCCAACCCGCGTTGCTGCGTGGCGGGCAGCTCGGCCACGCAGGTCACCCCGCCGCTCTCATCCTCGAAGGGCCGGTACAGCCCGCCCAACCCCAACGCCTCGGGCGGTTGGTGGAACTGCCACGGCGACTCCGGCCCCAGCCGGCGCAAGGGCCCTTCCACGCGGGCCAGGCCGCGCTCTCCCGTCACCCAAAGGCCGCCGCCGGTGGCGGGGAGGATTTCGTGGAACCGGCCCAACGGCGTCTGCCGGGCCTCGCGCAAGACCGTGAACGAGCCGTCCACGGCCCGGAACAAGACCAGGCGCTCGGGCAGCGCCAGCAACACGCGGTCCTCCTCGGCCGGCACCAGGCTCGGCGGCCGGCCGGCGCGCAGCAGGTTCAACTCCGCCGTGCTCAGATGGCCGCTCAGCGGATACGGCGTCCAGGTGTCGCCGGCGAAGCCCAACACGCCGTCCGCATACACCGCCCACAGCCGGCCGGCGCGGCTCTGGTACACGCGGAAAATGCGCTCCGGGGGCGAGGGCACGCGTTGCACGGCGTAGCCGTCCAGCCCGCTGAGCGCGCCGACGTCGCCGTGGTGCACCCACACCAGCCCGCGCGGGCTGGCGGTGATGGCGGTGCTGAGCGACTCGGCCAGGCCATCCGCGGCGCGGTACACCCGCCAGTGCGCGGTGGGCGGCTCCGCGGCGGCAGCGGCGGCCAGCCAACCCAGCCCCACCAGCCAACCGGCCCAGCGGCGCCGGCCCGGAGCGCGCCGGCAGCGGCGCGGCTCCGGCGGATGGACGCGCGCCCCGTTCATGCGCTGCCGGTCGGTTCCCGCGCCTGCGCGGGCCGGGCGCGGCCGCGAGCCCACTCGCGCAGCCGCTGCAGGTGTTCGGACATGGTGCGGGCCAGGGGCACGGTTTCCTCGAGGGCCGCCCGCACGTGGGCGGTGTTCAACTCCTCGCCGCGGCTGAAGCCCTCGTACAGCGCGCTGATCACGGCCTCTTCGATCTCCGCGCCGCTGAAGTCCGCGCTGGCCGCGGCCAGGGCCGGCAGATCAAACCGCGCCGGGTCGCGCCCGCGGCGGGCCAGGTGGATGGCGAAGATTTCCGCGCGCTCGACCGCCCCGGGCAGGTCCACGAAAAACAGCTCGTCGAACCGGCCCTTGCGCAGCAGCTCGGGCGGGAGCTGAGAGATGTCGTTGGCCGTGGCCATCACGAACACCGGCGCGGTCTTCTCCGAGAGCCAGGTTAGGAAGGTGCCGAAGACGCGCGCGGTGGTGCCGGCGTCCGAGAAGGTCGAGCCCTGCGTGCCGGCAAAGGCCTTGTCAATCTCGTCCACCCAGAGCACGGCCGGGGCGACCGATTCGGCCACCTGGATGGCGCGGCGCACGTTTTCCTCGGACGAGCCCACCAGGCTGCCGAACATGCGGCCCATGTCGAAGCGCAGCAGGGGCACCTGCCAGGCGTTGGCGGCGGCTTTGGCGCACAGGCTCTTGCCGCAGCCCTGCACGCCCAGCAGCAGCACGCCGCGCGGCGGGGGCAGGCCGTAGGCGCGGGCCGCGGGGGTGAACGCCGCGCCGCGCTTGGCCAGCCAGGCCTTGAGCGCGGTCAGCCCGCCCACCGTGGCAAAGGACTCCGCGGTGTCGTAGTACTCGAGCAGGCCGTTCTTGCGGATCAACTGGCGTTTCTCGGCCAGAAACTCCGCCACCTCCGCCCCGCTCAGCCCGCGGTGCCGCACCAGGATGCGGGCAAAGACGTTCTCGGCCTCGTTCAAGGTGAGCCCGCGCGCCGCCTGCAGGAGCCGCTCGCGCCCTTCCGGGTCCAGGTCCACCCGCACCTGGCCGCCGGGCTCGACCTCGCGCAGGATGCGGTCCAGGAGCGCCTCGAGGTCGGCCCGGCCGGGCAGGGGGAAGTGGAGGACGGTGACGTCTTTTTCGAGTTCGGCGGGCAGCTCGAGGGTCGGGCTCAGCAGCACCAGCGTCTTGCGCGTGTCTTTGAGGTGCCGGGCGATTTCGCGCAGGCGCCGGGTGACCGCCGGCTGGTGGCGGTTCAAAAAGGGGTGCAGGTCCTTGAAGACAAACAGGGCCGGCTCGACCTGCTCGAGCACCAGGTCCAGCGCCGCCTGCGGGTCGCGGGTGGCCGCGGTGCGGGCGCGCGCGGCCGGGGCCGGCGCGCCGGCGGGCGCCAGGCCGGTGGTGCAGCTCCACTCGTAGAGGGGCTTGCCCACGCGCCGGGCCACCTCGGCCAGGGCGGCGTCCACACGGGCTTCCTCGCCGGAGACCACGTACAGGAGCGGGTACCGGGCGCGGACGAGGACTTCGATTTCCTCGAGGAGGTTCATGGCCGGGGCGGGCGTTCAACGGCGCCACCAGCGCGACCACCAGGGGCGGCGCGGCGGCGTCTCTCGGGCGAGACTCTGGCGCACGCGGGCCTCGAGTTGCGGCGGGGGCGGCGTCTGGGCGCGGTCGGCCCGCAGGAGGTCCTCGACCGTGGCGAACTCGTGGCCGGCCTGCTGCTGCTGTGCCGAGGCGGCCTGCGCGCGGGCCTGTTGTTGCTGGGTGAGGCGGGAGGGGGCGGGGTCGGTGGACATGGGATCAGGCGGTTCGGGCAAACGCCGCGGCAAAGGCGCGGCGTGCGCGGTGGAGTTTGCCGCGGACGGCGTCCGCGGTCTGGTGGGTCAACTCGGCCACCTGCTGGTAGGTGAGTTGTTCGTCGGCCACCAGCAGGAGCAGCTCGCGGTATTCGGCGGGCAGGGCATCGAGCGTTTGCTGGATGCGGCGGCCCAGTTCCTGCAACTCGAGCACGCGCCACGGCCCCGCGCCCGGGTCGGGCGTTTGTTCCCAGGCGCCGGCCTCGGCGGCGGGCACGCGGGCGCGGTCGTACCAGCGTTGCTGGAGATTGCGGCAGTGGTTGAGGGCGATGCGGTACAACCAGGTGCGGGCCGAGGCCGCGTGGCGGAATTCGCCGTAGTGGCGCCAGGCGCGCAGGAACACGTCGTGCGTGGCGTCCTCAGCCCGGGCGGGGTCGCCCAAAAGCCGCAGGGCCAGGTAGTAAATGGCCGGGGCGTGCGCCGCGTACAACGCGCCAAACTCGGCAGCCGCGTCGGCGGGCGCGCCGGGCGGCGCGGCGGACGCGGGCGGTGCTTCAGGCTCGACCAGCGGGTCCATGGCAACGGCGGCTCTTGTTGGTATTGGACCGCAAACCGGCGCGGCTGTCACGCTCGGAGCGGGGCGCTCGGCTGATCCGGGCCGTTACAGCGCCGCTTGGTGGCGGGTGGCGCAGGCTTCAGCCGGCGGCGCTCGAAAGTAGCGCGCCCACGGGAGCGGGCGCCGGGAACCCGGACGCGCGCCGGTTAAATCGCAGGCGAAAACCAGCCACATCTCCCGCCGGCCCGACCGGGCACTTGCGCCCGAGCGGCCTCCGCCCGCACGCCGTCCCGGCTCAAGCCGGCGTCAACTGAGCAGGCGCTTGGCGGCCTCGATGAGCTTGAGGGTGGTCAGGCCGTGTTTTTCGTAGAGGTGCTCGGCCAGGTAGGCGGATTGGCCGAACTCGCCCTGGAGGCCCAGCGAGACGACCCGGTGCGCCACGCCGGCGCGGGAGAGGGCGTGGGAGAGTTGCGCGCCCATGCCGGCGGTGAGCTGGTGGTCCTCGATGGTGACCAGGCGCCCGCCGCAGTCACGCACCGCCGCGGCGAAGGTGTCCACGTCCGGCCGGTTCACGAAGGGGTGGTTGAAGACCGTGGCCCGGATGCCCTGCTCGGCCAGAACCCGGGCGGCTTCGAGGCATTTGCCCACCAGCGGGCCGCAGCCCACCAGCACGACGTCCGTGCCTTCGGCCAGCAGTTGCGGGCGACCCCAGACGTATTTGGCGCCGGGTTGCAGGCTCACCGGGTAGTTTTCCCGGCCCACAAAGAACACCACGCTCTCGCCGTCTTCGCCGGCCTTGCGCGCCTCGGCCAGGCGCTTGATGGCCTCGAACATGTACGCCTCCGCCTCTTCGGCGCAGGACGGGGCCACGACCACGGTGTGCGGAATGGCGCTGACGGCGGCGAAGTAGGTCGTGGCCTGGTGCGAGGCGCCGTCGGCGGCGTCTTGCAGGCCGCAGTGGGAGAAGATGGCGATGACCGGCGCCTGGGACAGCGCGGCCATCGTCAGCGGCAGGTTGCCCTTGGTGACGCCGAACTGGGCGAAGGTGTCCACGATCGGGATGAACCCCAGTTTGGACAGGCCGGCGCCGGTGCTGATCATGTTCGCCTCGGCCACCCCCACCTCGATCCAACGGTCGGGGAAGCTTTTCTGGAAGGCGCTGATGCCGGTGGAGCCTTGCACGTCCGAGGAAACGGAGAAGACCGGATAGCCCGCCTGCGCGGCGCGGATGGCGCCCCGGGCCAGGCCGCTCTGGACCTTGTCCTTGGGCGGCGGCGGGGCGGCGGTCGCGGCGGCGGGCCGGGCTTTTTTGGCCGCTTCGCGCGCTTCCCAATCGGCGCGCAGGTCGCGGGCCCAGCGGGCCAGTTCCTCGGGCGGTTCTTCGCCGCCGTAGATTTCGCGGACGAACTCGAGGATTTTCTCGCCGCTGGTAAGCGGGAAGCCGTGGCCGCCGGAGGGGCTTTGCTCGGTGGCCTTGACGCCGTAGCCCTTGATGGTCTTGCAGAGCACGCACACCGGGCGGGTGGGCTGGGCGCGGGCGGCGGCGAGGGCCTTTTCGAGCGCCTGGTACACGGCCTGGAGGTCGTGGCCGTTGGGCACGGACAGGACGTGCCAGCCCAACACGGCCAGGGCTTGGAAGGTGGGCGCCAGGCTGTAGGCGTCCCGGGTGATGCGGCCGGAGAGCTTGGTGTCGTTGTCCGAGATCACCAGCACGAAGGGGTTGAGCCGTCCCTTGCCGGCCAGGCCGGGGATGGCGGCAAAGGCCTCCTTGGCCTCGCCTTCCATGGCCGCGCCGTCGGACATCACGGTCACGGTCACGCGGTCGTTGCCGGCCAGTTTGTCGGCCAGGGCCAGGCCCTGGGCCTGGGGCAGGGCCGAGCCGAGGGGGCCGTTGCTCAGGAGCACGCCCTGGGGGTTGAGGTGCGACTCGCCGTGGCCGGTCAGCTTGCTGGTCAGGCTGCGAAAGCCCTTGAGGTCCTCGAAGGTCAGGCCGTCGAAGCCGTAGAGCGTCCGCAGCGCGTACACGCCGTTCTCGGTGTGGCCGGCGTCGTTGACGTAGTTGAAGGCCTCGTACCACTCGCGGTCGGGCACGGCGAACATCTGGGCGTGGAGGGCGGCGTTGATCTCGGCCATGGCCGCCGGGCCGCCCCAGTGGCAGGCGGCGCCGCCGTTGACGGCGTGCACGTTCATCAGCGCCACCAGCGCCCGGGTGGCGCGGGGGTCGGCCACGAGCACCTCCTGGCCGGCGAGGTTTTTGACGCGGACGGCATAGCGGGGGGCCTGGCGGGGCGTGCGGGCCAGGCGGGGTTTGAGCTTGAGCGGCGCCAGCGGGGGCGCCTCAAGGGGTTGGACCGGCGATTTGTCTTCAGCCATGGCGATGCAATGCGCGTGCGAAACCGAAGCGCCAGTGTACGGCGCGGCCGGCTGATGAAAAGACCGTTTTGCCCGGGCGCGCGGGCATTTGCCATCCCGGGCCCCGGCTGCTTAACTGGTCGTGGCATGAATTTCTTCGTCGCCCGCAGTCCGCTGCGGGACCTCCACGACAAGGTCGCCGCCGGGGAACGGCTCTCCGAGGCCGACGCCCTGCGCCTGTTCGCGTGCCGCGACCTCCCCGCGCTGGGCGCGCTGGCCGACCTCGCCAACCAGCGCCGCAACGGCCTCCGGGCCACCTACATCCTCAACCGCTACATCAACTACTCGAACTACTGCATCCTGAGCTGCCAGTTCTGCGCCTTCGCCCGCAAGAAACGCGACGCCGACGGGTTCGAGCTGAGCGTCGAGCAGATCGTCGCCAAGGCCCGCGAGGCGATGCGCCTGGGCATCACCGAGCTGCACATCGTGGGCGGGCTGCATCCCTCGCTGCCCTTCGAGTACTACCTCGAGATGCTCCGGGCCCTGCGCGCCGCCGGCCCGCACCTGCACCTGAAGTGTTTCACCGCCATCGAAATCCTCCACCTCGCCTGGCTGGCCCGCCGATCCGTGCGCGACACCCTCGTGGCGTTGCGCGACGCCGGCCTCGACTCGCTCACCGGCGGCGGCGCGGAAATCTTCGCCCCCGCGGTGCGCGCCCAAATCGCCCGCGGCAAGGAAAGCGCCGAGGAATGGCTGGACGTGCACCGCACCTGGCACCGGCTCGGCGGCCGCAGCACCTGCACCATGCTCTACGGGCACGTCGAGTCGGTGGCCGACCGCGTGGACCACCTGCGCCGCCTGCGCGCGTTGCAGGATGAAACCCGCGGCTTCTGCGCCTTCATCCCCCTGCCCTACCAGCCGGAAAACAACCAACTGCCCGTGGCGCACCCGCCCACCGGATGCGACACCCTCCGCACCATCGCCGTGAGCCGGCTCTACCTCGACAACTTCGACCACCTCACCGCGTACTGGGTGGGCCTGGGGCTCAAACTCGCCCAAGTGGCGCTGAGCTTCGGCGCGGACGACCTCCACGGCACCATCCTCGAAGAACACATCTTCCGCATGGCCGGCGCGCCGGCGGGCCAGCTCCAGACCGAGGCCGCCATGATCCGCGCCATCCGCGAGGCCGGCCGCGTGCCGGTCCAGCGCAACAGCTTCTACGAGCCGCTGCGCGTCTGGGAAGGCGACGTGCCGCCCGGCCCGCCCGGCCTGTCCACCCGCCCCGGTCTGCTCGAGGCCAACCTGGCCACGGCGTAAAGCGCCGCCTCCCCCGGGATGAATTCGCCAGCGGCCGCTTCGCCTTCCCTCGAACCCCCCGGGTGGCCCGCGCGCGGCGGGTTTCGCCTCGGCTCGGTGGATTCGCTCAACGCCGTCCCGCTCACCCGCGGCCTCGAAGACCGGGTGCTCTTCACCGCGCCGGCCCGCCTGGCCGAACTGCTCCGCGCCGGCCGGCTCGACGCGGCCCTGCTGAGCGTGACCGAGTGGCTGAGCAACCCCGCTTACACCGCGCTGGACGGCATCGCCATCGCCTCCCGCGGCCCGGTCCGCAGCGTCCTCCTGGCGCACCGCCGGCCGCTCGAGGAACTGCGCACCGTGCACTGCGACCCCGCCTCGCTTGCCAGCGTGAACCTGCTGCGGGTGCTGCTGGCCGCGCGCGGGTTGCGCCCGGCCTTCACTCGCTTGCCCGACTACGCGGCGGCGCCGGCCTGCGAAGCCGTGCTGCTCATCGGCGACCGCGCGCTGGACTTCGCCCGGGCCGGGCACCCGCATCAACTCTGGGACCTGGGCGCGGCCTGGCAGGCCTTGACCGGCCTGCCGTTTGTGTACGCGCTCTGGACCCTGCGGCCGGGCGCGGACGCGGCGGGTCTGGCCGCGCTGCTGCGGGCCGCCCGCGACCGCGGCCTGGCCGAACTGGAGGCGATCATCGCCGCCCGGCGCGACTACCCGGCGGCGTTCTGCCGCGAATACCTCACCCGGCACATCCGGTTCGACCTGGGCGCGGAGGAAAAGCGCGGCATCGAAGAATTCGCCGCGCGCCTGCGCCGCCTGGGCAACGGCCCGCTGTACCCGCCGCGCTACGTCCCCGCGCCGCCTGAGCGCGCCTAGCTTCGATTGCGGCCGAGACCTGGTGGAGCCAGACCGGCGTCGCAGCAATACGCCCGGGGATAGAAAAACCGGCCCGGGCAAGCCCGGGCCGGCAGAATCAAGAGGACGCTGTTTTTCCACGGTGTGGGCGACTGGCGCCCAGGGAACCGGTCTGCGTCTCTCACTTTGTCTTGGTTCCGGGCCGGTGGTACACTCCGCCCTGCATGAACGCAAGCCCCAATTCAAGGAACCTCCACCTGGCTTTCGACGTCGGCCACAGTTCCATCGGCTGGGCCGTGCTGCGCCAAGCTCCCCACGATCGCCCCGCCTCGCCGGAAATCCTTGGCACGGGTGTGGTCATCTTCGGCGCCGATGATTGCCTGGCCGTAAAGCGACGCGCCTATCGGCAGGCCCGCCGCCACGCCCGCGCCACCCGCCAGCGTATCGCGCGAATTGAGCAACTCCTCGCCCACCTGGGCGTCCTCACCCCGGAACAACTGGGCGACGCACACCGGCAGGCCGGCGGCGACAGCTTCGCCTGGCGGAAAGCCGCCGAAATCCTCAAAGCCGCCCGCGCAGGCCACCCCCTCCCCGCCCTCACCTGGCCCGAGCTCTGGGACATCCTCCGCTGGTATGCTCACAACCGCGGCTACTTCCCCCCACCGTGGGCGGACCGGGGCGAAGAAGCCGTGCCCGATGACGACGAGGTGCCGGACACCGAAAAGGTCGCCAACGCCAACGAACTGATGCGCGAGCGCCGCACCACCACCATGGCCGAGACCATCGCCGCCTACACCGTTTGGTATGACCGCGAGGTGGCTCGCTGGCAGCAGCGCCAACGCCCGGACAAGCCCCGCCACTTCAAGGGCCTCAGCGCCGCCTTCCCGCGCGACACCGTCGTCTGGCCCGAAGTCCGCACTCTCCTCACCGTGCTCAAGGGCAGGCTGCCCATGCTCGATGATGCCCTCATCCGCACGCTGCTCGGCAACGACGTGGACCCGCTCAAAGACCCCGCCGCCTGGCGCACCATCCCCTGCCCCGCCGTCCGGCTTCCCAAGCGCTATCACGGCGGCCTGCTCTTCGGCCAGTGCATCCCCCGCTTCGACAACCGCATCATCGGCGTCTGCCCCATCCAGTTTGCGCGGCTGGAGAGAAAATACCGTGAGGAGGGAATGGCCTCGGAGGCTGCCCGCCGCCGCGCCGAAAAGGAATCCAAGCTCCCCAGCAAAGCCTCGCCCGAGTTCCTCCGTTTCCGCTGGGCCATGCAACTGGCCAACGTCTTCGGGGCCGCGCCCGGCGAGCGCAAAACACACCCGTTGCCCGCCGCCGCGCGCATGCGCCTCACTGAACTGGCCGCGCGCCAGGGCGCCTTCACCAAAGGCGAGTTCAAGAAAGCCGTCCGCGAAGCCGCCGGCTGGCCCGAAAAAGGCGGGCACGACAACCTGGATGCCCTGCTGCTCCACCCCGACGCCGAAGAAGCCCTGGTCTTTGACCCCGTGCAGGCTGCTTTGCGCAATCATCCTCTTGCCGAGGCCTTCTTGACCCTGCCGCCGCAGTACCTCAA
>Ga0272446_1003905_pt1 | contig 18218 bp, 11 predicted proteins | sample YNPCB0061_FD_194587 | JGI IMG/M metagenome (GOLD analysis project Ga0272446, IMG submission 194587) | Hot spring microbial mat communities from Yellowstone National Park, WY, United States - YNP-CB-006-1 | ecosystem: Environmental > Aquatic > Thermal springs > Hot (42-90C) > Sediment | place... | reverse complement strand
CCTTCGGACACCCCTCCAATGTTAGGAGGGGCGAAACCACCCCGTCCTTCGGACACCCCTCCAATGTTAGGAGGGGCGAAACCACCCCGTCCTTCGGACACCCCTCCAATGTTAGGAGGGGCGGAGGTGGCACTACCTTTGGGGCTAAGCGAAGCGAAAGCCGCCAACCTCCCTAGGGAGGTGCAGCCCGACCCGAGCAAAGCGAGGGACACGCCCTAAAAAACATTAAAAATTTTAACGGAAAAAATGCTATCTTACACGAAGTACTTTTCCTGGCATTAACTTGGCATTTTGTTGAATACCGTTTAGGTAACAGATTTTATTGACAGTGGTTCCATATTTGATTGCTAAATTGTACAAGCAATCGCCGTATTTGATGGTATGATAAAGAGCACCTGAACCACCATAGTTTTGAGAAGGATAAACAGGAGTATGTGTTATAGTATTTTTGAGATGGTCGTAAGTTTTGGAATTTACAATTAAATAATCAGATTTTAGTTTCTTTTTATGAAAATCAAAAATTTTTTCCGGATTTAAGGGAGAGCCTAAATAACGAATTTCGAAATGCAAATGAGGACCAGTGCTGTAACCTGTGTTTCCACCGAGTGCAATAGGTTGCCCAACTTTTACGGTATCTTCGGGACGAACAAGGAAACCTGATAAATGACCATAGAGCGTTTCTAAACCGCCTTCATGGGTTATTACCACAAAATTACCATAGCCGGGTTCATAAGTTACAATTCTTACAATACCTTCCATAGCCGCAAATATGGTATCTCCTACATTTAATAAAATATCCGTTCCATAATGAAAATTACCCCACCTCGGTCCAAAACATGAGGTTACTCGACCATTATGAGGACAATAAAATTGATGAACTTCCCCTTCTGTTAATGCAAATTCTACACTTTCTTTGAATTTGGTCATATCAAATTTGATAGGATTTATTACTCTACCATGCCATTTTGAACTGGGAAAATCTAGGGATAATATAAAAGATGTATCTGCATAGTCAAAAAAACGATTCAATTCATCAAAATTTGCTCCGGGCAAAAGGCTGTTTTGTGCTTTGTTATGATAATTACAAAATAGTATGATTAAAAAAATCCATAGGTTATTTTTCATTGACAATAAGAAATTTGAGTTCAATCGCTGCAAAGTTATAACAAGAATTTACTTTTCTCAAAAAAATATGCTTTAAAATTTAAACTATTTCTCAACATTTAAGTATTTCTATCAAAATAAAACTGATTTTTTCACTTTTTTTACTTTTTACTCACATTCGTTAAACGATAATGTAATCAATTACGAAATTTGCAATCCTTATTTCGAGGATTATGACCGATACTATTGAAATCATTAAAAATATTACTTCCCTACCCGAAAAGAGTATTCGAGCAACGGTTCATTTATTAGAACAAGAGGCTACAGTGCCTTTTATTGCGAGATATAGAAAAGCTGTAACCGGAGGCTTAGATGAAGAACAAATAAGAGCTATTCAAAAAGCATGGAATTATGCAAAAGAACTTAATCAAAGAAAACAAACGATTATCAAAACGATTGAAGAACAAGGGAAATTAACACCCGAGTTAAAAAATCAGATTGATAATTGTTTGGATAGTAATGTTTTAGAAGATTTATATTTACCTTACAAACCGAAACGTAAAACCAAAGCAGTGATAGCGCTTGAAAATGGATTAGGACCTTTGGCAGAAGCTATCCAATCTTTACAATCCGGTGATAAAATTCAAATTATCAGAGAATTTGTAAAAGGTGAAATTTATACACCCAGAGAAGCCATTTCAGGTGCTCAATATATTATCGCTGAAACTATTACAGAAAATGCTGATATTCGTGCTTATGCAAGAAAGTCCATGGCTCAGTTTGGAATTTTTTCTTCCAAAAAGAAAAGAAATGATCACCCCGAAGCCTATAAATTTGATTTATACGATAATTTTTCTATTGAAATTACTAAATTAAAACCCCACCAAACCTTAGCTTTAAATAGAGGTGAAAAATTGGGTATTTTATCTGTTGGAATGAATTTAGAGGACGAAAATCTCATCGCATGGATTAACAAATATTTCAAAATAAAATCTAATCTGTTGTTTTACGATGAATACCAACAGGCTATAAAACTTGGGCTTAGTCGTTATTTATTACCTTCTATTGAAAGAGAAATAAGAAATCAACTAACGCAAGTTGCCGATTTACATGCTTCTAAGGTATTTTCGGAGAATTTAAAAAATCTTTTGATGCAGCCACCTATGCTAAACAAAATTATTATGGGTATAGACCCTGGTTTTTCATCAGGTTGTAAAATATGTGTTATCGATGAAAATGGTAATTATTTGGAAGGAGATACCATATATCCTGTACCGCCCAGAAATATGATATTGGAAGCAGAGTATATCATTAAAAAAATGGTAGAAAAATATTCTGTTGAAGTAATAGCAATAGGCAATGGTACTGCCAGTCGTGAAACTGAGCAATTTATTGCTTCTACTATCAAAAAATATCGTCTTAATTGTAAATATTTGATTGTCAATGAAGCAGGAGCTTCTGTATATTCTGCATCACCCTTAGCCAAAAAAGAATTCCCGAATTTAGATGCTTCACAAAGAGGAAATATCAGCATTGCCCGAAGAGTTCAAGACCCATTGGCTGAACTGGTAAAAATTGACCCCAAATCTATTGGTGTAGGTCTTTATCAACATGATATTGACCAAAATCTATTAGAGGCTGAATTAAAAGCAGTAGTAGAATCGACGGTAAATGAAGTAGGAGTAGATTTGAATACAGCTTCCAGCACTTTGCTTTCTTATGTTTCTGGCTTAACTCCAAGAATAGCTGATAATTTAGTGGAGTATCGTACCAAAAACGGTGCTTTTCGTGATAGAAAAACTTTATTACAAGTAAAAGGGATTGGAGAAAAGGTTTTTGAACAAGCTGCCGGATTTTTAAGAATACGAAACGGTAATGAATGGTTAGATAATACGGCTATTCACCCGGAAAGTTATGAAAAAGTTCATCAAATTGCTCATTTTATGGGCATTCCATTACAAAAATCCACAGAATTAGCTTTAGCACTAAAACATTTAAAAGCTGATAAAAAAAAGACTCTGCTTCAACAATTGGATTTAGATATTCATACTTTTGAATTAATTGTTGAAAATTTAGCAAAACCCGGTAGAGACCCTCGCGAAGATGTTCAAGCTCCCTTATTAAGAAGCGATGTTTTGTCCATCGAAGATTTAAAAATTGGTATGAAACTAAGCGGTACTGTAAGAAATGTAGTAGATTTCGGAGCATTTGTTGATATTGGATTAAAAAATGATGCTTTGTTGCATATCTCCAAAATGAATGTTAAAAGAGGCATTGCGCCGAGCGAGGTTTTGTCCGTCGGGGATGTCATCGAAGTAAGTATCGAAGAAATTGATATCGAAAAAAAAAGAGTAAGTTTAGCTTTCATCAACAAAGATTGAACCAATCCATTTGGTTAAAATAGAATTTTCCATTAAATTTGCAAGAAAATTGATAACTTATGAATTTACTTAAAAACCCCGATTTTTATAGACCCAAAACCTATGTGATGCTTCTTGCAGTCTTTTGTACTTTTTTTTCTGTAATTTTTTCTTTTGTACAAATTGATAATCTCCATTTTTCATTAACTACCCTTGTTCAAGAGGATACCGGAAATTTAAACGCATTAGCAAAAAAAGAACTTTGGAAAGCACAAATAGCTTTTACAATGGCAGTAATTTCAGGTATGACAACCGTTTATGGAGTTACTATGCCTAACGAAAGAAGAAAACAAATGAAATTTTGCTTATTCGCTACATTCCCCGCTATGTTTCAATTCTTGTTGATGTATCAATTTGTAGAAGCTGTTAAAGGTCAAATCATTTACCTCGGAATTTTATTTCCTATCATCGAATTAGTTTTTTTATTTGCTGCACGAATTTTTTTAAGATTAGATGAAGAAAAAATTAAAAAAATGAACCGTTTGTGGTAAATTTTTATTTTGATTAAATGAAAAATAAAATTTATTACCTTTTAAAGGTTAAAGGTAAAGCAAAAATACCCGATTACATACAAGTAAGAGACCATCAATTTACTTTGGTAGGTTATTTTAGACCTGGTAGAGGTGAAAAATCGAATAAACAAATTGATGAACATTCTTTAGCATTTATTGAAAAAATTGCCGATTCTCTGGAATTCGGTAAAATTATCAAAGTAGAAATTCCTCAAAATGAGTAACAAAGTTTTATCAATAAAAAACCTTTCTTTGGCTTACAAAGATCATATTGTATTGAAAGAAGTAAATTTAGAAATTCATAGTTCTGAGTTAGTTTATTTAATAGGAAAAACAGGTTCTGGAAAAAGTTCACTTTTAAAAGCTATTTATGCAGACCAACCGGTTCTAACTGGTGAAATTCTTATAGATAATTTTGAGGTACATAACATAAAAAAAAATCAAATTCCATTTTTAAGAAGAAAATTAGGGATAATTTTTCAAGATTTTCAACTTTTACCCGACCGTTCTATTGGAGAAAATATTGCTTTTGCATTAAGAGCGGTAGGTCATACTGATACCTCATTCATTAAACAAAGAGTGATGGAAGTTTTGAACGTAGTAGGTTTAGCGATGAAAGTCAATCAGATGCCACATCAGATTTCGGGCGGGGAACAACAAAGAGTAGCTATTGCCCGTGGTATTGCCAATCAACCGCTTTTGCTTATAGCCGATGAACCTACCGGTAACTTAGACCCCGAAGTCTCTGAACAAATACTTGAACTTTTATTAAATATTAGCCAAAAAGGTACCTCCGTTTTGATTGCCACGCATGATTTATCTTTAATTCAAAAATACCCTTCTAAAACTTTTCAGTGCCATGCAGGCAAATTAATAGAACTATGAATCGAAAATTTCTTATTCACGAACTAGAAAATACTTTTTGGGATATGGTGATAGTGGGTGGCGGTGCAACCGGTTTAGGATTGGCATTAGATGCTGCTTCCAGAGGCTTAAAAGTAGCTTTAATTGAAAAAAATGACTATGCCTCAGGTCCTACTTCTACCTCTACTAAATTGATACACGGCGGTGTTAGGTATTTAGAAAAAGCAATTAAAGAATTGGACTTCGGGCAATTTCATTTAGTAAAAGAAGCGCTATATGAACGTAAAATTATGTTAAAAAATGCTCCTCATATCTCAAATTCTATTCCTTTTGTAATTCCTATATACTCTTTTTGGCAAAAAGGGTATTATTTTTTTGGTACTCGTTTTTATGATTGGATAGCCGGAAACGATAATATCCCTAATTCTAAAACGCTCTCTAAAAACCTAACCCTTCAAAAATTTCCACTATTGAACCCAAATATTCAATCTTCCGTTCTTTATTATGACGGTCAGTTTAATGATGCTTTCTATGCAACGGCTTTAATGAGAACCGCATCAAAATATGGTGCTTGTTGTTTAAATTATGTGCAGTTAAATCAAGTTAATTTTAATCAAAATTCTAATACTTATCACTTAACAGCTTATGATAGATTAAACTCTTGTAATCTAAACATTCAATCCAAGTTATTGGTCAATTGTGGTGGTGTTCAAGCAGATAGTATCCGAAAAATGGTTCTTCCAGACTTAGAGTGTCGTTTAAGACCTAGTAAAGGCATTCATATTGTTTTGCCCAGAGAATGGTTACCCACAGACCATGCCCTTTTAATTCCCAAAACCGAAGACGGTCGTGTAATTTTTATAATTCCATGGTATTACGCTACGATAATTGGAACTACTGATACCGAAGTTCACGATTTTAACCAACCTCCTGAGGTTACAGAAGAAGACGTTGAATACTTACTTAAGCAGGTAAACCCTTACCTCGCTCAACCCATTCAAAAATCTGATATCATTGCAAGTTTTGCGGGGTATCGCCCCTTAGTGAAAGCCAATAAAACCAAAACCGAAGCTTTAATTAGAAATCATGAAATTGAAACCTTTGAAAACAAAAAATTTATTAGCGTTTTAGGCGGAAAATGGACAACCTATCGAAAGATGGCAGAAGATGCTGTCAATGAAGCTTTTAAATTGTTAAATTTACCTTTTGTTGCTTGTAAAACTTCTTCATTACCTTTGATAGGTGCTAATTCCCAAAAATTTGAAAATACTAATCATTTACTGGAAGTCGTTCACCAACATTTGCATTATTACGGTTCAGAGTATCCCATACTGGTTGATTACTTAGAAAAATTTGGTAAACAACCACTAGTGAACGGATATCCGTTTACTTTAGGTGAATGCTATTTCTTGAAAGAAAATTGTCAAATTCATACCTTTGATGATTTGATTTATCGAGGAACTCGATTAGGTATCATCAATTTTTCCGCCGCAGAAAAATTAAAAAATATTAGAGAAATTCAAGATTTATTTCATTATTAATATGTTATTTTTAAACCACCCTTTCCAAATTGGGTAATAATTTAACCATCGCAAATTTAACCAATAGAGTATAATAGCTTTGTTTTGAAGTAAAAATTTTTAAATTTTGAGTAAAAAATTTAGTTAGTATTCAAAGAGGTAAAATTTTAACATGAAGCGTTTTTAGTTTTAAAGATTAAAAATACAAAATTTATTTTTATGACAACGAAAAATTGATTAAATTTGCTCTAAAAATTTTTATGAAAAATATTATTGTAATGCTTTACTTTTTGCACTTGGTTAATACGGTTAGTGCCCAAAATTTTCAAAGTTTTGATTTAGAGGCTAATACAGATGCAAATCCTCGTCAGATGGTTCAAATTGGGAACAAAGTGGTATTTTTTGCTTATACTGATGCTTTAGGCGAAGAATTATACGCTTTTGATAACTCAACACAAAGTGTATCATTACTAAAAGATATTTATCCGGGAGTTCAAAGTTCTACGAATGGTTATACGGAGTACATCATTTTTCAGAATAAAATTTATTTTGCTGCCAATGATTCTGTACACGGAATAGAACTTTGGGTATCCGATGGTACTCCCAACGGGACTATCTTATTAAAAGATATTTATTCAGGGCAAGAAAATTCTTATCCGGGTCAATTTTTTATATTTAATAACCAATTGTATTTCACTGCACAAACTTTTGATGAAGGTCATGAGCTTTGGGTAACGGATGGTACTTCGGCAGGAACTCAATTATTAAAGGATATTGAACCGGGAGCAGGTGGTTCCTACCCAAATTCTTATTGCATTTGCAATGGTTGGTTATATTTTACAGCTTTTACCAACGCAAACGGTTCAGAATTATGGAAAACCGATGGAAATTCATCTAACACAATGTTAGTCAAAGATTTAACTAACGATAATCAAGATGGAATGGGTTATTCACCTTTCGGTCCGGTTTGTTTAAATAATTTATTAATTTTTGTAGGGCAAAGTACAATAGGTGACCAAGAACTATGGGTAAGCGATGGTACCGCATCAGGCACTCAACTTTTAAAAGATATTCGACTCGGAACGGATGGTTCTTATCCTTCCTATTTCACGCTTTTTAACAATCATTTGTATTTCACTGCTGATAACGGCATCAATGGTCAAGAACTTTGGAAAACAGATGGTACTACTTCTAATACCTCATTGGTAAATGATATTTTCCCAGGAAGTACAGGTTCTTATCCTTTTAATTTGTTTGTAGCGGATTCCATTCTTTTATTTGCAGCAGAAAGTTCAAATAATAACGTTGAATTATGGAAAACCAATGGAAATGAAACAGTTATGCTAAAAAATATCCACCCAACAGCTTCCTCATATCCTGAAAATTTTATAGCATATAACGGAAAAATCTTTTTTAGTGCAGAAGACGCAACCAACGGTAAAGAACTTTTTGTAACAGACGGTACTACCTCCGGTACAATGCTTTTCAAAAACATCAATACGAATATGCTTGCAGGAAGCTATCCAATTTCTTTCACTATTCATGATAATAAGTTATTTTTTATCGCTGACATCGGTCCAATCAATAATGAAAATTATCAACTTTTTGTTTCAGATGGCACTCCCTCTGGTACTCAAATGATTGCTCCACAAGCTTCTAATAACCCTTTTAATACTTTCTTTTTTCCTTTTTTCTTGACTTCTACTCCTTACGGTTTATTTTTTAAATCCAGTTTTCAACCTATTGGGCAATTTGAATTATGGCGATATTACCAACAGACAACATTCATTGATAAAAATTCATCCGTTTCTTCTTTTCATTGTTACCCAAATCCTTACAAGAATTTTATAAATTGTGAAGCGGATACTAATCAAGAAGTTGAATTTTATAATTTGCAAGGCAAATTACTTTTCAAAACTAACATAAAACAGGGCTTACAAACTATTCACTTAGAGAACTATTGTGAACCCATTATCATAAAAAATTCTGAGAAAAGTTTTATCATGCTTCCAGAAGCAAGTAAATAAATATTGAATTCTTCTTTCATTTTGGATTTTAAGAAATGTGGAGGGGGTGTATGCCGTAAACACTTTTAAGGTATACGCCCTTAACCATTTAGGTTGTTAAAGAAAAAAATATTAAGTAGTAATACTCTGGGATACTGTGAGCGTGTGGGACGCGGAGCACGCCCCTATTAATAAAATATCACCATTTTATTTCTCTCAATTCTTTTAAGTTAATTTACAACAATTTTTCCTTTTCCGTGATAAGAACGAATGTTTCCGTCGTACATAGCATCGGCTGCTATCGGTGCAACGGTAAAAGTGCCTTTTTGAATCGCTCTTAAATAATAATGAAAAACTTTTTTTCCTCCCTTTAGGCTTACATAATAATGAACTCGGTCATCTCTTATGTCCTTATAATCATAGCTTGCTTCTTCTTGAGTATCCAAAATAACAAAGTTAAGTCTTTCATTTTCAATTTGAAAACCTGCAGGTATTATGTCCGTAATAGCTATATTATGAATATTTTGATTTTGAAGCGTTTGGACTTCAATAGTTACTTTAATTAAGTCGTTGATAGCAACTTGACCGTTAATAGGTTTACCATTTCTATCTGAGTAAGTTCTACGAACTTTGATAAATTGGTCGATTTCTTCTACGCTTCCCTCTTTGTCCACACCGCTTACTACATAAGCATAGTAAATTTTTCCATTACCTTCTGTTTTGATTTGGAAATTAGAAAGTTTATTCAATTCTAAGGTTAAAGGATTCTCGTTATTGATAGAGTAAGAACTTCCATTGACCTGAACAATCGCTGAAACTTTTTTATTTTTGTTAATATTAGCAAATTTTGTAAGAGCCATTAAAGAAAATGAGAGTTCTTGTGTATTCAAAAATTGAGAACTTTGAACTTCTTCCATTACTTGGGTTAAGTAATTACTTACCAACGGGTGGTTGGGCTGAATATCCATTAAAGTGGTTAAAATCAAAGCTCTTTCCCTTAATGATGATGAAAAATCTAAATCATAACGAGCATTTTTTTGGTATTCAAAAGGAGTTTGAATGAATTGTTGAAAAGTTTCGATATCACCACTTAAACCGAATGCACATCCTAAAAGAATTTTAGAATCTGAGGTAAATAGATGGATACGGGATTTATAGAAGTTCATTTTGGCTATATTAGGAGCTCCCATAAGGGATAAAACATACAATGAATAAGCAATTTCACGAGGATAGAATTCATTTTTGTTTAATGAAAAAGATTGATTGGTTTGGTTTCTTAGGTAGTTTGCAATGGACTTTAAGGATTGAGGTTTTACTTCAAAACCGTTGTTGGCAGCTTCTTGTAGAAAATGCCCCGCATAGGCGGTTGTCCACCAACTTACATACGAATTTTCCCAGTAGGTTACTCCACCAGAGTAATTGATTAAGTTTTCGATTTTTGTTATAGCGATTTGAACATTATTTCGGGGATTGGCTTTTAATTTTTGGGACTTAAGAAGTGCTTTACTTAAATCTTGTACAAAAATTTGAGGAAATGCTGTGGAAATAGTTTGTTCAGCACAACCGTGTGGATAATGCAATAAATCGTTAAGATTTTTAGAAAACCGAGCTACGGGGTTGGTACTAACTATCAATTGAAATTTTTGTGTAGATGGTAAAAAATTATAATTTTCTACTTGAAAATCAAGGGTTTTTCCACCTTCTATAAAACCACCTTTACCCTTGAACTGCAATGGGCTTGAAGGTCTTATAGAAATTTCTGTTTCTTCTTCAAAAACTTCTTGATTAGTCTTCACATTTAACTTTAATTTTGCTATTCCTAATTCATTTTTTACGATAATTTTAGCAAAAGATTTTTGTTCTTGATTTGGACTAATAGAAAATGAAGTTTGAGATAAATTAGCAATACTAACTAACGAATTGGAAGTTAATAATAATTGAGATGGAATGGGAGAGTTTGTAGTATTATGTAAAGTAATAGGTACGATGAGTGTATCGCCGGGAGAAGCGAAAAGAGGAGTACCGATATTTAAAATTACGGGGTCAGCGACTATCATATTTTTTTCACCAGCCCCAAATTGGTCATTATAATATACTTGTGCTGATATTCTTAGAGTACCCGAAAATGCGGGAATAGAAATATTCCATTGTACTTTACCGGATGCGTCTGCTTGACCATATTTCCAAAAACTTACAAATTTTCTTGCCGGGTTATTCATTATAGGGTTATTTCTTTGTTTTTCTTCATTTAAAGCATATTCTTCTGAACCTCCACCTGTTTTGGTTGATTTTTTAAAGGATTTTCCTCCAATTTCTTTAAGAATTTTTGCATAAACATCGTATTGTTGAACACCAAGGGCATGAGGACCGTAAAAATATTCGTAGGGGTTAGGGGTTTTAGCACCTTTAATTTGCAAAATACCTTCATCTACTGCGGCAAGCGTAACATGAGCGTAAGGTCGGGTTTGTACTGTTATGGTTTGTTGAGTACGTGATTTTACTTTATCATTAGCCAAAATTTGAACAGAAAGCTTTTTTTGAGGGTTTTCAACAAGGATTTTTTTGGTTCCGTGTGCAACCATTAAAGGTAAATCATTATTTAGGTAGGGTCTTATGAGCGTTGCACATATAAACACATTGGGAACAAAATCTCCTTGTAAATTTAATTCCATTGAAGCCACTTGGTTTTGAGTTTCCAAAGTAAAATGCTTAATTAAGCGGTCTCTTTCTACCGTAACCAAAAGTTTACCTTCAAAAGGTGTTTTAAATAATACCTTTGCTTTTTCATTGTAAGAATAACTTTTTTTATGGGTTTCTATGGTAATTCTACCTTTTGGGTCAGTTTCAAAACTGGTATTATTACCCCAAAAACCGTAAGCATAAAAAGGATAAGAAACATAAGATTTTTCTACTCCCGGTGTAAAAATTCTAATTTCGTATTCCCCCCCTATCGTTGGGGTAAAGTTTAATAGAGTTTTTTCTCCATTCAAAGTTAAAATTTTTTCATAGACTTTTTTTGACTTTTTTATAGTTTGAAAAGATGTACTATAGTAAACTCTTTGAATAACCGTTTCATAACTGTGATAAATAATCTGAACTTTTACAGGAATATTATTTAGAATTTTTCCTGAATAATCAACAGCAATGATAGGAGCTTGAATGGGCACATTCGTGTTGAGGTAGGTATCAAAACGATGAATACCAAAGAAAATATCTTGTGTAAACAAATCTTCATTACGATTATGATAAACCGGACGATTGTTTTCGTCAAATACAGCGGTAGAAAAATTACAATGATACAAACCCGTATTTTTCCATTCCTCAGGAATTTTAAAAGATACTTTTGCTTTACCCTCTTTATCTGTTTTACCATTTTGAACTAATGAACCCAATAAACCTAATGTATTTTTTAACTCAAAATAATAGTTCTCAAAACCTTTGGGTTGGAAGGGCTTAGGTCTTGTAGACAAAGTAAGTTCAAAATTTTTATCCGAAGCAGGGCTACCAAATAAATGAAAAGCTTGTAAGTTCAATTCTATTTCCTCATTTGCCCTTAATTCATTCAAAGTAGATTTGAGAAGGTCATTTTTTAAATACGCACTAACTTTTAATTTATCAGGGAGAAATTCCTCTACGGTTAAGGTATAAGATTGTATTAATTCTGAGTTACCCGCATAAACTTGGCATAAGTAATTGCCCGTAGGAGCGTTTCTTGGTATTTCATAATCGAATTGAATTGCCGATTGAGAGTCTAATTTTTTCAATTCTTCTAAAACAATTTGATTTCTTGAGTTGAAAATTTTGATGTTTACGGGCATATTAGGAACATTTTTCCAGTCGGGTGTTCTTACGATGACATTAAAGTGAGCGACCTCACCAGGTCTGTAAATAGGTCTTTCGCAATAAATCATAGCATCGTAATAAGGATTTTTGAATTTTTTACCTTCAACATCATAATCCACATTATCCCAACGAGTGCTATTGAGCCACATGAAAGTAAAATCCTCTTTGGATGAAGCAGTAATCATTGCAGGTTCAAAGTATTTTGTGTCAAGGTTTATTTTTTTAATAATAGCAACCCCGCCGGGTCCTGTTTTAGCAGTTCCAATGATTTGATTGTTTCGAGAATACAATTTAATTTCTAACCCTTGAATTGGTTTTACGTCGGCTAAATGATTAGCAAAAACGATTACCTCAGATGGGTTTGATTTGGCAATAAGACCTATATCCGTAATACAAACAAATTTTCTTGCACTTGAATAATATTCATCATCAGAAAATACTTCCACAAAATAAATTCCTTGATAATTTGGTAAAACATTTTCAAAATCTAAATCTAATACATAAACATTACCTATTTTTTGCAAATCTTTGATATCATAAGTTTTTTCATAAATCAATGATCCCATATTCTCTGAAAAATTATAGTACTCAAAATCACCTAAGTACTCATTATTATTCATGAAAGCTACAAGATTGTTTTCAAAAACCTTATGAACTAGTATTTTGAACTTTGGAATATTTAAAATATGTAAAGCAACTTTTTTATTTCCTTTGGAATTTAAATAAATTGCATTTTGGTTAGCAAACTTGATAAATTTTCCAATTTCACCAAAATCTGCTGTGTATTGATAATCTTCTTTTAATTTCGAACCCAAAATAGAAGTTAAATTCTTATTAATTTTTAAAGTATAAGGTAAGTTTTGTAAAAATTCCGCTTTTATTAATAGCTGATTATGATTTACTTGAACATAAAAAGGAATTTTAGGTTCGATTTGAATAATAGAACTCCATGAGTTAAGTTCCTCAAAAGCATGATTAGCATAAACGGTAAAAGTACCCGTAAATCCATCATGTTGAGTATCAGTTTTTAAAATTTCTAATTCTATACCAGGAATTTGCGTTTCAAAGGTTAATTCTTCTGAGTCTACATTAGAACCTTGTAAACGAATACCTTTATTTAATTTGACTTTTATGGGTTGAATATTTTCCTTAAAATCAACATTTTGTACAGTCATTTCAATTTTGGAAGATACACTATTCGTTATAAAAGTATAAGGAAGCTTTTGATTTTCTAATAAAATTTCGATTTTTTGATTTAAAACATCAGGAGATAGTTCATAATTAAAATGTAAAATCAGTCTTAATTCTGTCTGTTGGTTACTTTTAGACCAATAAGGAGTAACATCTGCAAAACGTAAATAAGGTGTATGAAAAGTAATGGATTTGTTACTAATGGGTAATTGCCTTTCCTCAGGTGTTAAGGGATTAGGAAGTTGGTTCAATTGAACTTGATAATTGGTTGAGGGAGAAAGGGGATTTAAAGGTGAAAACACTAGTTCGTTTTTAGAAATCCATTTGTACTTACCTTGAATTTTGGGTTCAAATTTTAAATAATTAGCAGAAATCCATTGATTTAGGTCTTTTTCTTCTACCATTGAAACATTAAACTTGAAAGTAAGATTTTGAAGTGGCTGTACTTCATCGGTAAAATTTTTGGCAGAAAAATCAATTGGTTTTACAGAACAACTTGTAACAAAACCCAATACAAATAAAATTTTTAGATACCTTAAAATTGGAAACATGAACTCAAAATTTTCGTAAAATTAAGCAATTAACGTTTACGTTGTTAATTAATAATGAATTTTTTTATCAAAGTAAAATCCAATAGTATGTCCAAAGGCTTACAAAAAGTATCCCAATTAAATCCATTATCAACCCGATTAGCAGTAAAAATTGGATAGGAATTTTTTGAGTACCGTAAACGATGGTGTTTGGAGCAGTAGCCACCGGCATCATAAACCCTAATGAAGCAGCTAAAGTCGCTGGTAAAGTAAAAGTTAACGGATCTAATTGGTTTTGTGCTTGAAGTGTAATGATAATAGGTAACATCAACTGAATACATGCTACATTTGAAGCAAATTCCGATATAATCGTTATAATCATTACAAGCAACAATAAGAAAATCCATGAGGGCAAATGAATAAAGCCATTAATTTGATACGCTAACCATTCACTTAATCCAGTGGTTTCAAATCCCTTCGCTAATGCAAAACCTCCACCAAATAATAAAATAATATCAAAAGGTAATTGTTTGGTATCCTCCCATGTTAAAATGGAACTTTTCTTTTGGCTATCAGGTATAAAAAATAATAGTAAACTAGTGCCCATCACAACAGTGGTATCATTGACCCAATCATTTTTGAATAATAAACTCCCCCAACCATACCAATGAAAATTTCCAAAATCAATATCGCTTCTTGTAAACCATAAAATTACCGTTACTAAAAATAGCATAGCAATAATTTTTTCTTCTTTTTTCCATGCACCTAATTCATTCAGTTCCTTAATAAATAAGTTTTTATCCAAAATGATTTTACGATTAGGTAGTAAAAATTTTCTTAAATAAAAACATAAACAAAAAAATAAAACCATAGCAACAGGAAAACACAAAAAAAACCAAGTCAAAAAACTCATAGGAATATGAGGAAAATGTTTAGTAAACTCTCTAAAAAAAATCATATTCGTAGGAGTACCCACCAAAGTAGCCATTCCACCCATCGTGGAAGCATAACTTAAACCAATAAGAAATGCAATTTCTATATTTCTTAGCTCATTATTATTCATTGGTAATGTTTCTAACCATTTTAATATGGCTAAAACCATTGGTAATAATAACAAAACCGTAGCAGTATTAGATATCCACATGGATAAAAAAAAGCAAGCAAATAAAATTCCGTACAAAATACTGCTTAAAGATTTTCCAATTTTTGTCAATAAAATTAACGCTAGTCTTTGGTGTAAATTCCATTTTTGTAAAGCAAATGCAAAGAAAAAACCACCAATGAATAAAAAAATAATAGAATCCATGTATTCTGTTGCGGTGTTTTTAGTACTTTCAATTCTTAAAATCGGAAATAAAACTAATGGAAGCAAGGAAGTTACAGTAAAATGAATACATTCCGTAAACCACCAGTATGCCATTAATATGGTTATAGCAGCCATTTCATTTGCTTGAGGTTGTGTAGGAATTTCAATCCAACAAAACAAAACGAATAGTGCTATTCCAATCCAAAAATGAAAGGTTTTCATAATGCAATGTTAAGAAATATTAGTGAGAATTACAGAAGTTTGCTAAGATTTTTTCCAATTAGTTCGTTCAAATTGAGTTCAATGGAGCTCTTTATTTAAAGAAATAAAAACCTTAATTTTTTTTCACCAACTTCTCTATTAATAACAAAAAATTTATTCCCTAATGAATTTTTATCCTAAATTGAAATAATTTTGTTTTTTTATCATTTTTAACACGTAAAGAACTTCATAATGAAAAAAGTAACGCTTGTAGTAACCTCTGATCTTGTTACTGACCAACGAGTTCATAAAATTGCTACTACCCTTTCTAAGAACAATTACCATGTAACGGTCATTGGAAATGAAAAAAAAAATTCTTTACCGCTATTAAAAAATGAATATTATGAAACTTTACGTTTTCGTTGTTGGTTTAAGAGGGGCAAATTATTTTACATCGAATTTCAATTGAGGTTGTTTTTTATTTTATTATTTTTCAATCGTTTTGATATAGTTCATGCAAATGATTTAGACACTTTATTGCCTGCATTTTTAGCTTGCAAAATGAAAAGGAAAAAAATTATTTATGATTCTCATGAATATTTTACACAAACACCAGAGCTTATTAACAGACCTATCACACAAAAAATTTGGTTATATTTAGAAAAATTTTTAGTTCCTAAATTAAAAAATGCACTTACTGTGAATGATATTTTAGCGGAAATTTACCAAAAAAAATATGGTGTCAATTTTCATTCAATTTATAACGTACCGTTTAAATTATCCACACCTCTACAAGAAAAAAAAGAAAAAATTTTAATATATCAAGGTGCATTGAATTTAGGAAGAGGAATTGAATTGATGATAGAAACGATGAAACTTCTGCCAGATTGGGAATTATGGATTTTAGGAAAAGGAGACATAGAAAACCAATTAAAAAAATTAGCAGAAAATCAAAGGAATATAAAATTTTTTGGTGTAATTCCCCATCAGGAATTAAGAAATTATACTTTGCAAGCGAAAATTGGATTAAGTTTAGAAGAAGATTTAGGAGAAAATTATCGAGTAGCTACACCCAACAAATTATTTGATTACATTCAAGCATTGGTACCCGTCATTGTTTCAGACCTTCCTGGCTTGCGTTTCATTTTAGAACAACATAAAGTAGGCTTTATTTTAAAAGAAAGAACCGCAAATGGCTTGTCCCATTTGATAAAAAGTTTAGAAAATATAGAAAAATATCGTTTTTTTCAACTGAACTGCCAAAAGGCTGCAAAAATTTATTGCTGGGAAAATCAAGAAAAAAAATTACTAAATATTTACGAAAATTTATGAATTTTGAAAATTTAAAAAAAATTTCTTTAGAAAATTATGATTATCACTTGCCCGAAGAAAGAATTGCCCAATATCCTGTCTTTCCAAGAGACCATTCAAAACTTTTGGTTTACAAAGAATCAAAAATTCAAGATACCTATTTTTATGAACTTCCTCAATGGATAAACCCGGGTAGTTTATTGGTGTTCAATGATACCAAAGTAATTCAAGCAAGACTTTTGTTTGAAAAAACATCGGGTTCTATCATAGAAATTTTTTTGTTAGAACCTTATCTTTTAGCCTATGAAAAAGTATTTGAAGAAACCCAATCTGTTCAATGGAAATGTATGGTAGGAAATGCAAAAAAATGGAAAAATGACGAAATTCTTGCCATGAATTTTGATGATGGCAAATTAACAGCCAAATGGGTAAAAAAAACTCAGCATGAAATGATTGTTGAACTTTCTTGGAATACAGGAATTCCCTTTGCTGAATTACTAAACCAAATAGGAAAAATTCCCTTACCACCCTACCTCAATAGAGCATCAGAAAATCAAGATAAAGAAAATTATCAAACCATTTATGCAAAAAATTTAGGTGCCGTTGCAGCACCTACTGCGGGTCTACATTTTACCGAAAATGTTTTTCATCAATTACAAAAAAACTCAATAGAATGTACAGAAGTAACATTGCATGTAGGCGCTGGTACATTTAAACCATTATCCTCTCAAAATCTCTTTGAACATGTCATGCATCAAGAAATTTGTTATGTTTCATTGAATACCTTAAAAAAATTATATGCTCAACAAGGCTCATTAATTGCAGTTGGTACTACTTCACTGAGAGTTTTAGAATCTTTATATTGGTTCGTTATCAATAATTTTCAACCGTTTGAACAATGGTTTCCTTACCAATCTAACTCTTCATTATCTTTCAAGGAAACCATTTACAAATGCATACTTTATTTAGAAAAAAACCAAGCGAACTTAATAAGTTTTCCAACTAAATTATTTATTGTTCCTGGATACACTTTTCGCTCAATAGACGCCATCATTACCAATTTTCATCAACCACAAAGCACTTTGATTTTGCTAATTGCTGCATGGATAGGTGAAGAATGGAAAAAAGTTTATGACTACGCTTTAAATCATAATTTCAGATTTTTGAGTTTTGGGGATAGTTCTTTGTTATTTAGAAAATAAAAAGGTAGGTATCTTCTTTCCCCACCTATATAAAATGGGAACTATGAGTATTTTCAGGGCGTGCCCCTTGCTATGCTGCGGGTCCCTCACGCATAACCAAACATCAAGCATCAACACCCCAAAAAATTACTGAATATAACTGAAAATTCAAATTTTATTTTGCAACCCGTTCCAAAGTAAATGGATAACATTATCAGACGATAAAAAT
>Ga0272446_1003902_pt1 | contig 18228 bp, 13 predicted proteins | sample YNPCB0061_FD_194587 | JGI IMG/M metagenome (GOLD analysis project Ga0272446, IMG submission 194587) | Hot spring microbial mat communities from Yellowstone National Park, WY, United States - YNP-CB-006-1 | ecosystem: Environmental > Aquatic > Thermal springs > Hot (42-90C) > Sediment | place... | reverse complement strand
TTATTAGTACGTTTTGCAGGTGTGCAGGCCAGCAGAGACAGCAATTCCTTATTCCCATTCTGCCAATTCCGTCAGCCAGTTCCGGACCAAGCTGGTGAGTTGTTCCCGGCGGGTTTCAAAACTGGCGGCAATCCAGATGAAGCAGATGCCAATCAGCAGGCCCACAATCCATTTGATTAGGGGATGGGTAAAACTTAAAATCACCATCTGATAGAAGGCATTGGTCAGGAAGAAGATCGTGCCCACGTACAGAAAGGCGCGAGTCCGCAGGGCTAATCCAGCCAAGGTGGCAATCAGGCTGACAATTCCCGGCAGGATGCCCGTCTGATGGTGCCAGAGCAGGGCGGTGCCACACATGATGCCGCTGCCCAGGAGGCGCAGGAAGTGTCGCCAGCCCCTGGCCTCCAGCGGTTGCAAGGATGGTTCCAGCAGGGGAATCAGCAGGATGGAAATTCCGATCACACAGGCTGAAGCAAACGGTGTCAAGTGGTTCCATTGCCGCAGTTGGTCTGCGATCGCCCAATCGACTAACCCCAGGCTGAGATATAACCAACGGAACTGTTGCCACAACCATGCCAGCCAGCCATAGAATCCGGCGATAACCAGCAAACTAACTGGATGGGGCGGCAGACTGAGGCCAACTGCTACTAAAGGAGCCAGGCTAGCTGCAACCCGATAGGGACGGGGCGACCAGCCCCACCGTTGCCAGGGCAGTTGATAAAACAGGGCGGCTGCGATCGCGGCGATCGCCCCCGACCAGGGGCGCATTAGCTGGGCAAGTTCGGTCAGGACTGGCACCGTCAGGGTGGCATAGGTGACCAGGCCGGTGGCTTCCAGCAAACCCAGATAAACCCAGGTTTCTCCCGTGGCTAGATCCGGGTGCCGCCGTCCCTGGGCGATCGCATAGCGGGTCAGGAATAGTCCGGCTCCCAAGCCTACCAGTTTGTTGGTTACCACTGGATACAGCAGGGCGATTAGGAGTAGCGCACTGCCGAGGGCCCAATGGAAATGGGCGATCCACTTCAATTCCTGACGCGTTAACCGCAGGTAGGGCGCCAGCCAGGGGGTGAGAATGCGATAGGCATAGACCAGGCTGGTGGCCAGGGCTGCCATTGCCAGGAATTGGTCGCCCTGAGATTGGTCGGCAATCTGGTAGGCCAACAACTGGTAAGCCGCTACCGAAATGCCCGCCACCGACAGATAGAGCAACGGTTTGAAGTCCGCCCGTCGTCGGCCGACGCCAATGCCGATTAATGCCAGCCCCAGCGTGCTCCAGCCAGTCCAACTGGTCAAGCTGTTGGCCTGCAGGACGGTGCCCAGACCGCCGTAAAGCAGGGGCAGGACATGCCAGCCGTTCAGCATGTCCCGGTGTCGGCCGCCCTGGCGATGCCACCAGTCGCCCACGACCTGGGTGAACAGGCCCAGCCCGATGTTGGCGATCGCCAGCGTGATAATCGACCGGCTGGTGAAGCCAATCAGCTCCAGGGTGACCAGTTCCAGGCTCCAGCCGATGCCATAAAGAGCCCAGTTGCTGGGTTGCGTCCAGCTCCGGCCAGCAATGGCTGCCAGGATCAGGGCCGCTGCTCCAATGGCGACGACCGAGGCCGATTGCGATCGCCAGTAGACCAGCAGGGAATGCAGCGTCAGTCCAGCCAGTTCTACGCCGCATAGAACCACCGCCCAATGATCCGTGGCCTGGCGATAGAGGTGGGCCAGGGGCTTGTCCTGGCGCGACAGCCAGAACCAGGTGAGCCACAGCAGACCGGTGAGCATGGCCCCAGCCAGCAGCCATCCCGTGGGCAATAAGGGGGGCCAGCCCGGTAGACCCTGCCACAACAGGGCGGCCACCAACGCCAGGCCAAATCCCACACTGATGTGGGCGGCAGCCAGGGATTGCAACCAGCGAGTCTGGATGGGCATCAGCAGGGTGGCCAGTCCCAGGGCCAGCAAGCGGCTGCTTGAGGTACTCAGGTTAGGCAGTTGGGCCAGCAGCAGCACAGCAATACTGAGCCAGCCGATCCACGGACGGCGGGCTGGTTGCCAACTGCGATAGGTGGTGGCGGCCATCAGCAGCAGCGAAGCCACAGTGGCAGGCAGTGGCAGAGCCGGGAAGGAAAACAGGAGGCTCCACCAGCAGAGAAGCAGCAGAATAAGGCCGGTCAGGCCGCTGGCCCAACCGTCGGCTGCAAATTGATAGAGGCTGCCCCACTCTCGCTGACTTCGGGACAGCCCATGGCGCAACAGCCACAGGCCAGTGGCGGCAATCTCCCCAGCCAGCAGCCACTGAGCCAGGGATAAGCCAGGCAATGCCCGTCCCAGTCCAGCGATGGCCAGAGCCAGGCCAAAACCCACCGTAATGCCTGCAGCTAACTGGTGTCTGAGGCGATGGGTATTGATCAGCATCAGTCCCGTAGCCAGACCCAGGCCCAATAGGCGGGTGTTGGCCCCTGCCAGGGTGAGCAGTTGGGCCAGCCCCAGAGCGGCCACGCTCAGCCAACTGGCCCATTCTCGGTGCGATTGCTGGGTGGCAACCAGGCCGGTCAGGGCGATCGGGGTGATTAGCCAGACGGCTCCCCAGGCGGGATCAGCCACCGGATGCCCGAACAGTTGTGTTGCCTGGGTCCAGGTCGCTAGCTGATTCAGGAACAGCAATCCGTAGGTCAGCCCCGCCAAGACCAGGCCAAAGCCCCAGGAGTCTCGTCGCAGGAGATGCCAGAGGCTCCCACCCGATTCCTCCGAATCGGAGAGGGGCAATCGGCTGCCAATCCATTCCAACACCATCAGGCCCAGGCCAATGCCAGCCCATGGGACCAGTCCCAACTGGGGCCGTTGCCAGTCAATGGCTGAGGTCAGGGCCAATAAAGCGCCCGTGTGGCAGAAGCCAACCAAAAACCGCAGAGCTTCCGGGGCAAGCTGGAGATTGCCACTATCCCCCAGGTTGCGCTGCTGTTGCCGCTCTGTTACCACGCCCCAGGCCAGGGTGGAAGCAGCCAGATTAACGGTGCGTAGCAGCGGATTGACCAACCCCAAAACCGTGAGATAGGCGCCAAACAGCAGCGCCGTCCAACCGGCAAAGGTGGCTAGCGATCGCTGCCGGATCTGCATCAAGCCATCCGCGATCGCCAGAATCAAAACCAGGTAGGGTAGTAGCACCACACTCAACAGAGCCCAGGGCGTCTGTTCCGCTCCGGTCAGTTGGGTGGTTGTGGCAATCAGGGTTCGCTGCACCGGGTCAGGGACGATCCGCCAGACCAACCACAGCATTTGTAGACCAATCAGCAACAGGGCGGCTAGCTCCAACCGAGCCCAGGTCCGCACCAGCCGATGGCCCAGGATCCAGACTGCCAAGCCGCTGACCACCAGTGCTTGCCAGGCAATAGTGGCTACAGACAAGAGCCAGCCCAGTCCGATCAGCACTCCGCCCAGGCGTTCCCAAGAGCGACCCTCAACAACAGTGTCAGATGCTATAGCCTGGTTGGCCTGCTGGGCCAGTAACCAACCGCAGAGTCCGACCGCCAGTCCCATTTGGGGCAGTTCTACCTGATGGGTGAAGAGGGCTCGCAGCAGCAGCATCGCGATCGCATACACCAGCAACACCCCATTCAAATGGATGGACGGTCGCTGGGAGGTGGGGGTTGGGGGGCCGCTGCCTTGGGGCCGGGCCAGGGTCAGAGTTGTGGTGCCGATGACGCCCAGATAAGTGGCCAGTAGGGGCCAGCCGGGAAGCACCCAGCCCCACTGCAGATAGCTCAGGCCTAGATAGTTCAGTAAAGAATGGGACAGTCGGAATCTGGCCGTTGGGCCGGCAGAGCGAGCCTGGAAGATCAGGACTGCCAAGGCGCTGAGGGAGAGGGCTGCGATCGCCCCCACAAACCATCCCAGCGGGGTTCGCCACAGGCCAAACCCATCCATGGCCAGGAAATTCACTGGCAGCAGCAGCAGTGTGACGATCCACAGGGCCTGGGCAGTCAACCGCAAATTAGGCCGACCCCCAGCCCAGAAGCCAGCCGCCCCAAAGGCCAGGGTATAGAGCCATAAAATGCCGTATTGTCCGGCGGCTGGAAACCGCTCCCACTGGCTGGCGGCCAGTACGCCGGATGAGATCACCACCATGAACACGCCCAGCAGCAGCAACCAAAGGACACTTAACTCCGCCATCAGGGACTGCACCATCTGGGCCAGACGGCCCGGTGCAGGCTGGGGGGGAGAACTTTCAGGTGGGCGAATTGGCTGGCGAGGACGGACAGGCTGTTCCGTTACAGTTGCCGTCTCCGGAGGAGAAGTCAGTTTGGCTGGCTCTGGCAAGACGAGCCGCTGGGACAGGCGATCGCGGCAGAGCTGTTTGATCTCCTGATCGGACAGCAGACCCGCTTGCAGCCATTGATCCAGGCCGGTCAGTAAGGCTGGGTGGTCGGCAGACACAATTACGGATACCTGGAATCGGGCCTGATCCAGCCAGCCCTGGTCTAACCACAGGTGCAGGCCCTCCAGGAATACGGCCGAAGAAAGGGCAAGGCTAAGGCTGAGGTCGCTGTGGGCGGCAAGGGATTCATTGGCTGCCCGTACTTTAACGTCGAGGGGGTCGGCTGAAATCAACCCCAGTTCGAGCCAGATCTGCATCCCCTGCAGTAAGGCTGCTGGCTGAGTGCTGGTCGAGACATGAATGATCAGAGTCTGCTCTGACACAGGTGCCTTTTAACCTCCCACGGATCTCAACGGTAGGCACAGCGGCCCATTTCCGTTTGCCTTCACGATATCACCCTCAGTTTTGGCTGCTCGAAATCACAGAAAACTTCATGGATGTGCCGGAAGTGGAACTGCCCTGTTTGACAGCTCCTGCGTCGATCGATAAGCCAGCATCCCACTCAATGGCTGCTGCTGGCTGCTGCTGATCAAGGGACAGTTTCTGGACAGGCACACAGGGGCGATCGCCAACTGGCTTGAATTTCTGCTAGTCATGGCTATCAGCCAATCTGGCGATTGAAGGGTCATGCTTGTGGTCGTTGCATGGCCCCAATCGAGGGGGACTAACCCCACTTCCCAGTGGGTTTTCCACACCGGATCAGCCAAGAAGAATTTGGGATGATTTATTTGTACTCGGAGGACATCCCATGAAAACTTCAGTGGTCGAATCACTTTACAACTGGTATCGCGACGTTATTCGCAACCCCAAATATCGCTGGTGGATTATTGCTGGTTCGCTGCTCTACTTGCTGAGCCCACTGGACATTTCACCTGATCTGTTTCCAGTGTTGGGCTGGATTGATGATGGTATTATTGCCACCTTGTTAGTTTCGGAAGTTTCTCAACTGTTGTTGGAAAGGCTGAAAGCGGGCAAAGGTTCGGCTGAAACGCCAGTTGCCGGTGATTCGACCGATGCGGCTCAGGGAACCGTTGATGTCAGTGCGGTGTCTGTAAAGTAGGCCATATCCCACGATCTCTGGATATTTGGTCCTGGATATTTGGCTCCAAATATTTGCCGCCAGACATTTGGTCCCAGGCATTTGACTCCAGCTCTTGAGCAGGGCAGATCCCCTCTGGGGCATCTGGCTTACTTGGGGAAGACTTGACTAAAAAACGGCTCAGACGCAACAGGACAGCAGGCTATGCAACCCGGCTGTCCTGTTTTGGTTTTGGCAGGAATGCTAGGAATTCCGAACCGATGAATGACTAGGGGCAGGTGCCTAGGTTGCTGGCTCCCGATCCGGCAAAGCCGTTGGAAACCCAGCCTGCTGCCGGTTTGGCAATCTCAATCCAGGTCCGACCTCCGGGCCCATCTTGCCGTTTGGGTGGATCTTGGGTCAGGGTGACTTCCTGCAGATAGCCCACCGAGCCGACTTGAGCGGAGTTCGGATTGGGTTGGGCCCGGATGATCAGTCCTTCCGGCTGAATCACCCGGCGGCACAGGCTGCCTGACGGGGGCGGGGTGGTGTCACCACACATTTTCAGGTTAACAGCGTAAATAAAGCCAGGAGTAGGAGCTGAAACCCCAATCAGGCCATCGGTTGCACCATTCTCGGACAACGTGACTTTGTCATTGGTGAGCATCAGCTTGGCAACGGGGCTCCTGGGATCTCGTTGGGAAAAAATAGGGGTTGAGAGCCTGGCAGCCCGACACTGACCGATAATGGATGTCTGAGCCAGTTGCAGGGGTTGCACCGGATCGGGAGCGGCCACTGCAGTTAGGGGAACCATGCCAGCCGCGATCGCACATCCAACAGCCAGACCAACTGGCCGTGACCACAAGACAGATTTCATCAGCATAAATAAACTCCTCACAATGTGGGGGCGTGATTGATTCAGATCCTTATCCAGTAGGTTCTTAGCCAGAGAGTCTATCACACCCGTTTATCTGCTAGATGACCGCTCAATCTATTGTTAGCCAGGGTCAGATCAATGGGTTGAGTCCTCCATTGCTAGACAAGGCAGCGGCAGCAATCCAGCGTGCCAGCTTGCTAGACAATGGCTGGGATCATAATTGGCATGGGCAATGGTGCAATTGCGGAACGATTAACCCGCATGGTGCGATCGGATGAAATATCAAAATTCTCTAAATAATTTCCAGGTTAGGTGGGAACAACGGTTAAACTATCGATTGCTGATTTGCCGTCACTGAAGGCCCCCCTAGACCTATTCAACTGAGGCTGAGTCAAAATAGACGGGAATAGGGTTCTGGGTGGCCTTGGAAGCAAGATTGTTTAACATTTAAGCGTTTAAAAATTTCTGTCTTCAACGGAACCTCTAGTTTTCGATTGGTTGGTTGCCGTTGCCGTTCTGTCTATCGTTCTCTGAGCCAATCAGGATAATTGCTGCATGACTGCCACTCCAAACAGCCGATCTCTGACATCCGAGCATTCATTGGCGGGGGCATCTAGCTTGCCTGCAATGCTTCGTGATCTCACCGACAGGAAGCTTCAACCAGCGGCTCAAGCGACTGGGCAACCCGATCCCACGGCTTTGCAAGTGGCAACCGGCATCTATGTCACAGTGCATGGTCACTTCTATCAACCGCCTCGGGAAAACCCTTACCTGGATGCGATTGAGCGTCAACCCAGTGCGACTCCTTTCCACGACTGGAATGAGCGCATCTTGCATGAGTGTTATCGGCCTAATGCCTTTGCCCGTATCCTCAACGATCGCGGCGAAGCGGTCGAGATTGTTAACAACTACGAATATTTCAGCTTCAACATCGGTCCCACTTTGATGAGCTGGCTGGAGCGCCATGATGTGGAGGTTTATCAGCGGATTCTGGAAGCCGATCGCAAAAGTTGTGAGCGTCTGAATGGCCACGGCAATGCGATCTCCCAGGTTTATAACCACATCATTTTGCCCCTGGCCAATCAGCGGGATAAACAGACCCAGATCCGTTGGGGCATTGAGGACTTTCGTTCACGCTTTGGCCGCGATCCCGAAGGCATGTGGTTGGCGGAAACAGCGGTCGATTATCCCACCCTAGCCGCTTTAGTGGCAGAAGGGATTAAGTTTATTATTCTGGCTCCTTCCCAGGCGCAGCGGTGTCGTTCGTTGCCGTCTGCGGCCGATCTCGCACCCGAATGGCATGAAGTCGGGGGCTGTCAGATTGATCCCACCCGTCCCTACCGCTGTTATCTGAAAGCCGCCACAGAGTCAACGGATCTGGACTCAACCCCCTTTATCGACATCTTTTTCTACGATGGCCCCATTTCCAGGGACATGGGTTTTGATGATGCCACCTTAAGCAGTTCTTTTCACTTTGCCTCTCGCTTAGGCCAGGCCATTCGCGGGGATCATCGTCCGGCCCAGCTAATTGGCGTGGCCACCGACGGGGAAACCTTTGGCCATCATAAGGGTGGTACGGAAAAGTGTCTGGCCTATGCTTTTGTCCAGGAATTTCCCCAGCGGGGCTGGACGGTCACCAACTTTGCCCATTACCTGGCGATTAGTCCGCCCACCTGGGAAGTGGAACTGAAGCCGGTCACCGCCTGGAGTTGCAGTCATGGGGTGGACCGCTGGCAGGATGACTGTGGCTGTGGCGGTGGGGGCGGCTGGCACCAGAAGTGGCGGCGACCGCTGCGGCAGGCGCTGGACTGGCTGCGGGATCGGTTGATCACTCTGTACGATGAAGCCGGTCGCCAGCTATTCCAGGATCCCTGGCAGGCCAGGGATGCTTACATTCAGGTGATCCGCGATCGCTCCCCGGCCACGGTGCACCAGTTTTTGGCTGCCCACCAGAGCCATCCCTTGACGGAGGAAGAGCAGGTGGACGCCCTGAGATTGCTGGAACTGCAACGCCATGCACTGCTGATGTACACCAGTTGCGGCTGGTTTTTTGAGGAACTGTCCCGTCCAGAAGGGGTGCAAATTCTGCGCTATGCCGCCCGTGCCATCGAACTGGCCGGTGATGTGACCGGCATCCAACTGGAACCTGAATTTATCCAGCGACTGGAACTGGCCCCCAGCAATGTGGACAGCTTCAAGCATGGGGCAGAGGTCTACCGGCAACTGGTCACCCCAGCCCAAATCAGCCTGGAGCAGGTGGCAGCCCACTATGCCATCAGTTCGTTGTTTACCACCTATGCCAGGGAACAACCGGTTTACTGCTACTCGGCCCATCAATTGGACTACCAATTGCAGCGCATGGGTCCCCTGACCCTGGCGGTTGGGCAACTGCAGTTGATTTCTGAAATTACCTGGGAAAATCGGCATCTAGCTTTTGCCGTCCTCCATCTGGGGGGCTGGGATTTTCACTGCTGCATCCAGCCCTTCTCTGGACGGCGAGACTACACGCTCATGAAAGACAGTTTGTTTGAGGCTTTGCAGCAGGCGAGCGCCGCCCATGTGATTCTGGCAATGAGCCGTATTTTTGGCGATCAGTCCTACAGCTTGCAAAGTTTGTTTGCCGAAGAGCGACATCGGATTATGCGCCTGCTGACCCAGGAAACCCTGACCCGCTTGGATCAGCTGTACACCCAGGTCTATCGAGACAACTACGGCGTGTTGATGGCCTTTCACCGGGATGACTTACCTGTGCCGCAGGAACTCCAAGTGGCCGCTGAAATTGCCCTCAGCCATCGGCTGTTGCAATCCTTGCGGGCGTTGGAGCAAGAAAGTAGTGATCCGGCTGGAGAGCGGCCCCAGGTGGGTTGAATCATCTGGCTGAGCTGGAAGCGATCGCGACTGAAGCCAGCCACATGCGTTGTCGATTTGACCAACCGGAAGCCAAACGAACCCTGGAGCGCCTGATTCTGCGATCGCTGTGGCACCTGTTGCATCACTGCCAACCCGCCACACTGGAGGTTGATCTGCACCAATTACACCGCTTAATTCAAATTGGCAAAACCCTAAACCTAAACTTGTCCTTTGCCGCCACCCAAGAACTCTATCTGGACCACCTGTACAGTTGGATCATTCCCCTCGTGCTGCAGAAGAGTTCGCCCCCACCTCGCCGCTCCAAGGCCAAAGCGACCGCCAGTCTCTCATCCGGTCAGTTGCAGGCATTGCTCCAGTTAGGTCAGTTGCTAGGGGTTGATGTCACGCCCTCTCTGCGACAAGTAGCTCAATAGGGGCTGGATCATTCTGCTGGAGACATTGTGGCTCAGGTGACCGAGGGCTGGGGAAATCCCAGAAATGAGAATGGGCATTAGTCATCAAAAGCCTAATGCCCATTTGAAAGGTTGGCATCACCCTGGTTACATGCCGAAGCCGCCTTGCATGGCAATCAAAGACTGAAGCGAGGGAATGACTGATTGCACCACTTGCAGTAGCAACAAGGCCAGAATGGGCGAGAAGTCCAGTCCACCCAGGGGCGGAATAATATTCCGGAAAATGTTGAGATAGGGGTCGGTCAACTGACTCAGAATTGAGAAAGGCGGATCAAACCAATTGATATTGGGGAACCAGCTCAGCAAGATGCGGATGAACAGCAGAGCGGTGTAGATATTGATGAACGTAATCAATGTGCTAAACAGCAGGGCAATCATGGTCTGATTTAACTCCTCCCCTAGCAGGAAAATACTCAATACTGTTACCTCAGCATAACAGCATTCGCTGGATGCCAATTAGCCACAGTTTAACACCTCCAACTGCCCCCCATTTTAACCCAAGTACCAGGAAGCCAACCCCCCTCAGGACTCCTGGATGAATGGCGCTTCTTTCTCTTCCTCGTGAACACTGCCATTGACGCTGCCCAATTGCTGCCGCACGTCATCGATCGCATCATTCAGGCGGGCGATTTTATCTTCCAAATTCCGTCGAGCGGTTTCGATGTCCTGCCCATTGACCGCCTTCAGCGATCGCCGCTTCAGTTTGCCAGCCTTGCCTGTCGGAAGATCAGCCGGCAAGAGGGAATTTTCCTCGGCAGGATTGGCCAATTGCCGAGTGGCCAGGACTGCACCCAGCACCCCGCCGACCACACCGCCCAACGCTGCCCCAAGAAGAAAGCCGCCAACGAAACTATCCTGCTGACTCATAACTAATCCAAGTCCTGAATGATAGGTGAGAAGAATGAACTAACTGTGAGGCAACTACCCTGAAACCCTGAAACCCTGAAACCCAGTTAAGGCAAGTAGACGAATAGATGAGCCAGAGGTGGGTCGCTGCTCAATAACCTTCTCTTTTTTCTTTCAGCTTACTCGGTGCTTACCCCAACTGCCACCCCCTTAATCAGGCTCATCCCCGCTTTATTCCAGACCCGTCAGGTGCCAAAGGTGCGATCGCCCGCGTCTCCTAATCCTGGCACGATGAATCCCCGCTCATTCAAGCCTTCATCAATGGTAGCGGTGTAAATATTCAAGCTGGGGTAAGCCACACTCAATTTCTGCAGGGCTGGCGGAGCCGCCACAATGGAAATGATCCGCACCAGTGCTGGGTCAATGCCACGCCGGGTCAACTCTGCCATTGCAGCCATAATCGTGCCGCCAGTGGCCAACATGGGTTCGCTAATCACCACATGGGTGTGGGCATTGAACTGATCGGGAAACTTGTTGAGATAGCAAGTCGGTTCCAGCGTCTCTTCATTCCGCACAAAACCGATGTGATAAATAGATGCCAATGGCAAGGCCGACTGCGCCCCTTCCAACAACGCCAGCCCAGCCCGCAGGATTGGCACCACAATCACTGGCACTTCCGGATCCACAAAGGTGACCGGACAGGGCGCCAGTGGGGTTTCAATTACCGCTTCCTTGGTCGGCAACCAGTCTCGTACCGCCTCATAGGTCAGCCAGCGGCCCAACTCGGTCATCGCAGCCCGGAACAACGCCGTCGGGGTTGCAGCATCGCGGGCCACAGCCAGCCAATGCTTGATCAAGGGATGGGGTGGAACATAGACGCGCATTTGAACAGTCATAGGCGGGCGATCGCAGATGGTGGGCGTTACAAGTGACTTATCATACCTTCTCTCGGGTGTGGGGTGTCAGGTGTGGGGTGCCGGGGGTCAGGACTAACCATTTAATGCCCAACACACCCCAACCCGCCTGCCATGCTTGGCACCTGTTCTGGTGCTGGGGTCAGGACTAACCATTTAACGCCCAACCCCCAATTAGGTGTCAGGTGCCGAGGGTCAGGTGTGGGGCAGGACTAACCTAACACCCAATCCCTACCACTGATGGCTGACCGCCCCAGTCTATTGCAATTAATTCTCATTAGAGTTGACACTATTTCGCAATAATCATATAGTAACTATAGTGTTCTCCTCTCTGAAGGATCAGCAGGCGGGATTGGTTTCCAGTATGGAGCCAGTCCCCTTTTTATTAGTTGGGGTCGAACCGTGGAGGGGCGGGTCGCAGTCATGACAACTGGGGTGGTGTCCCCCCTAGCTCCGTTGCAATTCTTCGATACACTGAAACATAGTCCCCTACCCATGAGCTTCATGTCTGTTGCAAACAGCCCATCTTCTTTGGTGTCTAGCCAGCTTGCTCTGTCTAATGAGGAAACTGACCTGTCGTCAGAGTGGGATGTGATCGTCATTGGTTCCGGCATTGGTGGCTTGGTCACTGCTACCCAGTTGGCAGCCAAGGGCTTGCGGGTTCTGGTTTTAGAGCGCTATTTGATTCCGGGAGGCAGTGCCGGTTACTTCGAGCGCCATGGCTACCACTTTGATGTGGGCGCTTCCATGATTTTTGGTTTTGGCCAGAAGGGAACGACCAATCTGCTGACCAGGGCTCTCCAGGCGGTTGATCAAACGCTGGAAACGATTCCTGATCCGGTTCAGATCCATTACCATCTACCCGGTCAACTGGATCTGAAAGTGCATCGAGATTATGAGAATTTCTTGCAAGAACTGATTGCCCATTTTCCCCATGAGCAGGAGGGCATTCGTCGCTTCTATGACGAATGCTGGCAGGTATTTAACTGTCTGAACAGGATGGACTTGCTGTCTCTGGAAGAACCCCGTTACCTGATGCGGGTATTTTTCCAGCACCCTCTGGCCTGTCTGGGGTTGGTGAAGTATCTGCCCCAGAATGCCGGTGATATTGCCCGTCGCTACATTCGCGATCCCATTTTGCTGAAGTTTATCGACATGGAGTGTTATTGCTGGTCAGTGGTGCCAGCCGATCGCACCCCCATGATTAATGCCGGTATGGTGTTCAGCGATCGCCACTATGGTGGCATCAATTACCCCAAGGGTGGGGTGAGCCAGATTGCCCAAAAGCTGGTGACTGGCTTAGAGCAGCATGGCGGACGGATTTTGTATAAGGCCAGAGTCACCCGGATTCTGATGGAAGGGCAACGGGCAGTGGGTGTCCAACTGGCATCGGGGCAGACCTTCCGGGCCAAGCGGATTGTCTCTAATGCCACCCGCTGGGACACCTTTGAGAAATTAATTCCACCCGAACAAATGCCTGCTGCTGAACAAAGATGGCAGAAACGCTATCAGAAATCGCCTAGTTTTCTCAGTTTGCATCTGGGGGTAAAGGCGGAAGCCCTGCCGACTGGAACCGAGTGTCACCATATCCTGCTGGATGACTGGGAACGGATGGAGGAGTCCCAAAGCACCATTTTTGTCTCCATTCCCACGCTTTTGGATCCCGATCTGGCTCCTGCCGGGCACCACATCATCCATACCTTTACACCCAGTTGGATTGAGGAGTGGCAGGGTTTGTCGCCGCAACAGTACCAACAGCAGAAGGAGGTTGCGGCCGAGCGGTTGATTTCCCGTTTGGAAAGCATTTTTCCCAATCTGTCGGCCCACTTGGACTATCAGGAAGTTGGCACTCCCCGTACCCATCGCCGCTTTCTGGGGCGTGAGGATGGCACCTATGGTCCAATTCCACTGCGTAAACTTCCCGGTCTCCTGACCATGCCGTTTAACCGAACGGCGGTGTCGGCCTTATATTGTGTGGGGGACAGCACGTTTCCAGGTCAGGGACTCAATGCGGTTGCCTTTTCTGGCTTTGCCTGTGCCCACCGGATTGCTGTGGATTTGGGGTATTGAACCGATGGATGCTGCCGAATTTTTAAGCCGCTATGCTGACGGTCAGCGAGACTTCTCCGGTGTGGACCTAGCGGGTGTTTGTCTGCGGGGGGCTGATTTGTTACGGGTCAACTGCCAGGGAGCCAACTTGCAGGGGGCCGATCTGCGGGAAGTGCGGTTGGGGCATGCCAATTTAGGTCAGGCCAATCTTCGAGGCGCACGACTCAGTGAGAGTTTGCTTTGGGGGGCGGATCTGACGGATGCCAATCTGCAACAGGCCGATTTGCGAGAGGCGGATCTGTCTGGCGCCCGGCTGGTCAGGACGAATTTGCAAACTGCCAGATTGGTCAAAGCCTGTTTAGCTGGGGCTAACTTGCAGCAGGCTGATTTATCAGGAGCCAACCTGCTGGAGGCAGACCTGCGGCCCAGTTCCGATCGCTCCACGGATTTAAGTCAGGCTATCCTGACTGGAGCCGATCTGAGCTATGCCAATCTCAGCGGCGCCAGTTTGCAGGGGGCCGATTTACAGGGAGCCAGTCTGTGTCGGGCGGTGCTGACGGAAAGCGGTAGTGGTCATCAGCCAGCGGATTTGCGCGGCGCCAATCTGCAGGCAGCAGACCTCAGTTATGCCGATTTCCAGGGAGCATTGCTCCAAGATGCCAATTTGCAAGGGGCTGATCTGACTCAGGCCAGCTTGAGTGAGGCAGATCTGGAAGGGGCCATCCTGGATCAGAGTTTTGCGTCTGGCATCACCCTCAAACCCTGGATTGACCAGTAGCCCTAGCGATCTGATTCGGTCACCAGCGATCGCGCCCCATCGGCACGGTCATATTCAATCTGGCCGTAATCCAGCTTAATTAGGCGATCACACAAATGGAAGTAATGGTCGTCATGACTGATCACCAGCACCGTTTTGCCGCGATCGCGCAACTCCGGCAGAAACTCCCGATAAAACAGGTCTTTAAACACCGGATCCTGATCTGCTGCCCACTCATCAAACAAGTAAATCGGTCGGTCCTCTAGATAGGCTGTCAGTAACGTGAGCCGTTTGCGTTGCCCTTGGGACAGGCGGATGGTCGAGAGATGCCCATCGGTGATGCGAACTTTGTGATCCAGATGCAGCCGTTGCAAATAGTCCTCCGCCCGCCCGTCCAGATCGGAAGAGTCAAGTCCCAGCAGGCGCTCGAAGAGATAAAAGTCGGCAAATATGACTGAGAAGTGTTGGCGATACCATTCCCGGTTGTGAGCCTCGACAATCTGACCGTCCAGCTCAATGACACCAGTCTCCGGGATATACAAGCCCGTGATCAACTTGGCCAAGGTGGACTTGCCACTGCCATTGCCACCCACAATAAATACCAACTCACCGGGACGCAGGGTCAGGTCGATAGGTCCCAGGGTAAACCCATTTTCCTCCTGCTCTGTGTGATAGGCATGGGTCACCTGGCGCAAGTGCAGTTCCCGCCAGTGCGGCGAGACTGGCTGGGGCGGTGTCAGGATTTCGGAGCGGTTGGCCAGCGACAACCCGAGTGATTCAATCTTGCGGAAAGAAATGCCGGCCCTGGCCAAGGTGGGCAAACTGTTGACCAGCCGATCCATCGGCAGCATCAGATAGGTAAAGGTCAGAACATAGCTGGAAAGCGTCCGCAGGTCCAGGGTCAACAGTTTGGGTAAGGCAAACAGGATAAAGCCGACGGAAAAGAAAAACAGCAGTTTCCCCCAACTGGAAGTAATGGCAAATAGGGTCAGACCATCGACGTTGTAACGCCGATAGGCTCCTGCTGTGGCCCGCAGATCGTCTTTCAGGAAAGCTTGCCGACGTTGATAGTTGAGTTTGAGTTCCTTAGTCCCATCGGTGACGGCTCGGAAATGCTGAAACAGTGAATCCTGTTCCTCCCGTGCTTTTGCCAGCAGGCGTTGACCCCGTTTCAGTAACCAGCGGCAACTGCCCAGGGCAACCACGGTCAGCACGCTGGTCATGAGAAACACCTGCCAGGATAGCAAGGTGATGTAGAGCAAACAACCGACCACGATCGCAATATCAATGCAAAGAAACGGTAGGCTTTTCACCGCATCTGAAATGGCCTGTACGTCTTCCGTCAAATTGGCCAGTAGCCGGGGCGCCCCTAATTTTTCCAGATAGGCCAGTTCGGTACCCAGGATCTGCCGACTGAGGTTGAGTCGGAGCTGGAAGATGGCCTGTTGGGCCAATCGAATCAACACCACTTGACAAATAATGCTGGTCACCAAAGCCAGCAAAGCCAGGCCAACAAAGCTCCAGGTCAGAGTACTGGAGGGATTGATTCCACCCTGACCCAGAACACGACTGATCAAGGCAATTAGACCGGCACTGCTGCCGCCACTGATAAAGCCGGTGACAACCGCGATCGCCACCATTTGCCAGGAAGACCGCAGGAGAAAACGCAACAACTTCATGGGGTGCTTCTGCCTCTGAACCGTCCAACCGGTTATCCAGTCGGTTATGGCCCCTACTACTGGACCGGCTGACCAAAGGGCTATTGTAACAATTAGAAAAGTTTGCCCTACTATCTTTGCATTCGGGGAATCAAATGGCCAACTCTAACTTTTTTGGCCAGCAGAGTTTTGCTAGAGAGTGCGATCGCCGCCAGTCTGCTTTATCCTAATGAGCAAGGCAACGGTCTGGCCGAGAATAGATTTCAGTTTGATAATCTTTTAGTAAAGCCAATGTCAGTAAATACCGTTGTCCTATAGCGATCCGATCAGGATTGTGAAAGGTTTCCGCAGGAAATCCTTCTCACAAAGCCCTTTCGCCATCCAGTCGTTCACAAATCATTTAGGATTGCTATATTTTGAATACTGTGTGAGGAGTCACCGATGACCGGGGTACAGACACCATTGGCAACTAAGTTACCCAGCTTTTCGATCATCCTGGAAACCGAAAACCTGGCCAATGCTGACATTCAGGGACTGGTCAAATCCCTGGCCTCTTTAGTTAACCAGGATATCTCTCCTGCCCAGGCTAACGAGGTGCTGCTGATCGAAAGCGGGGATACACCGCCAGAATTGCTGCAACAGCTCTGTCAGATGTATCCCTGGATCCAGGTTTGTCAGGCTCCCCTATCCACCGGCTACTACAAAGCCAAGATGCTAGGGGCTCAGCAGGCGACCGGCGATATTATTGTCTACTGCGATTCGGATTGCATCTACGAACCCCACTGGCTACGGACCATCCTCACCACCTTTGCGGACCATCCCGACATCCAGATTGTGGCTGGAGAAACCACCACCCGTGGAGTGGGGCCCTATGGGACGGCAATGGCCCTGACCTATATCTTTCCGCAATATACGCAAGATAGAGAGTTAGCTCCCACGCACCAATATTTCCTCAACAACGTCGCGTTTCGACGTCAGTTTTTGCTCACCTGCCCCATTCCCGCCGAGTTGCCGCTTTACCGGGGGAACTGTGTGATCCATGCCTATGATCTCAGTCGTCAAGGCTATACCATCTGGCGGCAACCCCAGGCTCGGGCCACCCATGCTCCCCCCAATGGCCTATCTCACTTTTTCTGGCGGTTTTTGATGATTGGTTACGATATGTACTGGCAGAAACAAGTCTTTGATCAGAAAGCAATCGAGTCGGCTAAGGTTGCCATCAGTCAGCACTCTCAAGACATGACCCGGAAGTTGACCCTGGCTGGCTTCCAGAGTAAAAGCGGCGTATTTTTCCAGCGCATGGGCCGCATGTTTCGCAATAACCCCTGGCACTTGCTGTATTTCCCGCTGGCTCTGCCAATTGCGGCTGTATCAGTGGCGCTCATCTATGCTGGTTACCTGATTACGACGATCCAGCCCGACTTTTTGTTGAAAACGTATGACCAGGTTCTCGGAGAAGCTTGAAGGGATAGTGTAGCTATGGGCAAAGGGGACATTCTCTGTAATTTCAGGAATCGTCATCTTTCGCCCCTAAAAAATTCCGGATTTTTACGGAGTGTTTTCCAGGTAACTCAAGGTTAGAGTGCTTTTCAGGGTGTAGAACAAGCTGGTTGAACCAACCGCTCCTTCACGCTGTTTCTTCTCACTGCTTTGCTCCATCCATGAGGTTTGTTGACATGGCTTTGCCGCAATCCCTGCCGTCCGGTTCCGCTTCTCCCACCCTCCACGGAATTTTTGAAGACCACCCAGTGGTCAACTCCAACCTTGCTTCTAAAGCAATTAGCCAGGATTTTTCGGCCCATCATGGGCTGCAATCGATTACAGATCACCTGCAGCCTGAACAACGGGACTACAATCAGGGGTTGGAGTTCCTGAAGTTTGAGCAATACGCAGAAGCCCTACAGTGTTTTGATCGGGTTCTGGCCTGTAATGATCAGGATGCAAACGTCTGGCACGCCAGAGGAGATGCGCTAGCCAATTTGCATCGGTATGAAGAGGCGTTAGGTTGTTTTGAGCGGGCTATTGCATTGCAATCAGATGTAGCAGAATCCTGGATTTTTCGAAGCATTATCCTGATCCATCTGGAACGGTATGTTGAGGCATTAGAGAGTTGCGATCGCGCCCTGGCTCTAGATCCTGAAAACTCTGAAAGCTGGCTCTTCCGCGCCTCCGCCTTACAACGCCTGGGCCGCTACCAAGAAGCCTATGCCTGCTTTGACCGGGCGGCTGGCAATCAACGCAAATCAATTCGGCAACGTCTGACCCAAATGGTCAGTCAATTTTCTGGTAGAAAGCAGGTAAGCCGGGTTTCTGCTTAGAGAACTTTTGGACAACAAAAACCGGGGAACGGCAAATCGTCAGCCCCGGTTTTTCTTTTCATAGGCAGTTATTGGCAGTTGATCAGCCACCAACTAGACTAGGAA
>Ga0272446_1003900_pt1 | contig 18247 bp, 9 predicted proteins | sample YNPCB0061_FD_194587 | JGI IMG/M metagenome (GOLD analysis project Ga0272446, IMG submission 194587) | Hot spring microbial mat communities from Yellowstone National Park, WY, United States - YNP-CB-006-1 | ecosystem: Environmental > Aquatic > Thermal springs > Hot (42-90C) > Sediment | place... | reverse complement strand
CAGCCTCCCAGCGCGCCGTCCAACCACGGATTCTTGGGCCTCAAAGGAATCTGATAAATATACGACCCTGTCCAGCGCTGCCTTAAATCGAATCCCGACCGGCCTTTTTCCAAGAATAACCGGGTGGGATCCTGAGCATACTGGCTCTCTTGCCCGCCCAGCCCGGTCCAGCTTGAGGTATCGTCCAACGACTTTCCGTAAGTATAAGACAGAAGGAACATTAAGCCTTTACGGAAGCGCCGTTCGAGCGATGCCTGGAGCGAATGGTAGGTAGCAAAGCTGCTCGTCTCCTGCTGCACCAGACTGCGAAACAGCGGATACCGTCGCCGGGCGTCCAGCGGACCCGGACCGGGTGGCAGCGCCGGGTTACCTTCCAGCCGCCTCTCCAAATGGGTGCTTTTGCTCCCCACATAGGAAAGGCGCATCGCCATGTCCCGCATGAGCTGCCGTTCGATGCCGAAATTCCACTGTTGCACGTACCCGTTGGTGTAAAGCCGGGGGTCGTGTGTGAACGCTGTGGGATTCCGTGGAACCGCGTTCGCCGCAGAAAGTCCAGGAAACTCGCCAAAACGGAGCTCAGGGGTGGTGGTTCCGCTATTGTAAGTGGTCCGCATCGAAAACGGCGCGGTGAAAGTGCTGTTCAAGATCACGTTGGCGATGGGTTGCGAATAGAAAATCCCGTAAGCGCTGCGGATAACCGTTCGTGCGTTCCGGAAGGGACGGAACGCGAACCCTACTCGTGGGGCGAAGGCTTTGTTCGTCGGTTGCTTCATTTCGTGGAGGGGATCGAAACGGTGGGGATAGGGCAACTGGAAGCTGAATTTCAGCGAGTCCGGATACACCAGCATCCCCTTGGAATAGTCGAAATAGGCCCAGCGGTCGTTCTTTTCCCGCCAAGCGCCGTCGCGCTCCCAGCGCAGTCCCAGATTGAGGGTCAGGCGCGGCAGAACATTGATGTCGTCCTGCAAATACAGGCTGGTGCGGTTGTTCCGCAGCCGGCTGGCGTCAAAACCTTCCGGCACGAGGATGGTCTGGGACTGCGGAAGTCCAAGGATAAAGTCCGGCAGACCGTTGTCGTATTGCCGTCCGCGAACCGCGGTGAACGGCCCATTGAAGTTGTACCCGCCGGCTGAGAATTGCGGCTGGAAATTGCGGTTGCGATACCAACGGGTGTCGCCGCCTGCCTTCAAGGTGTGACGCCCGCGGATGATCGTCCACTGTTCCACCCACTGGATGTTGGCTTCAGCGCGAATCACCGGAATGGCGGTCCCGCCGCCCAGGCTCGAATAGTTGCGAACCGAAATGCTAGGGAATCGCTTCATGTCCGGGCTGGAGGCGAAATCCGGCAAGCCGAACTGCGAAGCAAAGTCCTGCCCCAGCCCATCCGGCAGAATGTTGTACCGGTAAACCGTAACTCCCAGCCGCGTCTCGTGCAGCACAATGGGCGAGAAGATTCGGGTCCAGCCGGCCGTGCCGCTCCAGTGATGGTTTTGAAGCACTTGACCGTTGTAGGAGATGCTGGGGCTGTCATCATCGGTCTGGTTGAACGAAATCCGGCCCATCAATTGATCCTTGGCGCCGAGATGCTGGTCCAGCCGGATGTTGACCTGATCTTTGTCCAAAGGATTATTGAAATTCTGGGTGTAGGAGCGGGCGATATCGGTTTCCAGGTTCGGCAGGGGCCAAAACTCGGCCAACTTGCGCGAAATAGGGTGGATTCGCGCTTCCGGGATGATGTTGTTGGGGAAAGGGACGCGGTTGTTGGCGGCATCCAGGGTGAACGGATCATACACCACCGGCCTGCCTGTAAAATCACCGCGCCGCTCAGCCCGGCTGGGAACGGTAAAGCCGGACGTGGCGATGCGCCGCTCAAGCATCCCTTCGTAGTTGATAAAAAAGAAGATCCGGTTGCGCTGCACCGGACCGCCGAGCGAGAAGCCGAATTGATTGCGGCGCAAGGTCGGCTTGCCGCGCGAGAAATACTGGATAGCGTCCAATTTGTCATTGCGCAAGAAATCGTACGCTGTCCCGCTGAAACGGTTGGTCCCGGACTTGATGGCGACGTTAAGAACGGCGCCCGCAGCGCGCCCATATTCCGCCGAGTAGCTGCCTGACTGCACCTTGAATTCCTGTATGGCGTCCACAGAAGGCACCACCACCGCCAGCCCAAACAGGGCCGCGTTGTTGTCGGTGCCATCCAGCATGTAGTTGTTCCCTTCGGCTCGCTGCCCGTTGGAGGTCAGCGCCACCCCGTCCTGGCGGTCCCGCACCACGGTATTCCCCGGGGCGCCTTCGGTCATCCCCGGCAGCAAATGGGTGAGCTCCAGGAAGTTGCGTCCATTCAGCGGCATTTCGATAAGCATCTGATTCTCAACCACTTTGCCGATGCTTGACCGGTCGCTCTCAATCATCGGGGCGACCCCCTCCACCGTGACGCTTTCGGTAATGTTGCCCGGTTCCAAGAGAATATCCACACGAGCCGTCTGCTCGACTTCCAGCCTGATCGGTCCCTGCACATGCCTCTTGAAGCCCTGAAATTCAGCCGCTACCTCGTAGGGACCGACAATCAAATTCGTAACGACATAATCCCCGACGTCATTGGTGCTCACCGTCCGGGCGACATTAGTGTCGATGTTTCTTACAGTTACCGTAACTCGGGGCAAGACTGCACCCGTGGGATCGCGAACTGTTCCCACGATGCGCCCGGTGGTGGTCTGAGACATCGCCAAGCCCAGCAAAATTGACGCGGCGCCCAAACCACGCAGGAGACGACTCATGGATCCTTCCTTCAATCGATTAACGATTTCGATCAAAATTTAGCACGAAAGCGCGCGATTCGCAAGCTTTTTTGCTCGTTTTTGACGCGGTATGCTATATTAGCATTTGCTAGGTTAGCATCTACTAGGAAAAGGCAAAGTGTCTACCAAAACGCGTATGCCCGGGCAGGAGCGCCGGGAAGCCATTGTGGAAGCCGCCAAGAACCTGTTCGCCCAGCGGGGGTTTCGGGGAACGACGACGCGGGAGCTGGCGGCTGCGGTCGGAGTGACGGAGCCGGTCCTTTATCAGCACTTCCAAACCAAGAGGGAGCTTTACACCGCGATCATCGACCAGAAATCTCAGGAGGTCGATAGCAAGTTCGCCGGGCTGCTGAGGGAGGCGGGCGACGCCAAAGATGACCTAGCCTTTTTCCGGACGCTGGCGGCGCTGATCATGCGCTGGTACACGGAAGATCCCGCCTATGTGCGGCTGCTGCTGTATAGTGCGCTGGAGGGTCACGAACTGGCCAGCCTGTGCTATGAACGCCAGGCGGTTCACATTTTCCGCGACGTGGCGGATCTGCTTCGCCGGAGGATGGAGGCAGGCACGCTGCGCGATGACGTTGACCCGCTGATTGCGGCCCGGGCATTCATCGGCATGGTGGGCAATTTCGCCCAAGGGACGGTGATTTTTCATTTGCCCTCGGTCGAGGGCCGGACCCGGGAAGAGGTTTTGGACTCGATGGTGGAGATTTTTTTGAACGGAATTCGCAAGACCGGAGGAACAAAGTGATCAAGCAGTGCGTGCCGGTAATCGCCGCTGTGTTGTTCGCGGCGGGTTGCGGAAAGCAGCAAGGGGACGTGAAAGCGGCGGCCAAACCGCCTGAACCGCCGCTGATTCAGGTCGCGGTGGCGCAAGCCCGCGCGGTCGACAGATCCATTTTTGTGACGGGCTCGTTGCAGGCGGACGAAACGGTAGTGATCAGCTCAGAGGTTTCCGGTCGAGTGGCCACCATTCGTTACGATTTCGGCCAGTTCGTGCGCAAAGGCGATATCGTAGCTGAGCTGGATAAGCAGGAGTTCCAGATCGCCGTGGACCGGGCTTCGGCGGCTTTGGCGCAGGCTTTGGCCCGGATCGGCCTGAAACCGGGCCAAGAGGAGGCCATTCCCGAGTCGACGCCGGCCATCCGGCAAGCCCGAGCGATGTACGAGGATGCCCGGTCGAAGTACGAAAGCGCCTCTAAATTGATCAAGACAGGGGACATTTCCCAGGACCGCTTCACCGAGATCGAAAAGACGTACCTGTCGCGAAAGGCGGCGCTGGAAGCGGCAGAACACGATCTTCAGACCCAACTGGCCAGCATTCGGGCGTTGAGGGCGGAAGTCCGGCTGGCGCAGAAGCGGCTGAACGACGCCACGTTACGTGCGCCGATGGACGGCGCCGTCAGCGTGCGGCACGTCGCGCCGGGGCAATACATACGCGACAACACTCCGGTGCTGACCTTGGTGAAAGCCCACCCGTTGCGCCTGCGTGTCGAGATTCCGGAATCGCACGCCACGGCGGTTCGCATCGGCACCCAACTTAGTTTCACCACGGACGCGGCGCCCGGCAAGGAGTTTCACGCCGTGGTCCGGGAGCTGAATCCGGCTTTGGACGCCCGTGCGCGTTCTCTCGCCGCCGAGGCGCGGCTGGTGGAGCGGGACGACCGTCTCCGGCCGGGAATGTTCGTGCAGGTTCGCCTGGTGACGAAAGCCAATGTTCCCATCGTGACCGTACCCAAGCCCGCCGTTTACACGGTGGCGGGTTTGGCGAAAGTATTCGTAATCCGGGATGGAAAAGCAATCGAGTGCCGCATCCCGCCGGGCTTGGAGATGGACGGCTGGGTGGAGGCGCCGGGCGAGCTGGTGCGTCCGGGCGACCAAGTGGCCATCTCGCACCTGGACAAGCTGGTGAACGGCGCGCCGGTCCGCGTTCAGCCGGCGGGGAATCAGGGGTAAGCCGTGCAGAAACTAGCGCAACTGTGCATCCGGCGGCCCGTGTTCGCCACCATGCTGATTTTGTTGCTGGTGACCATGGGCTTCAATGCGTACTTCAAACTGGGCGTCGACTTCTTCCCGAAGATCGAATTTCCGGTGGTCACCGTAACCACGACGCTGCGGGGCGCCGCGCCGGAGGAAGTGGAGACGCAGGTCACCAAGCGGATTGAGGAAGCCGTAAACACCATCAGCGGGATTGACGATCTGAACTCCACCTCGGCGGAAGGCCTTTCGCTGGTGGCCATCCAGTTCGTGCTGGAGAAAGATCCGGACGTCGCAGCGCAGGAAGTTCGCGACAAGATCGCCACCATCACGCGGGATCTGCCCAAGGATGCCGACCCTCCGGTGGTCGAAAAGTTAGCCACCGACGCGGCGCCGGTGATCAACATCGTGGTCAGCTCCCAGCGCGACTTGCGGGAGACTACTAAGCTGGTCGACGACCTGATCAAGAAAAACATCGAATCGCTGCCCGGCGTGGGCCAAGTGCGTTTCATCGGGGACCGCAAGCGCCAGATCCAGATCTGGCTGAACGGCGAGAGGTTGTACGGTTACAACCTGAACGTGGATCAGATTCGGGCAGCGGTGGCGGCCCAGAACGTCGAGGTGCCCGGCGGGCGGATCGATCAAGGGTCCCGGGAGCTGTCGTTACGCACCTTGGGCCGCATCGAGAGGCCGCGCGATTTCGAGCGCATCATCGTCGGGTCCGCCGGCGGCGCGCCGGTGCGGATTTCCGACATCGGCCGGGTGGAGGACGGGGTTGAAGAGCCCCGGTCTCTGGCGCGCCTGAACGGGGAGCCTGCGGTGGTGCTGGAAGTTCGCAAGCAGGCCGGAACGAACACACTGGAGGTGATCGCCAACATCAAGGAGCGGGTGGAAGCCCTGAAGAAATCTCTGCCCCCGGACCTGAAGATCACTTACACGCGTGACCAATCGCGATTCATTCAAGAATCGTTCCGCGCGGTGCAAGAGCACCTGATTCTGGGCGGTTTCCTGGCCGCCCTCATTGTGTTGGCGTTTATCCGGAGCTGGCGATCCACCTTGATTGCCGCGGTGGCCATTCCGACCTCGATCATTTCCACCTACACGTTGATGCAATGGATGGGCTTCACGCTCAACCAGATCACGATGCTGGCTCTCACCCTGGTGGTGGGCATCGTGATTGACGACGCCATCGTCGTGCTGGAGAACATCTTCCGCTTCATGGAGGAAAAGAAGCTGCCCGCCATGGAGGCTGCCATCAAGGGCACCGCCGACATCGGGCTGGCGGTCACCGCCACGACGCTCAGCCTGGTGATCATCTTTCTGCCGGTGGCCATGATGCCCGGCATCGTCGGAAAGTTCATGTCGAGCTTCGGTTACACGGCGGCGTTCGCCATTATGGTGTCCCTGCTGGTGAGCTTCACGCTCACGCCCATGCTTTGCTCGCGTTTTCTCAAGCTGGGCAACGGAAACGGCGGCTCCACAAAGGAGACTTTCCTGTTCCGCATGCTGGCCGGGCCGTATCGGAAGATGCTTCGCTGGTCGATGCGCCACCGCTGGGTGATCGGCGTGGCCTGCATGATCGTGGTTTTATCCTCCATTCCTCTTTTCCTGGTGCTTGGCAAGGACTTTTTGCCGGTGGATGACCAGAGCGAGTTCGAGGTCGCCGTGCGGGCTCCTGTAGGATCCTCGTTGGAGGGAACGAGCGCGGTATTCGAGCAACTTGAGGCTGACCTGAAGACCTTGCCCGGCGTGCGCGATGTGCTCACGACGATAGGCGCCGACGTGCGCCGGCAAGTGGACCGGGGCGCCATTCTGGTCGAGCTGGTTCCGATCAACGAGCGCAAGCAGAGCCAGCGGGAGTTAATGCTGATGGCTCGCGAGCGGCTGTCCCGCTACCGTGACCTGGTGATCGGCGTGCAACTGCCCAGCCTGATTCAAGGCGCGGGGCCCAACGTCGATCTTCAGTACTTCATTCAAGGTCCGGATCTGAGTGCGCTCGAGGAGTATGCGGCTCAGATCAAGAAGCGGCTGGCCGCGATACCGGGCGTCACCGACGTGGACAGCTCGTATGAGGCGGGAAAGCCGGAACTGAGGGTCTTGATCAACCGGGACAAAGCGGCGGATCTGAACGTGAGCGTGGCATCCATCGCCACGGCGCTGCGCACCTTGGTGGGGGGAGATCAGCAAGTGACCACCTACCGCGAAGGAGACGATCGCTATGACGTGCAACTGAGGGTGGAAAAGGAGTTTCGCGACTCGCCGGGGGCGCTGGAGCGGCTGTACGTGCCATCGCTGACGCTGGGCAACGTACCGGTCGCCAACGTGGCGGTTTTGCAGGAGTCCACCGGACCGACTGTGATTCAGCGGTACAACCGCCAGCGTCAGATCCTGATAACGGCCAACTTCGTCAAAGGGCAATCGCTGAGCAACGTACTGGCGGCGCTGAATCAAGCGGTGCAGGAAATGAATCTGCCGCCCCAGTACCGGACCGGCACCATTGGCAAGTCCAAGGAGTTCGCGCGCGCCTCGCGCGCCTACATCGGGGCCTTTCTGCTTTCCATCTTGCTGATGTACATGGTGTTGGCGGCGCAATTTGAAAGCTTCATTGACCCGGTCACCATTCTCATCAGTCTCCCCATGTCGGTGCCGTTCGCTCTGCTTTCGCTGCTGATCATGCGGGAGAACTTCTCGATTATTTACACATCGGTCGGCATTCTAGTGCTTTTCGGCATTGTCAAGAAGAACGCCATTCTTCAGATCGACCACATCAAGAGCCTGCGCCGCGAAGGCGTGGCGCGTCTGGAGGCGATTTTGCGAGGCTGCGAGGACAGGCTGCGCCCCATTCTGATGACGACGGCCTCGCTGGTGGCGGGAATGATCCCGCTGGCGGTGGGCGGGGGAGCGGGCTCCGGAAGCCGGCGCACGGTGGCCATTGTGGTGATCGGCGGCCAGTCCTTGTGCCTGCTGCTCACGCTGCTGGTGACGCCGGTGGCGTATTCGGTTTTCGACGATATTGCGCATTCGCGCGTTTGGGCGTCGGCGTCGGCTTTCCTGGCGCGCCTCAGCCCGCGCCGGGCGATCAACGGCATCACAGGAACCTTTCGGTAATTGCATGAGACATCGAAGCGTCTTTTTCTTTACGCCGCTGCTGTTGTGGGCAGCTTCCGGTCCTCAGGATTTGGCCGCGCCGCCCCCGCCACGCGTGGGAGTGGGCCTTACGCAGACCAAGCTCACCCTGCGCGAGGCGATGGAACTGGCGCTGAAGAACAATCTCGAACTGGAGATCGAGCGCACCAATGTGGCCAACGCCGCGGCGGCGCTGAGAGCCGCCCGCGGCGCTTTCGATCCTTCGCTGCGCTATACGCCGCTTTTTGAATCGAGAAATACTCCGGCGCCGAGCGTGTTGCAAGGACCGGGCGGCAAGCTGGCTGAAGATTTTCTGGTGAATAACCTGTCGTTCCGCCAGCGGACCCCCTATCAGGGAGCGGCTTTCAGCATCGATTTTGACAATTCGCGCAACACGACCACGAACACGTTTGCCTCGCTCAATCCGTATTACACATCGCGGCTGACGTTCGGGGTCACGATGCCGCTGCTTCGCAACCGGTCGATTGATCCGGTGCGCGGCGAGATCCGCATCCGGAAAAAACAGCTCGAGATCTCCGATGCAGAGCTGGAATTGCGCATCATCGACGTGGTGACGCGCGTGGAACAGGCCTATTGGGGGTTGGCCGCCGCGCGCCAGGACGCCTTCGTGCAGTCGGAGGGCGTAGGGCTGGCGCGGGAACAGCTTGCCCGCAACCAGCGGATGATCGCCGCAGGGACGCTGGCGCCGGTCGAGCTGGCGGCTTCCGAGGCCGAACTCCAGCGCCGTCTGGATCTCTGGTACACGGCGGTGGGCGCCGTTACCGAGGCCGAAAATGCGCTGAAAAGCCTCATCGCGCCGGACCGCAGCTCGGCGATCTGGAGCGACGAGATCATCCCCACGGACCTTCGCACCGTGGAGCCACCCGCGCCTGTGGAGCTTGGCGCGCTGATGCAGACCGCCTTGCGGAAGCGGCTGGAGCTAAGGCAATTGGATCTGCGTCTGGAAACCGCGGGCATCCAGCGCCAGGTCGCGACCGAACAGGTGAAGCCGCAAGTCAACTTCCAGGCGGCGTACGCCAACGCCGGGCTGGGAGGCGCCTTGCGCCCTGGCGAAAACCCTTTCTCGGCCGCGACCGCCCTTCAAATCCAGCGTCTCAACGTACTCTCTACGGCAGCCGGGTTGCCGCCGTTGCCCGAAATGTCATTTGGCAGCGTGCCATCTACGCTCGTTGGCGGATATGGCTCGGCTTTGCACAACTTGTTTGCCGGGCGCTATCAAACCTTTCAGGCGGGCATTTCCTTCGACATCAACCTTCGGAACCGCTCGGCTGAGGCTGGGGCGCAACAGGCCGCCGTCGCCGAACGGCGCATCGGGCTGGAGCGCAAGAGGGCCGAGCAGTTGATTGAAGTGCAAGTGCGCAATGCCTTGCAGGCCCTGGAGACGGCGCGGCAGCGAATCGCCGCCGCGACAGCCGGCGAGAGGGCAGCCAAGGAGAAACTGGATAGCGAGATCCGGCTGTTTCAGACTGGCGAATCGACGAACTTTCTGGTGCTCACTCGCCAAAACGAGTTTCTCGACGCGCGCCGCCGCGCGGTGGTGGCCAACCTCGAATTCAACCGGGCGGTGGCCCGGCTGCGCCAAGCCATCGGCGACACCCTGGAGGCTCATCAGATCCTACTGAAGTAAGCGCTGAATATCCATCATGGCGCTGCTTGTCTGCCGCCAGCGGGCTGTGATACCAATTCCCCGTAAGGACAGGAAGTCCTCGGGGAGGTATTTCGATGAATCGCAGAGCCATGGCCGGACTGGCTGGTTGTGTGCTGCTATGGTGCGCAACAGCCGATTTCGCGGCAGCGCAGATCCTGTATGGGTCGCTGGTGGGACGGGTAACGGACGAATCGCGCTCGGCTGTGCCGGGCGCCGAAGTGGCCATCACCAACCAGGACACCGGGGTGAGGCGAAACGCCACCACCAATTCCGAGGGCCTGTACAGCTTTCCTAACCTGGACCCCGGCTCTTACACGGTGAAGATCCGGCAAGCCGGCTTCCTGGAAGCCGCTTTTAAGGACGTGACCGTGGGAGTCAACACCACGGTGCGCGTGGACGCCGTATTGAAAGTGGCCGGCGTGCAATCCGCCGTCACCGTGAGCGCTGTGGCCGAGGCGGCCCAATTGCAGACCGAACGAGGCGAGGTGCGCCATGAATTGGGCACCAAGGAATTTGAAGATCTCCCCGTGTCGCTGGCCGGAAACTATCAGGGCTTATTGTTGAGCTTGCCTGGCGTGGAGATGGAAGGGGATTTTCGCCAGGGACGGCTGGGCGGCACGAACAGCGCAGGATCGGTGGCTTTCAGCGTCAACGGAACGACGACGTCCACAACGGTCACCAACGTGGACGGAGCATCGAACGCGCACATTTGGGATGTGGGCAAGACGGCGGTGGTACCGACCATCGAGTCCGTGGAAAGTGTAATCGTCACCACCAACAGTTTCGACGCCGAGCAGGGACTGGCGGGCGGCGCCGTCATCTCCGTGCAATCCAAGAGCGGCACGAACCAGTTTCGAGGCTCCGCTTTCGAGAACCATTACAATCAAGCCCTGCGGGCGCGGGAGTTCTTCCTTCCGGAAGGAGAGCGCAAGGGCAAGTTCATTTCGAACCGGTACGGGGGAACCTTGGGCGGTCCCGTTGTTCGTAACAAATTGTTTTTCTTTACAAGCTACGGCGGACGCGCCGAGCGCGATAACGGGAGCAAGATTTTCTCCCTGCCCTCGCCGTCAGTGCGCGCCGGCGACTTCTCGGGTTTCACGAACCCGGTGTACGATCCCGCCACCGGCGCTCCGGACGGATTCGGGCGCACGCCGTTTGCCGGCAACCGGATTCCAGCCAGCCGCGTGGATCCTATCGCCAAGAAGATCATCGGCCTGGTCCCGCTGCCTAACCTTCCCGATCTGCTGGACGCGAATGCGAACAACTTCTTCGCCTCCCGCCCGTTCAAAGCGGACCGCTGGGCTTTGGATAGCAAGGTGAACTGGCAGGCGAGCAACGCCCTCACCGCCTTCGTAAGTTGGAATTACGCACGCTTTCGCACCAAGCACCTGACGGCTTTCGGCGAAGGTTACATGGACGGTCCCCGCGTGGGCGCAGGCAATGCCGGAGATGCCTGGGGTTACAACACTCGGATCAGCACGGGTACGACGTATGTGTTTACGCCCACTCTTCTGGCGGATGCGTTCTTCGGTTGGACCCGGCAGAACACAAACGTGGAGCAGCCGGGGGTGGAAAGGAATTACGGACTGGAAGTGCTCGGCATCCCGGGGACCAACGGTCCTGCGCGGTTTCAGGGCGGCTGGCCAAAATTCGCCGTCAGCGGGTACACGGCTTTTGGTACGGAAGAGGCTTACAGCCCGTATTACCGCAACGATAACCAGTATTCATTGCGCTCGAACATGACGAACACGCGCGGTCCCCACGAAATCCGGTGGGGGCTGGACATCAATTCCGAACAGATGAACCACATCCAGCCGGAGTTCCAGGGGGGAGCGTCCACTGGGGCACGCGGGTTGTTTAACTTCGGCACGGGCACCACGGCGGCTTGTCTGGCGCGGAGCGCCACCGGGGCGTGCAGCCGCACGAGCTCGACTACCTCCGCTTCGAATGCCTTCGCCTCCTTATTGCTGGGACTGCCGAACCAAGTGGGGAAGAATTTGCTGACGGTTTACCCGTACACCACGCGCACATGGCGCTATAGTCTGTACCTGCGTGACCGCTGGCAAGCGCACCGCAAGCTGACGCTTTCCTACGGCGTCCGGTGGGAGTATTTTCCCATGCCCACGCGGGCGGACCGTGGGTTTGAACGGTATAACCCCGAAGACAACAAGATGTACATCGGAGGAGTCGGCGCGGCGCCGCGGGATTTGGGTGTGACGACCAGCAAGAGGCTGTTTGCTCCACGTTTCGGCTTGGCCTACCGCGCAACGAACGATCTGGTGTTTCGCGGAGGATACGGAATCAGCTATGATCCGTACTCGCTGGCGCGCGCTCTGCGAACCAACCATCCGATCCTGATCGAGCTGGTCGTGCCGGCGCCCAACACTCTTGCGCCCGCTTCCACACTTGCCGCCGGGATTCCGCCGATCCAGGCGCCGCCGCTCGGCAACGGCATCATTGACGTACCTGAGAACGTTTCCACGCAGACGGTGATGAAGAACATGCAGCGGGGCTACATTCAGTCCTGGAACTTCACCATGCAACGGCGTTTCAAGGGCGGCTTCGTAGCGGAAGCCGGATACGTCGCCACGCGGCAAGTGCGCCAGTTGGGTTACCGGCAGTTGAACTGGGCGCCCATCGGCGGCGGCAACGCGGGCAAGCAACTGTACCAGAGATTCGGCCGCAGCGCCGACACCCGCGAGGTGGGACCCATCGGGGGCAGCCACTATGATTCGCTCCAGGTGCGCGCTCAGCGCCGCTTTTCGCGCGGATACTCGTTCAGCGCGGCTTACACGTTCGGCAAATCGATCAGCACCTCCGGGCTGGACCGCAGCGACAGCACCTTGAAAATCGTCATTCCCGAGTATTACAACCTGAACCGTTCCGTGAGCGCGTACACGCGCCGGCACAATCTTCAGTTCACCAACATCACGGCGCTGCCGTTCGGCAAGAGGCAGCGGTGGTTGAAGTCGGGACGGTTGGCGGCTATTGTTGGCAACTGGCAAGCCAATAACATCATCGCCGTGATGAGCGGCCGGCCGTTTTCGGTCACCGCCTCGGCGACCTCGTTGAATGCCCCTAATAACACGCAGCGCGCCGACCAGGTTGCGCCGGAGGTCAAGATCCTCGGCGGCGTGGGGAGGGGGCAGTCGTACTTCGACCCCTTGGCCTACAAGCCTGTCAGCGAGGCGCGCTTCGGAACGGCAGGATTCAACTCTCTGTACGGACCCGGCAGGGTGAACTGGGACTTTTCGCTGTTCCGTTATTTGCGCGTGTCCGAAAGGGTGCGGATGGAATTGCGCGCCGAAGCCTACAATTTCACGAATACGCCCAAGTTCGGACAGCCTGGCGCCAACGCCAGCAACCTTCAGTTGAACCCCGACGGGAGCATCCGCAATCTGAACGGTTTCACGGAAATCACCACCGCCACCGAGGAGCGGCAGTTCGCTTTTGGAATCCGGTTCACTTTTTAAGTCCGGCAACGCTTCGCCAGATTCGACAATAGTCGCAGCATTTGCTAGACTTATGTTTAGAGGAATCATCACGATGGCAGGAAAGCCAGCTTTTGCGGCGGGCGCCCAGGTGGAACATGGCAAGTTCGGTTTCGGCACCGTCGTCTCCTGCACCGACGAACAGGTGGTCATAAAGTTCGATGAGCATGGGGAAAAGAAATTCGTAGCGCATATTGTGCTTCCGAATTTGAAGAAAAGCGACCGTCAGCCCCCCGCAGAGAAGCGCGCCTCACGGCGTAAGAAAGCCGCAGCTGTGCCGGTGGCGGCGGAGTAAACCTCAAACATCCAGCGCCAGAATCATGAGTTTGGCGGCGCGCGTGGCGGTGTTTGGCGCCTGCGCGGTGTTGGCCGTCCGGGCGCAGGACTTCGAATGGTACACCGCAGAGTTGGGAGCGCGCCATGTGGTGCTGGTTTGGGGATTCCCTTCGGAACCGGGCAACTCCATCGGGCGCGGCGCGCGAAGCTTTGGCGCAGCCCGCGTGACGGTGGGCGACAAGCAGATCAGGACGTCTCAGCCCTGGCTGCGCATTGGCGAACTGGCGCCTGACCGCGAGTACGAGTACAAGATTGAACTTGCAGGCGGGCACACCGGGACGGGCAGGTTCCGCACGTGGCCGGAGCGTGCGGACCGACTGACCTTTCTGGCGTTCGGCGATTGGGGGAACGGCTCCCGAAGTCAGAGAGAGCTGGCCAGCGTCATAGCGCGCACCGTGAAAGAGTGCGAGCGCCAGGGCGATCCGGTGCGCTTCATACTCAGCACGGGCGACAACATTTACTCGACCATTCCCGGGGTGCTCAAGACCAACAGCGGAGACCGCGACCGCCACTGGGTTTCGAAGTTTTTCCAGCCCTACCGCGAAGTGATCCGGAGCGTACCTTTCTATCCGGTGCTGGGCAACCATGACGGCAACGAGGCGGAGTCACGGGGCGATCTGGAAGTCTATCTGGACAACTTCTTTTTTCCCGGCGGCGAACCCGCACGATATTACTCGTTCCGGTTTGCGGAGCTTGCGGAGTTCTTCGCTCTGGACACAACCGCCAACACCTTGTCGGGTCCTCCGCGCCGGGATGTGGGGCCGCAAAGCCCGCAAACGTTGTGGCTGCGGGAGGCGCTGAAGCGGTCTCCAGCGCCCTGGAAGATCCCTTTCTTTCATCACCCGCCTTTCAACGCCGGACCGCGCCACCACCGGGAGCCGAACGAAAGGTTGCTGGCGCACTGGCTCGATTTATTCCAGGAGGCAGGGGTTCGGGTGGCTTTTCACGGGCACGAGCACAACTTGCAGTGGAGCGAGGCGAACGCGCGCAGCCGTGGGATCCGGTTCGTGATTACCGGCGCGGGAGGCGAATTGCGCACCGCCGGCGTGAATGCGAACATGCGAGCGGCAAACATTGCGGCGTTTGCGGCGCAAGTGCATTTCCTGCTGGTGCGGATCGAAGGGCGCCGCATGACCATCCAGCCGGTTTCCACCGGACCGATCCGGGTGACGGATCCGGACGGACGCGCAGTTGCCCTGCCCCTCACGGTAGAATTGGGACCATTGCATGGCCGCGCTTCTGATTTTGATCCTGTTCATGCAGGTACCGGCGATGCCGCAAGAGCCCGCCACCCGGCGGGAGGCCATTGAACGGGAACGGGACCGGAAGAGCGCCGAGCTTAAGCCTGAAACGGTGAGCCGTCCGGAAGCTTTCCTGCGCGATCTGAAGGACAAGAAGCTTCTCGAGCGTATCAGCTATGGGTACAACGGCCTGCGGGCCGCCATGGGCAACATGGCTACGGGGAGTGGTTTCGCCCTGGGACCGGAATTTCACCGCGAAGACCTGCTGGGAGGCAACCTTACCACGCGCCTGACCGCGCTCATGTCCACGCGGCGGTGGTTGAAGTGCGAGGGAGAAGCGACGCTGCCGCAGTTGGCGGGAGGAAATGTGGTTGCCGGCGTCCACGCTTTGCACCGGAATTACTCGAGCGTCGATTACTACGGTCCCGGTCCCGATTCCGGCAGAGGCGGGCGCAGCACATACCGCTTTGAGGATACGCGGGTGAGCGCCGGAGGCGGCTGGCGCGTCCTGCGGTTCGTGCGCGTGGGCGGGCGTTCCGGTTATGTTTGGACCAATGTGGGACCGGGAGACCGCAAAGGCGCCATTTCGGCAGACCGGCTGTTCGCCGAACCGGTTCTTCCCGGCATCGAACGCCAAACCAATTTCACGGAGAACACGGCTCTGCTTCAGTTCGACTGGCGCGACGACCCGCTGGGACCCAAGACCGGCGGCAACTACGTAGTTCAGCAGACCTGGTATTCGGACCGGGTTTTCGGGCGCTACAGTTTTCGCCGCCTAGACCTTGACGTGCAGCAGTATTTCGGTTTCTTCAACAAGGTGCGCCGCTTCGCATTTCGAGCCAAAGCGGCGCTGACGGATGTGGATGCCGGGCAGAGCGTCCCCTTCTATATGCAACCGACCATCGGCGGCGCCGACGATTTGCGCGGATTCCGCGCTTACCGTTTCAGCGACCGGAATGCGATGTCGCTTACGGGGGAGTACCGCTGGGAAATTTTTTCCGGCTTGGATGGCGCCTTGTTTGCGGATGCGGGAAAAGTCTTTCCGCGCAGGGGGCAGATGAACTTCGCCCATCTCGAGTCTTCGGTGGGTTTCGGGTTGCGCGCTAACGCCCGCAACCGGACCTTCCTGCGCGTAGACGTGGGCTTCAGCCATGAAGGCTTCGCGGTCTTCGTCAAGTTCAACGACATTTTTCAGCCGCGCCCGTTCGGCGTCTCGCAGATTCCCCTGGGGTATTAAGATGCGGCGCTGGCTGGCGGTTCTGGTTTGGGCGGCGGGCGCCTTCGGCGCGGGGCCGAAGTTCTATGACGACGATCCATTGCTGGAGGAGCCCGCTCCGCGCGACGCCTCGAGAGCCGTGCGCCGCAAGTTGAGCGACTATTACGACTTCTTTCACCATACCTTCGCCACGCCGGGGGACCGGCGCGCCATCCCCGCTTTAGGGGTGAACACTTTGGGGGACCCGATGGACGGAGCTTGGTATGAGCGGCGCCACTATTGGAGGCGCATGTCGATCGAGGAACTCCAGCGCGGACCGATTCGCACTGGTCCACCGTCGCGTTCGGCGCGCTGGAAGGTGGTGGGGGTAAAGAACGAGGGCGTCACGCCGGGATTCCAGATTCGAGATTCGGCCAACCGTCTGTACTTCGTAAAATTCGACCCGCTGTGCTGCGCGGAAATGGCCACCGCCGCCGATCAGATCGCCAACAAGCTCTTATATGCTCTGGGCTACCACGTTCCTGAGAACCATATTGTGTATTTCACGCGGGACGATCTTGAACTGGCGCCGGGAGTCCAAATCGAGGATGCCCTCGGCCGGAAGCGGCCGGTGAGCAGCCGCGACATCAGCGAGATCCTATTGAAAGTGCCCCGCGACAGCCAGGGGCGCTATCGGGCCACCGCGAGTCTGGCGCTGCCCGGGAAGCCCTTGGGACCGTACCGCTATTACGGCACCCGCAGCGATGACCCGAACGACACGGTTCCCCATGAGCACCGCCGGGACCTGCGCGCCCTGCACGTAGCGAGCGCGTGGATCGATCACGACGATTCCCGGGCCATCAATACGCTCGACGTGCTTGAGGACTGGAAGGGCGTCAAGTATATCAAGCACTACCAGCTCGACCTCGGGTCGACGCTGGGATCAGGGTCAACCAAGATGAACAGCGCGCGGTCCGGGGGAGAGTATCTGTTCGCCTGGAAGCCCGCCGCCGTGCAATTTTTTACGTTGGGTCTTCATGTGCCTTGGTGGGCTCGCGCACATTTTCCAAACATGCCTTCGGTGGGGCGGTTTGAGTCCAAGGTCTTCGATCCGGACAAGTGGGCGCCGGAATACCCGAATCCGGCTTTTCTCAACCGCCTGCCGGACGACGAATTCTGGATGGCCAAGCAAATCGTCAACATCACGGACGAGGAGATTCGGGCCATCGTTCGCACGGGCGAACTGAGCGACCCGAAAGCGGAACAGTACTTGGCGGCTTGTCTCATCGAGCGACGCGATAAAATCGGCCGGGCGGCGTTCGCTAAAGTTTTGCCGCTCGACCGATTTCGCATCGAAGGCGGCGTTCTGAGATGGAGTGATTTGGCGCAGGAGCACGGTTACGGCGGCGTGGGCCCAGTACAGCTACGATGGCACCGGTTCGACAATGCCAGCGGACAGGCGACGCCATGGGACGCCGCCCTGCGGGATTGGCCGCGCGGTTATTGGATGGCTGAACTTTCGGCGAGCCGGCGGCCGTCCCAGCGCGTTCGGGTCTATGTCCGAAGCGACGGCGCATCGCCGCGCATCGTGGGAGTGGAGCACCAATGGCGGAACCCCGCACCTTGATCACGCATCCGGAGCTGCGCTCGCACCGCAGTTTCCCGCTTTTCCGGACTCTGGGCGAGAGACCCAAGGGGCCCATTGAAAAGGCGCTGTCCGTGTTCGCCGATGTGCGCGCGGGCGAGGGCGCCGGCGTCCTGTTGCTGATGATCAACGTGTTCCTCCTGCTGGGGGCCTATTACTTGCTCAAGACGGTGCGCGAGGCGCTGATCCTTAGTGAGGGCGGCGCGGAGGTCAAGACCTACGCTTCGGCGGGGCAGGCGATGCTGTTGCTCGGCTTGATCCCGCTCTATGGTTGGGTGGGAACGAAGCTGAACCGGGTGAAGCTGGTGTCCGGCCTGATGTTGTTTTTCATCCTCAATCTGGTTTTGTTTTACGCGGGTGGAAAGGCGGGGCTCAAAGAGGGAGTGGTGTTTTACATCTGGCTGGGAATCTTCAACGTTTTCGCCGTTTCGCAGGTCTGGGCATTCGCCAACGACATCTATACCGAAGGCCAGGGGCGCCGGCTGTTCCCGATGGTCGGCGTGGGGAGTTCGCTGGGCGCGTGGTTAGGGGCCAACCTCGCGGGCAAGCTGGTCAAGTCGGCGGGCCTGACGCCGTATACACTGATGGCGCTGGCAGCTTGCATCTTGCTCGCATGCGCCGGTCTGATTGTAGCGGTGAACCGCACGGTGTTGCGCCAAGCGGAACCCGAGGCGGCCAAGGAGGCGGAGACTCCTTTGGAGCCTGCCGGCGCCTGGACGTTGATTCGCCAGGACCGTTATCTGTTCTGGATCGCGATGCTAACGATTCT
>Ga0272446_1003899_pt1 | contig 18248 bp, 10 predicted proteins | sample YNPCB0061_FD_194587 | JGI IMG/M metagenome (GOLD analysis project Ga0272446, IMG submission 194587) | Hot spring microbial mat communities from Yellowstone National Park, WY, United States - YNP-CB-006-1 | ecosystem: Environmental > Aquatic > Thermal springs > Hot (42-90C) > Sediment | place... | reverse complement strand
TCGGGCAAGGTGGACCAAGTGGCCAAAGCCATCCTGGCGATCACCGAGGAGTCGGGCAAGGTCAAAATGCTGGTCGATGAGGTGTACTCGGGCAGCCAGGAGCAGGCGCGCGGCCTGGAGCAGATAGGCCGAGCCCTGACCCAAATGGAACAGGTCACGCAGAGGACGGCGGCCAACGCCGAGGAGAGCGCCGCAGCGGCGGAGGAACTAAACGCGCAGTCGGAGACTTTGAAGGACATCGTGGACCGGCTGACGGCTATGGTGGGCGGCGGCCAGACGGCCGGGGGCCATGCTCGGCAGCGTAAGGCCGTGACGCACCATCTGAAACGACAGGAAGAAGGAGCGGCGATGCTTGCCGTCCGCGGCGCCAACCAGGCGTGAGCGGGCGGTAGGCTGGAAGGGGGTCGCTGCTTGCCTGGATCCGAACCGGGCTAGGATCGATCGGTGGTTTGCTCCGGTTGCGCGAGTTGCTGGGAAAGGACCGCGGGCACGGGTACGCGCGCCAGAAGAGTCATCCCGGCGAGGAAAAAGACGATGAGCGTGAGGATGGCCAGGCGGTAGTCGCCGGTGAACTGTAGACCCAAGCCGAAGATCAGCGGACCGAGCCAGCTTGTGCCCTTGTCGCTGATTTCATACAGGCTGAAATACTCAGCTTCGCTGCCTTTGGGGATCATGAGGGAAAACAGAGAGCGGCTGAGCGCCTGACTGCCGCCCAGCACCAGCGCCACCAGCGCCGCCATGATGAAGAACTGTGCGGTGGTCCGCACCGAGACGTAAGCGAACACCAGCACGGCAGTCCAAAGAGCGAGCGAAAGCATGAGGGCGTTTTTGGAACCGAGGCGGGCGGCGATCCAGTTGAACAGCAAGGCTCCGAAGAAGGCCAGGAATTGGACCATCAGAATGGCCAGCGTGAGCGTGCCGATGGGGATCTTCAGTTCCTGGCTGCCGAAATGCGAAGCCTGGGTGATGACGGTCTGGATGCCGTCGTTGTATAGCAGATAGGCGGCCAAAAACAGCACGGCCGGACGGCAGCGGCGCAGTCCGCGCATCGTGGCGAAGAACTGCGCATAACTTGCGAGAATGAGGCCGCCGGGGCGGGGCGCAGTTTTCACGGCGGGGCGGTTCTGGAGCGTGGCCAGGGGGATGAGGGAGAAGGCCGCCCACCAAGCGCCGGCAGAGGCCAGGCTGATGCGAACCGCCAGTTCGGAGGGCAGCCCCAAGCGGGGCGCGCTTTGATACAGGAGGAGATTCAGCGCCAGCAGCAAGCCGCCTCCGGCGTAGCCCAGACCCCAGCCTTTGGCTGAAACCGCGTCGCGCTCCTCGGGCGTGGAGATTTCGGGCAGAAAGGCGTTGTAGATAACTGTGGAGGCGCCGAAGGCCAAATTGGCGACCAGGAACAGCGCGCCGCCGAGCAAGTATCTGTCGCCGTGCAGCCAGTACATCGCCATGGTGGCTGCCGAGCCCAAATAGGCGAACAGACCGAGGAGGTGTTTTTTGCGTCCGCTGGCATCCGCCCAAGCCCCTACCACGGGCAAGGCCAGGAGTTGCGTAGCGACTGAGAGAGCCACCAGGTAGCCCCAGTAGGAGCGGTAATCGACGGGAATCCCGAACGGGTGGACGTACCTGCCGCCGACGGCGGCGCGGCGGGCGAGTTCGGTGAGGTAAGGTCCGAGAAAGAGCGTGATTACGGTGGTGTAGAAGGCCGAATTGGCCCAGTCATAGAAGTACCAGCCGCGCTGCTCGCGAGTGCGGCTCACGCGCCAGCGTCCTCCGCAGCCATGCGGGCCAGCGTGACATAGTCCTTCTTTCCCGTGCCCAACAGCGGAATTCTGGGCAGATAGACGATTTTTCGAGGCAGGGCCAGCTCAGGCGCGCCGATGTCGCGGGCTGCTTGTTGGAGCCGTTCGCGGCGCAACTCCGGGTCCTCGGTGAACAGCACGATGATCTCGCCGCGGGCGGCGCCGGCAGCCGCGACTGCGGCGTGTTCCGCAGCGGGAGAGGCTTGCCGGGCGATGTTTTCGGCCACCTCGAGCGAGACCATTTCGCCGGCCACCTTGGCAAAGCGCTTGACGCGCCCGACGATGATTACGAAGCCCTCGTCATCCACGGAGACCACATCGCCCGTGCGATACCAGCCTTCTCCGTAGACCGAGCTTGGCGGCTCGATGGATCCGTCGGGACGAAGGTATCCCAGCATGACGTTGGGTCCCTTGATGTGGAGCACGCCGCCGCTGTCGAGTCCTTCGACGGGCTCGAGCCGGAATTGGGTTCCCGGCATGAGTTGGCCCACCGTGCCGGGTTTGTAGGCCAGCGGGCTGTTGGCGGCGACCACTGGCGAGCACTCGGTGACGCCATAGCCTTCGATGGGCCGCACGCCGAAGCGGTCCAGCGCCAAGCGGCGGATCTCCTCGGGGAGTTTTTCGGCGCCGGTAATGAGCAGCCGGAGGGTATGAAAGTCGTAGGGGTGGGCAACTTTCATGTAGCCGGCCAAAAAAGTCGGAGTGGTGGCGAAAATCGTGCGGTCCCGGTCATAGATCAGTTCGGGGATGATGCGGTAGTGGAGTGGGGTGGGATAAAGGAACGTGTGGCATCCGGTGAGCACGGGAAGCAAGGTAACCGTGCAGAGCCCGAAGCAGTGGAACATGGGAAGCGCGGTGAGGAACTTGTCTTTCGAGGTGCAGGGGATGGCGGCTTTGGCCTGCGCGTGGTTGGCGAGGATGGAGTCGTGGCTCAGGACCACCGCTTTGGGCTGGGATTCCGAGCCGGAGGTAAACAGCACCACCGCGGGGTCCTCCGGACGGACCTTGCGGATGGCGCTTTTCGGATCCGGAAGCGCCCACAGGAGCCAGAGTTTGTCCGCCCAAGAAAGAGAGTGGCGCAGATCTTCGAGGTAGCGCACCTCGAGCCCGAGCTTCGAAGCCGTTTCAGCCAGCCGGGCGCGCTCCAGAAACGTGCGGGAGGTAATCAGGTAGCGGGCTTGGGCGAGGCGGCAGGCGTTACGCATGCCTTCCGGCCCCGCGGTGTAATTCAGAATGGCGGGCACACGCTTGAAGGCGAACAGACCGAACAGCAAGGCCACGTGCGCGCCGATGTTGGGCAGCAGAATGGCTACCCGTTCGCTTTCGACGGTGAACCGGGAAATGAGCCGTCCCAAAGCAAGGCTGGCTTTGAGCAGAGCGCCGTAGGTCCAGCGGCGCTGGACATCCTCGATCACTTCCCTGCCCCGCCCGTGTAATTTGGCGGCGTCGGCCAAAGCTTCAAACAATGTGGTGCGTCGGCGGGCGTAGACGGCTCCTTCCTGCATGAGGCGGCGCAGGGCTTCGGCGGCGCGGCGGCGGCGAATGCGCGGCGTGCGCCCCTCAGGCATCGGCAGGCGCTGCGGAGGGCACAGCGTGAGGTGAATGCGCGGGAACCATTTTCGCGGGAAATCCCCCGTCATGCGGCTGACTTTGGAGTACACCAGACCGTCGATGTGGGCCACCACCACGTCGGCGCCGGTCTTCGCCGCCACGAAAGCGGGGCCATCGTAGACCTTCATCTGCGCGCCCGTGTTGGTAATGCGCCCTTCGGGAAAGATCATCACCGGCACGCCCTGCTCCACCAAGTGGATCATGGCCTTGATGGCCATCGGGCTGGCGGTGTCGACCACCAAATGGGGCAGAAAGCGCAGGCCCATGGCGAAATACCACCGCCGCGCGATGGTGGCGTGCACCAGCCACGTTGGCTTGACCGGCAGGAAGGCGCCAAGCGTAATCCCGTCCAGGAACGACTGGTGATTGGCCACGATCAGCAGCTTCTGATGACGGCCGAGCGTACCGTATACGCGAGCCCGAAACAGCAGCCGCAGCAACTGCCGGGTGAGGAAAGCAACCACCCAATACATTCGCGCTTCTCCGCTGGGCGGTCCACAACCGCCGCAATCGTCCATCTTACCCCGCGAGCCTTGCTAGCATCGGAGTATGGGTGGAACCGCGCGGGCGTCGCGCCGCGCCATGCTGATGTCGTTGATTGGGGCGGCCGCACCGGGCGCGGAGCCGGGTTCGCCTTCCGTTCTCCCCACGGAGCGGAAACGTTACGCGGACCCGACAACAGAGTTTGAGGTCCTGCGGCTCACGGAGCCGGTCTATTCCAGTTTTTTGCCGCCGGCGCACCAGCGCCCCATCGCCAAGCGCAACGGTTTTCTGGTGTATGCCAGCGACCGGACGGGAAGCCTTCAGGCGCTGCGGATGGATTTGAAGACGGGCTCGAGCACCGTGCTCACGTCCGTGGCGGCGCTTGTTCCGCACTCATTGTGCTTGTCGCCCGACGAGCGGACGCTTTACTTTGCCGATGGAAGGTGGCTGTGTGCGGTGAGCATCGGTAGCCGCCGTTTGCGCCGGTTGTTCCAAACCGGCGGCGAGGTCACTTCCCTATGGGCAGGAGAGGGAGGCCGTTTATTGATGGTCGAGAGCTGGGGCGGGGTGAGCCGGCTGCGCCTGGCGCAAGTGGGAGGAAACCGGGTAGCGACGCTGGTGGAGACACCGGGTAGTTTGGCCGATCCCATGCTGCGGCCCAAGCGGCCGGTGGCGCTGTACCGCAAGGACTCCGCCTCGCTGTGGCTGATACAAACGGACGGCAAGCACAACCGCCGCTTGGAGACGCCGGAGGGCCGGATCGGGCGGGCCTACTTTTCACCCGACGGCCATTCGGTCCTTTATCTGCACGCTCCCCCAGACGCTTCGAAGCTTCCCAGCATCCGGGAGTTGGACATCGAAACCGGCGAGGACCGCCAAGTGGCGGTGACCAGCCGGTTTGTCGATTTTGCTCCGAATTTCGACGCCTCGGTATTCGCCGGGGTGAGCGGCAGCCTCGCTCAGCCTACGATTTTGCTTTTGGTGCGTGCGGTGCGGCGGGAGCTGACCCTGTGCGAACACCGCGCATCCGACCCGACACGGGTGCACGCCCAGTTTACGCCCACTTCGCAGCGGATGCTGTTCCAAAGCGACCGCCACGGCAAGCCGGCGATCTACATGATGAACATTGAGCGTTTGGTGGAAAAGACAGAAACCGAATAGAGCGCCATGAAGACTGAATCCCTGCCCCGCAGAAGCTTCCTGAAAACGTTGGCGGCTGCCGCGCCAGCCATTTCCAGGGGCGCCGCCGGTTCGCGCCCCAACATCCTGTTTTGCATTTCCGACGATCAATCTTATCCACATGCCTCGGCTTACGGGGCGCGCTTCGTAAGAACGCCGGCGTTTGACCGTGTGGCGGGCGAGGGAGTGCTGTTTCACAACTCATTCGTGTCCACTCCCTCGTGTTGTCCTTCGCGCGGGAGCGTGCTGACGGGCCAGGACTTTTACCGCTTGCGGGAAGCCTCGATGAACCACACCATTTGGCCTGGCGGCATACCGGTATACACGGATCTGCTCGCGGAGGCGGGCTACCATGTGGGATTCACGGGCAAAGGCTGGGGGCCGGGCAACTGGAAGATCAGCGGACGCAAGCTGCCGCTCACAGGCGCCGAGTACAACAAGGCGACTTTGGCGCCCCCTGGCAAGCGCATCTCGCCCATCGACTACGCCGGGAATTTTGAAGCGTTCCTTGAAGCACGTCCGAAGAACGCGCCTTTCTGTTTCTGGGCGGGCTTCATTGAGCCGCACCGGGAGTTTGACGAAGGCATCGGCGAAAAACACGGAATCCGGCTTGATTCGGTAAGTGTCCCTGCTTTTCTACCCGACAGTCAGGAAGTGCGGCGCGACATCGCCGACTATGCTTTTGAGATCCAGTGGTTCGACCGGCATCTGGAGCGCATGCTGCGGGCGTTGGAAAAGCGTGGAGCTTTGGAAAACACCATCATTGTGGTCACCTCCGACAACGGCATGGCGTTCCCCAGGGCGAAGGCAAATCTTTACGACTACGGGTGCCGCATGCCGCTGGCTTTGCGCTGGGGGGCGAGGGTGAAGCCTGGACGGGCCGCCCAAGATCTGGTCAGCCACGCCGATTTTGCGCCCACGTTTCTGGAGGCGGCCGGGTTGCAAGTTCCGGACTCTGTTACGGGACGGAGTCTGATTCCCTTACTGGACGGCGCCGCGAGGGGGCGATCGGAGGTGGTGTTTGGGATCGAGAGGCACTTTCCGGGCAGCCGCCCCCAAGGGGCAGGTTATCCCAGCCGGGCCATCCGCACGGCCGAATACCTGTACATCCGCAACCTGACGCCCGAAGCAAACCCTTGCGGGGACCATCCGGGTCCAGTGTGGCCGGAGGATGATCCGGTGGGCGGCTACGGCGACACGGATGGCGGGCTTTCGAAGACGTATCTATGGCGTAACCGGAAGAAGCACCCGGAGTTGTTCCAACTGGCTTTCGGAAAGCGCCCGGCCGAGGAGCTTTACGCCATTGCGCAGGACCCGTTCCAGATGCGCAACCTGGCAGGCAAGCCGGACTATGAACGGACGCGAGAGGATCTCGCCGCGCGCCTGGATGCGCATCTGAAGCGCACGGCTGACCCGAGGGCGCTCGGCCGCGGAGCGGAGCTGGACGCCGTGATGCGCCGATTCCCTTCCCTGGCCCCCGGCGCGCGCTGACCGCCGCTGTTCCGGCTACCACTCCAGACGCGCAGCCACTTGCACCTGCCGGGGACGGAAGCCGAATCCGGAATATGAGTTCCGCAGGGTGACCACTCCGTCCGAGCCGGGGGTGGTCAAGCCCTGGTTATTGAAAACGTTGAAGACGTCGACATTCAAGCGGAAGCGAATGCGCTCGGTGATATTGAAAAACTTGAGCAGCGACGCATCCGTCAACCAGTTGAACGGCCCCAGGCGGAATTGATTGCGCCAAGGGTGCAAATTCGTATCGAGGTTGACTCGCTGATTGCTGCCGTTTTTGAGCCGAATGTAGACCACATTGGTGTCCCAATCGTTGGAGCCCGGCTGTCCCGGCAGTCCGCCCTCCGGCCACGGGTTGACCGGCTTCTGCGCCGGTTGGTAATTGTCGGGCAAACCAAAGACTCCGTTTCGAAGACCCGCGGCGTTGCGGCTGTTGATATAGCGCTTGGAGATGTACCCGTTGAAGTAGAGGTATCCCTGGAAGCAACGTTCATCGCGGGGATCGGTTGCGGTGGCGGGCGTGGCGCGGCAATCCAGAATGGGGTATTTCTTCCCGTATACTTCGAAGTTTCCCATCTCGCCCCAATTGCCTGTGGGCAAAGCAAACCATGTGCTCACGATGGTTCCCGAGCCGGAGAGTTTCCAGCCGCCGAGAATATTGTCGACGCTTTTGGAGAAGTTCCTTCCGAAGCGCTTGCCGCGTCCGAGCGGCAAGTCATAGTTCCAGTTCCAGCGCGTGCGGTGCTTAGGAGTGGCCGTGTCGCGGGCATAATTCAGGAACCGGTTCAAGGCATGAAATTCGGCCGGCACGGCGCCCGGCAGGAACGCTGCGGGCGTGGTTCCGATGCCATCGCGGAAGGAATTGCCCGCCAACCGGAAAGCGTTCGTCATGTTGTGGAACACCTGAAAGCCCAAGCCCTTGCTGAAGCGCCGCTCGATTTCGGCCGAAAATGTGGCGGTGTTGATGTAGCCGGTCTTTTCGAGGATGCGGACGTCGGTATAGGCCTCCTGATCGTACGGACGGCGGGCTACACTGGCGTATTCACCGGTTGGAGTGGGAAGCCCGGTGGTGACGTACCAAATGTAATCGTTCGGGGCAGGATTGATTTCGTTCAACTGGTCGGCTTTCACGCCGTGTTTGCCGTTGTAACGCAGCCGGATGACCGTGGTCGGCCGGATCTGTTTTTCCAGCGCCACGTTCCATTCATGGACCTGCATGCTGGGCAGTTTGCCCATGCCGCGCACGGCGACCCCCCGCCCGACGGCTGTGGGGTTGTTGAGGTCCACGACGTCCTTGCTGTTCAGCCCGGCGATCACAGTAGGAACGTTGCGCAGCAGATAATTGCTGATGCCATCAGGGCTTTGCGCCGCACTGTTGGGGTTGTAGCTAAAGGTAGCGCGGAAGGGCGGCAGCGAGGAGAATTGCGCCAGCAGCGTGCGCATGGGGATGGGCGACAGATAGAGCCCGTACCCGCCGCGGATCACAACGGTCTTGCGTCCTTCCCAGAGCTTGTAAGCCACTCCCATGCGCGGGCCGAAATCGAAATAATTGTTCTGAAAGATCTGAGGCGAACGTCCCAATTCTTCCGCGCTCTTGAATTTCACGCCTACACGCTGATACACCGCCGCCACTTCAGGCGTCGTGGCGCCCAGTCTGAAGTAATGCTCGAGCGGCTTGGGAAACATGAGCGAATGACTGTCGAGATCGAAGGCGTTGATCAAGTCATTCTCTTCGATGAAAGCGGGATTGATGTCCCAACGCAAGCCGGGGGTCAGCGTCAGGCGGCTGGTGACTTTGTAGCTGTCCTGGAGGTAAAGGCCGTAATTTCGCTCCACCACGCGCATGAAACCGCGCTTCAAGCCTACGTCCAGCCGGGCGGCGTATCCCAGATAGAAATTCGCGGCGTCGTGGCCCGTTTGGGGCTGCGTGGCGGGGTTGGTGGTAGAGCCGCTGGTGGCGCTTTCCACGGCGGTGGCGAGGCTGTTGAAGTATGCCGTGCCGGAAATGTTGCCCTGATCCGGCAGCAACGTCTGCTTTTCTTTGTGGTAGCGCCAGCCGAACTGGATATTGTGCGTGCCACGGATGTGGGTGTAGTTTTGCTCGGCGTTGGTGACCAGCGTGCGCAGCATGCGGCGGTTGTCGCCTTCCACGTAGCTCATGAATCCGACGTTGAGGATGGCGGGCCAGCCGATCTCATTGCGGGGATTGGGCAGTCCGAGTTCCGCCGCCCAGTTATAGTCTTTTGGTCCGGTGACGGTCTTGGTGGTCTGGGCCGTGCGGTTTCCGCTGGTTTCCACGAAGAAGCGGGGCGAAAAGATATGCGTCCAACTGAAAGAGCCGGTGAGGGCATCCATGATCAGGTACGTCATGTTCGCTTCCTGATTGGCCGTGGGCGCGCCCGTAGAACTTCCGGTGCCTATGAAATGAGCGGCGCGCGAGCCGCCGTTGAACTTCACGAAGAAGTTGTCGCTAGCCGAGATGCGATGATCCAGCCGGACGGTGGTGGGGTTGTTGCTGGTGTTGGGATAGCCGTTGGTGGGAACCACCACTTTGAGATTGGTCGTGACGAGCGGATTGGCGATGTCGGTGGGCAACGGGGTGATGCCCCAGATGCGCTTGGACAAGGCGCTTTGGCGCTGGCTGGGGATCTGGTTGTTAATGAAAGGAAGGCGAGAAGAAACCACGCGTCCGGTGGAGGTGGTGATCTTCGTCGTCGTGAGAGGATCATAAAGCGTAATCCTGCGGCCCTGGCTATCGATCAGGCCGCTGAAATCGCCCTGCCGCATGGCCTCAGTGGGAGTGGTGAACTCGCGCGTGAGACCCTGGCGCAACTCGAGCCCCTCTCGCGAAAAGAAGAAGAAAGTCCGGTTGCGCCCATTGTAAATCCGGCGGCCGTTCAAGCCAAAGCTGGGCAGGAGGACCGGACCGCCCACCGAGCCGCCGAATTCGTTACGAATCAGCTTGGGGGTCTTGAACGGGCGGCCGTCATAAAACACGTCCTGCCGGGCGCGAGCCACCCCGAAAGCATTGTTGCGCACGGTTTCGTACACTGACATGCGCAGGCGGTTGCCCCCGCCCTTGGTGGTGACAATGACGGACGCCGGATGGCTGTACTTGGCCGAAGAAGTGCTGGTTTCGATGCGCACCTCGCCGATGGATTCCAGCCCTTGAATGTTCATCGAGCCGCCGAATTCCCGGTTGTTGGATGCGGCGCCGTCCTGGACGTAATTTGTTGAATACACCATCAAGCCGCCGGTGCGGATACCGCCGTTGACATCCATCACCTCTTCCACGCCCGGCGTGACGTCCGCCAACAGCGTATTCAACTCGCGCCCGTTGATGGGCAGTTCGCCGATGCGCTGAGCGTCAAGCGTACTGCCGTCGGTGGGCTCAGCCGTGGTGACCAGAGGCGCCGCGTCGGTCACCGTGATGGTTTCGTTGACTTGTCCGGGCACTAACACCGGCGAGATCTCGGCGATGCGCGCCGCCTCCAGAATCAGGTCGCCTTCCCAAGTCTTCATTCCCGGCGCTTCCACGCGAACTTTGTACTTGCCGATGGATAGCGATGGCGTTGAAAAATAGCCTTCCGAGTTCGTCTCTGTCAGGGTGGTGCGTCCGGTATCGACGTGCAAGATGGTCAGCTTGGCTTTGGGAATGGCTGCGCCCAGGGCGTCCTTCACCACGCCTTGGATCGCGCCGCCACCCGCGCTCGATTGCCCGAAACACAAGACGGCGCTGAGCACCGCAGATAACAAGAGCCGGTTCATAACAACCCCCACTGAGGCCATATCCGAGGTGAGTATATCTCAGTTTTCGGCCGGCAGAGCAGGCTGCCATGCACCGAAACAGCTTGCGTGGGGACTGGGGAGTGCGCCCATTCCGGCGGCGTCCGATCAGGGGGCCGCTTCGAGTTTTAGGGGCGAAAAGACGCCGAAAAGGCGGAGTGGCCGTTTTTTGGCGTCGATGAGTTCGATGCTGAGCACGCCGTTGCGCCGGAGAACAGCCTTCCCGGACAGCCATTCCTGATCCAGGGTCAGGGCTTCGAGTTTGGCGATTTCCAGTTTGTTCGAACCCGACGCCGAGATCAGAAAGCAGCCAGAGAGCGCCGGGAAGTTGAGGTCTGCGGTGAGGGAAACGTCGCGGGCTCGGAAACAGCCCTTGCCCGCCAAGTTGTTCAGAATCTCGGCGCCGCTGCCCGCCGAACGCAGGCTTGCCTCCACGTCCACGGTTCCCCCGCGCCACTCAGCGCCCTTTAAGGTCCCGGAAAACTGATAGGCGGGGGCGGCTCTGGATAAATCGAGCGCCAGGGCGCCTTGCAGCGCACCGTTTTCCCAAGCCGCCTTCAGATCTCGAATGCGGGCGACGGGGCCCTCCCAGATCAGGTATCCTTCGACCGATTGCAATTCCCAATCAGGACCAATGAGGGAGGCGATTTCGATGCGGCCTTCCGCCCTGCGCTTTTTGAGCCACTCCGGCGGAGGCGAAGCCAGCCGGAGCGTGCGGGCAATGATCCCGCGGCGCCGGACCATAGCCGGCGCAAGGAGCCGTTCCAGTTCCTCCGCCGGCACTTCCGCAAACGCCAGATGAAACTGGTGCGGCCTAGCCGCGGCAGGATCGTAGCGGTAGGATCCGTGGAACGGGATCTTGCCAGCCAGGCCTTCCAGGCGGGTGACTTCCAACCGGGCGCCATCGAAATGGAAAGCCGCTGAGGCCACCGAGACCGCTTCGGAAACGCCGGGAACTTCGACGGAGCCGTCCTGGATGCCGAGGGTTCCGCTCCACGTCCCCGGATTCTTAGCGTCTGCGCTGAAGTAGATCTTGCCCTTGAGCCGTCCACTTCGCAGGTGGGCCAGGAAGGGCGCACCCGGCAACCCGAGGATGTTCTGGAGGCTATTCCGAAACGCCAGGGCCTCTACCCCGGAAGTGGTGAGATGGGCCTCGAGTTCGCCGGGGCCGAACGCATATCCGGCTTCGGCGGCGAGCAGACCGTTCTTGCGCTCTAACTGAATGCGGGGAGCTTTTACGGTAAGGCCCTCCGTGTCCATTCGGGCAACGAGGCGGGGGCAAATGACGGGTTCCGCTCCGGCAGCGCGGAGCACGAGGTCCTCGACCGCCGCGCCCCCTTGAAGGCCGCCGGATTTGGAATACCCGACGGCGCCGTTGATGGCGCCCGAGGACTCCACTTTGGCCGGCAGCGTCAGACCGAAGCGTCTGGCCGTCTCGACCACCGGCGCCACGGGCAGGTCTTTGAAGGTGAGCAGCGCGCCGTATTGCGGCGATGAGGCCAGCCCTGTCACCCGCAGACGCGCCTTGAGGGGAGCGCCGCCGGCGGGAGCGGTTTCGAGGGTGGCGGTTTCTTCGACGAGACTCAAGCGGCCTTGAAAGGGCATGAGCCAAGCCTCGCCTCGCGCGGGCATCAAATCCCACCGATGAAGGTCCATGAGTTGGAGGCGCCCGGAGACGCTCAAATCCGAAAGAGGCCCCTCGAACCTCGCCTCGGCGGCGATGTGTCCGTTGACGCCGGCATCGCGCCCGAACCACAGGAGCAGGAATTCGGCGATCGGGCTACGGTCCCATTTAGCGCTCATCGAGAGCATGCTTTCCTGGCGCGGGCCGCGCCACCAGCGCCCCCGTCCGGATAGCCGGCCAAAGCTTTGAGCAGCGCGATCTGTCCGGGCGGGCTCCCCGGAGAACGCCACGGAATACGCCATTCCTTCGCCGGAAAGAGAGCGGATGTCCACATCGGCGTTGGCCAGGTAGAAAACGCTTTTGGTGTCGCCGAACTTGAAATTTAGCCGAGCGTTGCGGACCCGCAAATCCGGCAGCGCGCCGGCGGCGTCGCCGCCCGGCGCCGCGGCGCGGTAAAGAAACGGCTGGATGTTCCAAGGTCCGCCGGGAATCTTGACCAAGTTCAGGCTTGGTTCGTCCAAGGTCAGAGTGGAAAACTCCAGCTTGCCCGTCCAGAGGCTGCGCAGCCGGATCCGGCAGGTCAAAGCGGCGACGTACGCAAAAGGTTCGATGCCGGCGCGGGGATCCTCGGCGATAAGCACGTCTTCGGCAATGAAGCCCGGTCCGCTGAACAGGGTGAAGCGCACCGCCCCGGTGATTTCCACTTTGCGCTGGAGCCCTCGCTCGAGCCCCTGGCGGATCTGCTGTTGGAAACGGGCCGCGTTGATGAGCGGTGCGGCGGCGCCGGTCACCAGGATCAGAACCGCCACGGTCAACGCAGCGCGACGCATCAAGAGCTTGCCTCCTTCAAGAGCGCCGCGTACTGCGCCGGATCGTCCACGTCGATCACCACCCCAGGGTCATCCACGTCGATGTAAAGCGTGCGTTCGCGATACCGGTGGACGACGTCCCGCGCAGTGGCCTCACGAGGCAGCGCAAGAAACTCCGGGATCAAAACGCCCAGAAACCCGGCAGGGTGTCCGTGACGCCCACGAAAGCACGGAACGGCGATCAGGAATTCTCCAGCCGCAGAGCGCAAGGATGCGGCAAGAACCTGCATGGTCGAGAGACGGACCGCTGGGTAATCCACCGGCGAGAACAGCACGGCGTCCGCCCCGGCTGCTTCCTCCAGTCCCCGTTGCAGGGAGGAAAGCTGGCCTTGTTCGTAATTCGGGTTGAGGATGCACCGGGCTTGACCGGCGCGTTTCGAACCAGCCCGAATGCGGTCTGCCTCGTGGCCCAGCACGACGATTACGTCGTCGCAAGATGCCTGAAACAGCCCAATCAGCCGGTCAAGAAACGATTCGCCCTCGTAGTCCAGCAGCGCCTTGGGGTGCCCCATCCGCCGGGAAGCGCCGCCGCAAAGGATGATGCCGGTGAGGGTCACTTGGAGACCGAGCGCTCCCTTTCAGCCACGAACATGGACTTTGAGAGGCTCCGCCACCCAGAGGCCGCTTTGCGCTTATGCGCGATCATTTCGGCGACCACCGAGACGGCGATCTCTTCCGGGGTCACGGCGCCGATGTCCAGCCCCATGGGAGCGAACAAACGTTCCAAAGCCTCGGCAGGGACGCCTTCTTTTTCCAGTTCCTTCACCAACCCGATCACCTTCCGGCGGCTGCCGATCATCGCCACATAAGCAGCCGGAGTCTGAACCGCCAGCCGCAAGACGCGCAAGTCATCGCGATGGCCGCGGGTGACGATCACCAGGTAGCTCAAGGCGTCGATGCCGAGCTGCGGAAAGACTTGTTCATATTCGCCGGCATGGACCGCTTCGGCTTCGGGGAACCGCTCACGGTTGGCGAAAGACGGGCGGTCATCCACCACGACAGTCGGAAATCCCGCCAGCGTCGCAACCCGGCAGATGCTCAGCGAAACGTGACCGGCGCCGAACAAGAAAAGGCGGGCCGGCGGCAGAACCGGCTCGACAAAGATGGTCAATTGTCCCCCGCAAATAAGGCCGTTTTCATAGGATACGTCCTGGCCGAGATTGAACTCGAGGCGTTTCGGCTTGCCTGTTTCCATCACCTGCCGGGCGGTGTTCCATACTTCCGCCTCGACACAACCGCCGCCGACGGTGCCAAGGATGGAACCGTCGTCGCGGACCAGCAGCTTGGCGGTTTCATAGCTGGGAATCGAGCCGTTGACCTCCACAATGGTCGCCAGCGCGCATTTGCGACCCGCCCTCCGGAGCCGCACGATTTCGTCGAAAATATCCATGACCAATCGAAAACCCGCTTCCGTTCCCTCATTTATTCTACTGTCCCCGCGGGTTGCTATTGTGGTTAAAGTGGCAAGCGCGCAGACCATGGGGCGGAGGGTGGCCCTGGCGGCGATGGCCGTCAGCGGCGCCCTGGCGGCCGTTAAGATCGTGGTGGGGCTGATGGCCGGTTCGACATCGGTAGTGGCTGACGGTGTGGAATCGGCGTCCGATGTGATCGCCTCGGGAATTGTCCTGTTCGGTCTGGTCATAGCGTCCAAACCGGCCGATGCGAATCACCCGTACGGGCATGGACGGTTTGAGACCATAACCGGGCTGGGCGTGGCGACCATGCTGGCGTTGACCGGGGCGGCGATCTGCGTCAAGTCCATGCAGCAACTCGGCCAGGCGCACGAGGCGCCGGCCTCTTACGCCATTTGGCCTCTCATCGGATCGATTGCGGCGAAATCGGTGATGTCGGCTTTCAAGTTCCACTGGGGGCGCAAGTTGCGAAGCGACTCGCTGGTGGCCGACGCTTGGAATGACTCGGTGGACATTTTATCCGGCTTTGTGGCCTTGGCGGCGGTTGGCCTCACGCTGTACGATCCGTCGCGCTTCCTGGCGGCGGACCATTACGGCGGCCTTGGGGTTGGAATTATCGTCATCTTTCTGGGCGTTCGCGTGGCGCACGAAACATCGCTCCATTTAATGGACACCATGCCGGACGAGGCCAGCATGCGGGAGATCCGGCAGGCTGCGCTCACCGTGCCGGGGGCTTTGGGGGTGGAAAAGTGCTTTGCGCGGAAGACCGGCCTCCAGTATCACGTAGACCTGCACTTGGAGGTGGACCCGTCCATGACGGTGCGCGATTCGCACCAGATCGCTTCCGAGGTGCGAGACCGCATCCGGGAACGGCTGGATTGGGTGGCCGACGTGATGGTTCACGTCGAACCCCACGAGGTTTGATGCGGTATGGAGAATAGCGAAATCGCCCGCTTGCTGGCCGAGACGGCGGACTTGATGGAGATCGCCGGAGAAGATCCGTTCCGCATCCGCAGTTACCGCAACGCTGTATCGGCCATTGAAGCCTACCCGGAGCCGTTGGAGACGATGGGCAGGCAGCCGGGCCGTAGTTTCACCGAAATTCCGGGCATCGGCAAAGGGTTGGCGTCGGCGATCCGTGAAATCTTGGAGCGCGGCTCTTTCGAGCGCCGCGATGAGATGCTGGCCAAGTACCCGCCCACCGTTCTACCCATGTTGCGCCTCCAGGGGGTCGGCCCCAAAACGCTGCGCGCCCTGATCGAGCATTTCCACATCAGCACGATGGACGATTTGGAGCGCATCTGCGCCGAGCAGCGCCTGCGGACGCTGCCGCGGATGGGCGCCAAACTCGAAGAAAAGATTCTGCGATCCATTTCCCAGTTTCGTCAAAGCGCCGGGCGCTTCACGCTGGATTTTGCCGCCAATGTGGTGGAAGATCTGGCCAAGCACTTGGGTGAGGTCACCCCGGCGGGCAGTTTCCGCCGCGGCAAGGAAACGGTGGGCGACATCGACTTGCTGATGACCAGCAAGGACCCGGCGGGCGCGATTCAGCGTTTTGTGTCCTATCCGGGCATCAAGGAAGTGCTCGCTAAAGGCGAGAACAAAGCCAGCGCCAAGGTGGGCTTTGAGGGCATCCAGGTAGACCTGCGAGTGCTGCCCGCCGAGAGCTTCGGCGCCGCGCTTCAGTACTTTACCGGAAGCAAAGAGCATAACGTCGCCTTGCGAACCCGGGCGGTGCACCGCCGGCTAACGCTCAACGAGTACGGTCTGTTTCGCCAAGAAGGCGGCGAACGGGTCGCGGGAGAGACCGAGCACGGCGTTTACGAGGCGCTGGGGCTGGCTTGGATTCCCCCCGAACTGCGCGAGAACTCGGGCGAGATTGAAGCCGCAGAAACCGGCAGTTTGCCGCGGCTGATCGAGCGCTCCGACATCCGCGGCGATTTGCATATGCACACGCGGGAAAGCGACGGGCGCGCAACGCTTGAAGAAATGGCCGAAGCGGCGAAGACGCTGGGATATCAGTATATCGCCATCACCGACCATTCCAAAGCGCTGGCCATGGCGAACGGCTTGGATGAGAAACGGGCGGTGGCATTTGCTCGCCGCGTGCGGGAGTTCAACCGGCAAAACGGCGGCGTGTATGTGTTTTCCGGGCTGGAGTGCGATATCAAGCGCGACGGGTCGATGGATCTGGCCGAAGACGCCCTGGCGGAACTGGATTTTGTGGTGGGCAGTATTCATAGCTACATGAACATGGAGGCGGAGGAGATGACCGATCGGCTGTTGCGCGCCTTGGAGAGTCCCTCGCTGCGGGCGTTGGGACACCCTACCGGACGAGTGCTGCTGCACCGCGAAGCCTTTCCTTTCGACTTCGCCCGCATCGCCGAGGCTGCCGCCGCCCGCGGCGTCGCCCTGGAGATCAACGCCAGCCCGGAACGGCTGGATCTGCACGCGCCCTTGCTTCGCGCCGCCAAGGCCAAAGGGTGCCGTTTTGTCATTTCGACGGATGCGCACCACTGCAAACATTTAGAGAACATGCGCTTCGGCGTGCTTATGGCGCGCAGAGGGTGGTTAGGGCCCTCCGACGTCCTCAACACCTTGCCGCTGGAACAATTCAAGGCGGCCCTCCGTATTTCCTGAAGACTCTATGCGATTCCCTTCGTGTCTTTTGTCGCTGTTTGTGGCCTTGCTGCCCGCTTTTGCGGCCGGCCTAGGCATTCCGATTGAAAAGTATCGGCTGGAGAATGGAATGACGGTCATTCTTTCACGCGATGCTTCAGCTCCGGTGGTGACGGTGTATGTGCTGTACAAAGTGGGCGCCCGGTCGGAGGAGAAGGGACGCAGCGGGTTTGCGCATCTGTTCGAACACATGATGTTTCAGGGTTCAAAGAACGCTCCTAAGGGCATGCATTTCCGAGAGATTGAATCCAACGGCGGCTGGCTTAATGGATCCACCCACCCGGATTTCACCGACTACTTCCAGGTGTTGCCGTCCAGCAAACTGGCGCTGGCTCTGTGGCTGGAATCCGACCGGATGCGCGGGCTCAACATCACGCAGGAGAATCTTGACAATCAGCGGGAGGCGGTGAAGGAAGAGCGGCGGCTGCGCCTGGACAATCAGCCCTATGCCACGGCGATTGTGGACCGCTGGCCGGAGCTTGCCTTCCGCAACTGGAGCAACGCGCACTCAATCATTGGATCTTTTGAAGACCTTGACGCCGCCACAGTGGAGGATGTGGCGCGCTTTTTCAAGACCTATTACGCTCCCAACAACGCCGTGCTGGTGGTGGCGGGCGATTTCGACCCGGCGGAAGCTCGCAAGTTCATCCATGCTTACTTCGCCGATATCGAGCCGCAGCCCCAACCCAAACACCCGGACTTGACCGAACCGGCTGTCACCGTCCCGCGGCACGCTGTAGTGAAGGATCCGCTGGCCAAAGTGCCGGCGGTTTTGATTGGCTACCCGGGCCCGCAGCGCCGCTCGGCGGACTATTACGCGATGGTGTTGCTGGATGTTCTGCTCACAGGCGGCGACAGTTCGCGTTTCAGCCAGAACCTGGTGAAGGGGCGGCAGTCGGTGATTCAGGTAGAGGCGAACTTGGGCTGGCCGTTTGCTGGTCCGGCAGACTATTTACACCCTGGCCTGTATGCCATGATGCTGTTGCACAAGCCTGACTTCCAAGGCGCCGAGGTGGCGGCGCAGGTCCAAGAGGAGATTGCGCGGGTGCAGAAGGACGGTCTGGATGCCAAGGAGCTGGCGCGCATCAAGACTCTGCTGCGTTCCTCCCGCATTAACGAGATTCAAAGTTCGTACCGGCGGGCGGCGCTGCTGGCGCAGTATGAGGCGCTGGACGGCGATGCGAACCTGATCAACACCGAGCTGGAGCGATATCAACGGGTGACCGCGGAACAGGTCCGCGACGCGGCGCGAAAGCACCTGAGGCCGGAAACGCGGATTGTCATGGAAATTGTT
>Ga0272446_1003898_pt1 | contig 18254 bp, 11 predicted proteins | sample YNPCB0061_FD_194587 | JGI IMG/M metagenome (GOLD analysis project Ga0272446, IMG submission 194587) | Hot spring microbial mat communities from Yellowstone National Park, WY, United States - YNP-CB-006-1 | ecosystem: Environmental > Aquatic > Thermal springs > Hot (42-90C) > Sediment | place... | reverse complement strand
TCTGGAATAGGCTCATTCTGGGCCAGTAGACTCCCGGATTTGTCTTCGGGTCAGCCAATGCTGGCAGGCCAGCGGAAACACTCCGCTGGCTTTTTTATGTTCCCCGCAGGGCGCTCCTGCCTTACTGTGGATAACCACGATAATGGTCTCCTCAGCAATGACACAACGCCAAAACCTGGAAGAAATTCATCAAGCAGTATGTTGTTCCAGCATATTTTTGCAGGTGTGTTGGCATATGTTGTTACCAAAGCATGGGTTTCTCTGGGGGCCTTTGGCGTTGGCTGGTCCGTTTTTATTACCTATGGCAGACAATGCACGCCAACTACTTCCACAACCTATCCGGGTACACTCCCTCTGCAATGAGGTTCCGGATCCGTTCTATAGCCCGTTCCCGGTCTTCCCGGTAGGTGACGCCGAACCACTGGGCAGGGGTTTCCAGGGCGTGGATCGCAAGGGCCTTATGCTGGATGAGATAATCCATGGCGGTGGGCAGGTAACACTCCTGTGTAGGGTCCCGGCCGTGGGCCTTAATAAAATCGGCAAAATAGTCCGTCAGGTCCCGAAGTATCTCCGGTTTAAGGCCCCAAAAATTCATCGATACCCCCGTCTCAGGGGGAAGTATCACATCCTGTCCCGAATCCTGGTGGCTCAGGATCCGTTCATCAACCTGGATGATCTTCGTGTGCTCCGCAATGGTTTTTAAGAGGCCCTGCTCTATGGTACAGACTCCGCGGGAAACGGAACCCGCTTCGGTCAGGGTTTTATATAAGGGATAAACGACCAGGGCGCCGTCGCGGCGGTTCTGCTGTTCCGGTGCGGATAAAAAGGCTCCCATGGCAGCAAAGGCTTCGCGGCCATAAAAGTCATCCGCATTGATGACCCCAAAGGGCCGGTCCAGGGCGTCCCGGGCGCAAAGCAGTGCATGGGTGGTGCCCCAGGGCTTGGTTCTTGCTTCCACTGCGGCGTAGGGTTCCAGACCCGGCTGGATCAGGTTGTCCATGTCCTGGAATAGGGTGATGCATTCAATGTGACGGCGGAAACGGCTCAGGACCTGTTCGGTAAAGTCCTCTGCCATGGCCCGGCGGATAATAAAGACGGCGGTGGTAAAACCTGCCTGTATGGCATCGTAAATAGAAAAATCGAGCAGGGTTTCGCCCTGGGGACCCAGGCCATCCATCTGTTTCAGTCCCCCGTAGCGGCTCCCCATGCCCGCGGCAAGCACCAGAAGTATCGGTCCGTTCATACATGCTCCTGGTGCCAGTATGCCATGTTTTTCTTATGCTGGCCAGATCTTCCGGCCGCCGCCGGGGGCGACGATGCTGTCGATGTAGGCCAGTTCTTCCTTGCTCAGGGGCGGCAGTTGGGCTGCCGTAAGGTTGGCTTCCATCTGGGCCACGGTTTTAATGCCGGGAATAACCGTAGAAACCGCGGGGTTTGCCAGCACAAACTGCAGGGCCACCGTGGCCAGGGACCGGTCAGGCCGGACAAGTTTCCGCAGGGCTTCTACCTTTTCCAGGTCCTGAAGAAACACCTGGTACTCCTCAGGATTATCGTGCCAGCGCCGTCTGAAATCCCCTTCGCCAAAGCGGGTGTCGGCGGTAAATTTTCCCGCCAGGATGCCCATGGCAATGGCCCCGCGGATAATCACCCCCAGGCCCTGTTTCTGGCAGTAGGGCAGGATTTCTTTTTCGCTGGTCCGGTTCAGGATGCTGTAATCAATCTGAAGGGTATTGGCCTTGCCGTCGTGGTTAAAGGCCTTAAGGTACTCAAAGTTGCTGGTACTTACCCCGTAGGCGCGAATCTTCCCCGCCTGTTTCAGCCGCTGAAAACCCTCCAGAAAAACCTCCATGGTGGGGTCCCGGAAATCAATATGACTCTGCATTACATCAATATAATCCGTGTTAAGCCGTTTCAGATTGCTCTCTACGCCGGCGATAAAGGCCTCTACCGTGGTGTAGGCGCTTTGACCTTTTTCGCCATCAAAATTCCGCCAGCCAATTTTAGTCGCCACAATAAACTTGTCCCGCCGGCCCGCCATGGCCTTGCCCAGCAGTTCCTCGCTGTGGCCGTTCCCGTACACGTCGGCGGTGTCGAAAAAGGTTACCCCGTGATCGAGCGCATAATCGATGGCCCGAAGCACCTCCTGGTCTTCCGTGTGCCCCCAGGCATCTCCTCCGGCGGCCCACAGTCCCATGCCGATCTCGCTGACCTCTATCCCCGTTTTGCCCAGGGGCCGGTATCTCATCGTGCCATTCATATAAAACCTCCTCAGGTTGATGAACCCCTCCGCCACAATTGTATAGGGTTCATGTTATATAGCTACATTTTGAATATAGCATAATAGTTGGAAAATATCAACCAAATAATTAAAAAAATGCCCCGGGGTGCTGCAACCCCAGGGCCCTGTCTTTTTCATACATAAACGGGCTCTATGGCAGCCCTTCGGGCAAAGCCCTTGGTAGATGGTTTTACCAGGTGCTTACCCCGGAAGCCCGGATATAGCTGTCATCCAGGGGCGTATTGGTATTGTTTCCGTTGCCCTCGCTATACCAGTAATAATAGGAAGATTTTCCGTAATTCATCATCGACTTTACGGTACTGTCCGCTGAGGCCGCTCCCAGGGCGCCGTATTGGGTCTGGACGGTACCGCCCATGGACCACATATACCAGAGGACAGAGTATGAATGCTGGATCGCAGCATCGGTTATGGGAATAAAGTCGGGCCAAATCCGGAAGAAGGCGGTCATTTTACGCATGTCCAGATTGTCATCCCCGACCAGGTAGCCCCCGGCGGCGGTGCTCTTAGACTGCTCCACAATGGTACCGAAGTTAGATATTGTATAGTTTATATAAGTACGGCACATTTCGCCGGTCCATTTGCCGCTCAGGTATGTCTTGCCATCCTTGCTCCAGAACGGATCTGCTAAATAGACCCGTTTAGGTACGAGGGCTGAGGCAAGACTGCCGCTCTTTGCGGCTGTTGCGGCCTTATAGGTAAGGTAGGTGGCCATCTGATTTCCCAGGGAATGGCCTACCAGGCGGATATAGCCAGAGGTGTTGGAACCTACAGCCTGGACATAGGCATCATAGAAGAGGTCTCCGGCGCTCTTGGCGGTACTGTAGGAAACATAGGTTCCGTTAGAAAGCTTATACCGCATCTGCTTTTGGCCGTTGTTGCCCACCCATATCTTGGCCTCCGCATCCTTTACTTCGTCCTCATCGGCAAACTGGTCCCAGTAAAAGACTCCCAAATTGTAACCCTTCTGTTTCCAGAAACTCCCCGTATTCATACTGCTGGTATATTTGTCGTTCCAGAAATAGGGATTTTCCCGCCAATAGTTGTTGGTGACACTGCTTTTCTGCCACCCATGTACATAGACCACCACCGGCTTGGCAGGATCGTAAAACTGGTTTGGTACTCCCGGAATATACTTTTGGGCTTCGCCCTGGTCGTTGAACCACCAGATACCAAAATCGAGATTTGCGCAGGTATAGGACTGACTTTGGTTTACCGTAAGAGTAGTGCCATTCGCGGCGGTAATCGTACCTTTTAGGGTGATTTTATAAGATTTCCCCTGTTTTGGGCCGGAAATTCTAATGGTTGCAGAACTGCCACTGCCTTCGGCGGTGGTTTTGAAAATTGGATAATAGTAGAGTATTGTTTTCGTGCTGTCCCACATGATACGGCCGGAAAGCACCGCATTGGTGGCTGTATCGGTAAGGGTTACAAACGTGGCTGGTACCGATGAAGCATTTACCGCTGTCGTAAAGGTAACTACCACCGGCTGACCGATGGACACATTGGTGCTGTTTGCGGCGGGTGTTATGGAAGCAATGGCAAGATTGGTAACTGCGCGACTCTCTGGACTGGCTCCTTCCTCTGCAATGGGGCTCGAAAGCTCCGTAAAAGGTGAAGCACAAGAAATGAGTGCTCCAATCAGTACTCCGGCGATAGCTAAGCTCACCGGGGTAAAAAGCCGAAACCGTGAACGATATTTCATACAGGACCTCCTTCGGGTGTAAGACGAAATCAGCATGCCCCTGGTTCCTGCATTTGCCAACCAGGAAAAATTACCTGGTACCAAAGTAATTGTACTCTCCTTGTAAATATGAAAAATCTCCAATATTTTTAAAATCATGGTACACTAAAACTATGCGCCGAAAAGCCCTCATTACAGTATATTTTGTCATGTTACTGAGCCCCCTCTTTGCAGGACCGATTCAGGCTTTGCGGGATGGCTGGATCTTTTCCTATAAAAACGAAAGCCCCCGGTCGGTAAAGGTCCCGGGCAACTGGACCTTGTATGGCCCTGGAATAGGCTCCCTCGGGTATGGCCGCTATGAACGGATCCTCGATCTAGACTCCGAGAAATTACCGCCTCCGCTTATGCTGAGGATCGGCGAAATAGGAACCGCCTGTACAGTTTATATTGATGAACAGCCCGTGGCCAGGCGCGGTACCTTCGGTACCAGTCCAGAGACCCATGTGCCGATGGTGGCGCCCCTGTATATTACCCTGCCGGAAGACGTGCATCGGATAAAACTTACTATTGATGTGTCCAATTATGAGGATACCAACGGGGGCGGTATCTGGGGGCCGGTTCTCCTAGGTAGTGCCGGCTCCATGCAGGCTTACCGGGACCGCGCGGTCATTCGTGATGCGGCCATGGCGGGCATTTTTATCATTGTGTTTCTCTTTTATCTTATCCTCTTTATCTATCGCAGAACCGACAAGGCCCTCCTGCTATTTGCCCTCATATGTCTTGCCTTTTTCTTCCGCCAAATTGCCACCGGTGAAAAAATAGCTTTGCTTGTTCTTCCAAGCCTTTCCTGGAATATGCTGGTTCGGATGGAATACTTAAGCTTATATGTCTTGGCTCCCCTGTATATTCTGTTTTTTTCTGTGCTCTTTGGCCCCTATCCTTGGCCCCGGTGGCTAACCTGGTTCATTATTGGGGTGGGAAGCCTTGCAAGCCTGGCCGTACTGGGACTCCCTATCCCCTGGTTTATCAGTACTCTTATTGGAATTCAGCTCTATTGGGGATTTCTCATTATCCTCACCTTTTCTGTCCTGGTCAGTGCCCTTAGGTCAGGAAGGGAAGATGCCGGATTGTTCCTCTTTAGCTTCAGCATTTTTGTTATCGGTGCTTTAAACGATATTCTGTTAACCCGGCTCTATATTCCGACCCTGTCTCTGGTAACCCTGGCTCAGGGCGTTTTTATACTGATCCAATCCTTTGCACTGGCCCGCCGCTTTGCCCGGGAATACCGGCGCAGTAAAAACCTGGAAGAACTGAATATACATCTTAAGGAACTGGATGAAGCCCGGTCCCGATTTCTGGCCGCCGCGAGTCACGAATTGCGAACCCCGGTAAGCCTGATTGTCACCCCCCTAGATGCCATTCTGAAAGGAGCTTATGGTGAAAACCTGGCCCATGATGCGCCGGTCTTTTCCCTTATTCGCCGGAATTGTGACCGGCTGAGAACTATTTCAGAACAGTTGTTGCAGGTCCTTAAAATTGATGCGGGAATGATGAAACCCACGCTGCAACGGGTGGACCTGAAAGACTTTATACAGAACTATGTGGCCCTCTTCTCTGCGGAGGCAGGAAAAAAACATATACGGCTTGAGTTCCAGCCCCCTGCTAGCGTGGAAGGCAAGCTGATTGCCCATACTGACCCGGTTCTGCTGGAAACAGTAGTGCTGAACCTGCTTTCTAACGCCATAAAATTCACACCCCCAGAAGGCTCTATCCGTATTGAACTAGAAGCATCCGATGAAAAGCGCCTCGTCTTTAGTATTCAAGATTCGGGGCCGGGAATACCATGGGAGCAGCAAGGCCGTTTGTTTACCCCTTTTGCCGCATCTGCGGGGAAGACGGATTCGGGTATACAAAGTTTTGGTCTGGGCCTGCCCCTTTCTGCGGAAATTATGAAACTGCTCGGAGGTACCATAACCGTACAGAGCGAGATTGGCCAGGGGAGCCGCTTTATCCTGTGTATTCCGCGCTGGCAGGATACCCAGGGACTGGAAAAAGCATCCGACGAAAAACCGCTTACCCGTGAACTTCATCCTAGGCCGGGCCAGAAGCAGTCCATCCTCGTTGTAGAGGATGATGAGGATATGTGCACCTTTTTAATGGAACACCTTTCCCGGGACTTTACTGTTTATACCGCCCGATCAGGCCAGGAAGGTCTGGACAAGATCCATGGGGGGCTCGTGCCTGATCTTATCATTTCCGATGTGATGATGCATCCCATGAATGGCCTCGAGTTCCGGGAACAGCTTCGTACCATGCCAGGCTTTAATGCAATCCCCTTCCTTTTCATATCTGCTAAGTCGGAGCCTGAAATCCGTTTCCGTGCCCTGGGAACCGGTGCGGTAGATTTTATCCAGAAGCCCTTTTATATTGATGAACTTACCGCGAAAATTGTAGCCCTTCTAGCATTATTGGAGCAAAAGCAGAAACGTATGGAAGAGCGGGTCCTGCATGCCCTCAGAACCCACGATGAGCCTGTACGTAAGACCCAATCCGGCTGGAAAGACCGCCTGGCGTTCATCAACCTGACTGAACGGGACGAAGCGGTGCTTGCATTATTGCTTCAGGGGCTGAGCGACAAGGAAATTGCCAAACAGATGCAATGTTCTGTCCGGACCGTATCTAATCGGGTTTCGTCTTTGCTGAAACGTACTGGACAGCCAAGCCGGACTGCCCTTATTGCACTGCTCAAGCAGGAATGAGTGGAAAAAACTGGCCTTGCTGGAAAATGTATGGTATAACAATCAGTATGAAACAGAATAATGCAGTGTCAGAACCCTACGGTAAGCTCAGGCTCACCTTTGTTCTTGCGCTTGTGGCAGGCTTTCTGAGCCTTGTGTTTAATATCTATCATTTCAGCCTCCAGGGAACGGGGGGGCTTTATACCTGGCACCCTATTTTACTGCTTAAGGCTATTCTCTTTATGGGGCTTGTCCCCCTTGTGCTGGCAATCCTGTACCTCCTCTTTTTCCGCACTGGCCCCGCCTGGCTCAGGATCGGCCTTCGCTGGCTGTCCAATCTGGTGTCGGTCCTCGTGAGTCTTGTTTCTGTTGCATTGCTGGCCTACCTCATTCTCGTTCCCAGAATGGGGAAACTTGAGATCCCCCCGCTTTCACTCATCAATCCTGAGGCGGGGATTCATCCGATCTCTCTAACGGCGGACCCCTCCGCTGATCAGACTGCCAGGCCTCTCCTGAGGCTTTCCTTTGCTTCCGATCCCCATTGGGGTGCGGAGACCTCCAATGCAGAGGCCAGGACCAGTATTCTAAAGAATATAAGCCAGCATACCTCGGATGCTTTTTTTATGCTGGGCGATACGGTAGAGACCGGAAATGCCGCAGAAAAATGGAACGCAGCCTTGGCCGATTTGGGCCGTTATATTCCCCAGGTGCCGCTGCGGGTACTGCTTGGGAATCACGATGCCCTCTTTGGCGGTCAGTACCTGTATACAAAGGCGTTTTTCCCCAAGGGCTTTTCCAGCGATTCCCATTCGCCCTATTATTATAAGGTCGATGCCCAGTATGCCACGGTGGTCGTCGTAGATTTACCCTGGGGAACTGAAAATTTTGGCTCCCGCCAGCGCAAGTGGTTAGAACAGACCCTTGCATCGGCGGATCATACAAAACCCATCATCCTGCTGTCCCACAGCTATTTTTATGCCTCTGGATATAATGACCCGGATTATGGAAGTCCCTGGTACGACCACTATCAGAATATAGCCAAGGTCGTACCCCTTCTGGAAAAATACAAGGTGGACCTGGTAATTTCAGGCCACAACCACTATCAGGAGCTTTTGTCCCACAACGGGGTAACCTATGCCATTATTGGGTCCATGGGTGGCATCCCGGATCCCCAGCCTGCCTATGTGTCCCCCGCAAGCCAGTGGATCGCCGTCGGCCAATTTGGCTGGCTCGATGTGGATGTGTATAAGGACCGGCTTCACCTCATTTTTAGAAGCGAAACCGGCCAAGTCCGACACGAGACAGAACTGCGGCGGTAGGGGGTATCACTATAGAGTCATTGGTTTTATTTATTGCATTTTTCAATGTTAGAACAGATTATGGTTCTGCCAGGGAGATGAGCTGTACTGCATTATAAAAGCTGTATAAAGTTAAAGCCAAAGGTCCCTGAGAAAGTCCTTCCAGTTCTGAATGAGAATGCCATCCTCGGTGAGCCGGGCTTGCTCTTCCATACATACGAGGGTCCTTTTTTTAAACTGACCTTCTTCTGCCAGGGCTCTCAGGCCCTGCAAATCCTTTTTTTGAATGTTGTTAGAAGCCTTTACTTCTACTGCTTGTTGGTCTCCTATAATAAAATCCACTTCAAGGCCATCTCGGCTTCGCCAATAATTTAATGGCGCTTTTATTCGGCGATAAGATAGGTAAGCCCGCAATTCCATGGCAATAAAATGTTCAAAGGCCCTGCCAAATTCGGTACTTGCTCGGGGTAGTTGGTGAAAACCTGCTAAAAAATTGGCCACCCCCACATCAAAAAAATAAAACTTTGCTGTAGCCACCGCCTTTCGCTTTGGACCTTTCCATGGTTCCAGTAAAAAGCCCAAGAAACTATCCTTAACAATTTCAAACCATCCCCGTACAGAACTAACCGGTACTCCTGTGTCCCGTGATATATTTGAATAGTTTATCTGTTGGGCGTTACATATCGCGGCGGTTCTTAAAAAAGCGGAAAAGTTTCCAAGATTCTGCACCAGAGCTTCTGCCATAATTTCCTCTTTCAGATAGGTGTTAATGTAGGCATCCAGCTCTTCAAGCGGCTCGTTGCTGGTAAGTACCTGGGGAAGGCCTCCAAAAAGAAGATAGCGATCCAGGTCTAGGCTCCCCAATTCGGCAGAACAGAGGGGAAACAGGTTGCATTGCCAGGCTCTGCCGGCTAGCAGGTTCACCCCGGTAGATTTCAGCTTCCGGCCGCTGGAACCGGTCAGCACAAAATGAATTCCCTTTGTTTCTATGAGATAATGAATTTCATCGAGCAGTGAAGGGAGTTTTTGAATTTCATCAATAATGACAGGATATTCTAGATGGGGCATGGCAGAGATCATCTCTTCCAATCGTTCTGGATTTTGTGCCAAAGACATAAAAATAGAACTTCTCAGCAAATTGATGACCCGTTCTTTGGGAAACTGCTGATATAGTAAGGTCGTTTTTCCCGTGCTCCGGGGACCAAAGAGAAAGAGTGACTTCTTTTTTGCCAGGTCTGCTATGTCAAGTATCCTTTTATACATACTTATGATAAGTATACAATAAATAGCCAAAATTTGACAACAATTCTGTCAATTTTACCGTAAATTTGACGGTGCTATTGCAGATTTACAGGCTCGCTAAGATCCTAACAGTATGCTCAGGGCCCAGTAATAGACTATAGCTCAAATAGAACCATACTTTTTGTACCGTGGTCATTCAGTAGGGTAAAGGTTCCCCGTAATTCCTCTGCCAGCATGTTAACCAGGGTGAGACCGAAGCCCGTTGTTTTTGCTTGTAGTTTTTGTTCATCAATACCTACTCCATCATCTTCTATGAGGAGGCTCACCTGGGGGCCTTCTTTTTTTAACTGTATCAGGATGGAGCCAGATTTTCGGCCTACAAAGGCATATTTTAAGATATTGGTCAATAATTCATTGGTGATAATGCCAAGTGTGGTCGCCCGTTTTGTATCCAGGTGAAAATCATCTATTGTTGTTTTTAGTGTAATATTCAGGTTATTTAAAAAGAGTGCAACAATGAATTGAATCAGATCTTCAAAATAGGTTTTGACCGACACTTCCTGATAGTTTCCTGAAATGAGGAGCTTCTCATAGAGCTCCTGCATGCTTTCGGTTCGCGCTATGGCTTCTAGCAGTCCGTTCCGTACTTGAGAGTCTTTGGCGGTATTGGCCTGGAATTGTAAAAGGGCAATGAGGGTTGCAATGTTATTTTTTACCCGATGGTGAACTTCCCTAAGGAGGACTTCCTTTTCTTCTAGTTGTTTTTTTAGTTCCCTTTCTGCCCAGATTCTATCCGTATCATCGTGAATGATTGAATATAGTATCGGTTTTCCTTTCACTTCCAATGTACTGCTATACACTTCCACATCCCGGATGGATCCGTCGGCGCGGCGGTGTTTAAACTGGAAATAATTCTGTTTCTTTTCCGCAGCCTTCTGCATTTCTTTGGCAACTTCTTCTTTGGAGAGTATGTTGATATCATGTATATACATGGTTTTTAATTGTTCTCTGCTCCAAAGGTAAAATTTTTCTGCTGCAAAATTAGCGTCTAGGATTTTTCCATCTGCCTGATCAATTAAGAGCTTAACCGCCGTATGCTGTTCAAAAACAGCACGAAAGAGGGCTTCGCTTTCCCGCAGTTTTTCTTCTGTGCGTTTTTGTTCTACCTTGGCAGTAAAAAGCTTTATCGCCATTTTTATGGAAGCATCCAGAACCACAATTCCCGCATTTTTAAGGACATACCCATAACTGGTAATTCCTTCGATTTTTTCAACTAAATCCCGTTCAGTATGGGAAGAATAAAAAATGACAGGTATATCTTGATGGGCTAATATGCGTTCCGCCGCTTCAGTTCCGTACATACCGGAGCCTAAATCTATATCAATTAACAGTAAATCGACCGGTAGAAGCTGTTCTTTAATAATTCTTACCGCATCTTCTCCGGTTTGGACATGATGGACCCTATACCCATAGTCCTCGAGCTGTTTTTTTGTAAGCAGGGCACTGATAGATTCATCTTCAACAAGGAGTATATAGGCACCCTTTGGATCCATTTCAATATAACCTCGTTTTTACATATTCGTATAATATTTCGTATCTGTCAACAATCAATATTTTTTACAAATTTCTTCCCTTAAAAGAGTCCATGGCGTGGTTCACCCCAAAGAAGTCCGCCAGGGCGTCGAACCAGCTCACCGGTAGGAGCCGGAGCAGATACACGCTGTACACAAAGCGGGGCATAATAAGCCGCTTTTTATTGTGAAGCATTGCTGAAACAATTCTCTTAGCCGCATATTCTGGTTTCATGATGGGGAGCAGTAAGGGGAACCGGGTTTTTACCCCATCAAACATACCTGTATTGATAAAGAAGGGACACACGACGGTGGTCTGAATCTGTTTTCCCATCCGCCGCAGTTCCATGCGAAGCGCTTCATGAAGCCCAAAGGCGGCAAATTTGCTGGCTGAATAATCGGCTAAGCCCGTAACTCCAATAATCCCCGCGGCGGAAGCGATGGTTACAATGTGCCCCTCATTCCGGCTCATCATATCGGGCAGGAATGCTTTAAGGGTCCAGAAGTGGGCCATGGTATTTACTTCCATGGTTTGTATGATCTTTTCATCGGAGGTGCTCAGGAAGGTCGACCCGGAAACAACCCCTGCATTGTTTATCAAAATTGATACGGGACCCCATTTCTGTTTGATAAGTTCAGCCTGCTCGTATACTTCATGCCGGTTTGCAATATTGCAGACCATCCCGTAGATGCGGAGGTTCTGCTCTGCCGCTTCGGCTTCGAAGGTATGCAGTGCCCCTTCGCTGATATCCCATACAATGACGATGGCACCTCGGCGTGCCAGTTCCAGGGCGGTAAGTCTGCCAATGCCGCTCGCCCCACCGGTGATAAGGACGATTTTAGAGTCCAGATGATTCATACCTTATAGTTTATCGCTTTAATCGGAATTTACAAGAGCCGATTTCCATTACCCCTTCTCTTGTAATATGCCCCGGTAACTTGTTACAATAGAATATATGACCAGCCAACTGACCCCGTATCAGCTAAAAAAGTCCCGAAAATTGTACAATCTGTTTAATGGTTTTAACGCCTTTTCTTTTACTATTTTATCGGGCAGTGTCATCACCCTCTATGCCCTGCGTTTGGGGGCAACTTCGACTATTATCGGTATTTTAAACGCCTTTGTGTTTACTGCTTTTTTCTTCATGCCCGTGGGGAAAATCCTGGTCCGCCGTTTCCCGATTATGCATGTTTTTGCAACCTCCTGGCTTATTCGATACCTGGTTATGATCCCCCTGGTGGTCGCCCCCTTCTTTGACCGGATGGGCCGAACCGATATTGCCCTTACCCTGATGATGATCGGCGTTTTTGCCTTTCATGCAAGCCGGGGGGTAGGTATGATCGGCAATAATCCGGTACTGAACGAGATGGCTGCGGGCCCTGACCGTGGGGCCTATATGACCCATATCCAGGTTATTGCCAGTGCGGTATCCATGTTTACAAGCCTTGGCGTGGCCCTGCTCCTGGGCAGAAAACCGCCGCTTATGATCTATGCCCTTCTCATGACGATAGGTATTGTATCGGGGGTTATCGGCAGCCTTATGCTGTACCGAATCCCCGAACCGCCAGCGGAGGAACAGGGAAAGCGGGAAGAGTTTTTTGCAGTGGTTCGCCGAGCCCTGCGCCGGGCACCCTTTCGCCGATTTATTGTCATATTTTTAACCCTCAGCCTCATTTCTTCCGTTTCCCGGGCCTTTATCGTGGTCTACAGCAGAAATGTCTATGCCCAGGGCGACGGTCTCATCTCCCTGTACTCTGTTTTTGGAAGTTTAGGAGCCCTCGCCATCGGACTCCTCACCCGGCTCCTGGTGGATAGGGTAGGGGCTAAACCCCTCTATATAACCTATACGTTTGCTGCAGTGATTGGTCTTTTGCCAGCCATACTTTCACCCTTTGCAGGGGCTGCCAGTTCCGTTTCCCCCTGGGTTGCACCGGTATTTCTGGCCCTGCTGTTTTTCATGGTTAACTTTGCCTTTGCCGGGACCGAAGGGGTCGCTCAAACCTACTTTTTCGGCCTTATCCGGCCCACGGATATGCTCGATTTAGGCATCCTCTATTATATCGTATACGGTGTTGCCGGTGCGGCAGGTTCCTTTGCGGCAGGCCTCTTTCTCGATTCTTTGGTGGATGCAGGCCTGTCGCAGGTTATGGCTTTCCGCATCCTCTTTGCCAGCCTGATCTTTTTACTCCTGGTGGTTCTCTTCTGGCAGCGGAAACTGATCCGCCTTGGGGCTCTGCCCCTCCGGGGCGCCCTGGGGGTTATCTTCTCGTTCCGGGACCTGAGAGCCTTAACGCTTCTGGAACGGCTGGAAAAATCCCGAAATGTTCAGGAAGAGCGGGAAGTTCTGGAAGCCTTGCATGATACGCCCAGTACGGTAGCCCTGACGGAACTCCTGGATCGGCTCCGCTCCCCCCGGCTTTCGGTTCGGATCGAAGCGTTACGGGCGATCGAAGCCCTGGAAAACCTGAATACGGAGGCAGAAGACGCCCTGATAGAAGATGTACAGAATAATCCCTTTACCACAGCCTATATTTCCTGCCGTATTCTGGGCAACCATGGAGTCCGAAAGGCTATCCCCTTAATAAGGACTTTGCTCAGAGCAGAAGATTATATGCTTGTCGGAGAAGCCATGCTGGCCCTTGCCCGGCTCGGAGATCAGGACTTCCGCCCCCAAATAGAAGAGTATATTAAAACGACAAAAAATCCCCGGATACGGATCATGGGAGCTTCGGCACTGGAAACCTTTGGGGCCTATGAATCAATCCAGGTTCTTCTGGATCTGCTCAGGGAAGAAAATCCGCCCCCCTACCTCAGAGATGAGGTGGCCCTCTCCATAGCCGGTATTGTGGGTATTCTGGAACGGTTCTATCCGCTTTTGGTGCAGTACCGAGAAGACCCAGCCTTGGTAAACGCCCTGGCCTTAGACGAAATAGAAGAAATTACCGAGCAAATTTCCAGCCGCAGGAGAACAAAAAATTCCCTGAATAACAAGAGTGTTATACGGGAATTAAAAGATAGTGTTACAAAATTCGTCAATTCCTATGACGGACAGCAGTTATCCCGCTGGATCCTCACCTATCTGGGAGAGACAAAGGAATTTGATGTATACCTCTTTGCTCAGGCTATTCTCGAAGATGACCTTGTTGCCCATGACCGCTTCCGTCTGTTAGTATGTACCTGGGCGGCAAACCGTCTATTGTTGCATGTATGATGCTATAAGGTAGTAGGTAGTATGCAGAAATTAAACCGAAAAAAACTGGTTTCCCTGATGGCAGCCTTATTCGTAGCGGTCCTCGGTGCAGGGTCTTTAAGCTCCTGTTCAAAACTATTAGGCTGGGGCGTACTTTTGTGGAATGTAGAAAACCCCACAATACCTTCGGGAACCCTGGTTCCTGTCTATATCAAATCCAATATAGATGCTGTCTATGTCATCGGTATTCCTAAGGAATATCAGGTAAAACCGGAAAAGAAAACCGATCCTATCATTGATAAAAAGGAAGTCCCCCTCTGGCAAATCCAGTATTTTTCCAGCAAAAGCAAGGCCCAGGCCTTTGCCAAACAATTTGCCGATTATGCGAGCCTTTATGCAGAAACCCTGCAGGATGGACTTCCCGTTCGCTCAGAACCGGACAATGGGGCCCGTCGGGTCTATCGGCTCAGACAAGGGCAGGTGGTAAAAATCCTCGCTAAAGCCCAGGGCAATCCTGCCATGAGCGGCAACAAACCTCTCCCCGGGGATTGGCTCCAGGTCCTCACCGATGACGGCACCACGGGATACTGCTTTTCTTACCGGCTCAGAATCTTTGAAATAGAGGCTGGCAAATCCGTTGCGGTCGCCCAGGCAAATATGGCCAACCCGTCAAATGATTCTGAGCTGGAATCAGTCCTGAGCAAAACCTGGTCCCCGGACTGGTACAAGGATATGGTAGACAGTCAAACCATAGACCTGGACACCTTTACCGACCAATGGGGTTTTTTCCCAAACCCGGATACGGGGCTTATCCGTCTCGCCCTGCCCGGTTTTGAGCGTTCCTACACCTATACATCAATAACGAAGGTTGATGCAAACAGCTGGCGTTTTGAGGGGACACCCCTCACTATAACCCTGAGAAATGAAACCCTGCTGGCGGTTCAATATGAAGTTAACGGCGGCACCCAAAAAACAAGCCTCTTTGTCAGTCTGCCCACACCGGTCAGCGATGTGATTACCCAGGAACAGGAACGGCGGCAGAAACTCTACGAAAGCATCCTGAGTCAGGGACCGGTCTTCCGCAGTGAAAACTATGGCCGTCTTTCCCTCTCCTCCGATGGCACCTTTACCTGGGAAGGCTTTGACCTGCTGGTACCCCGGGTCATTCCCCCCACAGCCAGCGGAAACGGCACCATTGCAATGCGGCTCTTTATCCGGGAGAGTATACGAACCACCTACGATGGAGCCTGTACCTTCTATTTTAATCCCCAGGGTATTGATGGACAGACAAGCCCGGTGACTCCCGAAAAGGCTATTGCGGTGAATTTTCTGTATAAGGCAGAACCCCGGGGCCTGCGCCTTGAATACCTGCCCCCCGCATCCCTTTCGGGAACCATGGTACTCCAGCGGTCCCCTTCGCCCATCATCCTGTACTTCCCCGCTTTGGAGCAGTAGTTCATGGCCTTTGTACAATTTACCCGGGTCTCCCTTGCTTTTGGTGACCGGGATATCCTTAAAGACGTATCTCTAAACCTTGCCGCGGGCAGTAGGGCTGCCCTTGCCGGTGCAAACGGTTCAGGAAAATCCACATTGATGAAGGTGATCGCCGGTCAGATACAACCTGACTCAGGTGATCGGGCTCTACAGCGGGGGTGCCGCCTTTCATACCTGCCCCAGTCGGGGATTGTGCATACTGGCCGTACCCTGCGGGAAGAAGCCGAAACGGCCTACCAGAGTATTCAACAGATAATTTCCCGGATGGAAGCCCTGGGTTCCCAGTTGGAACAGACTACAAGCGACACCAAACAAACCGCCCAGCTTCTCGAAGAATACCACAATTTGCACGAAGCGGTGGAAAATTCTGGCTATTACCAGCGGTCCCAGCGAATTGCCATGGTCCTCACGGGTCTGGGTTTTTCCGAGGAAGACCTGGACCGCCCTGTGGATGAATTTTCCGGGGGCTGGCAGATGCGTATCGCCCTAGCCAAGGTTCTGCTGGAAGCACCGGATATACTGCTCCTGGACGAGCCCACCAACTACCTGGATATCGAAGCCCGCACCTGGCTGGAACAGTGGCTGTTAGATTTTAAAGGGGGCTACTTGCTGGTATCCCACGACCGGTATTTTCTGGATGTAACGGTCAACGAGGTCTATGAACTGTTCCAGGGTAACCTAAAGCGCTACGCAGGCAATTACTCCAATTATGAGCAAATCCGAAAGGTCGAACTGGAGGGCCTTCTGGCCCGCTATGAAGCCCAGCAGGAAGAAATCGCCAAAACAGAAGACTTCATCCGCCGTTTCCGGTATAACGCCTCTAAGGCAACTATGGTGCAGGATCGGGTAAAGCGGCTTGAGAAACTCGAACGGATTGAGATACCCGAATCGCTCAAAAAGATACACTTCTCTTTTCCGCCGCCGCCCCATTCCGGCCGGCTTGTTCTGACCCTCCAGGGACTGGGTAAAAAATACGGCAGCCGGCAGGCCCTGTACGGCGTAGACCTCGTGGTGGAGGCCGGTGAAAAACTCCTCGTGGTCGGCCGGAATGGGGCCGGTAAATCGACCCTGCTCCGAATCCTCGCCGGCATTGACCAGGACTACGAAGGCCAGCTGAGCCTCGGCACCGGCGTGGCGGTGGGCTATTTTTCCCAGGATGTGGCGGAAACCATGACCGGTACCCAGTCGGTATTGGAAACCCTGGAAGCCGAGGCTCCCCTGGAACTTATCCCCAAACTGCGGGATATGCTCGGAGCCTTTCTCTTCCGGGGCGATGATGTCTATAAGGCTGTTTCGGTTCTGTCGGGGGGCGAAAAGAGCCGCCTGGCCCTGCTGCAGCTCCTCCTGCATCCGGTAAATCTCCTGATTCTGGACGAACCGACCAACCACCTGGACCTTCATTCCAAGGATGTGCTTCTGGATGCCCTAAAGGCTTATCCGGGGACGGTCATATTTGTTTCCCACGACCGGGCTTTTATGGAAGCCCTTTCCACCAAAACCCTGGAACTGAACCAGGGCCGCCCCCGGCTATTCTATGGGAACTACGCGTATTATGTAGAACGGCTTGCGTCGGAGGCAGAACGTTCTGGAACCGCCACCGCATCAACCTCCCATGGAACTGCAAAGCCCTCCGGAACGGCCAACACCGCAAGCATCGCCAGCGGAGCCGCCACCCCTGCCGGCGGCATATCTGGGACCTCCAGCCTCAGTGCCGCGGACTATCGGGAAGCAGAAAAGAAGCGGCAAGCCCAGATACGGCGCCTCGAGCGGCAGGAAGCGGACTTGCTTGCAGGGCTGGAACAACTGGAAACCGAAAAAAAACACCTGGAAGAAACCCTGGCAAAGCCAGAAGTATATTCGGATGGTACAAAAGTACGGGATATACAGGCCCAATTAGATGATATACTACGCAAAATTGATGAACTAACCACCCAATGGGAACAGGTTGCCCAGGAACTGGAAGGGGTTCGCTAGGGCATAAACTATATGAGGAGTTGCAAATGAAAGTTCTGGTTATTGGCGGTGCCGGATATATCGGCAGTCATGTATGTCGGGAGTTTCTGGATCAGGGACACCAGGTAACGGTATTTGATAATCTTTCCAGCGGGCTCGAAGAAAACCTCTTTCCCGAGGAAGATTTTATTAAGGGTGATATTCTGGATGCATCGGCCCTGGAAAAGGCCATGTCCCGAGGCTTCGATGCCCTGATACACCTGGCGGCTTTTAAAGCTGCCGGCGAGTCCATGCTTAAGCCGGAAAAGTATTCGGTAAACAACATCACCGGAACCATCAATATACTCAATGGGGCCTGTGCCACTGGCATCAAATATGTGGTGTTTTCATCCTCCGCGGCAACCTACGGGGAGCCCAAATATCTTCCTATTGATGAAGAGCATCCCACGGAACCAGAGAACTACTATGGCTTTACGAAGCTGGAAATTGAACGGTTTCTGAAATGGTATGATAAACTTAAGGGTCTGAAATTCGCTGCCCTCCGGTATTTTAATGCGGCGGGCTATGACGTTAAGGGCCGGATTACCGGTCTTGAGCGGAACCCGGCCAACCTGCTTCCGGTAGTAATGGAAGCCGCTGCTGGTATGCGGAGCGAAGTTCAAGTCTTTGGCAATGATTATGACACCATCGATGGTACGGGGGTAAGGGATTACATCCATGTAAATGACCTGGCGGTGGGCCATGTGGCGGCTCTGAATTATCTGGCAAAAAATAACCAGAGCCT
>Ga0272446_1003897_pt1 | contig 18255 bp, 13 predicted proteins | sample YNPCB0061_FD_194587 | JGI IMG/M metagenome (GOLD analysis project Ga0272446, IMG submission 194587) | Hot spring microbial mat communities from Yellowstone National Park, WY, United States - YNP-CB-006-1 | ecosystem: Environmental > Aquatic > Thermal springs > Hot (42-90C) > Sediment | place... | reverse complement strand
GAGGTCGGCGAGGCTGGTGGGGGTGCTGCTGCTGGCGGGGTCGCTCATCTCGCTCCTCAACCGCTCCCCGCTCGGGGACAGTCTTCAGAGCGAGGAGCGTCGGTGACGCTAGGCCCGCGCGGCCTGCGCCTGATTGACGATCTTGGTAAAGACGGCCGGATCGCTGATCGCGAGGTCCGCGAGGATCTTGCGGTCGAGGCCGATCTGCGCGCGCTTGAGGGCGCCCTGCAGCTTCGAGTAGCTGACGCCGTTCAGGCGGGCGGCCGCGTTGATGCGGACGATCCACAGCTCGCGGAAATCACGCTTCCGCTTGCGGCGGTGCTGGGTGGCGAAGCGCCACGCGTGGTGCACCGCATCGACCATCGCCTTCCACAGCTTGCTGCGGCCCCCGCGGAAGCCCTTCGCGTGGGCGCGGATGCGATTGCGGCGGCGGCGCGCCTTGAACCCTCGTCTTGCTCTCGGCATCGTTCAGTTCCCTTTCTGGACCCTGGGCTGCGGGACGCCGGCTCGTCGCCGGCGTTTGACCCATCGCCCCAAGATCGGCGGTGCTGCTGTTACTGCTGGTACGGAAGCAGGCTCTTGACCTGCTTCTCCTGCGCCTGGTTCACGACCTTGCTGCCGCGCAGACGGCGCTTGCGCTTCGTCCGCTCGTGCGTGAGCAGGTGGCTCTTGTGAGCCTGCTTGTGCTTCACGCGGCCGCTGGCGGTCACCTTGAACCGCTTCTTGGCGCCCGAGTGCGTCTTCATCTTGGGCATGGTCGGAGTGCCTTACACGACCGTGACGCGGAACGCAACAAGAAAGCGTTCCGCGCCGCGGTGCATGTCCTCGTTATTTCGTGGGGGACGTGGGGCCGGAGGGCCGCTTCTCGACGACGGTCGGGCCAGGCGCAGCGGCCGGAGCCGGCGCCGGAGCCGGAGCCGGCGTAGCCGTCGGCTGCGGAGCGGGCGTCGGACGGGGCGCCGCGACCGGCTGCGCGGCGCGGATGACGCCGACGCGCGGCGCGAGGATGCAGAGCATGCGACGGCCGTCCATCACCGGCACCTGCTCGACCTGCGCGATGTCGTTCGTCACCTCGATGACGCGCTTCAGAACGTCGTGCCCCGTCTCGGGGTGGACGATCTCGCGGCCACGGAAGATGACCACGAGCTTGGCCTTGTTGCCCTCGCCGAGGAAGCGACGGATGTGCTTCACCTTGAAGTCGAAGTCGTGGTCGTCGGTCTTCGGTCGGAACTTGATCTCCTTCAGCGTGACCGTCGACTGATGCTTACGAGCATCCTTCGTCTTCTTGGAGTTCTCGTACTTGAACTTCCCGTAGTCCATGATCTTGCAGACGGGCGGCATGGCCTTCGGGCTGACCTCGACGAGATCGAGGCCAGACTCCTCGGCAATGCGCAGCGCCTCGCTCGTGTCGAGCACGCCGAGCTGCCCCCCGTCCGCGCCAATCACGCGCACCTGGGGGACGCGGATGCGCCGATTGACACGGTACTGATCCTGGCCCGAGCTGGGACCTTCAAATGGCTTCGCGATGGTCATCCCTCCTTGGGAGTTGTCGTCTCATCGAGGAGCGGAGGACGGGCCTCCTTCCGGAGGAGGGCGGCGATCGCGGCGACGTCCATCGCCTCGAGCTGCTTGCCGTCGCGCGTGCGCGCGGACACCGTGCGCGACGCGACCTCTTTGTCCCCGATGACCAGCATATATGGAATCTTTTCGACCTGAGCCCGACGGATTTTGGCGCCCAGCTTGTCGTTCGACAAGTCGAGATCGACCCGAATTCCAGCGGTGCGCAGCTGGGCGTCGACCTCGCGAGCGAACGCCTCCTGCTTCTCCGAGACGACCAGGACGCGCGCCTGGATCGGCGCCAGCCACGTCGGGAACGAGCCCGCGTAGTGCTCGATCAGCATCGCGATGAAGCGCTCGAAGCTGCCGAACACCGCGCGATGGATCACGACCGGGCGGTGCTTCTTGCCGTCCTCGCCGACGTACTCGAGGTCGAAGCGCTCGGGGGCGAGATAGTCGAGCTGCAGCGTCGCGCACTGCCACTTGCGGCCGAGCGCGTCGGTCACCTGGATGTCGATCTTCGGCCCGTAGAAGGCAGCCTCGTTCGGCTGGTGGCGATACGCGATCTGGTTCGCGTCGAGCGCGGCGGCGAGGCTCTTCTCGGCGGCGTCCCACTGGGCGATGTCGCCCATGAACTTCTCGGGGTTGCGCGTCGAGAGGCCCATCGAGTAGGTGAGGCCGAGCGCGCCGTAGACGCGCGCCACGAGGCCGAGCAGCGACGTGAGCTCGGCTTCGATCTGGTCGGCGCGCAGGTAGATGTGGCCGTCGTCCTGCGAGAACTGCCGCACGCGCGTGAGACCCGAGAGCGCGCCCGAGACCTCGTTGCGGTGCAGCGGCGTCTGCTCGTGGAAGCGCAGCGGGAGATCGCGGTAGGAGCGCAGCTCCATCCCGTACATGAGGTGGTGCCCGGGGCAGTTCATGGGCTTGACGCCCATCTCCTCGCCCTCGGACTCCAGCTTGAACATGTCGTCGGCGTAGTTCTGCCAGTGACCCGAGGTCTCGAAGAGCGCCTTCTTGAAGATGATCGGCGACTTCACCTCGAGGTACCCCGCCCCGCCGCCGATGCGCGACGGCCCGAGGAGGAGCTGGCGCATCCAGTCGGCGAGCGTGTGGTAGAGGGTCGTGCCGCGCGGCAGCCAGAAGGCCGATCCGGGCGCCCACGGGTGGAACCCGACGAGGCCGAGCTGCTGCCCGAGCTTGCGGTGGTCGCGCTTCTCTGCCTCCTCGATCTGCTTGAGGTAGGCGTCGAGCTCGGCCTGGGTGAAGAAGGCCGTCCCGTAGATGCGCTGGAGCATCCGGTTGCGGCTGTCGCCGCGCCAGTAGGCGCCCGCCGTGTGCAGGAGCTTGAGCGCCTTGATGTCGCCCGTCGTCGCGCAGTGGCCGCCGCGGCAGAGGTCGGTGAAGCCGCCGTGCGAGTGCAGCGTGATCGGCTGATCCGCGGGGAACGAGTTGATCAGCTCGACCTTGTAGGGCTCGTTCCGGTCGGTGAAGTACTTGATGGCCTCTTCGCGCGAGATCGGCTCGCCGCGGAACGGGTGGTTCTCCGCGACGATCTGCTTCATCAGCGCCTCGAGCCGGACGAGATCCTCGTCGGTGAAGGGCGTCTCGACGTCGAAGTCGTAGTAGAAGCCGGTCTCGATCGGCGGACCGATCGTCAGCTTGGCCTGCGGGAATATCCGCTTGACAGCATCGGCGAGGACGTGCGCCGCCGAGTGCCGCAGCTTCTCGAGCTCGGTCATCGTCATGGCTGGGAACCCAACGCGTATGCGCTGGGAGAAATCATGAAAGGGAGGGAGAGACGGAAGCTGCGCAGAATACTGGAGTAGGCACGGGCAGGATTGAACTGCCGACCCCTACCGTGTCAAGGTAGTGCTCTACCACTGAGCTACGTGCCTGAGCCATCCAAAAAGGTTCGGGATAACTACGCCTCTTTCGCACCTGTGTCAACGGGTTTTGCGAGGTGCAAACGCACCTGGCGCAGAAACTCGTCGACCCCGAACGGCTTCACCAGATAGCCGTCGGCACCGGCGGCGAGCGAGACCTTGCGGACGTCGTCGCCGCTCATCGCGGTCATGATGAGGATCGGCACGCGGCTCGTCGCGGGCGAGACCTTCAGCGCCTGACAGACCTCGAGCCCGTCGATCCGTGCCTGGAACCCTGAGAGGGTTCCAGACCTCCCGGCTCCGGGGGCGCCACGGGCTTCCCCTCCGCCGGTCGTGCCGGCAGCGTGGGTCCCGCGGCTCACCGGTGGCCCTTCGCGCGGATCGAGGGCGATGTCGAGGATGACGAGCGCGGTGTCGGGGCGGACGCGCGCCAGCGCCTCCTCGCCGGAGGTGACGCCGACGACGGAGTAGCCCTCGCGCTCGAGGATGAAGCGCGTGAAGTCGAGGATCTCCACCTCGTCCTCGACGACGACGACCTCGGGCGGCGCCGCCGGCGGGGCGGCGCGCCCGAGCAGCCGCGCGATCCCTCCGACGAGGCGCGCGCGATCCTCACGCGTCGCGACGAGATCGGCGCGCGGGATGAGCGGCGTCCCCGAGAGGCGCTCGAGGACGACGACGATCGGCTGGGCGGCGACCTCCTCGGTGCGGCGCAGCTCGGCGACGACGGCGGCGGGATCGGGCAGCGCGACCAGGATCAGATCGGGCCGGTGGCGGCGCGCGCGACGGACGAGCTCGATGCGTCCGTCGGCGTGCACGACGTCGAGCGGCCCGAGCTGCGGATCCTCGAGGAGCGCGGCCATCGCCGGGTGCGACGCCGCGTCGGTGGCGACGAGGACCACCGGCCGCGCGACCTCAGCCGGGCGCGCCGCCGCCGGGTTGCGCGGCAGCCGGACCGTGAAGGTGGAGCCGCGCCCCTCGACGGAGTCGACGCTGATCTCGCCGCCGTGCAGCTCGACGAGCTCCTTGGCGAGCGCCAGGCCCAGCCCCGCTCCGCCGAAGCGGCGCGTCGAGCTGGCGTCGACCTGGTAGAAGCGATCGAAGATCCGCTGCGTGGCGCCCGCGGGGATGCCGATGCCGTGATCGCGCACCGCCACCTCGACGAGCCCGCCCTCCTCGCGCAGCGCGACGACGATGTCGGGCTCGCCGGAGGCGTGATGCCCGTCGGAGAACTTCACCGCGTTCGACAGGAGCGCGCGGAAGATCTGGAGGAGCCGCGCCCGATCGCCGACGATCTCGACGGGCGCCGCGCCGAGCTCGAGGGACAGGAGGAGGCCCCGCGCGGTGGCGCGATCGGCGCTCGCCGCCACCGCCTCGTCGACGATGGCGCGCAGATCGACGCGCGCGAGGTCGAGCTCGAGGCGCTGCTCCTCGCGGCGCGCGAAGTCGAGCAGCGTCTCGATGAGCTCGATGAGGCGCTCGGTGTTGGTGCTGGCGATCTCGAGCCCCCGTCGCTGGCGCGGGTTGATCGGGCCGAGCGCGCCGCGCAGGAGGAGATCGTTGTAGCCCTTGATGCTGACGAGCGGCGTGCGCAGCTCGTGCGAGACGTTGGCGAGGAGCTGCGAGGTGAGCCGCTCGAGCGTGACGCGCTCGGCGGCGGCGGCGCGCACCTCGGCGATGAGGCGCTCGGCGGTGACGTCGCGCGCCGCGATGGTCGCGCGCGTCGGCGTGGCGACGAGGATGCGCGCGTCGCCGTTCGTCGGCGGCGCCGGGCTGCGCGGCTCGGGGGTCATGGTGAGCTCGACGACGCGCCGCCCCGCCGCGGTGTCGAGGGCGACGTCGAGGCGCCGCTCGAGCCCCTCGAGGACGCGCCCCAGCGCCGACGCGTAGGCGCCCGGCGTCGCGCCGTCGAAGAGGCGGGCGAGGAGGCCCGGCTCGGCCCGCAGCTCGGCGTCGGTGCAGCCGAGGAGGCGCTCGAGCTCTCCCGAGGCCGCGCGCACCGCGCCGTCGGGGAGCGACACCCGCAACGCGACGTCGTAGCCAGCGATCATCAGCGCGGCGACGATCGACTGGTCGCTGTCGTCGGGGCGCGCCGACGGCTCGGGCGGCGGCGACGCCGAGAGCTCGGTCAGGCACATCACGACGCCGCGCAGGCTCGACGAGACCGCCGCGCCGGGCGCGCTCGACGAGCGCCGCATCGGGCGCTCGTTCCCCCACGGCGAGAGCGCGACGATCTCGCCGGCGATGCGGACGCGACGCGCGGTCCCGTCGGCGCTGCGGATCCAGCGCTCGTTGCGCGCGCTCCCCGCCGACACGAGCAGCGCCGGCAGGAGGTGCGCCATCTCGCCGGGGCGGGAGATGTACTCGGTCCAGCCGATCCCGGTGAGCGCCTCGAGCGGCGCCCCGAGGAGCGCCTGCATCGCCGCGTTCATGAGGACCAGCTGGCCGGAGTCGTCGCACACCATCGCCGCGACGGCCGTCTCGAGGAGCGGCCGCCAGGGCGTGGGATCGACGAGGAAGGGCGCGAGGTAGCTCGACAATTGGGCCGCCCTACTCGTGCCCGGCGCCGCCGCCCGGCGACGCGTACAGGCCTTCGATGAGGTCCTTGTACTTCTCGTAGGTGAACTTGCGCTTCACCTTCAGCGTCGGCGTGAGCTCGCCGCTCTCCTGCGAGAAGTCGGCCGGCAGCAGCGCGAATTTTTTGATGGACGAATACGACGGCTGGTGCGCGTTCAGCTCGTCGATGGCGCGCGCGATCAGCCGCCGCACCTGATCGGTCTTGGCCAGCTCGGCCGGCGACGAGAACGACACGTGGTGCTCGCGCGCCCAGGCGGCCACGTTCTCCTCGTTCAGCGTGATGAGCGCGACGAGGTAGGGCTTCTTGTCGCCGTGCACCATCACCTGCGAGATGTACGGCGTCGCCTTGAGCGCGTTCTCGAGGTTCTGCGGCGCGATGTTCTTGCCGCCCGCGTTGACGATGATGTCCTTCTTGCGGTCGGTGATCTGGAGGAGCCCGTCGACCATCTGGCCGATGTCGCCGGTGTGGAACCAGCCCTCGGCGTCGATCACCTCGCGGGTGGCCTCGGGGCGGTTGAAGTACTCCTTCATCACCGAGCCGCCGCGCACCAGGATCTCGCCGTCGTCGGCGATGCGGATCTCGACGCCCGGGATGGGCGCGCCGACGGTGCCGAAGGCGTACTTGTCGAGCCGGTTCACCGCCGTCCCGGCGAGCGTCTCGGTGAGCCCCCAGCCCTCGAGGATGAGCACGCCCGCGGCGTGGAAGAACTCGGCGATCTCCTTCGAGAGCGGCGCGCCGCCCGAGACGATGAAGCGCATGCGCCCGCCGAGGAGCGCCTGGATCTTGTGGAAGACGAGGCGCTGCGCGAGCGCGTGCTTGATCTGCAGCGCGACCGGCTGGTGGCGGCGCTGCTGCTCGTTGCGCGAGTACTCGCGCCCGACGGAGAGGGCCCAGTCGAAGATGCGCTGCTTCGTCGGCGGCGAGGCGTTCCGGTTGCCGAGGATCGCCAGGTACATCTTCTCGAGGACGCGCGGCACCGCGCACAGGAAGGTCGGGCGCACCTCGGCGAGGTTGTCGCGCACCTTGGCCACCGACTCCGCGAAGGCGCTGCGGCAGCCCTTCAGGATCGAGTACCACTCGAGGACGCGGGCGAAGATGTGGGCGAGCGGCAGGAACATCAGCTGCTCGTCGTTTTCGTCTAGCGGAAATACCGAGCGGACGGCGTCGCACTCCCAGACGAGGTTGCGGTGCAGCAGCACCACGCCCTTCGGCGGCCCGGTGGTCCCCGACGTGTAGACGAACGTGAAGGGGCTCTCCGGATCGATGTCGGCCCAGGAGCGCTCGAGCTCGGCGCGGCGGTCGCCTTCGGCGAGCCAGGCGCGACCGCGCTCGCGCAGCGACGAGAGCGAGAGCACCCAGCCGCGCGCCTCCTCGGGCAGGACGTCGTCGAGCTTCACCTCGACGCGCCCCTTCACGTCGGGCTTCGGCAGGCGCGAGACGGCGTCGAAGGTGACGACGTGCGTGACGCGGCCGAGCTTCTGCCGCTCGGCGACGAGCTTCTCGACCTGGATGGGGTCCTCGGCGAAGACCACCTTGGCCCCCGCGTCGTTGACGATGTACTCACACTCGTGCGGGAGGTTCGATTGATAGATGGGCACCACGACGGCGCCGGCCATCAAGATGCCCACGTCGCTGTAGACCCACTCGGGGCGGCTGTTGCCGAGGAGGCAGGCGCGATCGCCGCGCGCGATCCCGAGGCTGCGCAGGCCGGCCGCGATCTCGCGCGAGGCCCGGTCCCAGTCGCTCCAGGTCGCCTCGCGCCAGACGCCGCCCTCGCGCCAGCGCACCGCCGTCTTGGGCCCCGAGAGGCGCACCCGCTCGTTGAAGAGGTCGAGGGCGTTCTTGCGCGCCGTCGCCGTCCCTCGCGGCGGCGCCGTCTGCTTGCCCCCCGGACGGCCCACCACCTCGCCGCTCCCCGACTCCACCGTCGTCTCCATCTCCTCCGCAGCCATGTCGCCCTCTCAGTCCACCCGAGGGCATCGTATACTCCCCGTTCGGGTGAGGTGAAGAGGTGCTGACCGGGTTCATCACCGCAACTCGCGCGGTCGCGCGCGCGTTCGTGATCTTCGCCGCCGTCCTCGCCGCCACCGTGCGCTGGAGCGTCGGCGCGCTGGCGCTCCTCGTCACGCTGCAGCCCGTCGAGCGCCGCCGCGCCTGGTTCGGCCGCTGCCTCGCCGACCTCTTCCGCTGGCTGGGCGCGACCTTCGTGAAGGTCGGCCAGATCATGTCGACGCGGCCCGACCTCCTGCCGCCGCACGTCATCCACGCCCTCGAGACGCTGCAAGACGACGTCGGCCCCTTCGCCTACCGTCACGTGCGCCGCACCTTCGTGGAGGACTTCGGGCGTCCGCCCGAGGAGATCTTCCAGGCCTTCGCCGAGCGGCCGATCGCCTCGGCGTCGGTGGCGCAGGTCCACCGGGCCACGCTGCGCGACGGGCGCGAGGTCGCGGTGAAGGTGCGCCGGCCGCGCATCGAGGCGACGGTGGCCTTCGACCTCAAGGTGATGCGCATGGCGGCGCGCCTCATCGCGCTGTGGCCGTCGTGGGCGCTGCTCGCCCCCGTCGAGAGCGTCAACGAGTTCGGGCGCGGCATCGAGCTGCAGCTCGACTTCACCATCGAGGCGCGCAACAACCGCCGCTTCCGCAAGAGCTTCGCCGGCGACCCCGACCTGCGCTTCCCCGCGCTCGTCGACGAGCTGTGCTCGAAGCGGGTCCTCACGATGGACTTCATCGATGGACAGAAGGTGCTCCAGGCGGAGGCCTCCGCCGACGGGAAGCGCCGCCTGGCCGCCGTCGGCTTCCGCATGCTCTTCAAGATGATCTTCGAGGACGGCTTCGTGCACGCCGACCTGCACCCCGGCAACATCCTCGTCGGCAAGGACGGCCGCGTGGCGGTGCTCGACCTCGGGCTCGTCGGCGAGCTCGACGATCGCCACCGCAACGGCTTCGCCCGCTACTTCGCCGCCTGGTCGCTCGCCGACGGCAAGACGATGGCGCGCGTGATGACGTCGCTCAGCCCGTCGAAGGAGATCCCCGACTACGACGGCTTCGAGGAGGCGGTGTGCGGCTTCGTGTCGCGCTACCACGGCAAGCGCCTCGGCGAGGTCGAGGTCTCGGGGGTGCTCTTCGACATGCTCGGCATCCTGCGCAAGTACCGGGTGCGCGCGAACCCGACCTTCACGCTGGTGAACATCGCCATCTGCGTGACCGAGGGCATCGGCAAGCAGCTCGACCCCGACGTCGACCTGATCTCGACGGCGCTGCCCTACTTCGCCCGGTTCGACTTCTTCCGCACGAACAGCGCCGCGTGATCGCGCCGTGATGCGCTCGCGCGAAGAGACCCACGCCCGCATCCGCGACGCCGCGCCCGGGGACTGGCGGGCGCGGGCCGACGCGCTCGACGCGGCGCCCGTCGACGTGGATCCGGCGCTGGCGGCGGCCGCGGCGCGCGAGGTGCTCTCGATCCCGTGGGCCTTCGCGCGCTTCTGCAGGCACCTGCCGGCGCCGGTCATCCGGCGGCTGCTGGCGCCGAGCGACGACGCGGATGCGACGCTGCTCTTCCTGCGCGTGGCCGTCCCGCTCGTCGCGCACGACGCCACGCTGGCGACGTCGTGGCGCGAGGCGGTGGGCGCGCTCGCCGAGCTCCACCGCACGTCGCTCGCGTGGGACTCGCCGCAGCGACGGGCCAAGCTCGAGGCGGTGGCGCGCGGGCGCTTCCTGCCGGCGCTGCAGGCGGTGGCGGTGGCGCGCGAGGAGGCGCCGCTCGAGATGCTGGCGGTGCTCGCCGCCGACGGGAGCGAGGCCTCGCTCGACGCGCTGCTGCCGCACTTCGATCGGGCGACGCGGCGGCGCGACGACCGGCTGAACGAGCTGGCGCTCCTGCGGCCGCACGCCGCCGAGCGGCCGGCGCTGACGGCGCTCCTCGACGAGGTCGATCGGCTGATCGCCGAGCGCGAGGCGCGCTCGCCGGCGTTCGAGCTGGCGCGCGCGCTGGGGCTCGAGGAGGCGCGCTCGCTCGCCTTCGACGTCATCCTCGACAGCGTGGAGGTCGAAGAGGGGCGACCGCTCGTCGAGGGGCTGCTCTCGGTCGACAGCCGGCGGGCGGCGTGGCTGCGCTGCGCGCTGCGGCGGCCGGGGCGCGCGGGCGAGACCACCTGGACGAACGAGGCGCTCGTCGAGGACGCGCTGGGGGTCGGGCGCCCCGAGGCGGGCGAGGCGAGCGCGCTGCCCGCGTGGCTGCAGCGGACGGCGGCGCGGCTCGGCGTCACCTTCCAGCTCGAGCCGCGCGCCCCGTCGCTGCGCGGGCGCGAGCGCGAGCGCATCACCACCTGGCTCCGGGGGGGCGTCCCGTAGATGGCGAAAGGGAGGGCGACGACGACGACGACGGCGGCGGCCGCGAACGCGGCGCTGCGAAATGCGCTAGACAAGAATCCCGAGGAGCTCCTGTCGCTGATGCGCGGGCTGCCGCCCGACGTCGACCCGGCGCTCGGCGCCGAGGCGGTGCGCTGGATCGCCAAGCACTGGACGCTCGGCAAGCGCGTCGACACGCTGCCCCCTCCGGTGATCCGCGCCTTCCTCGAGACGCCGCGCGGGAGCCTCGGCACCGGCGAGCGCGACTGGGGCGCACACGGCGCCGTCGTCGGCGAGACCGCGCTGGTCTTCCTGCAGACGGCGGTGCCGACGTCGCTCGACGACGGCGCGCTCGCCGCGCGCTGGGTGCAGGCGCTGACGGCGCTCGGCGACGTCAACACCAGCTACGCCTTCGGCTCGAAGCAGCGACGGGCGAAGATCACCGGGCTGGCGCGCGGGCCCTTCCTCGAGGCGATCCAGGCGGTGGCCGTCGGGTGCGAGACGGTGCCCATCGACTTCCTGGCGGCGCTCGTCGCCGACGGATCGGAGGGGTCGATGGACGCGCTCCTGCCGCGCTTCCACCGGGCGGCGACGACGCGCGACACCACGCTCGACCTCCTCGAGCGGCTGCGCCGCCACGCCGCCGACACCAAGCCGGTGCGCGCGATGTTCGCCGAGATCGAAGCGCTGCTCGGTGCGCGCGAGGCGCAGTCGCCGGCGCTGGCGCTGGCGGCCGAGCTCGGCATCGGCGACGTCGATTCGCTGTGGTTCACCGCCTATTTGTCGTCGGTGGAGCGGCGCGGTCCCAACAGCGGCGGGCTGGTGCAGGGGCACATCGTCGTCGACAGCCGGAGGCCGTCGTGGTTCGACGTGTCGCTCACCCGCGGCGAGATCGGCGAGTGGGAGTCGACGCGCTTCGACGAGCGCGAGGTGAGCGAGGACGAGCTCGGCCTCGGGCGCTGCGAGGCGCGCGACCTCCCGGCGTGGCTGGCCCGCGCCGCCGAGGCGCTGAAGGTCCGCTGGGCCTGGGACGGGATGCCGATCCGCACGGGCCTGCGCGGCAAGAAGAAGGGCGCGCTCGTCGCCTGGCTGAGCGGCGGGCGCGCCTGATGGCGCGGAGGCCGAGCCGCGACGAGGCGGAGGCGATCCTGCGCGAGCTCGTCGTCGGGCGCTGGCGCGGTCGAGGCGACGTCGCGGCGGCGCTGCGTGCCGAGCTCGATCAGTCGCTCGTCGCCGACGCCGCGCGGGCGCTCTTGCCGCGGACCTGGTTCTTCGCGCGCGCGTGCCGGGCGCTCCCGCCGGCCGCCGCGCGCCTCGTCCTGGAGGGGCCGCGCCCATCGTCGGACGACTCCGGCGTCGTCGACGCCACGCTGGTCTTCCTGAAGGAGGCGGTGCCGATCGCGCTCGACGACGAGGCGCTGGCGCGCGCGTGGGACGAGGCGCTCGGCGCGCTCCTCGACGCCAACACCTCGTACGCCTGGGGCTCGAAGCAGCGACGGGCGAAGATCCGCGGGCTGGCGACGAGCCGCTTCCTGCCGGCGATCCAGGCCGTCGCCGCGGGGTGCACGAAGGTGCCGGCCGACCTCCTCGCGGTGCTCGTCGCCGACGGGAGCGAGGCCTCGGCGGACGCGCTCCTGCCGCACTTCCACCGCGCCGCCACCAGCGACCGCGGCCACGGCCTCGACCTCCTCGAGCGGCTGCGCACGCACGCCGCCGACACGCCGCCGATCCGCGCGCTCCTCGACGAGGTCGAGCGCCTCCTGGGCGTGCGCGAGGCGGCCTCGCCGGCGCTCGCCGTCGCCCGCGCCATCGGGCTCGGCGACCTCGACTCGTTCTGGTTCTGGGCCTTCCTCGGCGCGACGCAGACCAACCGGAATCGCGTCCCGTCGGTGCAGTCGAACCTCAGCATCGACAGCACGTCGCCGACGTGGTTCTCGGTGTCGATCTCCGTCGTCGATCCGGGCGACGTCGATCGGCGCTCGCTGTCGTTCTCGAACGACGCCGTCCATCGCGACGACTTCGGCCTCGGCCCCTGCGAGGCCGCCGCCCTTCCGTCGCTGCTGGCGCGCGCGGCGCAATTGTTGTCAATCACGTGGAACTTCGCCGACATCGGCCTGCGCACGAGCCTCCGCGGCAAGAGGCGCGAGCGGCTCCTCGCCTGGCTCGCGAGCGGGACGGCGACGTGAGCCGTGCGCGCCTCACCCGCGACGCGGCGGAGGCGGCGCTCCGTCAGGCCGTCGCGCCCGATCGCGGCTGGGCGCCCGGCCCGCCGGTCGACGTCGCCGATGTGCTGAGGCGCCTCCCCGACGACGTCGACCCGGCGCTGGTCGTCGAGGTGGTGCGCCCGTCGCTGGAGTCGAGCCCGTCGCTGTTCGCGCGCGGCGCCAAGGAGCTGCCGCCCGCCGTCGTCCGCCGCCTCCTCGAGACCACGCCGCGCGGCAACGCCGCCATCGTCCTCCTGCGCGACGCCGTCCCGCTCGAGCTCGACGACGCGACCCTGGCCGCGCGCTGGCGCGAGGCGCTGGCGACGCTGGTCGCGCTCGACACCAGCTACGAGTGGGGCTCGCAGCCGAAGCGCGCCAAATTCCAGGAGCTGGCCCGCGGTCCATGGCTGGCGTCGATCCAGGCGGCGGTCGTCGGCAGCGAGGCGCCGCCGCTCGACTTCCTCGGCGTCCTCGCCACCGACGGCGGCGAGGCCTCGGCCGACGCGCTCCTGCCGCACGTCGACCGCGCCCTGACCGTCGACGGCAACGGGCTCAACTTCCTCGAGCAGCTCACCACGCACGCGCCGCCCGACGGGCCGGTGCGCGCGCTCATCGCCGACATGCGCACCCGCCTCGACGCGCGCCAGACCGCCTCGCCCGCCCACGCCTTCGCCGCGGAGCTCGGCCTCGCCAGCGATGGCGCCGCGCCCTTCTGGTTCACCGTCCGCCTCCAGTCCGTCGAGCGGACCTGGCGCGCCATCGGCCACGCCACCATCACCGTCGACAGCCGCAGCGACCCCTGGTTCGCGCTCTGGGTCCAGCGCGACGACGGCGACGTCGACTGGCGCTACGTCCACGGCGCGCGAGACGACCTCGGCCTCGGCGTCCCCTCCCCGTCGGAGACGCCCTCCTATCTGGCGCGCGCCGCCGACCTCCTCTCGCTGCGCTGGGACTTCGACGGCGCCGAGGTGACCTCGTCCGTCCGCGGGAAGCGGCGCGCGGCGATCGTGGAGTGGCTGCGCAGAAGCGGCTGACGGATGATCGCGCTGTCAGGGTTCTAGCGCTTGCCCGAGGGAGGACGCGGCGGTTACACTTCCGCACGTCCCCGGTGGAGCGTGACATTTCTGCCAGGGCAGGCGGAGGCGGCTTGACGGAGGCGAACAAAGCGAACGAGCTGCGGCCGGGGTGGACCCTGCCGCGCTATCGCCTCGTCGAGGAGGTGGGTCACGGCGGCATGGCCGTGGTCTACCGCGCCATGGACACCACGCTCGAGCGCGAGGTGGCGGTGAAGGTCCTCCACCCGCACCTCGCCGACCTCGCCGAGTCACGCGCCCGCCTCGAGCGCGAGGCCCACGCTGTCGCCAAGCTCCGCCACGAGAACATCCTCGAGATCTTCGACTACTCGGGCCCCGACTCGCCCGAGAGCTTCATCGTCACCGAGTTCATCCACGGCAAGACGCTGAAGGCGTTCCTGACGGCGCACCCGCTGCCGTTCGTCGAGGTGGCGGAGATGATCGTGTCCGAGGTGGCGCGCGCGCTCGAGCACGCGCACCACGTCGGCGTCATCCACCGCGACGTGAAGCCCGAGAACGTGATGGTCCGCGACGACGGGATCATCAAGCTGATGGACTTCGGCATCGCCCAGATCGTCGACAAAGAGCGCATGACGATCACCGGGCAGCTCCTCGGCTCGCCCGCCTACATGGCGCCCGAGCACGTCGAGGGCAAGCCGCTCGACTTTCGCACCGACGTCTTCGCCGTCGGCATCCTCCTCTACCAACTGGCGACGGGGCAGCTGCCGTTCCGCGGCAAGAACCCGCACGAGGTGCTGAAGCGCATCGCCGAGTGCAAGTACCCGGCGCCAGAAGCTGTCAATCCGAAAATCGGCGGCCGGCTGGCGCGCATGATCGTGAAGGCGCTGGCCAAGGATCCCGACGCGCGCTACCCCGACGTGGCGCCGCTCCGCAAGGAGCTCGTCGAGGATCTGGCCGACGCGGGGGTCGAGGACGCGCGGGCCGAGCTGCGCGCGTTCTTCCGCGATCCCGAGGGCTGGGCGCGCGACTTCAAGCCGCGCCTGGTGAGCGCGCTGGCCAAGCGCGGCAAGGAGCTCGAGGCCGAGGGGCGGATGGCGGCGGCGCTCGACCTGTGGGGGCGCGCGCTGGCGGTCGATCCGCGCTCGCCCGAGCTGCGCGCGCTCGTCGACGGGGCGGCGCGGCGGCGGCGGGCGCTGCGGGTGGCGGCGGTGGTCGGCGGCGCGGCCATCGTCCTCGGCGCCGGCGGCTTCGGCGGCTACACGCTGATCACCCGGCTGCGCGCGCACGCCGCGCAGGCGACGACGCCGCCGCTCGTCGAGGCCAAGCCCATCGCCGTCGTTCCCAAGCCCGCCCCCGTCGAGGCGAAGCCGAAGCCGATCGAGCCGAAGCCGTCGGAGCCCAAGGCGATCGAGCCCAAGCCGACGCTCAAGATGGCGATGGTGAAGCCGCGCGCCGTCGAGCCGCCCCCCGCGGTCAAGCCGGCCACGCGATCGTTTGAGCTCAAACCGATGCCCCAGGCGGTGCGCGTCTCCGTCGACAACGGCCCGTTCGTCGACTACGACCCGACCCGCAAGTACGAGCTCACGCCGGTCGCGCACACCATCGTCGTCGCCAGCGACTACTGCTTTCCCGAGACGCTGACCATCCAGCCCGACGAGACCGAGCGGCGGGTGCGCCTCAAGTGGAAGCCGGCGTCGCTGACGCTCGACGTGCAGCCGCCCGACGCCGACATCGTCGTCGAGGGGATGCGCACGGTGTTCTCGTCGGGGCAGGCGATCGCGCTGCGCATCGACGGCGAGAGCCCGCGCCGCGAGGTCAAGGTGAAGGTCTCGGCGCGCGGCCACCGCTCGCAGACGCTGGCGATCACCGTCGGCGCAGCCGACCCGAAGCGCGAGAAGGTCGTGCTCGAGCCGATCGCCGCCGCCGTCGCGCCGAGCACGTCGCCCACGCCCACGCCCGCGGCGACGCCGCCCAAGGGTCCGACCGAGTGACGCCGCCCCGGCGACCGCGCGCCGCTGCGGCGCTCCTCGCCTGTCTCGTCGGGGCGGCCCCCCTCGCCGCCGCCCCGCGCCCCGCCCGCGCCGCCGCCACCACCGTCGCCCCGCAGGCCGCGCTCGAGGCCGGCAAGCTCGCCTACCAGCGCCACGAGTACGCGGTCGTCGAGCAGTCGGTCCGCCCGCTCCTCTACCCCACCGTGGAGCTCGGCACCGACGACGCGGTCATCGAGGCGCGCCGCCTCCTCGCCCTCGCCTACTTCTTCCAGAAGCGCTACCCCGAGGCGCGCGCCGAGGTGGTCCAGATCCTCGCCATGCACCCCGAATACACGCTAGACAGATATGTCGAGCCGCCCGTCGCCGTCAGCTTCTTCGAGGCCATCCGCCGCGAGCAGGACGATCGCCTCGAGGCGGTGCGCCGCCGCGAGCGCGAGGAGGAGGCGGCGCGCGCCCGCGAGGAGGAGGCGCGCCGCCGCGAGGCGCTCCGCACCGCCGAGCGCGTCGTCGTCGAGACCACCGTCGAGCGCCACTCGCGCCTCTACGCCTTCCTCCCCTTCGGCATCGGCCAGCAGCAGAACGGCCAGCGCAAGAAGGCGATCTTTTTTCTGTCTAGCGAGCTCATCGTCGGCGCGCTCTCGCTCGCCTGCTGGGCCGCGCTCCCCGCCGCCTTCAACCTGAATTCGGTCCGCCCCGCCGACGCCCCGACGGTGAACGCGCTGAACCTCACGCAGATCGTCTCCGGCGTCGCCTTCTGGGGCCTGGTCGTCGCCGGCATCATCGACGCCAACGTGAAGTACGTCCCCACCGTCACGCGCACGCGCGAGCTCCCGGCGCGACCGCGCGCGCGCCTCACCATCAGCCCCTTCTCCATCGGAGGAGTCTTCTAGTGCCCACGCTGCGCGTCACCCAACCCGGCCAGTCGCCGAAGGTCCACTCGCTGCGGCGCCGCATCACGTCCGTCGGGCGCTCGCCGGAGAACGACATCTGCATCGCCGATCCGCTGGTCCCCGACAGCATGGCGCAGATCCTCTTCGACGGACGCGACTTCCAGATCAGCGCCTTCGATCGCGCCGGCGAATTTCTCGTCAACGGAAAAAAGCGCAAGAAGCACCGCCTGCTCCACGACGACGTGCTGCGCATCGGCGACGCCGAGCTGGTCTTCTCGCTGACCGATGAGCTCGGCGTCGGCGAGGACGAGGGGCTCGACGACATCACCCAGCGCACCCCGGCGGCGGTCAGCGTCGACGCCTATCGCGGCCTCTATCAGTTCTCGGCGCGGCTCCTCGAGAGCTACGAGATCGGGCCGCTCCTCGAGAGCCTGATGGACGCGGTGGTCGAGGTCACCCGCGGCGACAAGGGGTTCCTCATCCTCCTCGAGGACGGCGAGCTGCGCGTGAAGGTCGCGCGCAACTTCCGCCGCGAGAACCTCGCCGATGCGCTCGAGCAGCTCAGCGACTCCATCGTCGACAAGGTGGTGAAGACGCGGCGACCGGTGATCGTCAGCGACGCGCTGTCCGACCAGGAGTTCAAGAACTCGATGTCGGTCATGGCGCTCAAGCTCTCGTCGGTGATGTGCGTGCCGCTGACCGAGCGAGGCAACCTCCTCGGCTGCCTGTACGTCGGATCGTCGTCGGTGGCGCACCTCTTCGAGGAGGCGCAGCTGGAGATCCTGACGATCTTCGCGGCGCAGGCGTCGCTGCTCATCCGGAACGCGCTCCTCGTGAACGAGCTCAAGCTCGACAACCGCCTGATGTCCGAGAAGCTCGAGCAGATCCGCTTCGGCGAGATCATCGGCTCGTGCGCGGCGATGCAGGAGGTGATTCGCAAGGTGCAGAAGGTCGCCACGCGCGACGTGGCGGTGCTGGTGACCGGCGAGACGGGGACCGGCAAGGAGCTCATCGCGCGCGAGGTGCACCGACGGTCGCCGCGCGCCAAGGGGCCCTTCATCACGCTCAACTGCGGCGCGATCCCCGAGAACCTCCTCGAGAGCGAGCTCTTCGGCCACGTGCGCGGGGCCTTCACCGGCGCGGTGGCGACGAAGCCCGGGAAGTTCCACGCCGCCGACGGCGGGACCATCTTCCTCGACGAGATCGGGGAGATGCCTCTCGCGCTGCAAGTGAAGCTCCTGCGCGTGCTGCAGGACAACACCGTCGTGCGCGTCGGCGACACGCGCGCCGAGCGCGTCGACATCCGCGTGATCGCCGCGACCAACCGCGACCTCGAGGCGGAGATCAAGGCGGGGCGCTTCCGCGAGGACCTCTTCTACCGCCTGAACGTCGTCGGCATCCACCTGCCGCCGCTGCGCGAGCGCGGCGACGACGTGCTGGTGATCGCGAAGTATCTCCTGCACCGCTACGCCGACGAGTTCGGCGGCACGGTGAAGGGGTTCGCGCCCAACGCCATCGTCGCCATCCGCAAGTTCGGCTGGCCGGGGAATATCCGTCAACTCGAAAATCACTTGAAGAAGGCCTGCGTCCTCGCCGACAAGGCGATGCTCACCGCCGAGGATCTGGGGCTCACCGGCGACGTGCTGCCGACGATCCTGCCGCTCGCCGAGGCGAAGGAGCGCTTCCAGCGCGACTACATCAACCAGGTGCTCGAGCTGAACGGCGGCAACCGCACCAAGACGGCGCGCGACCTCGGCGTCGACCCGCGGACG
>Ga0272446_1003896_pt1 | contig 18256 bp, 17 predicted proteins | sample YNPCB0061_FD_194587 | JGI IMG/M metagenome (GOLD analysis project Ga0272446, IMG submission 194587) | Hot spring microbial mat communities from Yellowstone National Park, WY, United States - YNP-CB-006-1 | ecosystem: Environmental > Aquatic > Thermal springs > Hot (42-90C) > Sediment | place... | reverse complement strand
TAGCTCAGCTGGACAGAGCAACGGACTACGAATCCGTGTGTCGGGAGTTCGAATCTCTCTGGGCGCGCCAAACTAAATGAAAATAGGGGCTTTTTAAGCCCCTTAATTTTTGGTGCGCCCGGCAGGGCGCATCCACTTGGAGGTGCAAGTCCTCTACAGGCCCGACAGGGGGAACTGTTAGCCGGACGGCAAGGGTGTCCATCGTGAGGTGGAATCTGAAGGAAGCCGCAGGCAAAGCGCTGGCCTGACGAATAGAAACCGCATAAGAGGCGGTCATGCCGGATGAGAAGGCCAATATCTTCAAAGTCCAAAACCTGTCCGGAAGGCATGGACGTATATGCGGCGGGCATAAGCGTGAAGGTGGGTGCGCATTACCCGGGGAGGTCTGTCGATCTGCCTTGTGCTACCGGCATCGAGAGGTGCTGGGAAGGGTCGGCAGAAGTCAGCCGAGGGCATAGTAGGTCCATCGACCGGACTGAAGGCCCGAACAGGTAGTAGAGGGAAGGAGTCTCGAATTTCGATGAACCATGGAGATGCAGAAGGCTGGGTTGCGAGGCCCGGCGCCGCCAGGTCAGGTAGTGACCGGAAGTCACGAGGGGGCCGGGCAGGTGCGTCAAAGGTCACGGCAAAGAGAGGTCACTCCCGCCCGGAGACGTTGCAGTTGATGGAAGCGGTGGTCGAACGCGAGAACATGAAAACGGCCTGGCTCCGGGTCAAGGAGAATAAAGGTGCGGCAGGCGTTGACGGCATGAACGTGGATGCTCTGCTGCCCTACCTGCGGGAGCATTGGTCGAATATCAAAGAGGACCTGTTGGCTGATAGGTATCAACCGAGTCCGGTGCGTAAGGTAGAGATTCCCAAGCCCGGCGGCGGGATGCGGCAATTGGGCATACCGACGGTTTTGGACCGCCTCATCCAGCAGGCGTTGCATCAGGTTTTACAGCCGATTTTTGATCCGGGGTTTTCGGCCTCCAGTTATGGGTTCCGGCCAGGACGGGGAGCCCAGCAAGCGGTGGCTCAGGCCAAGGTATATGTGGCGGAAGGGAAGCGTTGGGTAGTAGACCTGGATCTGGAGAAATTTTTCGACCGGGTCAACCACGACATCCTGATGGCCCGTCTGACCCGTAAGATATCGGACAAGCGGGTATTGCGGCTCATCCGCCGCTACCTGCAAGCCGGGCTGATGGAGTCAGGGTTAGTGTCGCCTCGGACGGAGGGTACGCCTCAGGGTGGCCCACTGTCGCCGTTGCTCTCCAACATTCTGTTGGACGATCTGGATAAAGAACTGGAGAGGCGTGGGCATAGCTTTTGCCGGTATGCTGATGACTGTAACATGTATGTGCGGTCACGGCGCGCCGGCGAGCGGCTCATGGCCAGCCTCAGCCGATTCCTGACGATCAAACTGAAACTCAGGGTGAATGAAGCCAAGAGTGCGGTGGATCGGCCTTGGCGGCGGAAGTTTCTGGGCTACAGTATGACGTGGCACCAGAAGCCCCGCCTTAAGATTGCTCCTGCCAGCCTGGACCGCTTCAAGATTAAAGTGCGGGAAAGACTACGGGGCGGTCGGGGACGTAACCTGAAACGGCAGATCAAGGAGTTGACCCCCTTATTAAGAGGTTGGATAAACTACTTTCGACTTGCTGAAGTCAAGGGTGTTGTAGAGGAGTTGGATGGTTGGCTTCGCCGGAAGTTTCGGTGCATCCTGTGGCGACAATGGAAACGTTCCTATACGCGTGCCAGAAATCTGATGAAACGAGGTCTCAAGGAAGAGCGGGCCTGGCGATCTGCCACCAACGGCCGAGGGCCGTGGTGGAACGCCGGGGCCTCTCATATGAACGAGGCCTTTCCCAAAAGATTCTTTGATGAACTTGGACTGGTGTCGCTGCTTGATTATCTGCGATTAATTCAATCTACTACATGAACCGCCGTGTACGGAACCGTACGCACGGTGGTGTGAGAGGACGGGGGCCGCAAGGCCCCCTCCTACTCGATGAATCTATTGGGCCTCGGGGGCGGAAGCGCCCGGCGCCTGGCTGGCGGCTGGCTGGGACGGTTCGGGGTGCAGGGTCTGCATTTCGCTCTTAAGCAATTCCAGGTCGTGGCGCAGCTGCCGATTGGCCTGCTTTAATCTGACCACCTCCACCAGACTATAGAGGCCGGTGCCAACAATCCCCAGAAACAGGGTATAGAGCAGGATCACCCAAAGCCGGTGGGGAGCGCTCTGCAGGGTGAAGAGCAGCAGATTCAGGCGAAACTGCACCTCGTGGTTAAACACCTCCACGTTTTGCCGGACCAGAAGCAGGATAAGGAAGAGGACCATAAGGGGCAGGATGATCTTGAGATACCGCATAATCAGTCTCCGTCCGCAATCTCACGGAAAAAAGGCAGCAATTTCTGATAAGTGGCCTGGAAGTGTTCCGGGATGACCCGGACATCGGCAAAAACCGGGACGAAATTGGTATCCCCCTGCCAGCGGGGCACGATGTGGAAATGGACATGGGATTCAACCCCGGCCCCGGCTACCACCCCGAGATTGAGACCGACGTTGAAGCCGTGGGGGTTCATGGCCTTTTTGAGAATTTCCAGGGATTGCCGGACTTTGAGCATCAGGTCCAGCAGCTCTGCCTGACTGAGATCAATCAGGCCCGGGACGTGGCGCAAGGGGGAAACTAACAGGTGGCCGTTGATATATGGAAATTTGTTCATCATAATACGGGTCAGCCGGCCGCTGAAGAGGATCAGCCGGGCCTGCAGGTCCTCATCCGGCCAGGGGCAGAAGATACAGCCGGCCGGTTTATCCTCGCCTAAGATATATTCCATGCGCCAAGGCGCCCAGAGTTGTTTCATTGTTGCCTTCCTGCCGAGAGAATCAGAGCGGGCTCGTCGTCGCAGACCTGGAGCTGCTCCTAGCGTCGCACGTCACCGACACATTATAGCACCGATGCGGGGGAATTCAAGCCGTTTTCGCCAGATGAAAGGCGGGCCGGACCTGCCCCACCTGCTGTTGGCGATGATTTTTGATGACTGGGTGGTGATAGGCGGCCAGAGCCGCCGCGGCCTCGGGAGTCCAGACCTGGAGTTGGGCCAAACTCTCCACGGCGGTGGGGTTGAGTCCCCGGACGTGGCCGTCGGCCACTTTGATGGCCACTCCCAGGCCCTCGTGGATCAGGGCCAGGGCATAGCCCCCTTCGGCGCCGGTTTTGGCCAGAACCCGGCCGGAGAGGGCCTGCATGATGTCAGTACACAACCGGCCATCGCCGGCGATGAGCCGGGGATGAGCCAGGCAGGCCCGGGCAACGCTGGCCATGGCCTCGGTCAACGGCCCCGCCGGCAAGCGGCCCTGGACGGCGGCGGCCAATTTGGCGTAAGCCAGGGCAATGCGTGCCAGGGGGACATAAAAGACCGGCGCGCCGCAGCCATCGATGGCGACCGTGATCTGCGCGGCCGGCACCTCGGTAACCTGGGCCACGGTTTGCAATATCAATTGTTGGACCGGATGGTCAGGAGCGAGGTAGTCCGCCAGTGGCCAGCCGTGGTGGACGCAGAGGGCCAACATGGCCGTGTGTTTGCCGGCGCAGTTGTTGTGCAGGGGAGTGGCAGCCTGCCCCGCCTTGGCCAGGGCCTGGGCCGTGGGCCGGTGTGAGGGGGCATGGATGCCGCACTGCAGGTGGGCCGGGTTGAGGCCCAGGCGATCCAGAATCCGCTGGATGATGGCCACCTGAAAATCCTGACCGTTCAGCGACCCGGAGCATAAAGCCAATTCTTCAGAGTCGAAGTTGAAGGCTGCCGCAGCCCCGGTGGTGAGCAGGGGCAATACCTGGAAAGGTTTGGCCATGGAGCGCAGGCAGACCCAGGTTTCAGGATCGCCGACCGCGGCCACCAGCCGGTCCTGAGGGTCGACGACGGCGATGTGACCATAATGGCTGCTTTCCACCCGTTCCCCACGGGTGACTTCCACCAAGAGTTCCGGCATAGAATCATTCCTCTCAACTCACGCTAGCTGCTGCACAGGTTTTCGTCGGGGCGGGGCAGGGGGCACAGCCCCCCGAAAACCCCTCCTCCATCCCCACTTTCCGTTGACCGTTTCTCTCACTGTATCGAAATTATCTGAGGCAAGGCAAGAAGAAATTAGCTAAATCTGCTAACCCCCGGTGCCGGTCAGCTCCGGCCCCATGGACTTGGGAACCGGCTTCCTGGCGGCCAGGAGCCAGGCCACCCAGTTAAAGTTCAGATGAGCCGGCAGCTCGGGGTGGCTGAAAAATTTTATGGCCCGCCCGGTCAGATGCCACCCTCGCTGGCGGTATTGGGCCAGCAGCAACTCTTCGTCAGATTCCCGGAAGCCCGAGAGGAGCAACCGCCCGCCGGCCGCCAGTCTGGAAAGGTATTCTACCTGCTCATGTTGCACTTCGCTGGGCAGGTTGGCCACCACCAGATCAAAGGAGCCGGCCAGACAGGTGCTGGAACCCTGGATGACCTGGATGGCCTCGTCCAACCCATAGCGCCGGGCATTGGCCAGGGTGGCCTGCACCGCCGGCGGGGCAATATCCAGCCCCAGCACCAGGGGCACCCCCAGAGCGGCGGCAGCGATACAGAGGACGCCGCTGCCGCAGCCGATCTCCACGAGATGGCGGACCGGCGCAGCCGTCAAGGCCTGGACCAGCAGGTCCAGGCACAGGCGGGTGGTGGGGTGGCCCAACGGGAAGGCGCGGCCCTGATCAAGAGCCAGAACCCGGACGCCGGCCGGCGGGTCTGTCGCCGGCGGTCGGTCGGTCAACAACAGCCCGGCGGTCAAAGGATACCACCAGCCGGTCTGGGGCTGCCAGAGCGCAGTGCCGGGCGTCATGTGCGGCGTCTCTTTTTTCTGACAGGGAAATCGAGGCATTCTCTGAATGGTTCGCCGGTCTGGAGACCAGCGCCACGAAATGATCAATTTTTTTCCTGGTTCCCACGTTGAACTTGGGAACCAGGGGAAAAACAGCGGGCACGGCCTGCCCTATAAAACTAATTTTCCAGAAACCGGAAACTGGAAACCGGAAACCATTTTTTTCTTGCTAACTTCAAGACATGCCGGCAATTTCCAACAACCGCTGAGACGACCGCGCCTACCAGAGCCAATAAGGCCCGGGTCCCCAGGGCCCCCAATAATAATAGACTGGAAAGCCATAGCCCCAGGGGTAAGGATAAGGATAGGGGTCAGGCCTGGGTATGGGCCAGAGTTTGACCTCCTGCCCGGCAATGACGGGGTAGCGGTAGTCCAGGTCGCCAACTTTGCGGACTTCGCTCCCCTTGACCGGCCCGGCCACGGTGATCTTGCGGTCTTTGCGGAAGATCAGGGGATCTAAAAACCGGTCGGCCACGACCAGGAAGCGGCCCAGGGAAGTGTCCGTAGCCTGCGGTTCCTGGAAATAATCCAGGGGCTTCTGGACGATTTCCACCTCCGTCTGCCCTGGCTTCGGCGTGGTCTGAACAATAACGCCGCCCACAATGACGATCTTGCCCTGATAAGCGTCGGGATCGCTGCTGAGGGCAGCAAAACTGAGAGCGGGCTCCGCCTGCTGGCGCAGCGACCGGGAGATGGCCGGGGTGCAGGCCGGGATGGCGAACAGCAGCAGCATAATGAGGCTGCCGCGTCCGAGACGAAGGATACTGATATATTGCTGCATATTCTGATTCATGACACTTTTCTTCTTTTTGTTGGGCGCAAGGATGTCTGTAGGGGCTAATTAGAATACTTTTATATTAAAATAAGTCGTCACACTTCTTTTGACAAGAAAAACCTCGGATAATTGTCAACCTCATGGGCTTGCTAAAGTTGACAATGCTGATAGAATGAAGGTGAATCTTCCGGTTGCCGGCAGCGGCGCTCCAGCACGGAATGCTGCCGGGGAGGGTGGAAAGGAATAGACATCGTGCTGTTTCAAGAATGGCAGGAAATCTTCCGCCTCAATTTCACGGGAATGTGGCCGCTGTTGGCTCGGGCCAGTCGGCTGCGGGAGGCCCGCTGCGGCCAACAGATCAGCCTCTGTGTCATTATCAATGCCAAGTCAGGGCACTGCCCCCAGGATTGCGCCTTTTGCGCCCAATCCCGGCGCTCTGCGGCACCCATTGACAAGTATCCGCTCCTGCCTCGGGAGCAGATGGTGGCCGCGGCCCAGGCCGCGGCGGCCCAGGGCGCGGCCCGGTTCAGCATCGTGACCTCGGGTCGGGGGGTGATGAGTCGGGCGGAACAGGAGACCATCCTGGCGACGGTGGCCGAGATCCGCCGCATTACGCCTTTACGGGTCTGCGTCTCTCTGGGGATTGTCAGCCCGGAGTTTTTGGCAGCCCTGGCCGCGGCGGGGGTGTATCGCTATCATCACAATGTGGAGACGGCAGCCTCCTTTTTCCCGGAGATTGCCACGGCCCATACCTATGAGGAGCGCTTGGCCACCATCCGGCAGGCCAAGGCCGCAGGCTTGGCCGTTTGTGTGGGGGGCATCTTCGGTCTGGGGGAGAGCGTGGCGCAGCGTTATGAGATGGCCCAGACCCTGCGGGACCTGGAGGTGGATTCCATCCCTTTGAACTTTCTGCAGCCCATTCCCGGAACGCCGTTGGCGGCGCGGCAGCCACTGGAGCCTTTGGAGGCCCTGCAAATTATTCTGGCCTTTCGTCTCTTTTTTCCCGACAAACGGCTCATTATCGCCGGCGGTCGGGCGGGGGCGTTGCGCTCTCTGGCGCCGCTGCTGTTTGCGGCCGGGGCCGATGCCCTGATGACCGGGGATTATTTGACCACCAGGGGACAACTGCCGGCCCAGGACCTGCAGATGCTCCAGGACCTGGGGCTGCAGGCGGTGCAGGAGGAGGTATGAGCCGCACATTGCCGGCAATTCCCCGGGTAGCCGGGGTCTTTGTCACCGGCACGGATACGGATGTGGGCAAAACTGTCATTGCCGCCGGCTTGACCGCCACCCTGCGGGCCGCCGGGGTCAAGGCCGTCTATTTTAAGGCGGTGCAGAGCTGCTGCCCTGAGGAGGACGGCCGCCTCATCGCTACCGATGCCCGCCTGGCCCAGACCATGGCCGGGCTGGATGAACCTCTGAGTCTGCTGACGCCGGTGACCTTAAAATTACCCCTGGCCCCGGCAGTGGCCGCGGCCCAGGTGGGGGTCGCGGTGGACCTGGAGGTGATTGCCCAGGCTTACCGGGAATTGGCCGGCCGCTATGACTTTCTGGTGGTGGAGGGTGCCGGCGGACTCTATGTGCCGCTGGTGGACAACACCTTTCTGGTCCTGGATCTGGCCTGCTGGCTGAACCTGCCGGTCCTGGTGGTGGCCCGGCCGGGTTTGGGCACCATCAATCATACAGTAATGACGGTAAAGAGCGTGGCCCAGGCCGGCCTACCGGTGGTGGGCATCATCCTGAACCAGTATCCCGAGCGGCCGAACCTGGCGGCCCGCACCAACCCGGAGATTATCGAGGCCATCAGCGGTCGGCCGATCCTGGCCAAGGTGCCGGTCATTGCCGACCTGACTGGGGAGGCCGGCCGGACCGCCTTGATCTCCGCCCTGCGGCAGGTGCTGGCCACCCCGGCCTGGCAGGAAATAATGCAGGGAAAAGGGAAAAGGCAGGAGGGATAAAAAATAAGGGGAGAGGGAGGACTAAGGGATCTTAAAGAGCCCCGTTGCGCTGGTTCGCCGGTCTGGAGCCGGTGCCACGAAATGGTGATGTTTGGGCGGGCGCGGAGGCCCACCTTATAAGACTACGAACTACGAACTATGAACTATGAACTATGAACTGCATTTTAAAACTATATGGCAGCTCCCGATAAGAAAACAATGTCCACTCTGGATGCCATCTTAACCCAGGAGTTGGCTGACCTGGAGACCCAGCACCTGCGGCGCCGGCTGCAGGTGCTGGAGGAGATGCTGCCGGCCGGGAAAGTCCGGGTGGCAGGACAGGTCCTGCTCAACCTGTCCTCCAATGATTACCTGGGCTTGGCCACCGACCTGCGGTTGATTACCGCGGCCCAGGCGGCCGCGGCCCGCTGGGGGGCCGGCAGTACGGCCTCGCGGCTCATCGTCGGCACCCTGGCCCTGCACCAGGAGGTGGAAGAGGCCGTGGCGGCTTTCAAGAGGACGCCCCGGGCGGTGTTGTTCAATACCGGCTATATGGCCAACGTTGGGGTGATCGCCGCCCTCATGGGCCGAGGGGACGTTATCTTCTCCGATAAACTCAACCATGCCAGTATCATTGACGGCCTGCGGCTGGCCGGGGCCGCCTTTTACCGCTATCCGCATCGGGATATGGACCACCTGGCGGCTTTGCTGCAGAAGCACCAGCAGGCCCGCCGGAAATTGATCGTCACGGACAGCGTCTTTTCGGTGGACGGCGATCTGGCCCCCCTGCGGGAGCTGGTGGCCCTGAAGGAGCGCTACGGCGCCTGGCTGATGATCGATGAGGCACATGGGACCGGGGTGTTCGGTGCCAGAGGGGCCGGGCTGGCCGAGGCCCTGGGATTGACCGAGGCCATCGAGATTCACATGGGCACGTTCTCCAAGGCCCTGGGGAGTTTTGGGGCCTATGTGGCCGGATCGGCGCCGCTTATCGAGATGCTCCACAACAAAGCCCGGTCTTTTATCTATTCCACGGCCCTGCCGCCGCCGGTGTTGGGGGCGATGCAGGCGGCGGTGGAGATTGTCCGACAGGAACCGGCCAGACGCAGCTATCTTCTGACCCAGGCGGCATTGTTCCGGCAGCGTCTGCAGGAAGGCGGCCTGGAAACCTTGGCCAGCGAGACCCAGATCATTCCGGTCCTGGTGGGCGACAACGCCCTGGCTTTGGAGTATGCCGCGGCGCTGCGGCAACAGGGTCTAATGGCGGTGGCCATCCGGCCGCCCACGGTACCGCCCGGCTGCGCCCGGCTGCGCTTCTCCCTGTCCGCGGCCCACAATGCCGAGGAGCTGTCTCAGGCTGCCGCGACGATTGTCCAAGTGGGGCGGCAGTTGGGATTAGGAGAGAGGTCTGGGGTCAAGGGTCAGCAGATGCAGACGGCTGCGAAGCTCAATTGACAACTGGAAATTGACTTGAAGCATCTGGTCTTGTTGCATGGCTGGGCCACGGACAGCCGGATCTGGACCGCACTGCGGACGGCGCTGGCCGGACGCGCCAAGCTCTGGTCCCCGGACCTGCCTGGGTGGCAGGCCGACTGGCTGTGGGGCAGGCTCCAGGAGCTGGCCCCGGCCCAGACCGTCCTGGTGGGATGGTCGTTGGGGGCGATGCTGGCGTTGGCGGTCTGTGCCCGGGGGTATCGGCCGGCGGCCCTGGTGCTCCTGGCCGGCTGTGCCAGTTTTTGCCGGCGGCCGGATTATCAATTAGGCTGGCCGGTGGCGGTGGTGCGGGGTATGCGCCAACGCCTGCGCACCTCGTCGGCGGAGGTCGTCCAGGAGTTTTATCGGCAGCTTCTGAGTCCCCGGGAAGAGGCCGACCGGGAGAAATTGGCCGCCGTATTGCCCCGGGGACAAGACCCCGCCTGGCTGGCTGCGGGTCTGGATTACCTGCGCCGTACAGACCTGCGCCCCCAGCTGGGTCAGGTCGCCGCCGGCGACATCGTTATTATCCATGGGAGCGCCGACCGGATCACGCCGGTGGCTCAGGCCCATTTTCTGGCAGAGCAGCTGCCCGCGGCCCGTCTGGCGCTGCTGCCCGACGCCGGCCACGCCCTCATGGTGAGCCGCAGTCAAGAGGTTGCGAATCTGTTGGCACCATACCTCGATTAAGAGAGGCTTGGTGCTGCAGGCTGTGTGGAGTAAAAGAACAGGGATGAGGAAATGACGCCATTAAGGACGAGTGTCTGGGCGCCGCAGTGGTGCCGGCATGAGATGCCGCCTGCAAAAGTAGACAAAATTCGTCTGCAGCATAATTTCGGCCGACAGGCGGCCCGCTACGACCAGTTTGCCGTGGTGCAGCGGCGCCTGGCGGAAATATTGGTGGAGAGCCTGTTAAATTCCGGGCAGTCTTTCGACCGTATCCTGGAGATCGGCTGCGGCACCGGCTACCTCACCGGTCTGCTGCGCCGGGCCTTCCCCCAGGCCCGGCTGACCGCCCTGGACCTGGCCCCGGCCGCCGTGCAGGCCGCCCAGGCCCGTCTGGCTGATACCGGCGGCATTGACTGGCTGATAGCCGACGGCGAGCAGGAGGTGCCGGGGTGCTTTGATCTGCTCACCAGCAGCTCCGTCTTCCAGTGGTTCAGCCAACCGGCCCAGGCCTGCCAACGCTACTTCCAGGCCTTGAGGCCCGGCGGGGTCCTGGCCTTTGCCACTTTGGGACCCTTGACGTTTCAGGAGCTGGCCCAGAGTTTTGTCCAGGCCGGGAAGCTCTGGCCGGAACTCCCTGTGCCGGATATTCCAGCCCGACATTTTGCCGACGGCCAGGATTGGCAGGAGTTCATGGTGCAGGCAGGTTTTCAGGACATCGGCCGGCGCCAGGAAGTGTGGCCGGAAGTCTACGCGGATCTGTGGGCCTTTCTGCGGGCGGTACGAGGTATGGGGGCCACCTCCACCCGGCCACAGTTTCTTCCCCGGCGCCTCCTGGCCGCCATGGCGGCCTATTATCATGACAATTTCTCCCGGCCGGGCGGCATTCAGGTGACTTATGAGGTGATGTGGCTGCAGGGGAGGAAACCCGGAGATAGGGAGCCCTCATGAACACCACCTTTACCATCGCCTTGTCGACCCACCGGTTGGAGTCCCTCCCGTACGCCCGGGAGGCCATGAGCCGCCATCAGGCCATTGTTTTGGAGGAACCGCCTTCCCCAACTCTCTCCCGGGTTTTGCAAGGGGCTGCCGCAGTGGAGGAATATCTCTGGGAGCTGGATGCCGAGTTCCCGGAGTTCAGCCGGCAGCAATTGGCCATCTTACAGGGGCTCTGGCAGGAGGGGCGGACCATCCTGCAGGTGGAACCCTACCTGGAGCGCCTGCTGGCGATTCATGAACTTTTTGCCCAGGAGGTCAGCCCGGACGAGGTAAGATCCCGGGAGGAGCTGCGGGAGGTCTATGACGTGGAGCGGGAGGCGACGGCGGCGCTGCTGCGTTTTTATGAGGTGAGTCTGCCGGCGCCATTTCCCGAGGTGGTGGCGGCGGTGCAGGAATTCGCCCGGCGGGACGCAGCCCGCTTTCGCGTCCGGGATGCCATGCGGGCCCAGGCCCTGGCTGCCCTGGCGGGCAAATTTGAGACGATTTATGTGGAAACCGGGCACATGCACCTGTCCCTGCCCGGCGAACTCCGGCGGGCTTTAAACGGCCGCGGCAAGGTGCGGCCCCATTTTCTCCTGGGCGCGGTGGCCCGGCAGCGCCGCCGTCGGCCCCGAGTCTTTGGCCCCGGCGATGAACTGACTTTTGCTTATCTTTTCAAGCGGCCCATTGCCCCGAAAACCGAACAGCTCTTAGCGGCCCGCAGTCTGATCTATATAAAATTACTGGGCAAAGAGGAACTGCCCGACAAGACGTCGCCGACTCCGCACCTGGATGAAGAATTGGCTCTGAGCGCCTTGGTGTGTCAGCTGTCCTACGCGGACTGCGCCGAGCTCTATCCTCTCCTGAAGCAGGCGCCGCTGGCCCAGGCCAAGAATCTGGTAAGCCGCTTCCTCACAGAGAAAGGATCAGGCGGGCGATCTGAAAATACGTAAACACCCCCAGGACATCCACCATGGTAGAGATAAACGGGGCCGAGACCACAGCCGGATCGATGCCCAGGCGTACAAAAATCAGGGGCAGGAGGCCGCCGAATAAGGTGGCCATGGTGGAGATGAGTACCAGGCTCAGGCCGACGGCCAGGGCCACCAGCCAGCTGCCCTGCAGCCAATATGACCAGAAGACGACGATGACGCCCAGAAAACTGCCAAGCAGCAGGCCGATCCCCACCTCCCGGAGCAGGATCCTGAAGGCGTTGCCGAAGGTGACTTCCTTCAGGGCCAGACCCCGAACAATAACCGTGGAGGTCTGGGAGCCAATGTTGCCGCCGCTGCCAATAAGCAGGGGCACAAAGGCAGCCAGGGCCACCACCGACTACAGCAGGGTATTCTGATCCATGATAGTGGAGCCGGTCATGGTGTTGGTGAGGAGCAGGACCAACAGCCAGCCGACCCGACGGGCGGCCACGGTGATCATGTGGGCCTTGAAATAGCTCTGCTCCTGGACGGGCACGGCGCCCAGGCGGTAGATATCTTCGGTGGTTTCCTCCTCCATGATGTCCATGACATCGTCGTGGGTGATGATGCCCACCAGCCGGTCCTCCCGGTCCACCACCGGAATGGCCAGGAGGTCGTATTTGCCGATCTGCCGGGCCACCTCTTCCTGATCGTCATCCGTATGCACCGAGACGACCTCCCGGAGCATGATGTCGCCGATCCGGGTCTCCGGCGCGGCCAGGACCAGGTCCTTGAGGGAGACCATACCCAGCAAACGCCGCGCTTCATCTATAACATAGCAATAATAAACCGTCTCTTTGTCCAGGCCGATGCGTCGGATTTTGTCCAGGGCCTCACTGACCCGGAGATGTGTCTTAAATGAGATGTATTCCGGGGTCATGATGCGCCCGGCGGTATGCTCCTTATAGCCGAGGAGGAGGGACGTGGCCTCCCGTTCGGCCGGACTGAGCATTTTGAGCAGGCGTTTGGCTACCCGGGCCGGCAGTTCATCGAGAAGGTTGGCCCGGTCGTCCGGAGACATGTGCTCCACCAGGTCCCGCACCTGCTCATCCCGAAAGCCGGCCAACAGCTTTTGCTGGTCCTCAAATTCCAGATTTTCAAAGACCTCCACGGCCTTGGTCTTTTCCAAAAGCCGGAAAAACAGGGCATATTCGGAAGTGGGCAGAGAGGGCAGGACCTCTGCCAGGTCAGTGGGATTTTTCTGGCTTAAGAAGGCCTTCAGTTCGTCCCACCGTTGCTGAGCCAGCAAATCTTTTAAAATTTCCGCCAGGTTATCCATTTACACCCAATTTTCCGGAGAGTATGCCGATAACAATGATATAATCTTTTTACCCTAAAGAGTAACCTTAATATTATTAAATTTTTATGTGCTCCTGTGGCAAGGCCGGAGTTAGCTGATTTTGCTCAGAAAGGCTGCTATGCGGAAAAAAGTTTGTATGCCCCGATTTCTGACAATCATCACCCTCATTCTTATCGGTACCTTTGGCTTGGCCGCGGCAGCGCTGGCACAGCCGCAGGCGCAGCCCAAGACGACGCCGCCCCAGGGCACGCTGCTCCCCGAGATAACCAAAACGCTGCAGGAGCAGATCCAGGAACTCACAGCCCAAGGAGAGGTGCAGCGGCGCCGGTTGGCCAGGGCCCGGGAGGAATCCCAATCTCTCACCGTGGCGGTGAGTACGCACAAAACGGCCCTCTCTTTGGAAAAAGTTACGGTAGAGCAGGCCAAAGAATTGCAGCAATACTATGCCCGGCTGTTGGAGCAACGGGTCAAGGCCGCCGCCAGCCTGGAGCAGGAGCAGGAAAAATTCGGCAAGATCCTGGGCGAGCTGACCGAGGCCAGCAAAAAAACGGAGTTGGAGAAAGGCACCCAGCCGCCGGCCAAAACCCCGGCGCAACGAGCTCTGGAGCAGCAGCGGCAGCAGTACCAGACCTTGGCCAACACGGCCATCAGCAGGCTGGAGGAGATCCAAAAAACTCTCCAGGCACATTTGGAGCTGCTGAGCCAGGAAAAGGAGCTCTTAAAGGATTTTGCTCTCCAATTGGAAACCTTTGTGGCAGAGAAATCCCGGCAGCAGCTCCTGGAGCGCCAGAAGCCCACGGATATCATTGCCCTGGCCCGGGAAGGCATCGATGCCACCCTGGCCCTGCCTCAGAAGCTCCTGGAGATGGTGCAGGAGAACATCGCTTCCGGGAACGCCGCCCGGCTGTTGGGGACATATCGCAGCGAACTGCTGGGCCTCTTTATCTTTCTCATCCTGCTGCTCTACAGCATGCACCTGCTGCGGCGGACCAGCCGGGATTTTCGGCAGAATCTGGCGACCGGGGCCCAGACCTTCAGCCTGAAACTGTTCGTCGCTGTGGTCAATGCCCTGGCCCATAATTATTATTTATTGGCCATGATTATCTGGCTGGGCTTAACTCTGGGAGTTATGAAGGTCCTGGACCGGGCGGCGGCCCAGATTGTTCTGGGTAGCCTGGTAGTGATTACCGGCGTCAGCCTTTTGCAACATTTCCTCCGGGCCATGTTTGCTCCCGGTAAACCAGAAGAGGGCGTCCTGCGCTTGCCTGATCCGACGGCGCGCTTTTATTATCGCTATGGCCTGGTTGCCTCGATTTTTCTCCTGGTCGGTTATTACCTGCTTTGGTGTCTGCGTCTGCTGGGTCTGGAAGGCTCCGCTTATACCTTTGCGGTCCTTTTCTATATGCTGGTGGTCATCCTGTGGTTCGGCTGGCTGCTGCGCAAACCACACCTGGAAATCCTCCTGATGGGCGAGGCCGCGCCAGAGACCTGGCGTTGGGCCGGGCTGATCCGCAGCCTGCGGCTTCTGGTCCTCCTGGGCCTCAGCTTCATCATCATCCTCGATTTGCTGGGATTTCAGAACCTGGCCCTGTATCTGGCCGGCGCCGCCTTCCTGAGCGCCCTGGTAGTGGCCGGCGGCTGGCTGCTGAAACAATTGGGGCAGGACCTGAACAATTTTCTCACGGCGCCCCAGGGATTTTTTGCCACCACCATGTCCTGGGAGAGCAGAACCCTGGAAGGCGTCCGTCTTTTTTTGGGCTATGTCCTCAACTTTCTCGTAACCTTGGTCATCATCGGCGGTATCTTCGTAAGTTGGGGAGTTGACCTCCGGGGCCTCCGAAAAATCCTGGCGGCTCTGTCCCAGGGGCCGACCCTCGGGCCGGTGACCCTGGCCCCGGTGGGCATCTTCCTGGCCGGGGCCAGCATCTGGTTCGCCCGCAAACTCTCCCACTTCAGTCAACTGGTCCTGGCAAGCGGCATCTTTCGCCGGCGCCAGTGGGACCTGGGCATTCAACATACCATTACCAATACGGTGCATTACGCCCTGATGACTCTGGGCGTCTTTATGGCCCTGGGGTTTTTGGGAATAAATTTTGCCAATCTGGCCATCATTGCCGGCGGTCTGGGAGTGGGCATCGGTTTCGGCCTGCAAAACATCGTCAACAATTTTTTCAGCGGCCTGATTCTCCTGTTTGAACGGCCCATCAAGGTGGGGGACCTGTTAATTATCGACGGCCATTGGGGCACGGTCAAGGCCATTCGGGTCCGCAGCACGGTCTTTGAAACTTCCGACCGGTCGGTGCTGATCATCCCCAACTCTGATCTTTTGGCTGGCAAAATCCTGAATTGGACCTTTTACGGCCGGGGGGCCAACCGGCTGGCCCTAAAAGTGGGCGTTTCCTATGGTTCCGATGTTCATAGCGTCACCATACTGCTGGATCAGGTCTGTCGTCATAATCATCGGGTGCTGTCGGAACCGCCGCCGCAGATCTTTTTTAGCGCCTATGGCGACAGTTCGCTGGATTTTACGATCTGGGTCTTCCTGCGCAGTCCGGCAGACCGGATCCCGGCCACCCATGAACTTCATACAGCAATTTTTGATGCCTTCAGGGAAAACGGCATAGAGTTCCCCTATCCGCAGTTGGATGTGCATCTGCGGACCATGCCGGCGCCGCCCCCACCCCGCGTCCCGGCCCCGCCGGTTTTCATCCCGCCCGAGCCTGAGGAGCGATAACTGTCCCTTTTGGCAGCAAGTGGGGGAAAAAGTTTGCGGGAAGGGGGCCGCGGGGGGCAGCCTCCGCAAGCGGGTCAAGAATGGGACTGGCACCGGTCAAGGCACCGGTTTCTGGTTGGCCTTTTTGGCGAGCAGGCGGATCACCTCGGGATGCTGACGCACCTGGGCAGGCAGGCGATTGGCCAGAATGGTGGTGGCCAGAGGAATCTTCCAGGTTGGTTTGGCCACTTTAAAGGTGGCAGTGGGGATCTTCCAAGCCGGCCCCGAGGGCTGAGGGGCGACCGGTGTTTGCCCCCCGGGGGCCCCGGACTCAGTTCCCTGCCGGCGAGCCAGACCCGCGGCCGGGGGCGGCAGCGGCAGGTCGATCCAGGTGCCGGTATAGTCGCGCATGATTTTGAGGACATAAGACCGGGTCTCGGCAAAGGGTGGGACACCCTGGTATTTGCTGACGTTGTCCGGCCCGGCGTTGTAGGCAGCCAGGGCCCAGACGACGTTGTTATTGAATTTGGTGAGGCAGATTTTTAGATAGCGGACGCCGCCGCTGATATTCTCTTCGGGGTTGAAGGGATCGGTGACGCCCAGCAGGGCGGCCGTGCTGGGGATGAGCTGCATGAGCCCCATGGCCCCTTTGGGCGAGACGGCGTTGGGGTTGAAGCCCGATTCATGGCGCATGACCGCCCAGACCAGGCGGGCGTCGACGCCATGCTGCCGGGCATATTTATTGATCAGCGGCCCCCAGCCGGCCGCGGGCACCTGCTCAGGCTGCCTTTTGGCCTGACGCTGAGCCAGGGCCGCTTCATATTTCCTTAAAGCAGCCTGGAAAGCGGCGTCGTCAATCATCTCCTGCTGTTTGGCGGCAATCTTCTGGCGTATTTCTTCTGGATTAGGTGTCAAGTCGGCCGCTGGCGCTTCGGCCTGCCTGGGCGGTGGCGGGTGGAAGGCTGCCAACGAGTCAGTATCGGTTGCCGGTGCCACCTCCACCCGGCCCCGGTTGTTGAGGGTGGGGAGCAGGGCGTTGACCTCCGGCGGCGTCAAGAGACTCGGCGGGCTTTGGGGCAGTCGGGCGGCATCGGGCGCTGAGATTGTTTTTTCGGAATTTACCGGAAGTTGACTGACTGGCTGCGATCCGCCACCTTGATCAACGCAGAGCAGGAGGCCAAAACAGAGGCCGAGCCCCAGCAGCCAGGCCAGCCAGGCCAGAAAGAGATAGGGTTTGCCGGTATTCGCGGCCACCTCACCTCCTGCGGGCATAAGAATTGGCGGTTTTTCTGAGGACATCGACCGACCGGGGCATTTCCTTGCATTATGGCTCAAGGGCTGACAGTGCCGCTGGGCATATCGAAAGCGGGCGGCATAAACAGGGGCAGCAGGTTTAACGGTTTGGAGGTGGACGGCGGCGGCGCCGGCGGTGCCTCAGCCGGTGTCGTTACCGCCGGGACGGCTGCCGCGGCGGGCTGGAGCTTGATCTGGGCCGGGTCCAGGCTCTGACCACTGTAATCCTGGACCACTTTCTTCACATAGTCCTGGGTCTCTTTAAAAGGCGGCATGCCCTGGTGTTCCACGACGCGACCGGGTCCGGCGTTGTAAGCGGCCAGGGCCAGGGGTAGATTTTGCTCAAAGCGATTCAGGCAGATCTTCAGGAAGCGGATACCGCCTTTAATGTTCTGCTCCACATCAAAGGGGTCTTCCACCCCGAGGGAGGCGGCGGTCTCGGGCATGAGCTGCATCAGCCCCATGGCGCCTTTGGGGGAGACGGCCACCGGATCAAAACCCGACTCGTGGCGGATGACTGTTTGCACCAGCCTCGGATCAATCCCCTGCTGACTGGCGTATTTGTTGATGATTTTGCCGAGGCGGGGATCAGTGGCCAGGAGGGGCAGCCGCCGGTCGGGCGCCCCAGAGAACAAGGCCGGAAGCAGCCCCGGTTTTTGAGTCCACAGGACCATCCCCTTTTTGAAGATAAAGACCTGGACGCGGCTGCTCTGCGGTTCCGGAACCGCCCCCTGGGTCAGCGTCGCGGCCGGGTTTTGCGTGAAGATGCTGTCTACATAAATGGGTTTGGAAAAACTGGCCCGAGCCTCGGCCATGGTCGGCAACAGGAGGAACATGAGGAGCAGCAGGGGGAGCAAGCCCCTTGATATTTTCATGCCAGGCCTACCTTTGTGAGGGTCCTTTACGAGTCTGCCAGCGGCATCGGGGCGTCTCCTTGGGAGCGGCACATCTTTCCTTTGGGAAGACGACTGGAAACAGGAATGAGACGCCAGAAGCCGCAAAGGCCGACATGGACCGAAATCCGGCAGGTTTTCACCTGATGCCTGAAAATTATATCACAGCATCAGTAATTTTGCCAAGCTTTTTCCTCTCCCATAATCCACCACCTCCCTGGTAGCGGGCTGAGATTGTGCACCGAAAGAGTCTTTTTCGGGGTCAAGGAAGGCTTATGGAGAAAAAAACAGCTCGTTACCAAGAAAATGTCTGGACGCCCCCTACGCCGCCTCTTGGAGGGGCTCGATGGTAACTTTGAAGCCCAAGTTCTCCAG
>Ga0272446_1003895_pt1 | contig 18261 bp, 17 predicted proteins | sample YNPCB0061_FD_194587 | JGI IMG/M metagenome (GOLD analysis project Ga0272446, IMG submission 194587) | Hot spring microbial mat communities from Yellowstone National Park, WY, United States - YNP-CB-006-1 | ecosystem: Environmental > Aquatic > Thermal springs > Hot (42-90C) > Sediment | place... | reverse complement strand
ATCATTCATAATTAATTAGCTCTCGGTACGCTCTCAAATATTTATTCAGCCTCTCTGCATCTTTGTCAGAAACTTGACTAAGTCTGCGGATGTCCATGTTGTCTTCTAAGTCATTGATTTTAACTTTAATAGCCAAAGGATTACTTTTTACTCTCTCAATGAACTCCTCATAGCTTTCGCCTTCCCGCTTAGTTAGGCAGTCTAAGGCTTCAATAATTTTGTGAGAAAAACCTTCTGCCTCCAATTTTTCCAAAGTCCAAGCCGAATCTTCAACAATATCGTGCAACAAGGCAGTGATTTTCTCGTCCTCACTCCTGCCTTTTGCCATTACTTGGAAAATATGCAAGATGTATGGCTTGCCTGCTTTATCTGTTTGCCCTTTGTGCGCCTCTATCGCTATCTCGATTGCCCGTTGTAAATTCATAAGTACGTAGTTAAATAATTAATAGTTAGATAGTTGGGGTTATAAGGGTAAATCTAAATTATTGTTTTTTTATAACTACTGTAAGGGTCCTCGACCACTAACAGGGTAAGAACTCGACCACTAATGACGAGGGAGTGTAGATTCCTCTCTCAACAGTATGCCAATAATCTCGAACCATTTCAAACCCTCACTACTCTCCCAGTATTATTCCTCTTAAACAATTTTTCTTTGGCACTTTGCAAAATAGGTTTGTAGGTGTTGCTACGACTCACGCTGATAACGATGCCGATAGATGCTCCTGTGAGTAGCAAAGATGTTCCCCCCATACTCACAAGTGGCAGTTGCAAACCTGTTACTGGCAAGATTCCTGTGGCTACTCCCATATTTATCATGGCTTGGAAAACTACACTAAAACTCAGCCCTGCTGAAAGCAACCCACCAAAGGCGTTTTCACTTTGGTGAACCGCCAACATTCCTCGATATAGAAGCGTGAGGTATAAGCCTATCACGACCATTGCGCCTAAGAAACCATACTCCTCTACTAAAATCGCAAATATGAAATCTGAATAAGGGTGTGGTAAAAAATTACGCTGATGACTCTGCCCTGGTCCTTTCCCCGCCAAACCTCCCGTAGCAATAGCTATGTATGACTGTTCGGTTTGGAAAGGCAGGTGATTGGGGTCAAGGTACGAACTCATGCGGTTTTTTGCCGTTCCACCTCGCTGCCCTATCGTCAAAGCCAATGCCCCTACAATTAGACCTACCGCTACCATTCCCGCTAAATACCTCAAAGGCATTCTACCTATAAACATGATGAGCATGCAAGTCAAGAATAAAATAACTGCCCCTGAAAAATCACTTAGTGCTATCAGTCCACAAATCAGTCCACACCAAAACAGAATCGGTATCAAGGTCTTTTCTATGTTTCTAATGTTTTGCTGACGCTTAGAAAGCATGCTTGCCACATTCGCAATCAATGCCAACTTTGCCAAATCCGCAGGCTGAAAAGTATGGTTGATATAAGGAATGGTAAGCCAACGAGTAGCATCATTGATGGTAGTGCCATAGCCCCAAGTAAAAATGAGCATAGGTACAGAAAACAGCAATGCTAAGCGTGAAATCCTCGAAAAATACTTGTAATCTACTTTGTGGCATACCCACATCACTACAAAACTCAATACGAAAAGCAAAGCGTGTTTAAGCAGATAAGACTCGCTATCTTTACCCATTTTAAAGGCAAGTGTTCCTGTGGCACTGTAAACCAATAAGATGCTTATAAGTGCTAAGATAAACACCACTCCCCAAATAATTGGGTCGCCCTCTAAGAGTTTGTGTTCTTTAATTTCGTTTTTCATATAATTAGAAATCTTTTAATCTGGAATAATTGAAACAGCCAATTAATTAATCTGAAATCTTTTAATCGCAACGGCGAACCGTCTGGAATCTGGAATAATTTTTTGTATTCCATTTGAGATTTCTCATTCCAGATTTTTCATTTTACATTTTTTCTGTTCCTCATCTGCTATTGTCTGCTTTGTAGTTCGTAAAATAGCACCGATTAACCTTATCAGTTCTTCACAATCACTTATCCTTGCATTTGCTATTTCTGGTTTCAAGTAATTTCTATCCCTCAAAGTATGTCCCCCTTACCCCTTCCTCTACATTTGCATCTATCGAAGTACCGCTTCTTAAAACTTGTTTTGAAAGCACATACTCTTTATTGTCAGACAAAATTTTATACACTTCCATAATTTTCAAGGCAAAATCATAACTTTTAGTAAGTACAGGGTTATTTTCATCACTTTGCCTTTTCATATTTTTACAGGAATAATATTCAAAATTTTCATTTCTAATTTTCTATTTCATTCCAGACTTTGTGTTTGTATTTTCCATTCCAGATTTTGCATTTTATTCCAGATTTTCTTTTATCGTATTTTCAGGCTCACCAAGCAAAAAATTGCCAACATAATCCCTACTATCCAAAACCTTGTTACAATTTTTACCTCATGGATTTGCTTTTTTTGAAAATGATGATGAAGCGGCGACATTAAAAATATCCTTCTGCCTTCTCCGTATTTCTTTTTTGTATATTTGAAATAAGCTACTTGGATTACTACTGACAGGTTTTCTACCAAAAATATCCCACACAAAATCGGAATCATTACTTCTTTGCGCACCATAATCGCCAAAGTCGCTATCAATGCCCCCAACGTCAAGCTACCTGTATCGCCCATAAACACTTGGGCAGGATAGGAGTTGTACCAAAGAAAACCGATACACGCCCCTACAAAAACGGTTGCGAAAATTGCCAACTCTCCTGTATAAGGTATAAACATGACATTCAAGTAGTTAGAAAAAATCGCATTGCCCGATACATAGGCAAAAACTGCCAAGACCACTCCAATAATTGCCGAAGTCCCCGCAGCCAAGCCATCTAAGCCGTCAGTAATATTTGCCCCATTGGAAACGGCAGTAATGATAAAAATCACAAAAGGAATATAAATTACCCACGTCCATTCTCTGTCTAAGAAAAATACTAAATCGTGGTAGTCAAATTCATTGAATTTAAAAAAAGGAATCGTTGTAATAGTTGATTTAACATCTTGATAATAACCTTTTTGCAAAAGTTCTACTACATTATTTCCTTTGCTTTTATCAAATTGACGCACTACTACATTATCGTTTACATACAAAGTAACTCCTACAATCAAACCCAAGACTATCTGCCCTATAATTTTGAATCTGCCTTTTAATCCTTCCTTGTCTTTTTTAAAAACTTTGATGTAGTCATCTACAAAGCCGATAAAACCTGCAAAAAGCAACGTAATGATTAACAGTACGATATATACATTAGTCAAGCGAGTAAAAAGCAGGGTAGGTATCAAAATTGCAATGATGATAATTATTCCTCCCATTGTAGGAGTTCCTTTTTTTTGCATTTGTCCCTCCAATCCTAAATCCCTAATAACCTCTCCAATCTGCTGTTTCTGCAAGTAATCAATAATTTTTCTACCGAAAATCGCTACTATCAGTAAAGAAAGCACTGCCGCCATGCTTGCCCGAAAGGTAATGTACTGAAACAGTCCTGCCCCCGGTAGGTTGAATTGCTCGTCTAAATATTGAAATAAGTAGTAAAGCACTGTTTTATTTTTAGATTAGAAATTGTTTAATTTTTACTTGTTCTCAGCTTGTTGAAATTAGTATATTTTATATTTTCTTTGAACTCTTCGTAAGGATACCTTACAATATTGGGAAACCAAGCGTATTCTAAGATGCGTTGAACTCTGAATTTGGGACTATCATCTGTAATCCCAAAAATAGGTTTTAAAATAATCTTTCTATTTTTTTTACTAAAAATTGATAATCAGTATTTTATGTTTCTATCTTGCTATTATCGCTCCTATGAAACTTATTAACAACAAACAATCAACCATTCAACAAACCCTCCATTATCTTTTTATCATCAAATGGGTATTTTATTCCTTTGATTTCTTGATAGTTCTCGTGTCCCTTTCCTGCAACTAAGATAATGTCATTAGGTTGTGCCTTTTTGACTGCTTCTGCTAATGCTTCTTTTCTATCTGCTATCACAAGTGTTTTATTTTCAGCATCTTGCGGTATTCCTTTTTTCATATCTTCTAATATCGCTTCGGGTTCCTCAAAACGAGGATTATCCGAAGTAAGTATCACTTTATCAGAGAGTTCGCAAGCAATACGCGCCATGATAGGTCGCTTGCTTGCATCTCTGTTGCCACCACAGCCCACTACGGTAATTACTTGCTCTTTGCCTGTTCTGGTTTTCTGTATGGTTTCCAAGACGTTTTTCAGTGCGTCAGGCGTGTGTGCATAGTCTATGATAGCAAACACCTTGTTTTTACCAATGACCTTGTCAAACCTGCCTGCCGCAGGCTCTATGTTAGAAAGGATTTCTAAGATTTTGCCCTTGTCCTCGCCTAAGAGTACTGCTGCCGCATAGATACCCAATAAATTATATGCATTAAAACTGCCTGAGAGTTTAAACCATACTCGTCTATTATCTATCTCTAATTCAAGCCCTTCAAAAGTATTGGCAATGATTTTTGCTTTGAAGTCTGCCATGGAGTTCAAGGCAAAAGTATAGTGCTTGCCTTTGCAATTTTGTAGCATAAGTAAGCCGTTTTTGTCGTCTTTATTGACTAAGGCAAAGGCATTTTCCTCCAAATTGTCAAAGAACATCTTTTTGGCTTTCAAATATTCCGCAAAGGTCTTGTGAAAGTCCAAATGGTCATGCGTAATATTGGAAAACACTGCCCCTGTGTACTTGATGCCTGCAACTCTATGCTGCGCTAAGGCATGAGAGCTAACTTCCATAAATACATGAGTGCAGTTTTTTTCTACCATCTGAGCCAGTAACTTGTTTAGTTCCAAAGCGTCAGGGGTAGTATAGTCTGTAGGAATAACCTCCTCATTGATTCGATTTTCAATGGTAGAAATCAAACCTACTTTATACCCCAATTTTCTAAATAGGCGATACAAAAGGGTAACAGTAGTCGTTTTTCCGTTTGTCCCTGTGATACCCACCAATTTGAGTTTTTCAGAGGGATTGCCGTAAAAATTGCTTGCCAACAAGCCTAAGACTTCGGCAGAATTTTGTACTTTTATCATTGCAACGCTGTAAGGAGTCGAGGACTCTAACAGTCGTTGCTCTATTAAACCACTGTTAGCAGTTCCACTGTGGGGTTCGACCACCAACAGGGGGGGGGACTCTAACACGATGGCTACTGCGCCGCTCTCTATCGCTTGGCTGATAAACTGATGTCCATCAGACTGCAAGCCTTTGACTGCTACAAACACATCTCCCTGCTGTACTTTGCGAGAATCAAATTGGATTTGATTGATTGCCAAGTCAGTACTTCCCTGCAAAATTTGATGAGGGACTTTGGTTAATATGTTTTTTAAAGTAGTGATGATTTATTAAGTTATGTGTCAATTTTCTAATCTGGAATCTGGAATTGTTTATTCTTTATTTCAGAATTTTTCATTCCTGATTCCAGATTATCAACATTTTAAAGTGCGTATTTGCCTATCAAGTAAAATATCAGACCTAATACCAAAGCACCACCGCCAGAAATATATCCTACACCTATACCCAAGACACCTAAAACTATCGCTACTAAACCTACGATGATAAGAATTAGCCCAATTGTAGTAAATAAACCTGCTAAGTCGCTTGCGTTTTTGACTTTTGCGTCTTTGATTTTTTTAGCTACTTTGGCAAATTTACTTTTGAACTTGTCAATGGCTTTCTGCTCTTTGACATTTTGCGCTTGGTAAGAGCCGTTTACAATGCTTTCCAACTTTTGCTGTGAAGCGACTATTTCAGGGTTTGTTGCACTTGCAAATACACTGAAATTCAAAAAGATGCATAAAATTAAACTAAGTACTTTTTTCATAAATTTTCGTTTAAATTTGATTAATTTAAAATTGTAATTTTAATTCTCTACCATTTGAAAGGCAGACTTAGTTTGTTTAATAAGTGATAGTATCTTTATAAAATTTACATGCTATCCTAATCTCAAATGAATTTTTTGCCCTTTCTGTAGTCTTGCGCCGATGGCTAAGGACTGCGTCAGCACTTTTCCTTTGCCTGAAAAACTGACTTTTAATCCCTTATTTTCCAGAATAAAAATCGCATCTCTTAGACTCATGCCTACTACCGAGGGAACAGTTGCTCCTTTGACGGGGTTAGCGACCCATTTTAGGGTATCTCCTCTGAGCCTGCCGTGTACCCAGTCTTCTTTGGTATAAGAAAGATTAAACAAGCCTAATTCATTGCATAAATACTTTAATTCTTGGTGATTGCCTGACTTTACTACGGGAAAGTCTTGCACTTTTTCACCTAATTCCATCACGTTTTCTTCTATGTAGTGCTTATAAGCAAAGTCTGCAATCTCTCTAAACACGGGGGCGGCTACTACGCCTCCATATCGTCCTGCCTCACTTGGGTCATCTATGACCACTATGCAAGAATACTTAGGCTTGTCTGCGGGGAAATAGCCAACGAAAGAAGTATAGTGCTTTTCTGTATATTCCTTGTTTTCAACCTTTTCTGCTGTTCCTGTTTTTCCTGCTATTTTGTAAGGCGCGCCTTTGATATGGCTGGCTGTCCCTTTTTCTACTACGCCCTCCATGAGTTTTCGCATGATTTCCAGCGTATAGTCAGAGCAGATTTTTTTGTTTAAAATTTTAGGGGTAAATTCATCAACCGTATTGTTGGCGTATAGCGTTCTGCGTACCAGCATGGGTTGTATTAGCCTGCCTTTATTGGCAAGGGCATTGCAAAACATTAATGTATGTAAAGGGGTAAGTTTAGTTTCATAACCTACTGACATCCAAGGCAGAGTCGCTCCGCTCCACGTAGGGTCAGCCAAAGTCTTAATATAGGGCTTATTTTCTCCTACCAGCTGAAAATCAGTAGCTTGCATTAGTCCAAACTTTGCTAAATAGTCTAAGAACTTCTGAGGTTCTTTTCGAAAATATTTAAAAACTAATTTAGAGATTCCAATATTTGAAGACTTCTCAAATACTTGTTGTACTGTGATTTTCCCATGTCCACCTTTGCGGGGGTCAGTCATGATTGCATTTTCGTAAAATTGGTACGTTCCGTTGCCTGTTTCTACGGTATCGTTCAGGTTCAACTCGCCGTCAGCTTCTTCCAATAAAGCAGTCATAGTAAAAATCTTGAAGGTTGACCCTGGCTCTGCCAAACTCAAGGCGTAATTGTTGTTTTCAGTATATTCTCCTTTCTCATTTCGTCCTAAATTTGCCATTGCTTTGATTTCTCCTGTTTCTACCTCCATCAAGATTGCCGTACCAAACTTAGCCTTGTGCTGCAAAAGAGCCTTGCGAAGTGCCTCTTCTGTTTTTTCTTGTAAATCAATATTTAAGGTAGTTTCAATATCAATACCGTCTTCGGGTTTGATATAAGAGCCATCATTAACGGGCTTCCACTGCTCCCCTACGATTTTCTGAAAAATTGCCTGTCCATCTGTCCCGCCTAATATTTTATTAAAACTATATTCTAATCCTTTTCCTCTTACTTCGCCAGAGGAGTCATAGGTTACAAAACCTAAGGTTCTCCTTGCTAATTCGTCAAAAAGTTTATAGCGTTTTTCTGTTTTTTCAAAAATTCCTCCTCCTTTGAATCCCTCCCTAAAAATAGGGAATTTTTCTATTGTTTTCTTAGTGTGATAATCTATTAAATCTTTGGAAATCAGTTTATAACGTCTTTTTTCTAAGCGAGCCAATCGTAACTCTTTGCTAATATCTGCCGCATTTTTGTCCTTGAAAATCGTAGCTAATAAAATACCCAGAGAGTCCACTCCTGCATTAAAAATATTATCCGTGGCAAGCATAGGGTCGATAGCTACCCTATAAAAAGGTAAAGAAGTAACCAGAAGTGTTCCATCATCAGCCAAAATATTGCCTCTGTTGGCTTTAATGACCCTGTATTCCAGTCCGTTTTCTTTTTCTTTTTTAGCCCAATAGTCGCCTTCCATGACTTGTAAGTAAAAAATCCTCCCTAATACAGCCAAGCCAAAAGCAGACATGAGCAAAAATGCTATACGAACGCGCAGTAATATGGATTCACGAATGCCCAAGGTTAAACTATTTAATTATGAATTATTAATTATGAATTATCAATGAAATGAAAAGGGAAAGTCATTGATTATTAAAAGCATCAAATATGTAACTCATTCATAATTCATCATTTATAATTGATGAATTAGTCATTTTTTTTAACTACCTTATACACAGGTTTTTCATTCTCTACTAATCCAAAACTGCTCACTTTTTGGCGAATCACACTACGCTTGCCCTGTAAAATCAAAGTTGCTTTCATATTAGTGTAATCTGTTCTTAGAATTTCTACTTCTTTTTGTAATTTATTGATTTTACGAATATTTCTTTCTGCATAATGCACATTAGCAATATACACTATTCCACATACGGCAATAAGCATAATATATCCATACATCTTGTTGGTGAACTTCCAAGTTCTCCAATCAAGGTTGAGTTTCATGCCTTCGGAATTAAACTGAAACTTCTTTTCCTCTTTGATTTGTGATTTTGGAACGTTTGCGTAATTCATTTTCATTATAAGTTATCAATGATTAATTATGAATGAAATACAAGCGAATTATGAGTTATAAATTTTTAATTATGAATGATTAATACTTAATTCTTTTGCTTTTTATAAGTTCCTTTTTGAGGATATGATTATGCTTGTTAATATTTCCAATAACTCCACTGCGTCATTATGTAGAGAAGTAAAGTCTTTTTTGAAATCTGTTTCATGAAATAACTCTAAGCAATAAACTTATATTTAATTCATAATTAATAACTTATAATTCATAATTTCTCTGCGATTCTTAGTTTCCCACTTCTTGCTCTCGGATTTATTTTGATTTCCTCTTCACTTGCTTCTATGGGTTTGCGATTTACCGCTTCTAAGGGCTTGATGTTCCTACCGTAGAAGTCCTTTTCTATTTCTCCGTGAAATTTACCTTTGGTGATAAAGTTTTTTACTAATCTATCTTCTAAGGAGTGATAAGAAATCACCACTAATCGCCCTCCAACTTTTAGTATATCAGCACTTTGTAATAGCATCTCTTCTAATGCCTGCATCTCTTGGTTTACCTCAATTCGCAAGGCTTGAAACACTTGGGCAAAGTATTTGAACTCTGCTCCTTTGGGGGCGAACCTTTGCAAGATATTTTTCAAATCTTGGGTAGTAGCTATCTCTTTTCTGATACGCTCTGCGACAATTGCTTGTGCCAAAGTTTTTGCATTTTTTATTTCTCCATACATTCCTAAGATTCTGTGCAAGTCTTTTTCTGAATACTTGGCTATTAGTTCTTTGGCAGAGAAATCTTGCTGCCGATTCATTCGCATATCTAACTCTCCATCAAAGCGAGTAGAAAAACCTCTGCTTGCCTCGTCTATCTGATGCGAGGAGATACCCAAATCTGCTAAAATGCCATCTACTTGATTGATTTTATAGAGTTTAAGATATTTTTTTAAATACCTAAAATTCGCTTTAATAAATTGAAATTTTGGATTGTCAAAGAACGTCTTGTCATTTTTTGCGTTTGCCTCTGCTTCATCATCTTGGTCAAAAGCAAAGAGCTTCCCTGTATCTAAATGCTTCAAAATCTCTCTGCTATGTCCACCGCCGCCAAAAGTCAAGTCCACATACACACCCTCTGGCTTTATCACCAGTCCTTCTATACTTTCTTTTAATAAAACAGGTACGTGGTACATATTAACTTCCTAAGACTTTCTGTGCCATTTGAGAAAACTCGTGCTGGTCTTTGATTAAGAAATTTTCATAACTCTCTGGATTCCAAATCTCTATACGGTTTCCAATACCTACCAAGATTACGTCTTTCTCTATATTTGCAAACTTCATCATGCTTTTAGGGACTATGAAGCGACCATTCCCGTCAAGTTCTAACTCCGTATTTCCTCTCAAAAAGTTACGCTGAAAATTCCTGTATTCCTCATTAAACTCATTGAGCCCTGCTACTTTGTCAAATACTTTTTTCCATTCGGAATAAGGGTACAAGACCAAACAAGGTTCAAAACCTCGCATTAGTACAATATTATCCCCTGTTTCAGGAGGCAAAGCCGATTTCAGCTTGGTAGGTAGCACCAATCTTCCCTTCGCATCGAGGGTGGCTTCGTATTCTCCTGAGAAAAACATCTTTTAGGTTATGAGTTATAAGTTTTCTACTATCCCGCTTGCCCTTACAACTTTGGTGAAGATTGATACCTCATCAAAGGCTAAATGAACCGCCTATCTCTCTCCTCCAACTTTCAGTAATATTGCACGTAATCAAGACTTATTGAAAGTATTACTTGAATAGACTACCGTTATATTATTAAACACAAACATAATAATTTAAATCAAAAAATCAACCACTTTTTCCCACTTTTTTCCACTTTTTGTCAAAAAAATTTAAAAATGAGTGGTTTTACTTCTTTTTTTTGCTCTTTGATAAGGAGAGATTTAAATTTTTTATTAAAGTAAAACTTTATATTGTATCGCACAAAGTATTGATTTTTAGGTGAATAAGTAATTTTATTTGAATATTTAATTTAATATTGATTTTTGTTAAATAAAAAAGGAAATCTTTTAAAAAGGGAAATCAGAGGGAGGAGAACTCGGTCATGGAGGTAGATAAAAGCAAAAACCTTTGCAAAGTAGTACTACTTGCAAAGGCTTTATTTAGAATGGAGTAGTTCTATTTTTCTTTTACATCTTATAGAAAAGCCATTTGCCTAATTCTTTGAAAGAGGGCTTTTTGCCGTACATAAGGATACCTACTCTATAAATACGTCCTGCTACCCAAGTAGCCCCGATGAAACCAGCAAAAAGCAAGACCATAGATAAAATCAGTTCCCAGCTAAAGCCAATGAAAGGCAAACGCACCATCATAATGACAGGCGAAGTGAGAGGAATGATAGAAAACCAAAACGCCAAAGCCCCGTTGGGATTATTAAGCACTGCCGAAATCATAACGATAGAAATAATTAGAGGGATAGTAACAGGAAATATTAACTGTTGTGAATCTGTTTCGTTGTCCACGGCTGAGCCTATCGCTCCAAACAAGGCTCCATACATCAGGTAGCCAAAAAGGAAGTAAAAACCAAAAGCAACAACAATCAAAGGGATATTCAAACTAAAAAATTCACTCCAAATTTCTCCTGCACGATTGCTTTTTTGGAGTTCTTCGGGAATTTGCGCTTCAGGGTTCATCATTGCTTGGCTGGCGGAGGCATCTAAGTTAAAGATGTTGGAGATTACGGTAGTAACTACCATAGAAAGTACTACCCAAATCAAAAACTGGGTAAGCGCTACCCCCGCAATGCCTAATATTTTCCCCATCATAAGTTCAAAAGGCTTGAGAGAAGAAATAATTACTTCCACAATTCTATTGGTTTTCTCCTCAATTACGCCACGCATTACTTGCGAACCATAAAGGAAAATAAACATATAAATCAAAAATGCGGCAATGTAACCTACTAAGGTAGCCGCCAAAGAACTGCTTTTTTTCTCTCCCTGTTCACTAAGGTTGATAGTAGAAATGTTTACTTTGGTTCGGATACTTTCCAAAACATTCTTATTGATGCCTGAGCGTAATAGTTTCTGATTTTCCATTTCTTGAGCCAAAGTTTTTTCTATGTCGCTCTGTGTAGAGGCAGAAAGGCTTTTTTCAGAAAAATAAATAATTCCTTTGGGATTTTCTAAATCTATGGCAGGGATATACAGAATGCCATCTACTTTGCGCTCTTGACTTTTGGATAGTGGCTCATTGAAATTTTTTTTCGCCTCATTAATAGATAGGTTAGAGTAAATAAATTTGAGATTTTCGCTTTCTTTGAGTTTGTTCTCAAATAGCTTGCTCTCGTCTATTACTTCTATGGTAATAGATTCAACGCTTTCCTTGCCTATCCAGACGGGTACTACTATCAAAGCGGCAAATAAGATAGGACCTAATATAGACATAATGATAAAAGAGCGTTTACGGACTCTGGTCATAAACTCTCTTTCAGCGACAAGCCATATCTTGCTCATAATCAAGTATTTGTGTTTTTAGATTTTTATAAAAAATGAATAAGTAAGTGCCTTTCTTTTCTCGATATATATTTTGTACTCTTGTATTTTGCACACAAAAACAAGTAAAAATACATCTTTTTACTTTTTCCAATACTTTTCACAAGATTTTTCTTCAGATTGTAATAAAGAAAAAAAATTTATCCTACTCAATAATCATTACCTCTATACGCCTGTTCAGTTCTCTTCCTCCTTTTTCGTATTCATTAGACGCTATGGGACGTGTGGAGCCGTAGCCCTTAGCAAGGACTCTACTACGCTCTATGCCTTTGCCCACTAAGTAACGCACCACTGAAGCGGCTCGGCGTTCAGAAAGATTTTTATTCATGCTCTCGTCGCCGATATTATCTGTATGTCCTGAGATTTCAACTTTTATCTTGCTATTTTCCATCATAAACTCATATACTTTGTCTAATTCTGTCAGAGAAGAAAGTTGCAGGACATCAGAATTGGTTTCAAAAGTAATATTTCGAAGGGTAAAGCGTGCATTAGGCTCTATGGCAGAAAGAAGCATCTCTACTTTCTTGTTGTTCTCAGGATTTGGGCTTTCTATTTCCTGCCAATGATAAATGTAGCCTTTGGCGTTGGCTTCTACAATATACTGTTCTCCTTTGGTGCTGATAAAAAAGTTAAAATTTCCATTGGCATCGGTAGTAGTAGTTTTAACAATTTGATTACTTTGAGCATTTATCAACTTTACCACACTGGAAAGGTTCTTCTTTGTTTTTTTATCTTTCACATTACCAGAGATATAAGAGTTGAGTACACTGTTGCTGGTAGTTCCTACTGCCTCGTCTATATAATAGTTGCGATTGAGGTAACGAGGGCGGCGTGGATTGACGTTGAGTTTCAAATTTTCCTCATACATAATTCTTTCCCCATGATATACTTTGACTTCCAAAGACTTATGAAAAGGTAAATCTACCTTGTAGCTTCCATCTGCCTCTGAGACTACTTCAATGATTTTTCCATCGGTAATAAATTTGAGCAAGCAGTTAGCTTGTATTTGATTGGTGGAGCGGTTGTACACTTTGCCACTCATACGAATTTTGCTGAAAGTATAAACTCTATACAAATCATCTCGCCCCATACCACCAGCGCGGTCAGAAGCAAAAAAGCCCAATTCATCATAGATAGAGAAATGCCAATCGTTCCCTACTGAATTGATAGGCATACCCATACTGACGGGTTTCTGCCAAGTCTGTCGAGTAGAGTCGTATTCTGATTTGAAAATATCATATCCTCCAATAGAATTATGACCTTTGGAACTGAAATACAGCACTTTTCCATTATTAGACAAAAAAGGCGTAACCTCGTCGTAAGGTGTATTTACTTCGTCTATGGCTTTGTCTATGCCCCATGTACCATCTCTGCGAAGACTTGCTAAAAACAAGTCCAAATCTCCTCTGCTCGACTCGGCTGAGATAATCATTTTGTTTCCATGGTCGTACATGAAGCCGCATTTTTCTACTTTGGGAGTGTTCAGACCTTCCAAATTATTGATAATTTTCCATTCATTGCCCGCCCAGTCCATTATCTTGAGGTCATCATTTTGGCAAACCAATATTCGTCTATTCTCCTCTATAATTTGGCAAAGTGAAAAATCTGTGGCTACTGGCAAAGGAGTAGAAGTAGGAAAAAGAGGCTGCTGACTTAGCCTTTCCATCACTACTTTTTGGAGAATAGGACTTGCCCAAATATCGTTCTTTTCCATTTCAGAATAAAGTAGTTGGACTTGAATAGGCATTTGTTCTCCTTCTTTTTTTAGGTTAAAGTCTTTATTCTGCCGATTAAAAAAAAGTTTTCTAATTTCCTTACTTACTACAATTCCTGTTTCTACGGCACTTGTGTTGATTTGTTCTCCAAAAGGTTCTACTACATAGTCCATCATAAGGCTATCTTTGGCAGACAATAGAAACTGGCAAGTTTTGGCAAGCTCGCTCGCTTCTTTTTGGTATTTTTTTACCCCTATCCCTTTTAAGTATTTGTTAATGAAAATATTAGCCTCGTTTATATCATTGTGGTAATAAGCAGATTTGGCATACCAATACTCAAAATCTTTAAGTTTGTCGGTTTTATTTATATCGATAAGTTTAAAATACTCGTATGCTGACTCTGGCACATCTAACTGCAAATAGCAAATAGCGGCATAATAAATCGCTTCTACGTTTGCTTTATCTTGCGCTATTGATTCCTCAAACTTAGTCAGTGCATTAGCATATTTTTTCTCTCTGAAGAACTGCTCTCCTTTGATAAATGCTTCACTTTTTTTTGCTTCTTGTGCCAGCAGTCCATGAAAAACGAAAAGCAACAACAATAAGGTGGTAAACCGCAATGTCATGATGCTATGAAAATTAAAATTTTTGTAAATAAAAATGAGTTTAATCTATGCTCAACCCTATAAGATTGTTAGAACCTTATAAGGTTAGTTATCTTATTGTCAGTAGTTTGTATTTTTTATCAAAAATTACTTTTTAAGTATAAAAACTTAACAGTGCTATCCTCCTGACTTTTTCACTTTGTAGCCCTCACTGGCAAGGAAATTCGTGATTTTTTCTCTAAAATCTCCTTGAATGAGAACTTCACCGTCTTTGGTACTGCCTCCTGTACCACATTTACTTTTTAGTGCCTTGCATAGCCCTTCTAAATCTTTCTCGGTTCCCACGAAGCCTGTAATGAGAGTAACGACTTTCCCTGCCCTTCCTTTTTTGTCTAAGGAAACGATGAGTTTTTGCTGAGCAGGAGAAAGCGTTTCTATAGTATTTTCTTTGTTGTTCTCATACGAAAAATCAGGGTTGGTGCTATAAACTACCCCTTCTCTATTTTTATATTTGTTTTTTGACATAAATTTTTAGAACTATTTTACAACTTGTAGGGAAATAATCCTTTCTATTATTATTTTTACTTTCATAAATAGCCATTCAAATATATGAAATTTATGCTTTTGAACTTCCCTGTCAAAACTACTGCGCATATTTTTTTATTTTTTACTTTTATTCTCAGCGCATCATCATGTACTAAAAAAAACTATGCTTACCTACGTATTCCTGCTCAGCCTACGCTCATTACCCATGAACTTAACAAAGAAAAAGAAGCCCCACTTACTTTACCCATACAAATTAATCAAGCAGAAATAGACCGCATAGCCAATCAGTATGCCTTCTACAAGGCAAATATACAGAAAGTAGTAGCAAAAGTACGCAGTTTTATTGGTACAAAATACCTTAGAGGAGGGATTTCTACACAAGGAGTAGATTGCTCAGGTTTGGTCTATGCTTGCTTAGCAAGTATCAATATCCCGATGGGACGGACTCCCGAAGAACAAGCTCATCAAGGGAAAATCGTTGAAAAAGAATCACTGCAAGTAGGCGATTTAGTATTTTTTAAGGCAAACAAGGAGAGTTTTCATATTGCCCATGTTGGCATCGTTACAGAAATTATACACCCCCAAAAAGTACTGTTTGTCCATGCTTCCACAACGCGAGGAGTAGTAGAGGACAATTTTTATCACTATCATTGGCAAAGTGTTTTTATTCAAGCTGTTCGCCCCGACTACTACAAAGAAAATGCTATGTTAAACTCATTAAATAAATAAGAAACCAAACAACATCAATGTGTTTCAATACATTAAGATTAGACTTCTTGTGAAATTACACCAGACCTTATAGGCTTTTAAAACCACCTATAAGGTCTAAAAGACATAAGCGTTGGCTACGGCTTCATCATGATAATTTTAGTGGAATAAATCCCTGCTCCTCCACTTGACTGACTTACTACTCTGTATCCTTCTTTGGCTAAGAGGTTTAATCGCAAGGTCATCTTTTTATCATTTTCTTTGATATTACCAAAGTTTACCCCTACCATGCTGTAGTAGTTATCTAACTCGAACTCCTCGCTTTTTCCGTCAGGAAAGGTAATTATGCAGCGAGAACGCCCAGCACCTCCCTGAACAACCGACTCTAAGATATTGATATGAATGTACTTAGGTGTACCGTCTTGTAGGTTAGGTTTTTCTTTGAAAGAGGGAAAGGCAATGATGCCTGCTCCTAACACCACGCCTATAAGTATTAAAAAGATGTTTTTCATGGTTTTTCTGATTTAGTATTAAAAAAAATAAATGGATAGAGTTTTATTATGCTTCCCAATCAATATTGTTCCAATAAAATTAGTTTTTCACTACCGTCCTCTGTAAGTTTTTCTCCCTTAGTGCCTTATAAACTTTAATGGCTGACATCAACAATACCACGAAAGCCATCAAACCTATTACTCCATACACCAAACTCATGTTTTGCTTTACTACGACAAGCATGACAATAGCTACTAAAAAAATAGTAGGGACTTCATTCCATATACGCAGTTGGGTGCTTGTATAAAGAAATTTCCTATTGAGCAGTTGCTTACAAATAATATGCAAAGAGTAGTGATAGGCAAAAAGTAAAGCTACTAAACCTATTTTGATATATAACCAAGTAGGAATACTCGGGTACAATATTAAAAGCCAAATGCCAAAGACCAAAGTAAGCAAGGCAGAGGGCAAAGTAATGCCCCAAAGCAGGCGTTTCATCATTATATCAAACTGATTTTGCAAGATACGTCTTTCCTGCTCAGGTTTGTCTTGGGCTTCCCGATGGTAAATAAACAGGCGGCAAAGGTAAAACATGCCACTGAACCAAGTAACTACAAAGATAATATGCAGGGCTTTGACGTAAAGGAAATCCATAATTTAGATAGCTTTGCTAAATAGTTGATAGGTTTGTTTACTTTGATATAAGTATTTATCAAAAGCAGCGCAAACATGACGTACCAATAACTTCCCTTGTGGCAAAATGTTTACTGTATTTTCATTGAAAGTGAGTAGTCCATCTGCCTCTAAAAGCATTAGTTTATTTTTGATAGATGCTAAAAAATCTACCTCAAAATCGGCAGGGTTAAGCGTAGTCCTATCGCTGCACATTAGGTCTAAAATATGTTGGCGAATGATTAAATCCTGCTTGCTCAACAAATGCCCGTGAATAATAGGCAACTGTTTTTGCTGTATTTTTTCTTGATAGGCTTCTACTGTTTTCTCATTTTGGGCAAAGGCAGTCCAAGTGTCGCTAATGCTTGAACAACCTAAACCAATGACTAATTTGTGATTGGTAGTGGTGTAGCCCATGAAATTGCGGTGCAATTTTTTCTCTTGGTAGGCTTTGAGTAGCTTATCAGCGGGCAGGGCAAAGTGGTCCATGCCAATAGCTACAAACCCCAAATCTGTTAATAATTGATTCCCTAAACTGTACATAGCAATTTTTTCGTGAGCAGGCGGAACATCTGCATCAGTGTATCGCCTTTGTCCCTTGCTTTTCCAAGGCACGTGAGCGTAAGAGTAGAAAGCAATCCTATCTGGTGCTAACTCTTTGATTTTCTCAATAGTAAACCTAATACTTTGCAGAGTTTGCTTGGGTAAGCCATAAACTAAGTCTATATTCACACTTTCATAGCCAAACTTACGCGCCCACTGTACTACTGCCTGTGTCTGCTCAAAAGTTTGAGGACGGTTAATAATATATTGTACTTGGCTATCAAAATCTTGTACCCCCAAACTTATTCTGTTGAAACCTACCTCTGCTAAGACTTGTAAATGTTGATGCGTGGTATAATTAGGGTGTACTTCTATGCTAAATTCATGGTTTTCTGCTATTTCATTGTCTTTTAAGATACCCTGCATTAGCAAGAGCAAATTGTCAGCAGAAAAGAAAGTAGGCGTTCCTCCTCCTAAATGTATTTCTTTGAGAATAGGCTTGTCGCCTAATATGTTTTTGTATATCGTCCACTCTTGAAGCACGCTTTCCAAATAAGGCATTTCTACAGCATGATTCTTGGTAATTCGCTTGTTGCAGGCACAGTAAGTACACAACTCTTCGCAAAAAGGCAAATGAATATACAAGCAAACTTCTCTATGCTCTGCCTCAAATCTATGTCTGACCTCTGCTTCCCACTGCTCAGTGGTCAAACTCTCAAAGTTCCAGTAGGGAACAGTAGGGTAGCTCGTATAACGCGGTAGGGCAACATCGTATTTATGAAGCAGGTGAACTAAGTCTTGTGTCATTGCTTTGCTTATTTATACTTAAAACAAAATATTTTGCAAACGTTTATAAGGTTTCAAACCTTGTAAACGTTAATTTTCAATCAAAACCAA
>Ga0272446_1003894_pt1 | contig 18264 bp, 21 predicted proteins | sample YNPCB0061_FD_194587 | JGI IMG/M metagenome (GOLD analysis project Ga0272446, IMG submission 194587) | Hot spring microbial mat communities from Yellowstone National Park, WY, United States - YNP-CB-006-1 | ecosystem: Environmental > Aquatic > Thermal springs > Hot (42-90C) > Sediment | place... | reverse complement strand
CAAACTCGCCCATCAAGAACTCATTGTGTCCTTGGCCGAGAAACTGTTTGCATCGACTGTGTGAATTTTTCAATTTCCCCGCTTTTGGTTTAAACCGAAATCATGACTCATGGGGCCAGGGGCGAATAGCAAACGCTCACCCCCGGCTCAAATGATCGCTATACATTTTGGCTAGTGCGTATAAAATCACTGAGTAGGTTACTGAGTAGGATGCAGCATTTATCCCCCTTTTTCCCGTTTTATCCGAGACCATGACCCTGCGGAAACACTGATATTTACTGGGGTATTGGTTAGTATTGTAGCTTCGCATGCAGGAGGTCAGGGGTTCAAATCCCCTCATCTCCACCACAAATTAGGAAGGATTACAACGGGTTGGCAATCACAGGTTGTCAGCCTTTTTGTTTTTCCTGTTGTCGTGGGTTAATGCTGGGATTTGGTAAATTCCCCACTTACTTGACGATAGCATTGACTTGGGCTTTAGCGTAAGATTTCAAGGACAGGCAGGGACAAGCAGCGCCTTTTGGGGCCGGGGCGACCCTGGGGTGGCGTTTTTTACCAGCCAGTGAGGAGCATCTATGTATTTTCCGGATACCATGAAGGAGGAAATGCAGGGGAACATACTGGCCCGCTTAAAGAAAATCGAGGGGCAAGTCCGCGGGTTGCAGGCCATGGTGGCTGAGGACCGGGAATGCGATCAGATTCTCACCCAGGTGCGCGCCGCCCAGTCAGCGCTGCGAGCAGTGAGTAAGTTGATTATCAGGAGCTACCTGCTAAAATGTTGTTACGAAGCTGGCGACAGGCCAGCCCCGGAAGATATGCTGCAAAGACTGGATAAGGTTGTGGAGGTTCTGACCAAGTTTATCGGCGCCTGAAACTTCCCATATCTGCAGATCCGCCCGTGAAGGCAACAGGGCCGGAAAGAGCCTTTCCGGCGCTTTCCCGCGAACGTATCCTGAAGGCGGGCTAATTCATTGCGCCTTCAGGCTGGATAAATCAAGCCACTGCGAAAGATTAACCAAGTCCCTGTGAAGATTTTCATGCATACATCGGACTAGGCAATTTTTGCTTGTAATCTCAATCTCGACTTAAGTTTCTCTGCCCGCCATTCACCCGCCTGAAGATTTTCATTGAAAACTGACCCCCCATCGCCATTGAAACTTGACCCCCCTCAGAGGTAAACCGATGCCAGCTTATGGCGTCGGAGGTGAGGAGGGTGATTTCTCTGGAAGAATGCCACGCCATTCAGGTTTGAACGCGTAAGGTCATGGGAAAAAAAGCCATGGCCCGACAATTGGGGATTTCCATGCAGAGCAATCGCCTGTAAAAATCGTGAGGCAAGGACTTTGAGCAGATAGGCATGGTCCCAGGCTGCCTTGAGACGTTTGGTTTGCAGGCCGCCTGTGAGGGAATTTTCCCGCTTCAGCAGGTTGGTGGCCAGGTGGCGCAGGATGGCCAAGTTTTCCGGGCCGATGGCCGGCTCTGGGAAGAACAGGGCCATGTCCTCATGGAGATTTTTCTGGTTGTTTTTGACCTGGATGACATAATCGGCGTGTACCTCGATAATCGACTGGGATAAACGACTGGGCGATGTTTTTCTGGCACCCCCTGGCGTCCAGGCTGATAATGGCTCCCTGCAGGTCCAGGGTGTTAATCAGTTCCGGGATCGCGGTGATCTCAGTGGACTTGTCCGCGGTCTTGAGCTGGCCCAACACCAGGCGGATATCCGCAGCCCAGGCGCTGACCAGGTGAATGGCGGCGCTCTGGTTGGCTTGGTCGAGGGAGCCGCGCAGGGTTTTCCCGTCGATGGCGACGGTGTTACCCGGAAGAGAGGCGGCCAGTTCCTCCACCCAGCGGGCGAAAAAGTCACGAAACCCCTGGGGTCGATCCTGGCGAAGAGCCGGCCGAAGGTGTCGTGGGAGGGGATGCCCTGGGGCAGTTCCAGGAAGGTCTTCAACCATGCCAGTTGGGCGCGGCCGTATTCAGCCACCTAAGTCCAGGAGTCGGCGCCGCTGATGAGGGCGCACAGAGCAATCATGAGGATATCGGGGAGCAGATGGCGGGTGTGGTGACGCCGGGGGTCCTTGATGCAGTGGAAATGTTTGCGGAAGGGTGAATCGGGAGCAGGCGGCATGGTGTAACCACCTGAAAAACAGAGTTTTTAGATGGTTACCACAAAATCTCATAAAAGTCTAGAATTAATAATTAATTCAATAACTTATTTTTATCGAACTGGTTGCTTTCATCCCAGTCGGTTGAACCGGAGCATATCAGGCGCTGCCAAGGACCCGTAAGGCATGTTCCATGCCAAAGGCTACAGGCGATTGCCCTGCGGTAAACCTGCTCAATGATTTACCGAGTGGTGAAGAAATGGCAAACGATAGCCCCAAAGGAAAAGGGGCCGGCGTTCGCCTGAACGCCAACCCCTTCTGATTCTGGTAAATTTCTGGTGGAGCTGCGGGGAGTTGAACCCCGGACCTCTTGAATGCCATTCAAGCGCTCTTCCAACTGAGCTACAGCCCCGATTTGTCCTTTGTAACCGATGGTACTCCGTCTGTCAAGCCCTCCGCAGATGAATTGTTAACGAATGCCGTACTTCACGCCGATGGCCCACGGAAATTAATGATTTGAGGTCTCGGGAAACTCCTGCTGAATAATGGTGAAAAGGCGCTCTGCTACCAAATCGTTGCCCCTCTCGGTAAGATGAGCCCAAGAAATGAAGACAGATTCCTTCTTGTGATCGAACATGTCGGAAATATTATGGAAATGGTCCATCTGGAGCGGCTGCATTCTGTCATATACCAGCTTGTACATCCTCACCATTTCCTTTTCCTTCCAGGCCGCTTCCATATTTTTTTCCTCGGCGGTCAGGCCCTTGCAGGTGGAGGGGCACGGCTGCCAGATGAACAGGTATTTGAAGCCGTAAGCCTGGGCCAGATGTTTCACCACCTCGATATTCCTCAGGTAATCCTGCACGATGGCATCGGCCAGCCGGTTCATATGGCTTTCTTCCCGGGGGGAACAGACACCCGCCTGGCTTTGCCGGCGTAGGGCCAGCCTGGACAGGTCCAGGAAGGCCTGATACATTTTACTGCGCCGCAGTTCATTAACAGTTTTGTTCCACACCGTTTCTTTGTCCCGGCGATACAGCTGCCGGCTAATAATTTCCTCCCCGAAAATTGAGCCCGGCTTCCCATTCCTGGTGCCCACCATGACTTCGTTGATCCCGTCGTAGAAAATGACGTAGTCCGGGACGTTCCCCTGTTTGAGCAGCAGTACCAGGTTGATTACTTCCTGGGTCAGGCAAAAGCCTTTCTCGCCATAATTTGTGACAACATAGCGGGGTGCTTCCTGATTCAACTTTCTGGACAGCAGCGAAGGCAGGGTAAACTCATCCCGGGCTCCCACTCCCCAGGTCGTGGAGCCCCCGAAGCAAAAGACCCGCTTGACATTTTCATTCCCAGTCGTGGGAGGATTCCAGGTTTTCCTGAGCCCCTCGGGAGAGACATTGATGTATTTGCCATGAAATTCCTGATTACGCCACATAATATAGGGATAAAACAAAGGTTGCAGGCGGTCTTCCTCGGCAAACATTTGGGGGGGCCAGTCAAGGTGGGCATAAGCGGAAATCCTGGCCGCCTTCTTCTGGGGGGTGATCCGGTCTTCTTTCTCCTTGAGGGCATAAAGGACTTTCAATCCCCCTTCAATAGCCGCCAAGGTCACCAATACCATGATGATTGAAAAAAGCAGGCGCCGCTGCCAGGGCAAAGGATTTTTTCCCTGGTGAGTATCGCCTGATGAGGAAGGGCCGGGCACAAGCATGTGAACAAGCTCCTAATCCAGGAGGAGGCAGATTTCAGGGGAGCCAGTTCCCCTTTAACCAGCCTCCATTAGCCTCCATTGGGCGGACATGAAATGTTTTTTTTATTAACACAACCCTGGATGGTCCGTCCACCGCTTCCTGTGCTATATGAACTCCATGAATGTCGGCTGTTCCGGCCGACAGGGCTGGATCAGGCCGTTCAGGGTGGCAGGCTGGGCAAATCCTGAAAAAGGTTTGTTCGGGGCGAGAAAGGGTGTATGTAAAAGAGGATGGCAAAAGGCAGCTCACATTCCGGGATTCCCAGGGTGCTGCAGCTCATCGCCAGTCTGCCGGTGGGCGGGGCCGAGGACTTGGTGAGCGCCATGGTCACCGGCCTCGATCCCCGGCGCTTTCAGGTGCAGGCGGCCACCATCGGCCCCCTGGGGCCAGTAGGTGAGGAACTGAGGCAGGCCGGCCACCCGGTGATCAGTCTGGGCCTGGATCTCAAGCGCACCTCTTTTTGGCGGATTCTGGCGCGGGTGCGGGCTTTGCTGAAAGATAACCAACCGGATATCCTCCACACCCACCTGTACCACCCCAACCTTTACGGGCGCCTGGCCTCTTTGGGTCTGGGACTTGCCGGTGTGGTGGCCTCGGTGCACAATTCCTACACCCGGGTGAAGTTGCACCGTTGCCTGTGGAATTTTCTTTTGAGTAGGATGACTGACAAGGTGCTGGTCAGCAGTTCCCGGGTCTGGCAGGATGTGCACACCTTTGACCGGGTGCCGGCCGCCAAGCTTGAGGTTTTTCCTTACGGCATCACTGTGCCCGATCTGGATGACGCGACAGACCCCGCCCAAGTCCGGGCCGAACTCGGGGTGGAGGGCTTTGTCCTGGGACTGGTGGGCCGCCTGGAAGAGCAAAAGGGGCAACGCTTTCTGCTGGCGGCTCTGCCGGAGCTTTATCGGGAAATCCCGAACCTTTCCGTGCTCCTGGTGGGGGAAGGCAGAGAATGTGAAGCCCTGCGGCATCTTGCCCAGGAACTGGGGGTGAGCCGTCTGGTCCGGTTTCTGGGCACCCGGCGAGACCTGCCCCGCCTTTTTCGAGCCATGGACGTCTTTGTCCAACCGTCCCTCTGGGAGGGACTGCCCCTCACTCTTTTGATGGCCATGGGGGCCGGGCTGCCGGTAGTGGGAACGCAAGTGAGTGGAATAACAGAAGTTATTGTTGATGGCAACAATGGTCGGCTGGTGGCCCCGGGGGACAACGCGGCTCTGGCCGGCGCCATCCTGGAACTGTACCGCCGGCCCGAACTCCGGAGCCGGATGGCCGCAGCCGGCCGACAGACCATCGTGACAAGATACTCCCAGAAGGCCATGCTGCGCCGCCTGGAAGGAATTTACCTGAGCATCATGGGAAAAAAAAGACGGGGCCATGACCACCGGCAAGCCGAAAACTGAAAACCGGAAATGGCATTACACCATTCTGCACACCGAGTCCTCCCTGGGGTGGGGAGGCCAGGAGCATCGCGTCCTCGCCGAGGCCAGGGTCATGCCGCGCCGGGGCCACCGGCTCCTGATAGCCTGTGATCCCCGGGGTGAGCTGTATCGCCGGGCCGGTCGGGAAGATGTTGCGGTCGTGCCGTTGCAATTCGGCGGCCGGGCGAATGTTTCGGCTTGGCTCGCCTTGCGCCGTCTCCTGCTTCAAGAGCGGGTGGATATATTGAACACCCACAGTTCCCTGGACTCCTGGGTGGCATTTTTGGCCTGGCTGAGGATCGGGAACAAGATAAAGCTGGTGCGGACCCGGCATCTCTCCACTCAGGTGAGGCCCAATTGGCCCACCCGGCAGCTCTATCAGGCCCCAGCCGCAATCATTACCACGGGCCGGGGCATTTCCGAGCTTCTGCACCAGCGGCTGGGAGTGCCCCGACAGCGCCTCCACAGCATTCCCACCGGGGTGGACCTGGGAGATTTTTTCCCCCAGCTCCCCGATCCAAAACTGGCCAAGCGACTGCACCTGCCCCCGGGGACCTTTGTTTTTGGCACCATTTCGGTGCTGCGCTCCTGGAAAGGTCATCTGTATCTTCTGGAGGCCTTCAAAGAGCTTCGGGAAGAAGGTCTGAACGCCATCCTGCTCATCGTCGGGGAAGGCCCCTATCGCCCGGTCATCGAGGAGAAAATTAAGGAATTGCGGCTGACAGAAGCGGTGCGCCTGCCGGGCCACCAGGACGCGGTGCCCGAGTGGCTGGCCCTGATGGACGCCTTTGTCCTGGCCTCCTACGCTCATGAGGGAATACCCCAGGCCCTTCTCCAGGCCCTGGCCATGGGCAAACCTGTGGTGTCCACCCGGGTGGGGGGCATCCCCGAAGTGATCGTCCCCGAGGAAACCGGCCTATTAGCGCCTCCCCGGGACTTCCAGACCCTGGCCCGGGCCATGGGCAGGCTGGCCCAGAATGAGTCTCTGCGGGAAGCCTTGGGCCGCAGGGGCCCCCACCTGGTGGCCTCCCGGTATTCTCTGGAGCAGATGGCCGACGCCCTGGAAAGGCTTTACACTGATATTATGGCGACTCATTCAGACCCGGTTTCCCCAGCCCCGGCCTCGCAGAAAAAAGGAGCCTCATGAACGACTTGACGTACTTTCGCGACGCCCGGGTCCTCATCACCGGCGGCGCCGGCATGATCGGCAGCACCATTGCCCGCCTCCTGGTGGAGCAGGGAGCGGAAGTCACCGTAGTGGACGCCATGCTGCCCACCTACGGCGGCAACCGCTTTAACCTGCACGGCATCATGGACAAAATCGTCTTTGTCAAGGGCGATATCCGGAACCTGGACCGGGTGAAGCAATGGGTGGACGGGGCCGACTACGTCTTCAGCCTGGCGGCCCAGGTGAGCTATGTGGACAGCAATCACGACCCCCTCCTTGATCTGGACATCAACTGTCGGGGCCACCTCAATCTGCTCCTGGCCTTAAGCCAGATCAACCGCCGGGCCAAAGTGGTGTTTACCAGTTCCCGCTTCGTTTATGGCAGCATCGAGTATAATCCCGTGGATGAGGAGCACGATTTCAACTGTCTCAGCATCTACGGCATCCACAAGCTGGCCGGGGAAAAATATTACCGCTTTTACCACGACGCCCACGGGCTGGACACGGTGAGCGTGCGCCTCACCAACCCCTACGGCCCCCGCCAGCAGATGAAGCACAGCAAGTACGGCATCGTCAACTGGTTTATCCGCCTGGCCCTGGAAGGGAAACCCCTGACGGTCTTCGGGGAGGGCAAACAAAAGCGGGATTATATTTTTGTGGAAGACGTGGCCGAGGGGATCATGAGCGTGGCCCTGGCGCCGGAAACTGCCGGGCAGGTCTATAATCTCGGCACCGGGGTGGGCACCCCGTTCATCGACATGGTGCACCTGGTGGCCAAGAATATCCCGGGGACCGAGGTGCAATACCTGCCCTGGCCCCGTGATCGCTATTTTGTGGAAACTGGCGATTTTATTGCGGATATCAGTAAAATTACGGCAGCCACCGACTGGGCCCCCCGGGTCAGTTTGCCGGAAGGCATCGAGAAGACCATCGCCTATTACCGGCAGCATCGGGAGCAATATTGGTAGGGAGATGTAACAAAATCCATGTCAAAAATTCTTAACAGTTTGGTGGAGGCCCTGGCAGCCCTGTGGTACCGTCTGGACCGGCGGCACCGGGAGACGGTGCGGCGCAACCTGGCCTTTGCTTATGGAGAAGAACTGTCGCCGGAAGAACGGGAACGCCTGGCCCGCCAGGTTTTTATCCACTTCGTGCGCTTCGCCTGGGAGACCGTGGTCCTGCTGGCGGCCCCCCTGTCCTACATCAAAAAACAGGTGGTTTTTCTGGGGGAAGAAAATCACGCTGAGGCCCTGAAAAAGGGCAAGGGCCTGGTGGCCCTGGTGGCCCACGCCGGCAACTGGGAATACACCGGCGTCGGTTACGCCATGCAGTATAGGAAGATCGCCGTGGTGGCCCGGGAGTTGGACCATCCCATCGGGACGCGTCTCGCCCGCTATTTGCGGGAACGCAGCGGCAATTCCATGGTGGATAAAAAGCGGGGACTGAAAAACATTCTCTCCCACCTGAAGAAAAACCGGGTAGTGGGAATTGTTGTTGACCAGAATACCGCGGAGCGGGAGGGGGTCCTGGCGGAGTTCTTCGGCAAGCCGGCCCGCACCACGCCGGTGGCCGCAATCCTGGCCCGGCGGGGGGTGCCGGTCTGTCCCAGCCTGTCCCGCCGCCTGCCGGACGGGCGGCATCTGGTGGCGTTCTTTCCGGAGCTGCCGTTTGTGAAGACCGGGGACGCCGAAGCTGACATTCAGCGCCATGTTGCTTTACAAAATCAGGTCATCGAGGCCTGGATCCGACAGGAGCCGGCCCAATGGCTGTGGCTCCACCGCCGGTGGAAAAACCAATTTCCAGAGCTCTATCGGGGGATTTAATATGGACAAGCCATCAGCAGAATTTTTGCCGAAATTGCGGGAACGGGCCGCGGCCCAAAAGATCGCCCGGCACCTGGGCATCGAGCTTACGGAGGTGTCACCCGGTTTTGCCCGGGCCACGATGGCATGCCGGGAGGAAATGAGCAATATTTTGGGGATGGTGCACGGCACCGCGCTGTTCGCCCTGATGGACGAAGTTTTTCAGGCCGCGGTCAACTCCCACGGCACCATGGCCGTGGCCCTCAACCTGAGCCTGACCTTCCACCAGGCCCCGAAATTCGGCGAGGTTCTCACGGCCACGGGCCGGGAAGTGCATACCAGCCGGCGGCTGGCCACCTGCCTTATCGAGGTGACTACCCAGGATGGCAGCCGCATCGCCTCCTGCCAGGCCCTGGCCTACCGCAAGGGCGCGCCGATTGAGTTTTAAAGGCAGGGCAGGACGGTTCTTTCCCTGCCCTCCCATGCCCTGCCGTTATTCCTGGTTCACCGCGGCTCAAACCGCGAGCATCTCCACCGGTGCACCCCAAGCCTGCTCAAGAGAAACTCCCCTCCTCCTGCGGCTGAACGTAAGCTTGCTATTACAGACTCTCTGCCTTGCGCTGCTCATCCACCTTGGCCTGGAGACGCTTCACCAGATCTGCGTAGGAAGACTCGCTGATCACCCTGGAGAACTGGGAACGGTAATTGTTCACCAGGCTCACCCCTTCGATGACCACATCGTACACCATCCATTGGGACTTGTTGATCAGGCGGTAATTGATGGGTATGCGGTCATTGCTGCGCACCAGCATGGTATTCACTTCCGCCAGGTCGCCGTCCACCCTGTCCCCCACATAACTCACCCTTTCTCCGGAATATTTGGCGAGTTTGCCGGCATAGGAAGTCGCCAGGAGTTCAGAGAACAGCGTGACGAATTCCCGCCGTTGGGAGGGGCTGAGCTGATTCCAATTGGTAAGGGTGCGCCTGGCCATCTCTTCATAATCAAAGCGCCGGTCCACCACTTGCCGCACCTGCTGGAGAATGCGGTTTTTTTGCGAGGGATCCTTGAGGGCCGGATTGCTTAAGAGCCGGATGACCTGGTCTATCGTACCCCTCACGGCTTCAGTAGGAGCCGCGGCGAAAGCCGGGCCGGACATTATCGTCAGGATAAGAGTGAAAGTTAAGCTTACCATCTTCAGGTTGACGCCACGCATGAAACGCTCCTTGTCTGGTCGGGTTATGTGAATACAACTATACCTTGCCATGAATAAACTTGGCAATAAGCTCCTCCAGTTCCACGGCGGACTCCGTATCGTGAATCTTGCCGCCGGGGGGGATGGTCTTCTCCGAGCTGCCCATGGAGAGCTTGACGAACTTATCCCCGATAATGCCCTTGGTGCGAATGGAGGCAATTGTATCACTCTTCAAAACCAGGCCCGGCTCCAGCTTGAGCACCAGCCTGGCCCGGTCGTCCGGGGTAATGGAGATTTTTTCCACCCGGCCGACATCCACCCCGGCTATCTCCACTGACGCCCCCACTTTGAGCCCGGAAATGTTATCGAAATCCGCGGTAACCTGATACCCCCTGGAGAAAAACTCCATTTCTCCCAGGTGCACGGCCAGGTAGATCAGGCAGGCAATCCCCACCAGCACAAAAATTCCCACTGCGATCTCTTCGTTGCCCCTTTTCATGGTGTCGCTCACGTCTCCAATAAGTCGATGTCCCCCCGCAGGAAACTCTGGACCTCCGGGTCCTGATTTTGCTGAATCTCCGCCGGCGTGCCGAAGGCCACGATGCGCCCCTTATGGAGCATGGCCACGAAGTCGGCGATTTGGAAAACTGCCGGGATGTCATGACTCACCACCATGCCGGTGTAACCGTTTTCCTGGTGGGTTTTTTTAATCAGATGAAAGACGGTATTCATCATGGGTGGATCAAGCCCCGTCACCGGCTCGTCAAACAGGAGGATTTCCGGCTCCTGGACCAGGGCCCGGGCCAGGGCCACCCGTTTTTTCATGCCGCCGCTCACCTCGTCCGGATACTTATCCTCGGATTCCGGCGGCATGTTCACCTGGGCCAACCGCTTCCGGGCCCGGTCGAGAATCTCCTGTTCCGGGAGGCTGGTCTTTTCCCGGAGGGGAAAGGCCACATTCTCCAGGACCGTCAGGGAGTCGAACAGAGCTCCTCCCTGAAAGAGCACCCCGAAGCGCTTCTTGATGTCTTGCAACTCCCTGCCCCTTGCCCGGGTAACATCGGTGCCGTTGATGAAAATCCGGCCCTGGTCGGGCTTCAGGAGGCCGGCAATGTGCTTCAAAAGCACGCTCTTGCCGGCGCCGCTTTTGCCGATGACCACGGTGATCTTTCCCTTTGGCACCTCAAGATTGATGCCCTGCAGGACAGGATGACCGTTAAAGGACCGGAAGAGCTCTCTTACCTTGATCATGGCTCACATAAAAAAAGAGGTCAGCACATAGTCCCAGGCCAGGACCAGTATGGCAGAAATCACCACCGTCCGGGTGGTGGCCCGGCTTACCCCCTCCGCCCCGCGGTCGGTGAAAAAGCCATTATAACAGGCCACCAGCATGATGGTGAGACCAAACACCAGGGACTTGATGATGCCGCCGTTGACATCAAGGGAAGCGACACTCTGGGTCATGCCGGAAAAATAAGAACCCGAACTCACCCCTAACAGAACGACTCCCACCCCAAAGCCCCCCAGGATACCCACCACATCGAAAATGGCCGTCAGGAGGGGGACCGAGAGGAGGCCGGCCAGAAGTTTGGGCATCACCACATATTGCAGGGGATTCACCGCCATGGTGTCCATGGCGTCCAACTGTTCGGTGATCCGCATGATGCCGATCTCCGCCGTAATGGCGCTGCCGGCCCGGCCGGACACCATAAGGGCCGCCAGCACCGGCCCCAACTCCCGGATAAGGCTCAGGGCCACCACCGCACCCAGGGCGCTCTCAGAGCCGTATTTCCGGAGGGTATAGTACCCTTGCAAGGCCAGGACCATGCCGGTGAAGGCCGCGGTCAGGAAAATAATGAGCAGGGACCTGCAACCGATAAAATAAATCTCATCCAGCAGACGCCGGAACCGGTAGGGAGGCAGGAAGGCCTGGCCCAGGGCCTCGAACAAAAACAGCATGGCTCGACCGGTTTCCTGGGTGAGATCCAGAAAGAAACGGCCGACACGGCGGATGAGTGATATCATAGGTAAGCCGACGTTTCCTCGCGGGTCTTGTCTTCAGCCCGCTCCCCCAAGCCGTTTAAAAAGAAGAACTGCCAACATATACCAGGAACTCTGCCGCACCGGCAATTCACCTTCACCGTAAGGCTTCGGCAGATGCCGAATTACCGTGAAAATATTTTTCAAAATTCTATGCCCATCATCCCGAAAAAACAAGGTATGGCCCGGAAGCCCCCGTTGGCTTGGCTTGACAAAATCGTTGACGGGTCGAATGCCTCTGCATTAACATTAAACGGCAGACACGGGCAGTGAACTGCAGACACGTATGATCCTCGTGCCGCATCTGGACCAGCGGTTAAGAGTGGGAGTCGGTGATGGCCAAAAAAAAAGAGATTAAAGTCAAGTACATCGATGAAGTGGACATCAGGGGCAAAACCATCTTTATTCGGGTTGATTTCAACGTACCCCTGGACCGTAACCGCAATATCACTGACGATACCCGCATCCGGGCGGTGTTGCCGACGCTAAACTATGCACTGGAGGAGGAAGCCAAGGTCATCGTCGCCTCCCACCTGGGCCGGCCCAAGGGAAAGCCCTCCGAGGAATTGAACATGGTGCCGGTGGCCCGCCGCCTGGCCTACCGTCTCCATCGCAAGGTAAAACTGGCGCCGGACGTCATCGGCCCCGAAGTGGACCGCCTCAAGGCGGAGATGGAGCCCGGAGATGTGCTCCTCCTGGAGAACTTGCGCTTTAACCCGGGAGAAGAAGCCAACGACCCGGAATTCGCCAAGGAACTGATGAAGGGTGTGGACGTTTACGTAAATGACGCCTTCGCAGTGGGCCACCGGGCCCACGCCTCCGTGGATGCAGTGACCCGCTATGCCCCCATCTGCGTGGCAGGCTTTCTCATGCGGGATGAAGTGCTGTATTTTCATCGCAGCATGGAGGACCCGGCCCGGCCTCTGGCGGCCTTGATCGGCGGGGCCAAGGTTTCCAGCAAACTGGGAGCCCTGATCAACCTGCTGAAAAATGTCGACAAACTGATCATCGGCGGGGCCATGGCCAACACCTTCCTCAAGGCCAAGGGCTACGATGTGGGTCGGTCCCTGGTGGACGACAACCTGATCAAAACTGCGGAAAATTTGATGGCCGAAGCCCGGAAAAAAGGCGTGAAGTTCTACCTGCCCGTGGACGTGGTGGTGGCGGACCGTTTGGACCGCCGGGCCCAGACCAAGATCACTCCGGTGCAGGAAGTCCCGCCGGAGTGGATCATTGCTGACATCGGGCCGGCCACCGTGACGCTGTTCGGCGAGGCCCTGCAGAACGCCCAGACCATTATCTGGAACGGTCCCATGGGCGCCTTCGAACTGGATCCCTTCAGCCGGGGCACCATGGCCATGGTCCACAAGGTGGCGGACCTGTATGCCCTCACCATCGTGGGCGGCGGCGACACCGATGTGGCTCTCCATAAGGCCGGGGAATTCCAGAAATTTTCTTACGTGTCCACCGGCGGCGGCGCCTTCATCGAACTCCTGGAAGGCAAAAAACTCCCCGGCATCAAGGCCCTGGAAGATTGGGCCGAGAGGCACCCCGATGTCTGAACGAACCAAAATGATCGCCGGCAACTGGAAGATGCACAAGACCCTGGCCGAAGCCCGGGCCCTGGCCCGGGAAATTGTTCAGGGCGTGGGTAAGGAACCCCGGACCGAAGTGGTTCTGGCCCCTCCTTACACGGCCTTGGCGGCAGTAGCCGAGGAAATCTCCGGATCACCGGTGCTGCTTGCCGCCCAGGATACCTTCTGGGAGGAAAAAGGGGCCTTTACCGGGGCCATCGCCCCCGGTATGCTCGCCGATGTCGGCTGTACCTATGTTATTGTGGGCCATTCCGAGCGGCGCCAGCATTTCGGCGATGATGACGAAGCGGTGAACCGCAAGGTCCATGCCGTCTTGGCGGCGGGGCTGCGGCCCATCATGTGCGTCGGCGAGACCCTGGGCGAACGAGAGGACGGCAAAACCTTTGCGGCGGTGGAAACCCAGGTGTTAAACGGCTTGGCAGGGTTCCCGGCGGCGGAACAGGCACGCCTGGTCATCGCCTACGAACCCGTATGGGCCATCGGCACCGGCAAAACCGCGACGCCCACGCAGGCCCAGGAGGTGCATCGCCTCATCCGCAACTTGCTGGCCGACACCCTGGGGACTGGGGACATCCGCATCCTCTACGGCGGCAGCGTCACCCCCGAAAATGCCGCCAGCCTTATGGCCGAACCCGACATAGACGGCGCCCTGGTGGGGGGTGCCTCGCTGAAGGCCGCCTCCTTCCTGGGGATCATCAGGGCCATCCGGTAATTGCTCTCAGCCCCGGGCGGCCTCAGATTATCTCCATCATAAAAATTCCGGTGGCAATACCACTCGGGAAAATGCTGGAGGTTGCCCCCCCGGCCCCTCCAGCAAAAAGGCTTGCACCAGTCAGCAAAAAGGCTTGCGCCGGTAACGGCCCTTGTTTATATTTGTATGATAATGACTACGGTTATCATTATCATCCATGTGATAGTTTGCCTTGCGCTGATTTCCATCGTCCTCCTGCAGCACGGCAAGGGAGCCGGCATCGGCGCGGCCTTTGGTGGCTCCAGCCAGACGGTTTTCGGCAGCACCGGGGCGGCCCCGTTTTTGGCCAAACTCACGGCGGTGGCCGCGATTCTCTTCATGCTGACTTCTCTGAGCCTCACCTTTTTGGGACGCCATCAGGAAGTCTCGGTCATGCACGGCTTGAAAAGCAAGCCCACGACCCAGCAACAAGCTCCCGCCCCGGCTAAACCGGCGGAAAAGCCGGCCAAGCCGAACCAACCGGCAGTGCCGGCACAATGAGACACCTCATGCCGAAGTGGTGGAACCTGGTAGACACGCCATCTTGAGGGGGTGGTGGGGAGACCCGTGCGGGTTCAAATCCCGCCTTCGGCACCATATTTTTATAGGAATATCAATAAAATATCAATTTTAAACCTGAAGAAAATTCGCCCCCGACCCGCCCCACTCAGGCGGAGAAAGAAGGCCCTGAATAAGGGTCTTTTTCTTTTTAAAATCGTGTCAAAATGCAATCCTCTTAGTGAAAAAGGTTCCATGACCGGAGATTGACCTTGATCCCGGCCGGCAAAATCCGCTGCTACCTCACGGGGATTCTGCGCAACGATACCCCTGACCCTGAGGAAAATGTCCGTCAGGGTGCAGCCCGCACCCTTGTTGAAGGATATGGCTATCCCAGAGAAGATATTGAGACTGAGTTGCGCATTTATGAGCCTGTTGCAAAACCCCTAAGCCGGGTTGGCTGATTTGTGAGGGTGCGTTGGCCCCAGGCAGGGCAACAATCAGTTCAGAGCCGCAAAATTTCTGGTATCTGCCGGAAAAGCGCCTCCGTGCTGCCCGGGCCGCGGTTAAACCACCCTCACGAAGGGGAGATCGTCACCCAGGCCCCCAACGTCAGGTGGGGCGCCGACGGCGCCAAAGTCTTTACCGTAGAGGACGGCGGTCAGGCGCTTTCTAGACATCTACAACCGCGGCTGGCTGGTGGAGACAAACGGGTTTCTGAGCCCCTGGCAGGCCAGGGCCCCGTGGCTCGCCCAAGCGTCTCTGACTCGGCGGCTTAAGAAAAACTTGTGTCCAGAAAACCGGATGCGGTTCAGGTCAAGGTCAAGGTTCGCCTGATCAGTTCTTGATGTCCCGATAAATTAGCGGGAGGTCTCCTGGAGCCGGCGGCGAAATATGATGTCCGTATGGTCCAGAACCCGGTAGACCACCAGCTTCAACGGATCGGTAACCAGGAGTTCCACCACGGCCAGGCCCCAGACCAGGCCCACCAACTGCCAACTGATGGGGGGCACATACCACCCGAGGAGGGCGATAGCGGTGGCCAACGCCCGGCTGATGATCCCGGACCAGAGCATCAGGGCACCGGGTTTCAGCGTCCAGAACAGCCCCCGGGTACGGCCCATGTAGATATACAGGTAGCCAGAAATGGTGAACTTCAGAAAGTTAAGGGTCTGGAGAGTCCCCTGGTCGAGATGCAGGATGACCAGGCCGATATAAAACAGGATGAAGGAGAAGATCACTCCCATGAGACCCAGGTAGGTGGCGATGCTCATGACCACCCGCATATCCCACTGCACCGGCTTGTCGTCAGAGCGGACGCTGTCGTAGGCGATGGAGAGGATAGGGATGTCGTTTAAGAGCACCTGCAGGATGACCATGATGGAGGTGACCGCGTAAAAATTGAAGATCACCAGGGACAGGGTGATAAAGAACACCACTCGCAGGATGCCGCCGATGCGGTAAATGGCATAGCTGTTCATGCGCTGGAAGATTTTGCGGGCTTCCTGGATGGCCTCCACAATGACTGACAGGCCCGGCGAGGTCAGGACAATATCGGCGGCGGACTTGGCGGCGTCGGTGGCCCCGGCCACGGCGATGCCAACATCGGCCTTTTTGAGGGCCGGCGCGTCGTTGACGCCGTCTCCCGTCATGCCCACAATATGGCCGCTTTTCTGCAAAAGTTCGACAATGTGATATTTGTCCTCGGGAAATACCTGGGCAAAGCCGTCGGCCTCCTCCACCAGCCCCTGGGCCTCCCGGTCGGGCTTATCCAGGAATAAAGCGGGCGGCTGAATGTTGGTCCCCAAATTTACTGCCCGGGCAATCTCCTGGGCGATGGCGACATGGTCGCCGGTTATCATCTTTACCTGGACGCCCAGGTTCTGCGCTTCTTTAATGGTGGCCAAGGAGTCCTCCCGGGGAGGGTCATAAAGCGCAATGAGGCCGACGTAGCGCCAGGGTCCCGGCGAATCGGCCCGGGCCACCCCCAGGGCGCGATAACCGTGGGTGGCAAATTCCTCTACCAGGCGGTCCACCTCCCTGGTCACCGGGTCATCCTCAGCCATCAGGACAGAGATGACCTGGGGCGCGCCCTTGGTGACCCGGGGAAGGGGGCGCCGCCCTTCATGGCCACTTCGGCCTCCGTGCGCTTAGACACCGGGTCGAACGGCTTAAAGGAGAGAATGGCAGAATCCTTCTGAAAATCGTTCGCCGCGGAAGCCTCGATCTTATGGATGATGGCGAGGTCAATGGGATCGTTGTCCTCGGCCCTGGAGGCCAATCCACCGCAACGCAGGACCTCTGCTTCGCTGAAGCCGTCGAAGGCAACCACCCTGGCGATGCTGAGGGCGTTCTGGGTGATGGTGCCGGTCTTGTCGCAGCACAGGACATCCATGCCTGCCAGTTCGTCGAGGGCTGCCATTTTGGCGGCAATGGCTCCCCGGGCCGCCAAGACCCCGGCGCCTACGGCCAGGGTGACGGACAGTACGGCCGGCAGGGTGGCGGGCACCGCAGCCACGGTCAGGACCAGGGCATATTGCAGGGTCTCCAGGATGTTCTGATGGCGAAATAGGGAGACCAGGAAGATGATCACCACCATGCCGGCGCCCATGAGCATCAGGTAATCGCCGATCTTTATGAGGGCTTTCTGAAAATGGCTCTGGGTCCTGGCTTCTTCCACCAACTTGGCGGTCCGCCCGAAGTAGGTGTTCATGCCGGTGTTGGTAACCTGTGCGTCCATCTCCCCCTGGCGCACAATGGAACCAGTATACACCAGTTCGCCCGCCTTCTTTTCCACGGGCAGGGACTCGCCGGTCAGGGTGGACTGGTCCACCATCAGGTAGTCGCCGGTGAGGAGATTAATGTCCGCAGGCACGATGTCGCCGAGGCGCACCCGCACCAGGTCTCCGGGAACCAGCTCCCGGGCGGGAATCGTCTGCCATTGGCCGTCCCGGCACACCTTGGCGTTTAAGGCCAGCTTCTGCTTTAACAAGTCGATGGCGTGGTCGGCTTTTTGCCGCTGCCAGAAGCCCACCCCGGCATTGAGCAGCAGCATGGCCAGGATGATAGAGAAGTCATCCCAGCGGCCGATGACCGCGGCGATGATGGCGGCAGCCTCGATCATCCAGGGAATGGGCCCCCAGAAAAAGCCCAGAAATTTGAAAAATGGGTAGGTCTTTTTTTCCGCAATTTCATTGGGGCCGTACTACTGGCGAAGCGCCTCGACCTCGGCCGTGGACAATCCGGCGGCCGGAGGCGCCGGGGCTGCGGCTTCCTTCAGGGGAATGCTGCTCTTTTCCTGGTCTTCATTGCTCATGGCTCTGCCCTTAAAAAAGGTGAGGGGAACTGTTACGAAAAATGCTTATCCAATTCTGCCCCCTTGCTCTACAAAGTGTATGATACCCCTTTGCTGGCGGAAATACCAGGGAGCAGCGGCTCCCTGCCCTCCCTCCAGGCCCCCTTCCAACCCTTTGAGCCTCCAATTTCCTTGACGATAATTGAGAATTTATTATAGAGTAATGATTACTTTTTTGAACAGAAAAGGAGACATACCATGACCGAGAGATTACAGGTGTACAAGTGTGAGATTTGCGGCAACATCGTGGAAGTGCTGCATGCCGGGGCGGGAGAGTTAGTCTGTTGCGGGGCTCCCATGAAAAACTATTTAGAGAACACTGTGGACGCGGCCAGGGAGAAACACGTCCCGGTGGTGGAAAAAATCGCCGGCGGTTTCAAAGTGAAGGTGGGGAGTGTGGCCCATCCCATGGAGGAGAAACATTATATCGAGTGGATCGAAATCATTGCCGACGGCAAAGCCTACCGGCAGTTTCTCCAGCCGGGACAGGCTCCCGAGGCCACCTTTGAGATCCAGGCGGAAAAGGTTACGGCCAGGGAATACTGCAACCTGCATGGAATGTGGAAGGCCTAAACCTGATGCGTCTTTGGCGACCAGCCAGGCGTT
>Ga0272446_1003893_pt1 | contig 18264 bp, 12 predicted proteins | sample YNPCB0061_FD_194587 | JGI IMG/M metagenome (GOLD analysis project Ga0272446, IMG submission 194587) | Hot spring microbial mat communities from Yellowstone National Park, WY, United States - YNP-CB-006-1 | ecosystem: Environmental > Aquatic > Thermal springs > Hot (42-90C) > Sediment | place... | reverse complement strand
GCGCGATTCCCACATTCCCACAGCTTCGACCACGGCGATCTACAGACTCATCCAACCCAAAACAGAAAGGAGCCCAGCGGACACTCAACTCCTATTCTTCAGGCTCATCCTTCGATGAGAAAATGCTATAGCAAGCCTGTGGCGGGGTGCAGCGCAGGGAGCTGTCGCACAGGCGGCCGCGCAGCAAGCGCTGGCTCGCAATGAAGCGGCAGGCTGGACACGGCCTCAATCCCATGTCCCCCCGGAAAAGGTCCGGATCCTGAATACAGCGCGCGCCGGGCGGCAAGAACCCTAGTGCTGGAATCTTCCCCGCCACGCCCACAAGCCCAGCGCCGGGTTCGAGATGTAGAACACCTCCTCGCCATCCACCGTATTCCAGCCGTCTTTCAGCTTCGACGGGTTGTAGCGCTTCATCATCACTTCCAGGTCCGCGTACTTGAAATTGACCGCGTCGACCTCTTCCCGCGTCAGATGCCCGGGGCAGTAGGTGATCTGGAACCGGCCCTCGGAGGAGCCGTGGATCAGGTGCGCCGCCGCGCTCAGATTGTTCGCCAGATCCGCGTTTTTCTTCACCGCCTCCAGCACGCGCGGCGTGCCCACGTAGCCGTACTTGCGGATGAGCTGATCGATGCCCGGGTCCTCGCCGAACTCCTTCACCCCGGGCGCCAGCACGATCAGCTCGGCGTCGTCGGCCAATGCCATGCGGGTGCGGTACACGGCCTTGTTGCCGAGCCACGTGCTGCGGAACTCGCCCGGATCCAGAAACACCACGGCTTTCCGGATCTGCCGCTCCATCATGACGAAATTCACCTTCAGGCTCAGCTCCGCCGCCTCGAGGAAGCACCGGTCGTCGTCGCCCGCGTAAAACCCGCGGATGGCCAGCCTGCCGGCGTCGTTCTTGCCCACCACCGTGTGCAGGTAGACAACCGGCAAATGCCGGGCGAACTTCTCCGCCGCATAATTCATCACCCGCCGCACGGGGTTGTCGGCGCGGCCCATCAGCTTTTCCATGCCGTACACCGCGCCGAGGAAATGGCTCTTGTTGATCCCCTCGCGCCCGCCGGTGCCCACGAAAACGTTTTTCGTGTAATTCGCCATCCCGATCACTTCATGCGGCACCACCTGGCCGATGGAGAGGATCAGATCGAAGCCGCCGTCGACGAGCATCTTGTCGACCTGCGCGGGCCAGGGGAAATCCACCAGCCCGCCCGACTGCTCCTTCACATACTCGCCAGGCACTTCGCCGAGCGTGACAATGCCGTTGCGCCAGTCATGCACATGGAACAGCGAACGGGGCACGCCCGGGAACATATGCTCGATTTCAGACGGCGTCATCGGCACATGCGTGCCGATCGCCGGGAGCACCGCCTTCAGGCGGCCGCCGTAGTAGTCGTAGACGAGGCGCGTGATTTCCCCGGCGCGCGAGTGCACGCGGGTGATGTCGGGCGGCAGCGCCAGCACGCGCTGGCGCTCGCCCAGCGCGTCGAGGGTGCGGAAGACCGCATTCTTCAGCTCTTCGGGCGTGAAATCCGCAGACGGGGATCCGGAGGCGAAGTACAGGCTCATCCTTCTTCAAGTATAGGCGTGATATGCCAGTCAGGAACCATGCGGCGCAGGATTTCGCGCGTGCGCCTGGCTGTTTCGGCAAGCGGCCCCGCCATGCGGGGCCGCCTGGCGCGCCAAGCCCGGCGGAGCGTCCCGGACGAGGCTAGCCGGCCGCAGGCGCCGGGGCTTCGGCAGGCGCGGCTTCCCGCTGATACTTGCAACCCTTTTCGGGACAGGCGATCACGTGGCCCTTCTTCAACTGCTTTTCGACCAGATACGGCGAGCCGCACTGCGGGCACTTCTCCGGCACCGGCCGCGCCCACGCCACGAAGTCGCATTCCGGGTAGCGGTTGCAGCCGTAGAACGTCTTGCCCCGTTTCGAGCGGCGCTGCACCAGCTCGCCCTGCCCGCACTTGGGGCACGCCACGCCGATGGTCTGCTGCTTGACGAACTTGCACTTGGGGTAGTTCGAGCAGGCGGTGAACTCGCCGAACCGGCCGGACTTGATCACCAGATGGTGGCCGCACTCGGGGCACTTCTCTTCCAGCGGCACGTCGGCCTTCTTCTGCGCCTGCCCGAGCTGCCGGGTGGTCTTGCAGTCCGGGTAGCCGGAGCAGGCCAGGAACGACCCGAACCGCCCCTTCTTCAGCACCATCTCGCGGCCGCAGTTCGGGCAGTATTCGACTTCGTCCTGTTCGCTCACCTGCACCACTTCGCCTTCGCCGGAGCCGTTGAGTTCGTGCAGCCCGCGCGTCAACTGGCGCGTGTTGGTGCATTCGGGGTAGCCGGAGCAGGAGAGGAACGAGCCGTGCTTGCCCCACTTGATCACCATCGGCTTGCCGCACTTGTCGCAGGTCTGGTCGGTGGGCACTTCCATGCGCTTGATGTCGCGCATCTCCTGCCCGGCGCGCGCCAGGTCGTTCTCGAAGCGCTGGTAGAACTCGCGCATCAGGTCGCGCCAGTCGCGGCGGCCGTCCTCGATCTCGTCCAGCTCCTCTTCCATCCGCGCCGTGTAGTTCACGTCGAAGATGTCGGCGAAGTTTTCCACGAGAAGGTCGGAGACGATCATGCCCAGCTCGGTGGGAACGAACTTGCCGCCTTCCTTCTTCACATACTCGCGGTCCTGGATGGTGGTCAGGATGGAGGCGTAGGTTGAGGGGCGGCCCACGCCGTCGGCTTCGAGCTCCTTGACCAGAGTGGCTTCCGTGTAGCGGGGCGGCGGCTCGGTGAAGTGCTGCTCGGGGTGGATGGCGCGGAGCTTGAGCGCCTCGCCCTGGTCCACGGCGGGCAGCCGCGCCTGCTCCTCTTCGTCCTCCTCGTCCTTCTGGTCCTTGCCCTCGCGGTAGATGGCCTGGAAGCCGTCGAACTTCGGCACGCTTCCCGAAGCCCGCAACAGGTAATCGGCGCCGTCGGCGCCTTTCGCCGCCACCTCGATGGTCGTCTGGTCGTACACCGCCGGCGTCATCTGGCTGGCGATGAAACGCTGCCAGATCAGCCGGTACAGCTTCAGCTCGTCTTCGCTAAGGAACGCCGCCACGGCGTCGGGGTCCCGCCACACCGAAGTCGGCCGGATCGCTTCGTGCGCGTCCTGCGCGCCCTTCTTCGAGCGGTAGTAGTTGGGCGACTCGGGCAAATAGCGCTTGTCGAACCGCGTTTCGATGAACCCGCGCACCTCGCGCAGCGCCTCGTCGCTGACCCGCGTCGAGTCCGTGCGCATGTAGGTGATCAGACCCACCGAGCCTTCGGGGCCGAGCTCTACGCCTTCATAGAGCCGCTGCGCCAGCATCATCGTGCGCTTCACGCTGAAGCGCAGCTTGCGGGCCGCTTCCTGCTGCAGGGTCGACGTGATGAACGGCGGAACCGGGTTGCGCCGCTTCTCGCGCGTCACCACCGATTGCACGGTGAAAGAGGCGTGTTTCAGCGCCTGGACGATCGCCTCCGCCGCCGCCTGATCCGGGATCTCGAGGTTCACGCCGTCCCGCTTGGCCAGTTGCGTCTTCAGCACCGGCGGCTTTTTCGCCGCCAGATGCACGCCGATCGTCCAGTACTCGCGCCGGACGAAGGCCCGGATCTCTTTCTCGCGGTCCGTAATCAACCGGAGCGCCACCGTCTGCACGCGTCCCGCAGACAGTCCGCGCCGGACTTTGTCCCACAGCAGCGGGCTGATCTTGTACCCCACCAGCCGGTCGAGCACGCGCCGCGCCTGTTGGGCGTTCACCAGGTTCATGTCCACCGGGCGCGGGTGCTGGAAGGCCGTCCTCACCGCCGGCGCGGTGATTTCGTTGAACGTGACCCGATGCACGGCGGGCTTGCCGCCCCTTTTCGGCTGCAGCTCTTCCTGGAGATGGAAGCAGATGGCCTCGCCTTCCCGGTCCGGGTCGGCGGCCAGATACACGGCTTCGGCCGAATGCGCCGCCTTGCGCAGCTCGTCGATCAGCTTCTTTTTGCCCTCGATCACGACATAGGTGGGCTCGAACCCGTCATCCACGTCGACGGCAAGCTGATTCTTCGGCAGATCCTTGACATGCCCCAGGCTCGCCTTGACCGTGAAGTCCTTGCCCAGGTACTTCCCGATCGTTTTTGCCTTGGCGGGGGACTCGACAATGACCAGAGATTTCGCCATAGAGGAGGTTGAAGCCGGACAGACGGAAACGGCCCGACGCCGGAATGCGCGTGGGACCCGCCCCGTCCGCAGTGGCTACTCGCTCCATACCTTAACATAACTTCTGCCCGGCAGTTGGCGGACGCGCCCGGCTTCCTCCAGCTCGAACAGCACGGCGATCAGCTCCGAAGGCGAGACGTGGGGAATGGCCTCGATCAATTCATCCAGCGGTAATGGCTTGTCAACTTGCAGATAACGGAGCACTTCTTCGCCGATGTGAGCCATCGGTCCGGCTGCGGCCGGCTGTGTCGGCGCCGGCAGCACGGCCTGCCGCGACAGCCGCCGCCGCGCCTCGGTTCCCAGCCCGTTCACGATGTCTTCCGCCGATTGCACCAGTTGCGCGCCTTGCTTGATGAGCAGATTGGGGCCGAAGCTGGCCGGACTCGTAATATTGCCCGGAACCGCGAACACCTCCCGGTTCTGGTCCAGAGCCAACCGCGCCGTGATCAGGCTTCCGCTGTATTGCTTGCCTTCCACCACCACCACGCCCTCGCTCAGCCCGCTGATGATGCGGTTGCGGATGGGGAAGTTTTGCGCGTGTCCCGGCGTGCCCAAGGGGAATTCGCTCGCCAGCAGCCCCTCGCGCGCAATCCTTTCCGCCAGCGCGCGGTTCTCCGCCGGGTAGATCACGTCGAGCCCGCAGCCGAACACCGCCACCGTGCCGCCCCGCGCGGCCAGCGCCCCGTTGTGCGCCGCCGTGTCAATTCCGCGCGCCATGCCGCTGACCACCGTCACGCCCGCCGCCGCCAGATCCTTGCCCAGCCTCTCCGCCACCGCCTGCCCATAGGCCGTCGGCTGGCGGCTGCCAACAATGGCCACCATCACCGCCGAAAGCAATTCCACCCTGCCCATGGCGAACAGCAACAGCGGCGGGTCATAGATCTCCCTCAGCCTCGCCGGATACCGCGCGTCCTCCCACGGAATCACCTCCACGCCCATTCGCTTGCCCCGCTCGGCCACCTCCGCCGCCGGCGCGAAGGAACATCCCGCCGCCATGCTGCTCGCCACCGCCGGCGCCACGCCGGCAGCCTCCAGTTGCCTGGCGTCGAGACGGAGAATCAGCTCCGGCGAACCGTATCTTTCCACCAGATCCATCGCCCGCCTTGTGCCGAGGCCAGGCGTCATCAACAGCGCCAGCCAGTGCAGGATGCGGTCGTCGGTCAGAGGCGGTTGCGTCAGCAGGCCCATCATCTGCTATGTGGCGTCAGAGGGCCCCGCTTCTCACCCTTTTTGCCCGGCGGGCGGCGCCGGACCCGGTGTCTGCGGAGCCTCGGCGGGACCGCCTTACTGCACGCGCTCCAGCGGCCGCCAGTCGAGGTTCGAACCCACGTTGGGGTTGAAGCCCGCTTCGTTGGAGAGGATGTACTCCCCGTTGCGGTTCACCCACACGTTGGAGTAGCCCGAAGGCAGTTGCACGGGCCGGTCCTCGTAAGGGTTGCGGTACGTTTCCACCCCGCGGATGTATTCTGTGAAGCGCTGGTGAATCCGGTCCTCCGCGGCCGAACGCTCGCGGTAGGACTGTTCGAACATCTGCCGGATTTCTTCGTTGTTGCGGCGGATGGTCTCGCTCAAGGCGGCTGCGCCGCGGATGCCCTGACGCATCCTTTCATCGAACAGTTGGCCCGCGTAGGCGTATTGCGCGTACCAGTCTCTGTTGATCTTTCCGGTGGAGACTACGGTCGCCATCAGCGGGCTCATCCGGTCCAGCAGCCCTTGCGGCGCACGGAAACTGTAGGCGCGGTCGGAAGACCATAGAGCGAGGTTCGGAACAAAGAAGTAGGTGAGCGTGACGTAGACGTCCTCTTCCCACGTCCGGCCCTGCTCCTGATACACATACCGGACGCGCGCTGATCTGGCCTGGCTGGCTGAGGCGCTCTGCGCGGCCAGAGCCGCCACCTCCGGCATCTCCTGGGCCGACACCTGGCGGGCGTTCCGCAGCCGCGCCAGCGGCCCGCCGAAGTACATGTTCCGGATGAACTGGCTGATGTCGGTCACCGGCGGCCACAGCACGCGTCCCATATACAGGCTCCCCTGGGGCATGGGAACCACCATCTGTTGCATGTAGGTGAAGTGCTGCACGGGCAGGAACTCGATTGCCGCGCCCGTCTGCGGGTCGCTGATGCGCAGCAGCAGATTGGCAAGGATGCGTTGCTCGGGATACCACTGGATGCCGCCTTCGGTCCGCCACCCGGCCGGGATGAGGAAGCTCACGGCTTCAATGTTGTCCACACCGGGATCCTGCACCCCAAACCGCACCAGCTTGATTGTGCCCGGCCTCGCTGCATGGGTTCCCGTGCCTGTCTGCGGCCTTGAGGCGTTGGCTGGCGAGGGCGCCGCTGGAGGCGCGGGGGAAGGCGGAGAGGGAGCCGTTACCTCCGCCAGCCGGATGTGGGCGGTCTTGGGCTGCCCCCGGCTGACCCAGCCGGCTTCCACCGTATCTCCGGGCTTCCGTTCGCCCATCAACCGCACCACGTCCTCCCGGCTTCGGATCAGTTGCCGGTCGATCAGGAGCAGGATGTCTCCTTCCATCATCCCGGCTTGCTGCGCCGGACTCCCCGGCATCACTCCGGCAATCCAGACGCCTGCCCGCTGCTGCATCCCCAGAGCCTTCGCGTCCACATCCGTCACTTCGCGGAACTGAATGCCCAACGAGCCACGCGCGGCCGGCGGTTGGGCAGTGACCGCCGGGGCGGGAACCTGCCGGATCCCGCCCTGCCCCGTCAGCGCCTTCCGGCGCGCCTCGCATTCTTCCGGCGTCAACACGGAAGCGCGGCAGGCGGCTTCCAGAGCCTCCAGTTTTTCCCGGATGCCGGCCTGCGCCGGTCCGCCGCCCCCCGGCCCAAGCCCCAGACTGTTCTCCAGGCTCGCCAAGCCGTCTTTCGCTTCAGCGAATCCGGCTTGGGGAATCGAGCAGATCAGGCCCAGGCGCTGGTTTCCCTCGCCGGCGACCGTGGTCTGGAACACCGCCGGCACACCTTTCGGATTCACGCCCACGGCCACCGCGCGATACCCCTTCAGCCTCCCCATGGCAGACCCGCCTTCGCTCACTACTTGTAAATTCCGCCACTGCCCTTGCACCTGACTGATGATCTGCGCCACCATGGCCCGGCTGTCCGCGTCTGTTTCCATCCACATCACGGTGCAGAAGGCGTCGCCCCGCCAGATGCGGGCAACGCCCTCGCCCGCCGACTCGGCCGTCCAGCCTGCGGGCGCCGCGAGATGGAAGCGCCCCTGGGGATCCGAGTAGAGGCGCTGTGCGAATGCCGGCGCCGCAAGCAGACACATAGCCGCTGTTGCCCGGATGATGCCTGGCATAATCGTCCTCCTCCCTGTCAGGAGGCGCGGCGCTGGTTCCGGTTTCCTGCCGCCATGCGGCTCGAATGCCGGAGATCCGCATCCCGATCTCCTGGCAAGGGTGATTATAGCTCCGGCAGTCCAGGAAAGGAATCTTTGCGAGCTGCACCCGCGCCAAAAACGGCCGAACCGCGGGCCGGCTGAGCCGGCAATACGCAGCGATTCAAGGAGGGCGGGCGGCCGATCCGGCGCGGGTTCGCCTGCTGGTCCGCTGCGGGGGAGGCGGCTGCGGGACTGCGGAGGCGGTTGACCACCGGAGAAGAAGCCTGGACCGGACTTCGCGCGTGCCCGTGTTGGACCCGCTGTTGGACTCGTCCACGCGGGATTCGCGCCGCAGACGCGACTCCGGCTCTCTGCGTTAGGCTGAAGGTGACTTCGATGCGCCGCGACGAGGCATTCTTCGGCGACCAGGAACTAATCCTCCTCTATATCGCCAAACGCCTCCGAGAAGCCAAGACCGTGGAAGAGCTGCTCACCGGACAAGGAATCGATTATCTGGTGGAAGCCGACCTCTATATGGGCGGGTTCCTATTCCGGCGCGCGCTGCACGGGGCGTTTTTCTACGTCAGTGGCGCCGACGACCAGCGCGCGCGGCAACTGCTGGCCGCGCACGGCTACCGCCCCTACGAGCCGGACAACCTGGACTGACGCGGCGCGTCACGGCTTGGGCCGCGAGGCCTGGCGCTCCTTCTCCTGGAGTTCGAGCACGATCGCCCGGTGGCGCTGGCCGTCCTCGCGGCGGCCGAGCCGGAAGTAGACCTGCGCCAATTGCAGGTGCGCTTCCGTGAACGCCGGGCTCTCTTGCACCAGCGCCTCGAGCAGCGGCAAGGCTTCCTCGTGGCGGCCCGTGGCCGCCAGCAGCGCCGCCTTCTGATACCGCGCCGCGAGCGACGCCGGGCGCAGCCGCAAGGCTTTTTCGATATAGGGCAGGGCGGCGGCGTGCTCGTTTTCCATGCGCAGAATCGCGCCGAGCCGCAGGTTGGCATCGAAGTCGTTCGGGTCTTGCTCGAGCGCCAAACGGAACGCCGCCTTCGCTCCCGCGTTGTCGTCGTTCTCCATCCGCGCCATGCCCAGCAGGGTTTGCAGCCCCGGCAGCCCGGGCGCCGCGGCGGCGGCTTTTTCCAGCGTCTTCAGCGCCGCCCCGTAATCGGCCGCCATAAGCTGGGAGGCGCCGATCAACAACTGCGCCTGGGGCGAATCGCCGCGCCGCAAGAGCCGGTCGATCACCGCCTGGCCTTTTTCAAGCTGGCCGTCCTTGAGCAGCGCCATCCCGAGAAGGTACGACACCGCATCGTCGTTCGGGTGGAAGCGCGCGAAGGGTTCGAGCATGGCGATCAGCTTGAGATGCTCGCCCAGCCGCAGGTAGGTGTCCGCCAGCAGCAGCAGCGCCTGCCGGTTTTCGGCGTCCGCCTGCCGCACCTCGGCCAGTTCGGCCGCGGCGGCTTCAAGTTCGCCGCTTTTGTAAAGCGCAATGGCCAGGTTCAGCCGCACGCCCGTGTTGGCCGGGTTGCGCGAGAGCGCGGCGCGATAGGCTTCGATGGCTTCTTCGTAACGGCCCAGCGCGCTGAGCGCGGCGCCGAGGTTGGAGCGGGTGACAACCGATTCCGGGTGCGCTTCCAGCACGCGCCGGTACAGCTCGACGGCTTCGTCGAGCCGCCCCTGCTGGTGCAGCTCCACGGCCTGCTTGTAAAGCTCCGCCGGCGGCTGCGCCGCCGCCGCCACCGCGAGCAAAAGCACTGCCGCGAGCCGCCGCATCGCCTTCAGAATCCCATCGCGCCGCGGGCCCGCGCAACACCGCAAACCGGAGCCGTACCTCTTGATATACAATACGAGCACGGAGACCCCATGTACCTGGAGAACGTCAACGAGCGGAATTTCCTGGTGACATCTGTCGATTATGTTTTCAACTGGGCGCGGAAGTCTTCGCTGTGGCCGCTCACTTTCGGCCTGGCGTGCTGCGCCATCGAGATGATCGCCAGCTCCGCCTCGCGCTTCGACATCGCGCGCTACGGGGCCGAGGTCTTCCGCCCCAGCCCGCGGCAGTCGGATCTCATGATCGTCGCCGGCACCGTGACGCTGAAGATGGCGCCCGTTCTCAAGCGCATTTACGACCAGATGCCCGAGCCGAAGTGGGTCATCTCGATGGGCGCTTGCTCGAGCGTGGGAGGGCCGTTCAATACCTACGCCGTGCTCCAGGGAGTGGACAAGATCGTGCCCGTGGACGTCTACGTCTACGGCTGCCCGCCGCGGCCCGAAAACCTCTTCTACGGGCTGCTCAAGCTGCAGGACAAGATCGACCAGATGAGCCTCGTGCGGCGCCCGACCGAGGTGCGGCTCGACGAGTCGATGCTCGAGGAGTTCAAGAAGCGGGTCATGGTCGCCCAGACGCAGAACCCGGCGGCGTGAGCTTCATTGCGAACAACGGCGGCTACGTCTCCACGCTGCTCGCCCGGAGCGGCATCGCCGATCATTCTTTCGGCACGGCGCGGCGGCATCCCGCGCGCCCGTGGCTCGAGCTGAAACAGGTGCATTCGGCGCGCGTGGTTCTTGCCCGGGAGTGGCAGCCGGGCATCGAGGCCGACGGGCTGGCGACAGACCGGCCCGGGGAGCGGCTTGCGGTGAAGACCGCCGATTGCGTGCCGCTGCTGCTGCTCGACCCGGTTCGCCGCGCTGCGGCCGCCGTGCACGCCGGCTGGCGCGGGGCCGCGCAGCGGATTGCGATGGAGGCGGTGCGGCTGCTGGAACAGCGCTACGGAAGCCGCCCGGAAGACGTGCTGGCCGCGCTCGGGCCGGCCATCGGCGGTTGCTGCTACGAAGTGGGCCCGGAAGTGGCCGCGCAGTTCCGGGAGTGGCTTCCGGAGCGGGACGACCTCGACCGCCGCACCCGGATCGACCTGCGGCTGGCGCTCGGCAGGCAATTGGAGGCCGCCGGCCTTCGTCCGTCCCACATTGACATTGCCGAAGCCTGCACCTGCTGCGGCGGGGCCGAATTCCACTCCTGGAGAAGGGAAGGGCCCCGCGCCGGGCGGATGGTTTCCGTGATTGCGGTGCGGGGGGAAGGGCCGGGGATCGACGGTCCGGGCGTCGGGAGCTGACGAGCACTGGCCGCGGCTCGTATCCAAAGAAACCGTGCTGTGGGAAAAGCGACGCCGACTCCTTCCTGCCAGCACCACTCAGACAGTCCTATATGCGGCCAACGCCACTTTTTCCGGAAGCAGAGAATATCAGAGAATAGCCGGCGTTTTGGAACTCCGCACACATCCCGGCATTTTCAGGGTTCTCCCGATGCGCCGGTGGAAGCGCGTGTGGGGCAAGTGCGCCAATAGCTGATGGGCTGCCCGGCCCGCTGGCGGCCGAGGCGCTTACGGGGCGATCCGGAGCAGTTCCGCAGCCTGTTGGCGGGGGGCGAGGCGAAGTTCCGGCATTGGCTTGCCGGCGAAGAGCTTCCGGCAGGGCTTGGCCAGGAGGCGCGCCCAACGCGTGGCGCGCTGCCGGCGCGCGCTGTCGGTGGAGATGCCCGTGGAGGCGTACATCTGCCGGTAGAGCTTCGAAATGAAGACGAAAGCGAGGCGCGCCCGCAGGTGGGGGGTGCAGCGGGAGCGCTTCCATACCGCTTTCAGGCTGTAGAAATCATCCCAGACCTTTTGCGTGCGCGTGCGCATTTCGGCCGAATCCATCGTCGGGTGGGGCATGAACATCTTCGGGCGGCGGTCGTGGGGGATGAGCCAGTATCGCGCCAGGGGCACGCCGTCCACCGTTTCCTTCGCGCGGGGGTCGTTTTTCTCCCAGCGATCGAAGTCGATGGTGCCGGGGAATGGGGTCAACATCACAAACTGGGCGAAGGTCAGGCCGGCCCTCTGCGCCAATTCCTGCGTGGCATCGAAGGTGCCGGGGCGGTCGCTCGGCAGGCCGAAAATGAACGAGCCCAACACGTGCACGCCGTGCTCCTGAAACCGCCGCAATTGCCGGACCAGGTTTTCGCCGGATTGATTGAAATCCTTGAAGACCTCCTTGAGGCCTTCCGGGGTGACCGCCTCCACGCCCACGAGCGCGCCGCGGATGCGGGCTTCGCGCATGGCGTCGAGGAATTCGCCGTCTTCGGCAGCTTCCATGGTGATCTGGGTGAAGAAGGTCATGTCGCGCGGCAACTCTTTCAGGCGCTCCATGAACTCGAAGCGGGCGGCGCGCATGGCCTTCAGTTGTTCGACGCGCGCCTGGTTGCCCTGCCGCTCGGCCAGCGCGATATCGGTGAGCGACACGGGGTAGAAATTGTCGTCCGCCAGCGCGATAAAGCGGAATCCCCGGCGGCGGAGTTCGACGATCTCTTCGATAACCGGGTCTGTGGCGCGCTGGCGCGGCTTCTGGCCGTCGGTGCGCCACACCGAGCAAAACGAGCAATGCTTCGGGCAGCCGCGGACGGTCTGGACGGAGGCCCACATATAGCGGTCCGGGGGCAAGAGGTCCCAGCGCGCGGGTTGGAAATCATCGGCGGAGACGCGGCCGCCTTCGTAGATGCGCTGCAAGCGGCCTGCGGCGTGGTCGCGCAACGCCTGGCCCCACGCCAGGTCGCCGTCGCCCTTGACAACGGCATGGGCCGCGCCGTGCTCGAAGCACTCCTCCGGATAGAGCGTGGGGTGGATGCCGCCGAAGATGACGACGCCGCCCCGGGCGCGGATTTCGCGCCCCAGCCGGTAGCCGCGCAGCGCGTTGCCCGTGTGGATGCCGATGCCGGCCACGTCTCCTGGCCGGACGTCGTCCAGATTCATGGGATCAAGAGTCTCGTCCCAGAGGCGCGGATCGCCGAATTCTGCCGGCGTGGCGGCGGCCAGGACGTACAGCCAGCGGGGGGTGATCACCGCCGTTCCGAATGCGGTATCACTGGGGTTGACGAGGTGGGCGTGGAATGGCGCCATGGGATCCCTTTCTGCAAGACATACGGATCGGCGACTGACGCCGACACGAAACTTGCCAAGGATCGCGCCGCGAAAACCGTCTCCCTATGCTACCACTTCGGCAGGCGAACCGCCCGGAGGTTGCGCCGGGCGCGCCCGGGCCTGTACCGGTCTCCCCTGCGGCCTTGCGAGCTTGCTGTTACCTGGACCGAATGCAGAAAAGACAAGGGCCGCCCCGGCGAGAGGCGGCCCTGGAATGCACAGCAGAAAGTGAAGGACTACTGCTTCTTCTCTTGCTTCTTCTCTTCCTTCTTCTCCTCGCTCTTCTTCTTCTTGTGCTTACTCTGTTCCTTCTTCGTTTGCTCGGGCTGCGTCTGCGCGAAGGACGGCGTCACCACGAGGGTGAACGCGGCCATGGTCAGGGCGGCGAAGAACTTCTTCATGTGTTTTCAACTCCTTGCAGGGAATGGGGCGGCATCATGCCGCCTCTCAGCCTCCAGTTTGGGCCATGTGCATCCTTGTAGCCATCGCCCCGCAGGGCTAGGAACCCCCCCGATTTGCAGGGATCCCCGCGCGGCGGCGCGTCCGGGCCGCCACGCTTCTGATATCCTCCGTAAGGACCGGCACTGCATGGCATGAAACTGGTGGATGTCATCTACTTCGACGCCGGAGGCGGGCATCGCGCCGCCGCCACCGCGCTCCAGCTCGTGTGCCGCCAGCAGCAGCGCCCGTTGGAGATCCGCCTGGTCCATTTGAAGGAGATCCTTGCGCCCGCCGATGTGTTCCGCAAGGTTCTCCGGCTGGATCTGGAAGAGATCTACAACCTGATGCTCAGGCGGGGCTGGACGCTCGGCTCGGCGCTGGGGCTGCGGTTCATGCAGGCCGTGATTCGGCGTTATCACCCGGCCGAAGTGCGCCTGCTTCGGGAATGGTGGGAGGGCCGGGCCGCCACGCGCGCGCCGGACATGGTGGTCAGCGTGGTGCCCAACTTCAACCGGGCGCTGTTCGAGGCCTGGCAGGCGGTCAAGCCGGGAGCTCCGTATGTCACACTGATGACTGATCTGGCCGATTACCCGCCGGCGTTCTGGATCGAGCGCCAGCAGCAGGATTTCATCTGCGGCACGGAGAAGGCGCGCCGGCAGGCGCTGGAAATGGGACACCCGCCCGAGCGGGTGTTTCTCACTTCCGGCATGATCCTCCATCCCCGCTTCTACGAGTCCATCGACGTGGACGTGGAAGCCGAGCGGGAGAAGCTGGGCCTGGATCCGCGCCTGCCCACCGGGCTGGTTCTGTTCGGCGGCTACGGTTCCGGCGCGATGGAGGCCGTGCTCGACAGCATCGACCGGACGGCAGCCCATGTGCAGCTCATCCTGATCGCGGGCAGGAACGAGGCGCTGCGGCAGAGGCTGGAACGCCGCCGCACCCGCATTCGCAAGCATGTTCTCGGTTTCACGAGCGAGGTGCCTTACTGGATGCGCCTGGCGGACTTCCTCGTCGGCAAGCCAGGGCCGGGCTCCATTTCGGAGGCGGTGCATTGCGGCCTGCCGGTGATCACGGTCCGCAACGCGTGGACGCTGCCGCAGGAGCGCTACAACGCCGAATGGCTGGCCGAACAGGGCGTGGGCCTCGTCACGGACAGCTATAGCCGGGTGGGCCGGTTGGCGGCGTCGCTCGCCGAGGGCGGGCTGCTGGAGTCGATGCGCGCCGCCACGCGGCGGATCCGGAACCGGGCCGTGTTCGAAATTCCGGAAATTCTGGAGAAAATCGCCGCCAGGGCATGACGGGGGAGGCCGTCGGGGCGCCGGCGGGGCGCTATGTTCGGCCGCGGCCCGGCGCCGGCGCGTCACGGCGAATTTTCGGGATTTTTTGCAAGCGGGTATATTTGTGGCGGGATCTTTCTGCAGCAATCGCGCTTTTTTGATTTGAAGAAAAGGTTTTCCCCGAAAATGGCGCCTGCGGCTCCGGCGCCGCCCTTCGGCCTGGCCTTTGCCCGGCCCCGCGGATGCGGCGGCGCCTAAAGCCTGGGAGCCAATCTGTCGATGACGAGAGAGGTGAAGGCTGTCATCCATCGCCTGGCGCGCGCGGTCCTCGGAAGCCTGCAGGCGGGCTTTCACAGGGCGGTCCGCTCTGTCTGTTTCGCGCCGATGGAACATGGCTTGGGGAGTCCTGCCGGCGCCTGCCACGGTTCAGGAGTTCTTGCCTCCGCCAGGCCTGTGCCGCCAATCAGGAGGAATTCGATGTCCCGGCTGATACTCGCCGTTCTTGCGTTGTGCGTGCTCCATGTTGTGCATGGCCAGTCCCCAGCGTCGTCTCTCGCCGGCTCGACCCCGCCGGCCGCGGAAACCCCGGCCGGGGACGGAAACCTGCGCCGTGCTGCCGTGGACAGCCGGTTGGAGCCTCTGATTCAAGCCGGACAGCAGGAAATCCCGGTACTGATCCTTCTCCGGACTCAGCCGCAGAAAGAGATTCTGGCTTCACAAGAGGGCCGCCATGCCGGCACGCTGCAAACGATGGAGACGCGCTATGCGGAGAGGGTTCGCGCGAGCCGGGAAACCGATCCCGGTTTGGGGGAAGCGCGGGAGAACCTGGAGAGGGAGTGGCTGGCGGTCCGCAAGGCGGCGTTTGAAGAGGTCGAGGACTTGATCGGGCCCGAGCAGGAGTCCGTGGGCAACCTCATTCGGCGGCTTGGCGGGCAAGTCGTTCAGCGGTATTCCGCCGTGAACATGCTGGCAGCAGTGATACCGGCTTCCGCCGTTGGGGAACTCGCCGCTCACCCGGCCGTGGGCAGGGTGGCTCTGGACGGAACCTCCGCTGTGAAACTGGCAGTGAGCGGCCCGAGCCTGGGCGCCCCGGCGTTCTGGGATGCGGGCTTTACGGGCGCCGGCGAATCGGTTGCCATCCTGGACACCGGGCTGAAACAGGAGCATCCCGCCTTTGCCGGCGTTCCGGTAGTCAACAAGTCATTTCTCACAAACGGAAGCAGGAACTCGTGTTTTGGGGATGCGGCGAACTCCACGACCGACCTGCAAGGCCACGGAACCCACGTGGCCGGCATTGTGGCCAGCCGCGGCGCGCCCGGGTGGTCTTCCCATGTCGGGATCGCGCGGGGCCTGGCTACGCTGTACAACTTCAAGGTGGGTTACAAGAAGGCCGCCGGCACGGCGTGCAACGAGCAAGGCAATTTTCAAACGAGCGACGTCATCGCTGCTCTGGATTGGGCCGTGCAGAACGCCCCATTGCTGAAGATCCTGAATTTCAGCGCGGGCTCGGACGTTTTCTCCGATGATGACGATCAGGCGCGGCTGTTCGACTTCTTCGCCGACACGTACGGTCTGGCGCTGGTTGTGGCGGCGGGGAACGAGAGCAAGGCCAGCTTCCTGTCGCCGCGGCTGCAGCCGGGCCCGCTGGCCTCGCCGGGCATCGCCTACAACGTGCTGAGCGTGGCCGCCGTGAACACGGAAGGAACTCCCGAGCGCAACGATGACCGCCCGACGCTGTTCAGCAGCCGCGGTCCCACGACCGGAGGCCGCAAGAAGCCCGACCTTGCCGCGCCGGGAGGCTGGTCGGACACGTTGATCCAGGGCTTGTATCAGCCATTCAAGGGGGTTTATTCCGCCTCTTACAATTCGACCGAGTTCGCCCCCCTCTCCGGCACGAGCACGGCCGCGCCTCACATTGCAGGCGCCGCCGCTCTGCTGCGGCAGGCCGGCGTGCGGGAGCCGCTCGCCGTCAAGGCGCTCCTGCTGAACTCGACCGATGCGCCGGGCTGGAACCCCGACATCGGATGGGGATACGCCAACCTGAGCCGCGCCTTCGACCAGCGAAACAATGTCCTGGCTGGAACCATCGCTGCGGGGCAAGCCCGTCTGCTCAAGATCAATACAAGCGGGCCGCTCCGGGCCACGCTCGCCTGGAACCGCAGTGTCGATGCGGCGCGTTCCTCGGGCTGCCTGTCCAATCTCGATCTCGGCCTGTACAGCGCGGGCACGGGGGCGCTGCTGGCGCTGTCGGCATCCCGGCTGGATAACGTCGAGCAGGTCAGCGCCAATGTTCCCTCCGCCGCCGTGCTGCGGGTCGAACACGCGGAGGCAGGCTCGTGCAGAGAGAGCGAGGCCTTCGGCCTGGCGCTTTCGCTGGCGGGCTATGAGTGGGCGAGCGGGCCACAATTGCAGATGAGTTGCAACACGCCTGCGCAGGTGGAACCGGGCAGCCAGTTCCAGGTCACCTGCACGCTCCGCAACACGGGCGATCTGCCTGCCCTGGATGCGACCGGCGGCATCGCTCTCGGCGGCGCCGCCAACCCCACGGTCCAGTCCTTCGGCACGGTCCCGCCCGGGGCCTCGGTATCGCGTTCCTGGTCGGTGACCGCCCCCGGGACGACGGGCGTTTACGACCTGAGGGCCACGGCTGACAGCGTGTCCTTCGGGATCCGGTACGCCAGCTCGACCGCTGCCAGTTTCACTGCTGCTCCCGCGGCCACCACTTGCACTGTGAGCGTCTCCAACCTTTCCCTCGAGGTGCCGGCCATCAGCACTTCCGTTTCGGTCTCGGTGACCGCCACGGCGGGCTGCAATTGGACCGCCACGTCCAATCTCGTCTGGATCGGTTTCCAGGGCGCTGCGCAGGGATCGGGCAACGGCGCCGTCATTCTGCAAATCGCCGCCAACCCCGGAACGAGCGTGCGGACGGGAACCATCGTGATTGGCGGCAACACGGTGACCGTGCGCCAGGCGGGACAGCCCGGCAGCCCCCGGCAGAAGCGCATTCTGCCTCAACTGGCGTTCGGAGCGAGTCCGACGCTGGGCAACTGGACGACGGAACTGTATTTCCACAACCTGACCGCCGGCACGGTTCAGGTGGGAGTGAGCTTCTACGGCGAGGATGGCGCGCCGCTCAGCGTGCCGCAATGGGGCCAAACCACCACGTTGAATATCCCCGGACGAGGGACCGCCGCCATGGAGATCTCCTCGGCCGGCGATTTGTTGCAGGGGTCTGTCGAATTGGATCTGCCCGAAGGGGTCACCGGGTACGGCATCTTCCGCCAGGCCTCCGCAGGCGTGAATCCCCAGGAAGGGGTCGTGCCTTTCTCCTCCGCGACTTCGACGCGATCCACGATCGTGTTCAACGAAACCAGCTTCGTGACAGCAGTCGCTGTCGCCAATCCCGGTTCGGCGCAGGTCTCCGTCATGACGACGGCCCGGGATGAAGCTGGAAACACGTTGGGCGTTTACAGCTTCAACCTGGGCCCGCGGCAGCGGACGGCTTTCGCGTTACGGGACAGGCCGGAATTGCGCCCCATTCTGGGCCGCAGAGGCTCGATCGAGTTCAGCACGGCCCTCGGCAACGTCAGCGTGCTGGGATTGCGCTTCAACGGGCTCGCCTTTACGTCGATCCTGCCGCAGGAACAATAGGGCAGGCGCGAGATTCGGCGCAGCTACGCGCGGCGCGTCCCGCGCTGCTGCCGGCGCTGCGGCCCATGAGAGCCCTGGCGCCGGAAGCGTAGGCCGGGCCACGGCCGCTTTCATCCGCGAGTCCGCAACGAAGCGGATCCACGGACCTGGACCTGCCGCGCGGGCGCGGCGTGGTGATGCTGCCGCGCCGCGGCAGGCCCGCAATCGAAATTTTCCTGCGGCCCCGTGCCCGGCCTTTTGACAGTTCTCCAACTGCGCTCCCCTCGCGCTCGGGCGAGGGCCCCAACCGTGCCCCGCACTGGTTGCGAATTCCCGCCCCGTTTGTTCGCAGGTTTCCCCTCGCGCTCGCGCGAGGGCCCCAACCGTGATTCCTTCGCGGCCGCTCACACATCTGTTTCCC
>Ga0272446_1003892_pt1 | contig 18264 bp, 15 predicted proteins | sample YNPCB0061_FD_194587 | JGI IMG/M metagenome (GOLD analysis project Ga0272446, IMG submission 194587) | Hot spring microbial mat communities from Yellowstone National Park, WY, United States - YNP-CB-006-1 | ecosystem: Environmental > Aquatic > Thermal springs > Hot (42-90C) > Sediment | place... | reverse complement strand
ACGACCGTACCCGTGCGGTTGTTCCGGGCCGAAACGGTTGCGTTGGGCACGACCGCGCCCGCCGGGTCTGTGACCACGCCCTCGATGCGTCCGTTGGAAACCTGGGCCAGCAGCGCGGCCGGCAGCAGCAGGCCGAGCGCCAGCAACAGCGCTGTCGGGGTAATCCACCTTTCTGGCAATGTCATTTCGGAACTCCTGTGCCTGAATGCTTGACCTCTGCACTGGCCCAGTACCGGGGACCCATGCTCCGAATCCCGGACGCAGCCCGGAGAGGCCGATCCTCAGAGGCTACAAGGGCGCTGACGAACCCGGGCTGCTCCGGGGCCGGTCTCATGGTTCTTGGTGACCCAGCAACGTGGCCCAGTGTGGACCAAATTTTAACATGGAAGCCTTGTGGCGGCTACCGTAAAGTTGGGCGTTGTCGCTAGTATGTGATCTGTCCGCTCGAGCCGAGCGGCGGGTGACGCTGGAGGGGTGAAGACCACGCAGCGATACCCGGCCGCGGAAGTGGAGCGGATGATGAAGCTACAGGATGTGCTGTTGAAAGCGATGGCCAAGAAGATCACCTGGTGGGAGGCGGCCGAGATCATCGGAGTCACTGACCGGACGATGCGGCGGTGGCGGGAGCGGCTGGAAGAGCACGGCTACTCGGGGTTGGCCGACCGGCGGAAGGGCAAGCCGAGCGGCAAGCAAGTGCCGCTGGAGGTGGTCGAGCAAGTGCTGAAGCTGTACCAGGAGACCTACGCGGGTTTCAATATTCGGCACTTCCACGAGAAGTTGAGCGAGAAGCACGGCATCCAGCTGAGCTACACCTGGGTGCAGAAAGCGCTGCAGGGAGCGGGACTGGTAGCCAGGCGGGGCAGGCGGGGCAAGCACCGGAGGAGGCGTGAGCCGAGGCCGATGACGGGGATGCTGCTGCACGTGGACGGGAGCAAGCACCGGTGGTTCTGCGACCAGCGGTGGTACGACCTGATCGTGATCCTGGACGATGTACCGCACCCGATTTCCTGGACAGTTTTTTGATGATCGTCATGGAGCAGCCTCGAGGGCAAGCAGCCTCTCGCCGAGCCTGCCGCGGGGATTGAAACTTGAGTCTCTCCATGAGCCAATGGTCGTTGTACCGCTGGCGGAATTGCTCAGGCGCCTCGGCCAGCTCCTCCAGCGTGGGGAAGTCGCGCGCCCAGAGCAGCTCTTCCTTGAGGGTGCGGAAGAATCGCTCGATGCAGCCGTTGCCCTCCGGGTCGCTGAAGCGGGCCCGGAAACTGAAACATGCACGTTGGACATATGTCGCCCCTGGTATCGCAAATCCGTGTCCAACGAAATCGTGCTGCGGGAGAGGAGAGCATAAAAGTCCGCTTCGAGTTGTCGATCTTCAACCTGTTCAACTCGAGCATCGTGAGGAACAAGGATCAGACCATCCTCCACCCGGATGGCGGCCAGCTCCAGTTTGCCCACGACGCCGACATCTTCAAGGGCTTCAACACCGCCGCCCTCATGAAGGCCCAGAACATGCGCACCAGCCCTCTCTACGGCCTCGCCAACGGCTTCCAGGGCCCGCGCAATACCCGTCTCCAGCTCACCTTCTTCTTCCCGGAAGCGGGCAGCTAAGACCTTCGAACGGCGTCCCCCACCGGGGACGCCTTTTTCAGCATGAAGATGAGGTTGGACGGAACCCGGTAGACAGATGCCTGACCGGCAGGGGTGTGAGTCAGGCTCCGAAGCGGCGGTTCTGCCTTGTTGCCATCCCGGCGTCCTGCCGGCGCCACCAGCCAGGGATCCTTCAGCCAAGCTCAGGCAAATTGAGTGTACGACACGTGGTCGCTTCTATTCGCCGGCAACTTCGGAATCTGAGGGTTGAGCTGAACCGGCCGGGAGACTCGGGGCCGCTCCCGGTAGCCGTTGCGGTGGGTGGCCAGGCCCGGCGCCGGAGCGATGAGCGCAGGGGATGGCGGATTGAAGGCCACCCTCCCCATGATCGGGCCGTTTGGGGTGGATCCGGAGTCTTTCATCCAGAACGAGCTTGACCGGCTCAGAGATTTATGTTACCAGTGTTACGAAGCAGGACAAAGAAAGGCACCCGCCGGAAGGCGGGTCAGGGAGTTTCTTTGGCAGGGCTGTCTTTGGCTGGCCTCGAAGAGGCCTCGGAAAGACCGGCAATTGCCGCCCGGCGCAGAGTCGTCCGCGCCCTGCAGATCGTTCTGCATCCGCTGGCGGGGTTCCCGGCAGCGCGGTTCCAGGTGACGCGGCCAAACCGGGTTCGCTCAAGAACCGCCTGCGTGTCCGGTCCGCCGCGCCAGCCCAGCATCCAAAACAGATCCCCCAGGCGCCCAACGGCACCTCTGTGTTCCGGGACAGTGGGACGCGTTTCCCATTCTGTATATTTCGGGGAATCGAGTCAGAAATCTTCAGGGAGGCATCAGTGAAGAACAACTGGTATGTAAGTCTACCGCCGCTTTGCGCAGTGCTTGCGTTGATGTTGGCGTTTACGGCCATGCCCGTGATGGCTCAGACAGAAACCGGCCAGATTAGCGGCACGGTGGTGGATCCGTCCGGCGCCGTGGTGCCGAATGCGAAGGTGACGCTGACGGCCTTGGCGACGGGGGTGAAGAGAACGAGCGTCACCAACAGCGCCGGGCTCTTCGCGTTCGCCAGCGTCGTGCCGGGGGCATACACGGTGGCCGTCGAAATGCAAGGCTTTAACACCTCGGTGCGAACCGTGACGCTGCCTGTCGGCGGCCGTATCGCGGTTGATTTCAAGCTCGAGGTGGGCCAATCCTCGACCGTGGTGACTGTGACCGAGCAGGCTGTGCAGGTGAATACGGAGTCCCAAACGCTGGGGCTGAACATCACGTCGAAGCAGGTGTTGGACCTGCCGACGTTGACGCGGAACCCTTATGCGCTGGTAGCGATCAGCGGCAACATTTCAGAGGCGGATCCGTCGGGGCGTGGCGTTGGCTATGCCATCAACGGTTTGCGCGCCGCATCGACCAACGTATTGCTGGATGGGGCGGCCAACAACGACGAGTTTTCGGCGGGCGTGGGACAGAACGTGCCGCTCGACGCGGTGCAGGAATTCAGCGTACTGACCAACAATTTTACGGCGGAGTTCGGCCGCGCCTCGGCTGGTATCGTCAACGCCACCACCAAGGGGGGCACGAACGAGCTGCACGGCACGGGCTATTGGTTTAACAGGGTCTCGAGGCTGGGATCGAACGGATTCAACAACAACGCCAACGGCCTGGCCAAGCCTGTGTACACGAGGAATCAGCCGGGCTACTCAATCGGCGGCCCGGTCATCAAGAATAAGCTGTTCTTCTTTCAGTCGACGGAGTGGATCCGGATCCGGAGCCAGGCGAATTCCACCGTCTATGTGCCGACCCCGGACCTGATCGCGCGCACACCGGCCAATGTCCGGGACTATTTCAGCACCTTCGGAAAGTTGAGAAGCGGGCTGACGCCTCTCGGGACGTTCAGCAAGAGCCAACTGGCGGCGATGGGGCAGAACATCTGCTCCGGAGCATCGCCGAGCGGGCCTTGCAACCAGTTGCCCGCGGACCTGCCTGTGTTCTCCCGGTACGCCTACACCTATCCCAGCGATTCCGGTGGCGGATCGCCCCAGAATACCCACTTCGGGGTGGCCAGAGTCGACTATAACCTCAATGATAAAACTCAGATGTACGGCCGCTATGCATGGGAGTTCGGAGACTACTTGAGCGGCTCTGTCTCCAATAGCCCGTATGACGGTTTCGACACAGGCCAGACGGTGCGCAACCACAGTGGACTGTTCTCTCTGGTGAGGACAATTTCCAGCTCGACGGTGAGCCAGTCCAAGGTTGTGTTCAACCGTCTGGGCAACATTCAACCATTGGGGAAATATCCGCCCACGCCCACCCTTTACCTGGCCAGCGGTTCCGTGGCAACCAGGCTGCTGGGCACGCGCGTGGCGATGCCGGGATATTTGCCGTACAGCCCCGGCAGCGGCATCCCCTTCGGCGGCCCTCAGAATTTCGTTCAGTTGTACGAAGACATGACCCATGTCCAGGGCAAGCATCAATTCCGTTTCGGCGGAAGCTATTCCTATCTGAGGGACAACCGCACATTCGGCGCCTACCAGAATCCGGTTCAGCAAGTGGGCTCGAACTTCGGGTCGGGAATGGATAACCTCCTCAATGGCGTGGACCGCTCCTTCCAGAGCGCGATCGACCCTCAAGGAAAATATCCGTGCAATGGCGCGGTGACGCCGCAATGCAGCGTGACTCTGCCCGTCAGGCAGCCGAATTTCAGCCGTTCGAACCGGTATCATGAATGGGCGGCTTACTTGCAGGACACCTGGAAAGTAGCGCCCCGCTTTACCCTCAATCTGGGGCTGCGCTACGAGTACTTCGGCGTGCAGCACAACAAGAATCCGTATCTCGACTCGAATTTCTACCCGACGCTCGGCGGTACGGAATTCCAGCAACTGCGCAATGGCGATGTCTCGCTGGCGCCAAACAGCTATGCCAAAGCGCTTTGGCGACCGGATTGGAACAATTTCGGGCCCCGCATGGGATTCGCCTGGGACCTTTTCGGCGACGGCAAGACCAGCTTGCGCGGAGGCTATAGCATCGCCTATGAGCGGAATTTTGGAAACGTGACGTTCAACGTCATCCAAAACCCGCCGAATTACGCCGTGATTTCGCTGATCGCCGGCGCCGACGTTCCGACGATCCCCATCTCGAAAGAACTGGCCGGCCCGCTGGCGGGATCCAGCGGGACGAAGGGACTGCCGCGTGTCTCGCTGCGCGCCGTGAATCCTGAGATCCGGACCGCTTACGCCCACCTGTGGAGCCTGTCTCTCGAGCGCCAGGTGACAAAAAGCATGCTGGCGGCTCTGGAATATAGCGGCTCGGCCGGCAGGAATCTGTATTCACTGGAGAACCCCAACCGCGTGGGCGCCGGCAATGTGTACCTGGGAATCCCCTGCACAAGTTCGCCCGGCGACCAGGGCACGTGCACCGCGCGGCTTCTCGCCAACCAGGGATACAGCAACATCAACATGAGAAACGGAAAAGGGTTTTCTCATTATCATGCAATGAATTTCCGGTTCCAAATGCAGGACATCGCGCACACCGGACTTTCTCTGACCTCCAATTACACCTGGAGCCACGCCATCGACAACCTGTCTTCCACGTTTTCGGAATCCGCGAACAACTATAATTTGGGGTTGCTGGATCCGTTCAATCCGAAACTGGACAAAGGCGACGCCGATTTCGACATTCACCACCGGTGGGCTTCCAGCGCAATCTGGGGCATCCCGTTTGCGAAGTCTTTGACGGGGGTTCCGAAGCACATTCTCGACGGATGGCAGGTGGCGCCAATCATTACCATGCACACGGGCGCTCCCTATTCGATCTATGATGTGTTCAATTCACCCAACGGGATTTATCCGCGAATTATGTTGCTGGGGCCCTCTTCGAAGATGGGTAACGCCGGCAATGTTCCGACGGGGACGCCCAACGTGAACATTTACCATGATTTGACCAAGCTGAAGGTGTACACCGACTACGCTCATCCCATCACGGGAACGGCGGAATTCGGGCCTTACCCGGCGGCGATGACGGGGCGGAACGTATTCAGGACTCCGGGCGCCTGGAACATCGACCTGGGTATCTACAAGGTGAACAAGTGGACTGAGCGCCTGAGCACTCAATTGCGGTTTGAGTTCTACAATTCGCTCAATCACGCCAACCTGTACGTGGACACCGGCAATGCCGACGACTCTTTGGACTACATCTCCTCCTACCGGAGTGGGAATCGCAACGTCCAGATGGCATTGAAGTTCATCTTCTGAGCCGTTGTTCTTGACGAAAAGGGCGCCCCCGGCGGGGCGCCCTTTTTATATGGTGTGCCGGCCATGTTCGACAGCCTGAGGGTGAAAGTCCCTTTGACAAGCGGATAGAGGTGAAGTCATAGCCAGGCGCATGGGCGCCACCGCGAGGCGGGGTTTCGAAGAAGCCAAGGAGCGAAGGCGCGCGCCCAAGCCCCGGCGGGCGGCGCTCACAGCGCGCGGCAATGGCCCGCCACCACCCTCCACAGCGTCCCGGAACAGATGCGCTGCCTCACCGAAGCGCCTCCATCGCCAGCAGCAGCGCCCCGCTCAATCCCGGGCATTTCAGCCCGGGAGCCTCGATCCGCGGGAGCGGAAGGTTGCCGTTCCACATATACCGCACCCGATTTCCTGGACAGTTTTTTGATGATCGTCATGCAGCAGCCTCGAGGGCAAGCAGCCTCTCGACGAGCCTGCCGCGGGGATTGAAACTTGAGTCTCTCCATGAGCCAATGGTCGTTGTACCGCTGGCGGAATTCCTCGGGCACCTCGGCCAGCTCCTCCAGCGTGGGGAAGTCGCGCACCCAGAGCAGCTGTTCCTTGAGGGTGCGGAAGAATCGCTCGATGCAGCCGTTGCCCTCCGGGTCGCTGAGGCGGGCCCGGAAACCGAAACATGCACGTTGGACAGATGCTTCCTTCCGAGCCAGCCCCGTCGTCGCCTCGGCCTTGGGCGCCGTGCCAGAGGCGACTCCAGCGCGGCGGATTCAACCTATCACGGGCGTCTCCACCAGCGCCCAAAACCGGAACTTTCTACTTTGCCTTGACACCGTAAAGTTGCGCTCCAGTGAATGAAACTTGTTTCACTTTCCGCGGTGTTCCGGTACTGCGAGGCCGTGCGGGAAAGCGGCGTTCCGCGGCGGCTGGCGCTGCGGCGAGGCAACCTTGGCGGCGCGGGAAGCATCCACAAGGATGTCCGGCTTGCGGAGGGCTGATATACTAAAGACCGGGCGGGAGTTGCGGCGGGCGAAGCTGCACTTCCCCGCCGGCTGGGCGAAGCAGGAACAGGAATGAGCAGCCGATTTCAATACCTTCTGGTGACTCTCTCCGGCGTCCTTGTGGCGCTGATGCTCGTGGGCATGCTGCTGGGCCAGAGCCGCCCGGCGCCGTCGACGGATCCCTACCGGCACCTGAATGTCTTCACCGAGGTGCTGGCCAAGATCAAGTCGGATTATGTGGAAGAACCGGACATGAAGAGCGTGTCCCTGGGCGCCATCAACGGGCTGCTCGTGTCGCTCGATCCCTTCGCCTGCTATCTCAACGCGGACCAGTACAAGCAGTATCTGAACACGTTGCAGAACCCGAAGGGCGGCGTGGGGCTCATTCTCAGCCGCAAGTACGGTTACGAGATCAGCGTTGTGGATGCGATTCCGGGCTCGCCTGCCGACAAGGCCGGCCTCACCACCGGCGACATCATTGAAGCCATCAACGGGATTCTCACGCGGGACATGCCGCTGGCTTTCGCCGATGTGCTGCTGCACGGCGAGCCGGGCACGAAGGTGGAGCTGACCGTGCTCCGCCTCAGCCGCCCCGAGCCGGTGAAGGTGACGTTGACGCGCGCGGTGGTTGTGCCTCCCGCTGTGACGGCAAAGATGCTGGACGGCGAGACCGGCTACATTTCGGCCGTGGATCTGACCAAGGGCAAGTCGGCCCAGGTGGCGGCGGCCGTGCGGGAGCTGACGGGGAAAGGGGCCAAGCGGCTGGTTCTGGACTTGCGCCACGCGGCTTTGGGCGTTCCCGAGGAAGGGATCGCGCTGGCGAACCTGTTCCTCGAGAAGGGCGTGATCGCCTCGCTGGAAGGGCAGAAGGTGAAGAAACAGGTGTTCGAGGCCGACCCGGCGAAAACGGTGTATCGCGGCCCGCTGGTGGTGCTCACCAACCGCGGCACGACAGGAGCGGCGGAGGTCGCCGCGGCGGCCCTGGCGGCCAACAAGCGCGCGGAGCTGGTGGGCGAGCGGACCTATGGCGATGCGGCGATGCGCAAGCCCGTTGCCACGGGCGACGGAGGCGCCGTGCTGCTGGCGGTGGCAAAATACTACTCGCCCGACGGCAAGGCGATCAACGAGACTTCGGTGACGCCCCAGCATCTGGTTTCCGACAGCGAGCCCGCGGCGACGGAAGAGGAAGAACCCGGGGCGCCGCCGGCTGCGCCGGACCTGAGGCAGCCGGAAAAGAAGGATGACACGGTATTGAAGAAAGCTCTGGAAATTCTTGGCGGCAAGCCGGCGCAGGCGCAGGCGGCCGCGGCCGCCGGCAAGCCGCTGCCAAAGGGGGCTTAGCAGTACAAGCCATGCCACTGTACGAATACAAGTGCGACAAGTGCAATGAAGTGTTCGAGGTGATGCAGAAGTTCAGCGACGCGCCGCTGGAAACGCACGACAAATGCGGCGGCACGGTGCGGCGGCTGCTCTCGGTTCCCGCGCTCCAGTTCAAGGGCACGGGGTGGTACGTCACCGACTACGGCCGTTCCGGCAGCAGCGGAAGCAACGGCAAGAGCCGGGAAACGAAATCGTCGGACAGCGGATCCAAGGCAGAGTCCACAGCCAAGAGCGGCGACGCAGCCAAGAGCTGAGGCGGCGCAGTGGAGCTGCTGTATCTGTCCCACTGCGTCCCCAACCCGCCCGACAAGGGCGAAAAGATCCGTGCCTACCATGAAGTCACCGCGCTGGCGGAACGCCACCGCGTCCACCTGAGCTGCTTCGCCCGGAGCCCGGAGGAGATGGAACAGGCGCGCGCCCTGCTGGACCGGTGCGCCTCGGTCTATGTGGCGCCGCTGTTCCCTTTTGCCTGGCATCTGGCGCGCGCCGGGCTTCGCTTTGCGGCGGGGGCGTCGCTCAACGACGCCTTCTATGCGAGCGGCCGCCTGTCGGCCGATGTGCTGGGCCTGCTGAAGAGCAGGCCGGTGCGCGGCGCGGTGGCCTACACGGCGGTCATGGCCCCGTCCGTGCCTGCCGAGGTCCCCTTCGTGCTCGACATGACGGACGTCGATTCGGAGAAGTGGCGGGCCTGCGCACGTTACCGAAAACCGCGCATTTTGTTTGAAACAGAAGCGAAACGTCTTGCGCAACTGGAGGTTCGGGAAGCGCGCCGCGCGAGGCGGGTTCTGCTGACGACGGCGGCCGAGAAGCAGGCGCTTCTTGCTCTGGATCCCTCCTTGCAATGCTCCGTTATGGAGAACGGCGTCGACTTCGCGTTCTTCGACCCCGCGCGGACGCCCGAGGACCCGGCGCTGGCGGCGCGCCGCTATCTGCTTTTCTGCGGCACGCTGGATGATTTCCCCAACGAGCAGGGCATCGCCGATTTCGCGAGGAACGTCTTTCCCGCCTTGCGCCGCAGCCATGAAGGACTGGAGCTGATCATCGTGGGACGGAACCCGACAGCCCGGATCCTTGCGCTGGCGGCTTTGGACGGCGTGGAAGTGGCCGGCGGGGTGGACGACGTCCGTCCGTATTACCGGCATGCGCTGGCCACGGTCGTCCCGCTGAAAATCGCCCGCGGCATCCGGAACAAGGTGCTCGAGTCGCTGGCGATGGACAGGCCCGTGCTGGCCTCGCCGGAGGTTTGCCTCACGTTCGGGGAACGGCTGCCCGCGGGCGTTTCCTGTTGCCGGAGCGCCGGGGATTACGCCAACCTTCCGCAGGCGAACCGGATCCGCGAACAGGCCAGGCGGCGGTTCTCATGGAAGAGCAATCTTCAGGTTCTGCATGAAGCGGTTGAAGGGCTGGAGAGACGCCGTTGAAACCTTGCGTGTTTTTTGACCGCGACGGGACGCTGATCGAGGAGCGCAACTACCTGGCGGATCCCGGGGGGGTGGTGCTGCTTCCCGGGGCTGCCGAGGCGGTGCGGCGCGCCCGCGAGGCCGGCTTTCTGGCCGTGGTTCTGACCAACCAGTCCGGCGTGGGGCGCGGGTATTTCACGATGAACGAGGTGGAAGCGGTCCACCGCCGGCTCCGGGAGCTGCTGGCCGCCGAGGGTGCGGAGCTGGACGGGATCTATGTCTGCCCGCACGCGCCCGAAGCGGGCTGCAACTGCCGCAAGCCGCGGACGGGCCTTGTGCAGCAAGCGGCGCGGGAGCTGGACGTGGATATCCCGCGCTCGTGGGTGATCGGCGACAAGGCGGCTGACCTTGAGCTGGCCCGAAACGCCGGCATGCGCGCGGCGCTGGTAGAGACGGGCTACGGGGCCTCGGCGACGGAAGAGCAGCGGCGGTTGGCGGATGTGGCCGCCCCGGGCGTGCTGGCGGCCGTCGGGAAAATCCTCGAATCCGCAAAGGCGGCAAAAGAGCGAAACCAGATAGCCCGGTCCGATATTGAGGGTTGACAAAAGTCATCAAATCGGATAATGTTGGAGTTTCGGCCAGTTGATCTGTTCCCTATCAATTGGCCCGGCAGCCAGGAAGTCGCCCTGGCGGATGCGCAGAAACTCCTCCGACTGCGCGAGAGCCGCGATGAACCAGTCGTACTTTATCGTAGTCCTGGCTCACTCCCTGCATGGCCGCTTGCGGCGTTTCCACATCGATCAAAAGGTGGTCTTCGCCGTTCTTGCGCTGGCGCTTCTTGGCTGTTTCACGCTGTTCGGGATGGTTTCCAGCTACGTCCGCATGGCGTGGAAGGTGTCCAACTACAACAGCCTGCGGCAGGAAGCGGAACTGCTTCGCGCCAGGTACCAGAGGCTGTTGAGCCAGACGCAGGAAGCCAACGAGGAGCTGGCGAGGCTGTCGGTGTTCGCCGCGGAAGTTTCCATGGCGTACGGCATTCATCGCCAGCCGGCCTATCCGGGGGAGCCGGAGCTGGCGGTGACATCTGTGAAGCTGACCCCGACGCTGGCGGAGACCCTGGAGACCTACAACAAGCTGCGGACGGCATCCCTGACGGCCAGCACGCGGCTGTCGGCGCGGCGCTGGCTGGTCAACACGACGCCGAGCCTGTGGCCCGTGACGGGACGGCTGCTCAGCAACTTCGGCACGCGCGAGGATCCCTTCCACGGCCACATGGCTTTCCACACGGGGGTCGACATCAGCGCGCCGGTGGGCACGCCCGTGAAGGCTGCCGCGGACGGCATCGTGATCGAGGCCGACTGGATGGGCAACTATGGCAAGCTGATCGTGCTGGACCACGGGAAGGGCTTGCAAACCTGGTACGCGCATCTGTCCCGGATTGATGTGATCCCGGGGCAGGAAGTGCGGCTGGGACAGATCATCGGCGCAACCGGGGCGACGGGGAGGGCGACGTCGCCGCACCTGCACTACGAAGTGCGCCGGGGAGGCGTGGCCGTGAATCCTTACGGCTATCTGGCCCGGTCGGCTCTGACGACGCCAGACCCGGCGAAGGATTTCCCCTTCTGACAAGGCTTTCCTGAAACCTGTTTTGCGCGCGCCGTCATCCATCGGATGTGAGTTCTCCCGAGCGCCGGTCTCCTCAACGCCCGACGGCAGTCGGGGCGGAGGCGGCTCTTTTCCCTGCCGGCTTTCGCATCGAGGGTTCTTTGCGTCTGAGCCGACGGAGCTTTTTTGCGGGGACGCTATGGGCGCCCTTGATGGTTCAGGGCGCACCCGTGCCGCGGGAATGGCGGAAGTATCTCGACCCGGTGACCGAATTCGAGGTGCTCCTGCTGACCGAGCCGCAGTTTGAAAGCATCTTCCCTTCCCCGCCGGCCATCCCTGTGGACCGGCGCAGCCGCCTGCTTGTGTATGCGAGCACGCGCAGCGGGCAGTGGCAGCCGTGGGTGATGGATCTGTCCGACGGGACCAGCCGGCAGCTTGGCACGCATGCGGAATTCCTGCCTTCGACCCTGACCCTGAGCTCCACAGGCCGTGAAGCGGTTTTCGCTGAAGGCGACCGCTTGAAAGCGGTGCAGCTGGCAGGGTTGCGGCAGCGGGACCTGGCGACTCTGAACAGCGGCGCCGAGTGGTTCGGTCCGGTGGCGCCGTCGCCAGACGGGACCGCGCTGTTCTATGTCGAAAAGGCGAGCGGCATCTGGCGCGTGCAGCGGCTCGCGTGGCCCAGGGGGGTGCCGGTTCCGGTGCTCGAGTCCGGCGAGCCGGTGCTGGCGCTGACGCCCAACCCGCGCCGCGCCATGTTGCTGTGGAGGACCGAGGCGGGCGCCATCGAGACATCGGCGCAGGACGGCACGCTGCGCCGGAGACTGGAAACGCCCCCGGGCCGCGTGCTGGAGGCCGCCTGGTCGGCGGACGGCCAGGCGGTGCTGTACCTGCACGAGTCGGCCGAAGAGCGCCCGCGCTGCACGCTGCGCGAGCAGATGCTGGACAGCCGCGAAGACCGGCTGGTGGCGCCGACCAGCCAGTTCGGGCGCTTCTCGCGCAACGCCAACGGCAGCGTGTTCGTCGGGGCCAGCCGGAGCGTTGCCTCGCCGCTGATTCTCATCCTGCTCCGCATCAACCGCCGCGAACTGCCGCTGTGCGAGCACAAAGCCTCCGACCCGCAGATGACGCGGCCGGTGTTCACGCCCGACAGCCAGCGGATCCTGTTCGTCAGCGACCGGCTGGGCAAGCCGGCGATCTTCATGCTGAACGTGGAGAAGCTGATCGAAAAGACGGAATCCTGAGGCCCGTGCAGCCTACCGCGGGCGGAGGCGCGGCCAGGCGATCTCGATTCCCTGGGCGGCGAGCAGGCCCTGGAATTCGCCGAGCAGCACTTCCGTGTTGCGCACCTGGCGCGGGCGCAGGCTGCGTTGCACGCAGAAGGCGGCCAGCGCGCCGGCGCTTTCTCCGATGTTCCACTCGACCGGGTGCAGGCGGTAGCAGCCGTTGGTGATGTGGGTGACGCCGAGGTTCTTGCAGGCCGGCAGCAGGTTCTCCATCCGCTTCGGGATCAGCGCCCCGAGCGGGATCTGGAAGGGCAGGCTGCTGACGTCGATGTAATTGTCGCCGCCGCTGGACGGGTGGAGGTCGATGCGGTAGCTGCCGATGCCCACGGAGTCGGGAAACACTTCCGCCGTCACTTCCTCGCGCGACTTGCCCGTGGCCTTCATGCGCGCTTCGGTGCCGACGTGGTGCTCGAGCACGGTGAACTCGGCCACGATGCGGCGGGACTCGCGGATATAGGGGTACATGGCGAGCCCGTCGGCCGTGCCGGTGATATCGGGGCGCAGATGGAGGCCGCGCCAGCCGGCGCCGCCGTCCGGCCGCGGGGCTTCCGTCTGCATCCAGTACAGCAGCGACAGGCTCAGCTGGCGGGCGCGCCGGAGATGGCGCGCTGCCTCCTGTTCGGGCACGCCGTAAAGATTGCCGAGCCAATAGTCGTTCTGCGGCCAGTTGACCAGTGTCACATCGCTGCGGCAGAAGCCCGGCTCGTAGATGCCCTTTTGCACGATGCGGCGGTAGATCCAGAGGTTCAGGCCGGGCTGCCGCGCTTGCAACGTGGGGTCGAAATAGACGTTGCGCGGCTTCAGCGTAATGGGGTCCGACATCGACCAGCTCAGGAGCTTGCCTGGCCAGGGCGGGCTGAGCTGCGGGACGTAGTCCCGCCAGAAGGCGTATTCTTCGGGCTTGTCGATGGTGTGGTCGGCTTCGGGGTCGTAGCCGAGCGCGAAGCAGACGGTGAAGGCCTGGTGGTTGTGCGGACGGGGTTCGTCGGCGGCGTGGAGCTCGCCGGTCTGGGCGCGGGACTCGGCGCCGGTGACGAACTCGGTTCCGGTCATCGGCAACAGCTCGCCGGTTTCGGTGGCGTCGAGGAAATACGCGGCGCGGAGGATGCGTTCGTCGCCTGCGCCGTCGCGAAAGGCGACGGCGCGGACGCGGTCGCCGTCGACGTCGGCCCGGACGGCGCGGGCCTCGGTGAACAGGGCGAGCTTTCCGGCGGCGAGATACGGCTGCAACATCGCGTGGAGCACGGCGAGCGCGACGCGCGGCTCGTGGGTGAGCGCCGACACCGAGCCGCCGCCGGGGTTGAGCCGCGCGTTGGCGCGCGGCGCGGGCAGGAGCGGGTAGTGGTCGCGGTAGTACTGGCGGACGCCCTGGCGGAAGGCGCGCCAGGAAGCGGTGCAGCCGAACATTTCGATCCAGGGATGTTCGTCCGGCGGCACCGCCTGCGAGGTGAGCTGGCCGCCGATCCAGCGGGTCTCCTCGGTCATGACCACGCGCAGGCCGGCGCGGCAGGCGGCCAGCGCGGCGGCGCAACCGCCCGTGCCGCCGCCCACGATGGCGACATCGCAGGCGATCTCCCTGCCGGAGGCCCAGGCCGGGAGGGAAAGAACGGGAATGGAAGGAATTGTTTTGAGAAACGAGCGCCGTGTCAGCTTCATCCGAATCACTCCTACGCTATCATGGGCTTGAGCCGGCACGGCGGGAACCATTCATGGCGGTAGTCACCGTTTCCGGGCAGCCCGGGTGCCGCACGGGCGAGGTGGCGCGCCTGGCGGCGCAGCGGCTGTCCTTCACCCATGTGAGCGCGGAGCGGCTGGACGCCATGCTGGCGGAAGAGTTTGGTCCGGTCGTTGAGAGAGCCTCCCGGGCCTGGCCGGACATGGCCGCTTCCATTCTTTTGCGGCTGGCGACCAGCGAGCACCTGGTGGTGGGCGTGGACGGGGCGGAAGAGCTGTTCCGGGGCTTCCCCGCCCTGCTGCGGGTGCGCGTCGTGGCGCCGGCGGCGCGGCGCACGGGCAACGTGATGCTCGACAACGGGCTGAACCGGGCCGAGGCCCGGCAGGCCCTGGCGGCGCGCGACCGCGAAGCCGCGCGGATGCGCAAAGCGAGGTTCGGGCGGGCCGGGGCGCCGGCGGAATCCTTCGACCTCGTTCTGAACGCGGCCACGCTGGACACGGCCCATATGGCCGAGCTGATCGCGCGGGCGGTGGAGCAGAAAGGGCTGCTCGAGCACGGCTTCCTGTCGCCGGCCGCCGAGGCCCAGCTCCAGTTCCAGATCCGGCTGCGGCTGGCGCGGCACGGCATCCAGCCGCGCGCCCGGGCGTCGCTGCGCAAGGTGCAGTTCGGCCACCCTTCGGAGGAGATTTTCGCGAACCTGCTCGACTTTTACCGCATCCCGTGGGAATATGAGCCGAGGTCCTTTCCCATCGCGTGGGATGAAAACGGAAATGTGATCGAGGCGTTCACGCCGGATTTCTATCTGCCGGAATCGAACCTTTACGTCGAGCTGACGACGATGAAACAGTCGCTGGTGACGAAAAAAAACCGGAAAATCCGCCTTTTGCGCGAGATTTACCCCCATATCAACATCCAGGTTTTCTACCAGAAGGACATCATGGACCTGGTGATGAAGTACGGGCTGGCGCCGCAGGCGCAGCCGCAGCCGTGAGCGCCGCGCCATGAAGGTCCCCGCGCTTCCGGTCATCGACAGGGTGTTGTTCACCGAGGAGGAGGTGCAGCGGCGCATCCGCGAGGTGGCGGCCGAGATCTCCTCCCGTTACCGGGACGGCAACCTGAAAATGATCGGGGTGCTGAAGGGCAGCGTTTTCTTTCTGACGGCGCTGGCGCGCGAGCTGACCATTCCGGTGAAAATCGACTTTCTTTCCATTTCGCCGTTCTCCGACCACACGCGCGCCCCCGGCGTGGTGCGGATCGCGAAAGACCTCGACGAGTCGATCGAGGGCGAGGACGTGCTGCTCGTGGAAGATATCGTCGACACCGGCTTCACCGCGCGATATCTGTTGCAGACGCTGGCCGGCCGCGGCCCGAATTCCATCGCGCTGTGCACGATGCTCGACCGCCCGGCACGCCGCATCGTGCCGCTGAAGATCGACTTCCGCTGCTTCGAGATTCCGGACCGCTTCGTCATCGGCTGCGGGCTGGACTACAAGCAGCTGTACCGCAACCTGAATTTCATCGCCGTTCTGAAGCCCGACTGAGAAGGTTTCAGGCGCGCCGCAGGACGAAGTCTTCCTCGAACAGGTCGTATTCGGTCTGCCGCATCCCGCAGCGCAGGTACGTCTGCCGGGCCCGCTCGTTGGACTTCTCCACATAGAGCCGCAGCCCGCACACGCCCGGCGTCGACAGGGCGAGCGAGCGCACGTGGGAGTAGAGCGCGCGGAACACGCCGCGGCCGCGCAGCTCCGGCTCGACCCAGACGCTCTGGATCCACCAGAAGGCCCCGTTGCGCCAGTCCGACCACTCGCAAGTGATCATGAGCTGGCCGGCGCGGCGGCCGCCCGCCTCGGCGATGAAGTAGCGCCCGCGGGAGGGATCCTCGAACAGGGCGTGGACGCCCGCCCGCAGGCGGTCCAGGTCGAGCGAGAGATGCTCGGTCTCCAGCGCCATGGCGGCATTGCCGCGGACCAGGAACTCGGCGTCCGCGGGCCCGGCGTCACGAACGACAATTTCTCCCGGCATCTGTTTCAAACAACCCTTTTCAATTTTGTCACGCGGCCGGCCTCCACCCACTCGACCACGAAGATGTTGCCGTCCTTGTCGAAGCAGGCCGAGTGCGGGCAGATGAAGCGCCCCGCGGGGAAGCGTTCGCGCGGCTGCTTGCGCAGCTCGCCCCACGTGCCGGAGGGATCCTCGCCGAGATGCGCGATCAGCCGGTCGGCGCCGTCGAGCAGCGTCACGCGCGCTTCCAGATCCGGCACGAGGAGCGCCGGGCCGCGGTGGTCGAAGTGGCAGGGCAGCTTCACCGTCCCTTCGGCGGCGAAGCCGAGGTGCGCGCCGTCCAGCGAAAAGTACTGCAACCGGCGGTTCGTGCGGTCGGCCACCAGCACACGCTCCTGGCCGGAGCGGCGGTCGATGGCGATGCCGTGCGGGCAATCCAGCTTGCCCGGCTCCTTGCCTTTGCCGCCGAAGGTGAACTTCCAGCGGCCCCGGGCGTCGTAGACGTTGATGAACGACGAGCCGTAGCCGTCGCCGACGTAGATGTCGCCGTTGGAGGCGATGGCGAGGTTGGTCGGGCTGTAGCGCGGGCGCTTGCCGCCCGGATCGGGCTGGTAGGCGGGGGATTCTTCCGGGTACCCGATTTCCCAGACGCGTTCGCCGCGCAGGCTGTATTTGGCGACCACGGCGCGGCGGGTGTCGCAAAAGTACAGGAATTCGTCCGTGCCCTCGCGGCGGATGGCGAGGCCGTGCGCGCCGCCCTTGAACTCGGCGCCCCAGCTGCGCACGAAGCGGCCGCGCGGGTCGAACACGACGACGGTGTCGTCGCTCTGCGAGGCGGCATTGACGGTGTGGTGGATGTAGACGAAGCCCTGCGAATCGATGCACACGCCGTGGGTGTTGCCGTAGGCGATGCGCGCGGGCAGCTCGCCCCAGTCGTGGTGCACTTCGAAAAGCCATTCGCCCGCGCCGGTCATTGGCGTTCGCGAGCCGGATTTGTCGCTGGTCCAGGCGGCGGGCGCGGCGGCCAGCGCGGCAAGAGCGGTGCGGCGGGTTGTGTTCGGCATCGGACAAGCCCCTCTCTGGTGAAATCGGACGGTTTCTGCGATTCTATCGAACCCCGGCCGCCGCGGCGATGTGGCGGCGCAGCTCGGCGAGTCCGTCGCGCAAGGCCGTGATGCCGGGCTGGAGGATGAGGTTCGAGCGGATCTCGTGGATGCGGCCGTTGCGGACAGCCGCCGTGGCGTCCCAGCCGGGGCGGGTTCGAATCGCATCGACGCGCACCCGGCGGCCGCACCAGCTGGCGAGGATCAGTTCCGGGTTGCGGCGCGCGACCTCGGCGGGATCGACCACGCGGTCCGCGGCGCGCCATCGATGGCGCAGCTCGGGAAACAGCGGCCGGCCGCCGGCGATTTCAACGAGATCCTCCACCCAGCCGGCGCCGGAGATCAGCGGATCCATCCATTCCTCGAACCAGACGGCCGGGTGCGACGGCAATTTATCGCCCCATTGACGGCACTGTTCCAGATGCGCGCGCAGCTCCGAGGCCAGCGCCTGTGCCGCCTCGCCGGCGCCGGCAACCGCGCCCAGCAACAGGATCGTGTCCAGGATCTGCTCCACGGTGTGCTGCGTGGTGACGAGCACATTGCAGCCGGCGCGGACCAGCGCGGCGGCGATGTCGGCCTGCACGTCCGACCAGGCAATCACCAGATCAGGTTCCAACGCCAGGATCCGGTCCGGTTTTGCCGTGGAGAAACCGGCCACGCGCGGCTTGCCGGCGAGATCCGGCGTGCGCGGCGCGTAGGCGGTCAGGCCGACGATGCGGCCGGCCTGGCCGAGCGCCGCGAGGATTTCCGCCGATTCGGCGCTGAGGCAGACGATGCGTGAGGCGGGCAACACCATCAATCTAGCCGGCCGCATCGCCCGTGCGCCAGCCGCAGGATTTCCGCGGCCGGCTTCCCTGCCCCGCGCCTCCCGGGGCGCCTGATATACTCCCCCGAATGCGCAGCCGCAGCCCGGATGCGGCAAAGAGAGGAGAGGGGATGCATGAAGCGGAAGAGCCGTTTCCGATTGGCTTTGCTCATGGCCATGCTCTGGTTGCCGGCCGCTGCGCGCATGGCGC